>ENA-OUOU01000403-OUOU01000403.1-human-gut-metagenome-genome-assembly--contig:-NODE-403-length-27445-cov-4.663454_pt1 | contig 27445 bp, 20 predicted proteins | sample MGYA00237936_ERZ548765 | MGnify/ENA primary metagenome ERZ548765 (study PRJEB26490, sample SAMN05356889) | human gut metagenome | biome: terrestrial biome; feature: human-associated habitat; material...
GCTTTGTGGATATACATGAGCGGTTGGATGAGAATTATTTGATTTATAGTGAACTGGATGGGGAAGGAAAATTCCGGGTACATCTGTTCTGTGTCAATCCAGCGGGAAATTTGGGAGAATTTCTGCAAAAGGGAAACAGCACAATTTTCTTTTCAGCTACATTATTGCCAATTACATATTATAAAAAACTGCTTTCCACGGGAAAAGAAGATTATGCAATCTATGCAGAATCCCCATTTGATGTAGAGCATCGCCTGCTAATGGTTGGAGGAGATGTAAGTACAAAGTACACACGGAGAAATGAAGAGATGTATCAGAGATATGCCAGGTATCTGTGGAAGCTTGCAAATGGAAAGAAAGGGAACTATCTGGTATTCTTTCCGTCTTATCGTTTTCTGGAAGATGTCTATGAAGCTTTTGAAAAGATTCAGGAAAAGGAAGAGTTAGAAGCCTTCCCGGCTTTGGGTCATCGAATTACTTGTGTGACACAATCCCAGTCTATGTCAGAAAAGGACAGGGAGGAATTTTTGAATACATTTGAAGAGGAAAGAAAGGAAAGCCTGCTTGGATTTTGTGTCATGGGTGGTATGTTTTCAGAATGAATTGATGTGACGGAGGATAAGCTGATCGGGGCCGTGATTGTAGGAACAGGACTGCCACAGGTTTGTCGAGAACGGGAGATTTTAAAGGATTATTTCGATCAGCACGGGCAGAGGGGATTTGACTATGCTTATCTGTATCCAGGAATGAATAAGGTACTTCAGGCAGCCGGACGTGTCATAAGAACAGACGAGGACAGAGGAGTGATATTGTTGCTGGATGATCGCTTTTTCGACAGGCGATATCAGGAGACTTTTCCAAGAGAATGGGAAAACCAAAGAAGCTGCAGCCTTGGAAATATGGCAGAGCAGATAGAAGAGTTCTGGAAAAAAGAAAAGGAAGAAGCACAGACCGTCCGGAGAAAAGAATAAATATTGATGCATTGTTTTTCTTGCGTCAGGCGGTCTGTGATTTTTCAGATTCAAATATATCTGGTCTATGTTGTGAATAATGCTGTTGCTGTATAACGATTATGCCAGATTTAATTTACGGTTCAGACGATAATAAGTAATAATATAAAGAATCACACTCCATATAATCATCAAAGCCAGAGAGATTCCCAAAAGACTGAGCATATACTGAGATGGTGTAGACATATAAAGTGTTGTACTTGTTCCAATCGTTACAGCCTGGGTGTTTAGCAGTCCAAGTGGGATAAAAATCAAAAAACAGCTAATGCTTTCTACAAATGTAACGATAAAGTACATGGCAACAGCGCCAAAGACGCGATGACCGGTAAATATCTGTCCCAGAGAGATGCAGGCGTAATATAATATAACATTTGCAACTGTTCCGGCTATCATGAAAAAGATGTAAAAGGCAATTGATCCAAAGACTCCAAGATGGGATCCCAAACCGAAAATTTCCATTAGGAGAGCTTTATTGCCGGAGAGAGAATCTTTTACATATGGCACCCAGGCAGCAATGTATATAGCGGCAAAGAGTCCAATTATGTCGATTATGCACCAGATTGTTCCTGCAATGACTTTTGCAATCAGGAGAGTTCCCTTTTTGACCGGCAGGGTGTGGGTCAGATATCCTTCGTCAGAGTATGTACTCTTATAAAAATGCACAGCAATGATAATTGAGGTTGCAAAAGCAACACAGGTAAGCAGGATAATACCAAAAGAAACAGTCAATCCAAGAATTAAGAAGTAAGTATTACCCAAGTTATGAACATTGTTGGCTGTAAGTCTGCCTGTGATCAGTATACGGATAAAAAATGCGTATATAAGCAGAAATGCATGAATGATGATTAAAAAACGATTCATGGCTTTCATATCGTATTTGATGATTTTTCCTAACATTTGAATACCTCCCGGAATAATGCGTCAACAGATTTCTTTTGTTCTGACCGGATATTATCGACGGTTGCATTTAATACAAGTTCACCGTTCTGGATAAAGAGTACGCGGTCTAAAATATTTTCAATATCGGAAATCAGATGTGTTGAGATCAAAATCGTTGCATGTTCATTGTAATTACTTAAAATCGTGTGTAAGATGTAATCTCTGGCAGCAGGGTCAACACCTCCGATCGGTTCATCAAGTATATATAGTTTGGCGTCACGGCTCATAACAAGAATCAGTGCTACTTTTTCCTGATTTCCTTTGGAAAGAGTTTTCAAACGTGCTGTCTGATCTATGTTCAGGTCCTTCAGCATCGAAGTGGCTCGGATTTTGGAAAAATCTTCATAAAAGTCAGCAAAGTAAGAAACCAGATCTTGGATTTTCATGGAACCGTCCAGATAACTGTGGTCTGGGAGATAGGACACGATATTCTTGCTGTGGACACCAGGAAGTTCTCCGTCGATAAGAACAGTCCCTTCTGTCGGTGTTAAGAGGTCGTTGATCAGTTTGATCAGTGTAGTTTTCCCGCTACCGTTTGGACCAAGCAGTCCGATGATCTGACCATGGTTCAGTGTCAGGTTCAGATTGTGGAGAGCGTAGGCACTTTTATTGTACTTTTTGGAAAGCCCTTTACATTCTAAAATGGGTTTCATATTATTTTTCCTCCTTCATTGTATCTTGAACCAGTTCCAGGATTTCCGGTCTGGTAAATCCAAGATGTTCCATTGATTTTAAAAATTCACGGATATGCTCGGTGGCAGTCTCTGTTTTTAATTGTTTTATCATTGTTTCGTCCTCCGTAATAAATCGTCCGCTTGTACGGCGGGAGTGTACCAGACCAATTCTCTCCAGTTCGGAAAGTGCTTTTTGCATTGTGTTAGGATTTACGGATGCTTCCATAGCAAGTTCGCGAACAGAAGGAAGTTTGTCCCCGGGTTTATAGGTGCCGGAGATAATATCATGCTGAATTCGTTCCATGAGCTGAAGATAAATGGGACGGTCACTATCTAAATTCCATGGCATATTATGTACTCCTTTCACTTTGTATTATTGTACTATCTAAGTAATACAATAATACAGATACACGCAAGTGTCAAGTACAATTTCAAAAAAATGATTCATTTAAATATCAGTGGGCATTTTACAAGAATCTGTCAGTAGAGTTTGCTGGAAATGAGTAACAAAAAAGCAGCAAACCTTTAAAGATTTACTGCTCAGATATCTATTTGTTTAAATTTAAAGTAGTACTGACTGATTGTAATAGTAACTTAATGTTCATTTTCTGCAATAATATTATCCGGAAAATTTTTATCGAACTGGCTGGCTCTTAACATTGCAATCTCATATTTGTATGGTGCGTAAGATTTCTTCTCTTTTGTTGGAGAAGGAATATATGGAGTTTCAAGGATTTTCGGAATTTGTTCAAAATCCGGGTGGTGTACGATATAGGAGAGGGCATCAAATCCAATCTCTCCGGTGCCGAGATTGGCATGCCTGTCTTTCTTTGCACCACACACATTTTTACTGTCGTTAATATGAAAGACCGCAATCTGATCTTTACCGATCAAATGATCAAACTCGTCGATCACACCGTCGAAATTACCACGGATATCATAACCACTGTCGTGAGTGTGGCAGGTATCAAAACAGACACGCAGTTTGTCGCTGTAGACTACGCCGTCATAGATTGCTGCAAGTTCTTCAAAAGACCGGCCAAGTTCCGATCCTTTTCCCGCCATGGTTTCCAGTGCAATATGAAGAGGTGTGTCTTTTGTCAAGACTTCATTGAGCCCCTTTATGACCTGTTGAAGTCCGGTTTCAACTCCGGCACCGACGTGGGCACCAGGATGCAGAATCAGAGTCTGGCTTTTGCAGGCGGCCGCGCGGTCAATTTCTTTTGCCAGAAATTCCACGGCCAGTTCATATGTCTCAGGTTTTACGGTATTACCAAGATTGATAATATAAGGAGCGTGAACGACGATATCTGAAATATTTTTTTCGTTCATATAGTTCCAGGCGGCATCAATATTGAGTTCAGAAATCTCTTTTCTTTTGGTGTTTTGTGGTGCTCCGGTATAGAACATAAATGTATTTGCTCCATAGGATTCAGCTTCTTTTGCAGAACCAAGGAGCATGCTTTTTCCGCTCATGCTGACATGAGATCCAAGTTTTAAATTCATAGATGTAACCTAACCTTTAATTTAATATAAAATGTGTCTGTCAGACAAGTTATCGCTGCTTAAATTTATCCTTGCCCTGTTTACAGATTGGACAAACAAATGTGTCTGGAAGTTCTTCAAATGGAATATCACCATCATAGACATATCCGCAGATACTACACACCCATTTGCCATTTCCGGAGGAATTACTGGAGGTGATTGAAGAATCAGAAGAAGCAGAATCTACCGTATCCAGATCTTCCGGCTGGTAAGTCGGTGCATTTTTCGGACTCTTGCCTTTGATGATATTGTGATAGTATGCATAGGTCATAGGTGTTTCCTGATTCAACATATCACAGTCAATGATTTCCCCAAGAAAGACTGTGTGGGTATTTGTTTCCATTTTATCGATGACCTTACAGACAAGATAACCGCATGCATCATCGACAACGGCAATATTATGCTTTGTAATAAAAGGAACATTCATAAATTTGTCCACATCTCTGGAAGACTGAAATCCAAGCTGGCTGATGATATTGGGGTCAGTCTTTTCAGAAAGTATGGAAACTGCGAACATTCCACTTTTTTCAATGCATTCATGCGTATAATTATCATGATTCATACTGACAGCTAAAGTTGCAGGGGAAGAAGTAATCTGCATAATACTGTTGGCAATGCAGCCGGACATACGATTCTCCCCAAGTGCCGAAACGGCATATACACCATAAGATAAATTTCGAAGTACTTTTTTGTTCATAGGTAACCTCCCATCTATTAAATTGCATAATAACAGTAATCATTACTATTATAATAGCATGGATTTACTGGAATAGCAACCAGACTTTCTAAAAAAGCGTTGAAAATCTTGTGTGTGAAAAGAATTAAGGTTGTTGGCTTTATTTTCTTGTGCTAAAATACAATGTGACATATTTTGTAAATGAAAAATTACGATAAATAAGAGGTAGAGAGCATGAAGAGAATATCAGATTTTATAGCGGAAGAACTGGCAGCAGCTTTCGAAGCAGCAGGATATGACAGGAATTATGCAAAAGTAACATTGTCGAACCGCCCGGATCTTTGCGAGTATCAGTGTAATGGTGCTATGGCAGGAGCAAAAGCTTATCATAAAGCACCGATCATGATTGCGCAGGATGTTGTGGCAAAATTAGAAGGAAGTGGTTGCTTCTGCGATGTTCAGGCAGTAAATCCGGGATTTATCAATCTGAAATTAGACGAAAGATTTGTAGCAGATTATCTGGATGAGATGGAGACGGATGAAGACCTCGGACTGAATAAGACTGACAATCCTAAGATGATCGTGATCGACTACGGCGGACCGAACGTGGCAAAACCGCTTCATGTAGGACATCTTCGTTCTGCAATTATTGGTGAGAGCGTAAAACGAATTGCAAGAAAAATGGGACATAATGTTCTTGGAGATATCCATTTGGGAGACTGGGGATATCAGATGGGACTGATCATCACAGAGCTGAAAAAACGTAAACCGGAACTCCCGTATTTTGATGAGAGTTTTGAAGGAGAATATCCGGAAGAAGCACCATTTACGATCAGTGAACTGGAAGAGATTTATCCTACAGCAAGTGCTTATGCAAAAGAGCACGACGATTATAGAGAAGAAGCACTTCATGCAACTTATCTGTTACAGAATGGATATAAAGGATATCGTGCAATCTGGAAACATATCATGAATGTGTCTGTAACTGACTTGAAGAAGAACTACGAGCGACTGAGTGTAGATTTTGATCTCTGGAAAGGTGAAGCAGATGCCCAGGCATATATTCCGGATATGGTTGAGATGCTCAAGGAGAAAGGATTCGCACATTATGATGAGGGTGCGCTTGTAGTAGACGTTGCAGAAGAGACAGATAAAAAAGAGATTCCTCCGTGTATGATTCTGAAATCTGACGGAGCTGCGCTGTATGATACAACAGATCTTGCTACACTGGTAGAACGTGAGAAACTGTATGATCCGGATCAGGTGATCTATGTTGTTGATAAGCGTCAGGAACTGCATTTTGTGCAGGTATTCCGTTGTGCGAAGAAGACAGGAATTGTAAAACCGGAGACAGAACTTACATTCCTTGGATTTGGTACAATGAACGGAAAAGATGGTAAGCCGTTTAAGACAAGAGAAGGCGGTGTTATGCGTCTTGAGAATCTGATCCGTGAGATTGATGATGAGATGTATAAGAAGATCATGGACAACCGTACAGTAGAGGAAGAAGATGCAAGACGTACAGCAGAAGAAGTTGGACTTGCAGCGATCAAGTACGGAGATCTTTCTAACCAGGCTTCTAAAGATTATATCTTTGATGTTGACAGATTTACTTCCTTTGAGGGAAATACAGGACCGTATATTCTTTATACAATCGTTAGAATTAAGTCTATTCTCAAGAAATATGCTGAGAATGGCGGAGTTCTTGACGGAACGATCAGACCGGCTGAGAATGATGCAGAGAAGTCTCTGATGCTTCAGGTAGTGAAATTCAATGAAGTGATCGATAATGTATATAAAGAGACAGCTCCTCATAAGTTGTGTGCATATATCTATGATCTTGCGAACGACTTTAATAAGTTCTATCATGAGACAAAGATTCTTGCAGAAGAAGACGAAGAGAAGAAGAAAGGTTATCTTGCACTTCTCACACTTGCGAAGCAAGTGCTTGAGACTTGTATTGATCTTCTTGGATTTACAGCTCCGGAAAGGATGTAATACGAATTATGACAGAAAATGGATTGATGGATGGTACAAGAACAGAAAAACTGTTTTACAATGACAGCCATCTTTCAAAATTTACTGCAATGGTTCTGGAATGTGAGCCGTATGAGAAAAAGGAAGGATGCTATGCGGTAGAACTTGACCGTACAGCATTCTTTCCGGAAGGTGGCGGACAGTATGCAGATACAGGAAAACTGAAGGATGCGAAGGTATCTGATGTTCGGGAAAAGAATGGAAGAATTCTGCATATTACAGATCAGCCGTTTGAAGCAGGAGAGATTGTTGAAGGCGAGATCGACTGGGAGACCAGATTTATGAAGATGCAGCAGCACACCGGAGAGCATATTGTTTCCGGAATCGTGCATGCAAGATACGGTTTCAACAATGTCGGATTTCATCTTGGAACAGAAGATTGTACGATGGATTTTGATGGAGAGATATCAAAAGAAGCACTGCAGGAGATTGAACTTGAAGCAAATCGTGCAGTGTGGAAGAATCTGACAATAGAAGTGTCCTATCCATCCAAAGAAGAGCTGGAAGAACTGGATTACCGCAGTAAGATTGAGATTGAGGGACAGGTTCGTATCGTATCGGTTCCGGGATATGATATCTGTGCGTGCTGTGCGCCGCATGTTGAACGCACAGGAGAGATCGGTATGATCAAGCTTGTTAATATGCAGCGATACAAAGGCGGCGTTCGTGTAACAATGCTCTGTGGAAGCCGTGCACTTACAGATTATGAGAAGAAGCAGGAACAGAACAGGAAAATTTCAGCGTTGCTCTGTGCGAAAGAATATGAGACAGCAGAGGCAGTGGGACACTTGAAAGAAGAGCTGGATTCTTTGAAACGGACACTGGTGGAGAAAGAACGCCAGCTTGTACACGTCTGGGCGCAGTCTGTTTCGGAAGAAGAAAAAACGGTCTGTATGTTTTCAGAGGATATTAGTGCGGATGCCATGCGTCAGTATGTGAATGAAGTGCTTGAAAAAGAAAGAATTCTTTGTGCTGTGTTTTATGGAAATGATGCAGCGGGATACCGTTATGTGATCGGAAGCAGAACCCAGGATCTTCGTGCATTTTCCAAAATGTTAAATGCTGCATTCGAAGGAAGGGGCGGCGGAAAGCCGGAGATGGTTCAGGGAACTGTAAAAGGTGAAGCCGGAAAGATCAGAGAGTGGATTCAGAAGATAGCGGAGGAATTGTCTTATGAAAAATGATCCGAGACGCTCCTTCTGGAGAGCTGCCGGTCCTTTACTTGGATTCTGGGGAATCCAGCTGGTGATGGAATTTGTGATTGAGTTTATAATCATTCTTCCTTTTATGGGGGAAGCATCTTCCAGGATGACACAAAGTGGAGAAGTTCTTAATTATCAAGAAATGATGAATAAGTACTATGAAGTGTTAAGTCCTGCGTTTGATAAAATCATAGGAGGTCAGATTGCGATTGCAGGGATTGCTACAGCAGCAACGTTGTTTCTGACAGTTACATTGTTTGTTATCGATCGAAAGAAAGAGCAGATTGCAGGGATACAGCGGATGGGGGTTCAAAAGCCACTGAAGAATTACTGGTCACTTCTTGTGATGGGAGTGATCGGAAGTATTGGTGCTACATGTCTGTCCGCTATGGCACAGGCCGTTTTGGTTGATCCGGAGTATATCCAGACCGCACAGAATATGTATTCAGCAGATTTTGTGGTTCAGATTATTGTATTTGGATTTGTAATTCCGATTGCAGAGGAATTTATGTTCCGCGGAGTGCTCTATCAGAGGTACCGGGAGACCAGAGGATTTTATTATGCAGCAATCTGGACAGCACTGTTTTTCTCAGTCACACATACCAACACGGTACAGATGATCTACACTTTCCTCTTAGGAATTCTTCTGTGCTATGTTTATGAGAAATTTGGTTCAATGAAAGCTCCGATTATGCTTCACGTTGTTTTGAATCTGGGATCTTTGATCTTTACAGATATCGGAGTATTTAACTGGCTTGCCAGAGAACCGTTTAAAATGGCAGTGGCAGTGATCATCAGCACATTCATCTGTGCAGCTTGTTTTGTGTGGATTCAGAGAAGCGGGGATCCGGTGAGTACTCAGAAAACAGAAGAATAGTGAAGAAATACAAAAAAATAAATTGTATTAATAAAAATACAATCTTAAATTGTGCGCGATGAGGTGCGAAACCTTGTCGCGCTTTTTCTTTTTAATTTACTATTTTGTTAAATAAAATCAAAGAAAAACAGAAATCTTAATAATTAATATTATTTTTATAAGAAAATCAAAATAATCTGACTATTAAAAGAAAAACAATGAAAAATCAAATAATCAGACAATTTACAAGAGTTTCCCTATTTACAGCCTAGGTAAAAGGGTGTATATTCTAGAAAAAGTTTTACACGACGTGAGAAAGAAATGATTGAATGCGCCGGACAAAGAAGATTTTAAAGTAAACTTTAGATTACAGGAAGAAAGGATAGCGACTATGAGGAAAGAAATGGAAAGTCAGAATCGTGGTCTTTACCGCGAAAGTTTTGAACATGATAACTGTGGTATTGGTGCAATTGTCAATATCAAAGGCAAAAAGACACATAGTACAGTGGCAGGAGCCTTGAGTATTGTAGAACAACTTGAGCACAGAGCCGGAAAAGATGCAGAAGGAAAGACAGGAGATGGCGTGGGTATTCTGACACAGATTCCTCATGGATTTTTCAAGAAAGTCTGTCAGCCACTTGGGATCAAGCTGAAAGATGAAAGAGATTACGGTGTAGGTATGTTCTTTCTTCCGCAGGATGAATTAAAACGCAATCAGGCGAAAAAGATTTTCGAGGTTATTGTAAAAAAAGAAGGATTGAAGTTCTTGGGTTGGAGAGAAGTTCCGATTCATCCGGACATTCTTGGAAAGACAGCAGTAGATTGCATGCCATGTATTATGCAGGCATTTATTGAACGTCCTGCAAAATACGAGAAAGGAATCGACTTTGACCGTCGACTGTATGTAGTCAGAAGAATCTTCGAACAGAGCAGTGATGATACTTATGTTGTTTCACTTTCCAGCAGAACAATCGTTTACAAAGGAATGTTCCTTGTAGGACAGCTGAGACTTTTCTTTGAAGATCTGCAGGATGAAGAATTTATTTCTGCAATTGCAATGGTACATTCCAGATTCAGTACTAATACTGCACCGAGCTGGCAGAGAGCGCATCCGAACCGCTTTATGGTCCACAACGGAGAGATCAATACGATCCGTGGTAATGCAGATAAGATGCGTGCCCGTGAGGAAACGATGGAGGCAGGATGTCTGAAAGGCGAACTTCACAAAGTACTTCCAGCAATCAATACTTCAGGTTCTGACTCCGCAATGCTTGACAACGCATTAGAATTCATGGTGATGAGTGGAATGGATCTTCCGCTTGCAGTTATGATCTGTATTCCGGAACCATGGATCAACAATAAAGAGATGTCCCAGAACAAGAAAGATTTCTATCAGTATTATGCAACAATGATGGAGCCATGGGATGGACCGGCGTCAATCTTGTTCTCAGATGGAGATGTTATGGGAGCAGTACTTGACCGTAACGGACTTCGCCCTTCCAGATATTACATTACAGATGACGACAATCTGATTCTTTCTTCAGAGGTTGGAGTTCTGGATATCGATCCATCCAAGATCGTGATGAAAGAAAGACTTCATCCAGGCAAAATGCTTCTTGTTGATACTGTTGCAGGACGCGTGATCGATGATGAGGAATTAAAAGAAAAATATGCAAATCAGTTCCCATATGGAGAATGGCTGGACAGTAATCTGATTCAGCTGAAGGATTTGAAAATCCCGAATAAGGATGTGCCAAAGTATACTGCCGAAGAGTGTACACAGCTTCAGAAAGCATTTGGCTATTCTTATGAAGACGTGAAAACTTCTATTCTGACAATGGCAAAGAACGGTGCCGAAGGAACCGCAGCGATGGGAATGGATGCACCGATTTCAGTCCTTTCGCAGAAACGTCAGCCACTGTTCGGATATTTTAAACAGTTGTTTGCACAGGTAACAAACCCACCGATCGATGCAATCCGTGAGGAAGTTGTAACATCTACAACAATTTATGTCGGAACAGACGGTAACCTTCTGGAGCAGAAGGAAGAGAACTGTAAGATGCTCAGAGTCAATAACCCGATCCTGACAAATACAGATCTTCTGAAAATTAAAAATATGAAAGTGGATGGATTCAAAGTTGCAGAGATTCCGATCACTTATTATAAAAACACAAGTCTTGAGAAGGCAATCGAGTATCTGTTTATTGAAGTTGACCGTGTGATCCGTGAGGGTGCTAATATTTTGATTCTGACAGACCGTGAGGTAGACGAATATCACGTTGCAATCCCGTCACTTCTGGCAGTATCCGGACTGCAGCAGCATCTGGTACGTACAAAGAAGAGAACCTCAGTCGCGATGATTCTGGAAAGTGGAGAGCCTAGAGAGGTTCATCATTTTGCAACACTGCTTGGATATGGAGCATGTGCGATTAATCCATATCTTGCGCATGAGTCAATCCGTCAGCTGATTGAGTCTAATCTGCTTCACAAAGATTATTATGCAGCAGTAGATGATTATAACTCAGCAGTAATTCATGGAATTATTAAGATTGCATCCAAGATGGGAATTTCAACGATCCAGTCCTATCAGGGAGCAAAGATCTTCGAGGCAATTGGTCTCAAGACAGATTTTATTAACCGCTATTTTACAGATACAGTCAGCCGTGTTGGTGGTATCGGTATTGAAGAAATTGCAGAAGATTACACAGCATTCCATACAGAAGCATTTGATCCGCTTGGACTGCAGGTTGATACGACACTGGACAGTGTTGGAAAACATAAATATAAAAGTGGCGGAGAAGAACATCTCTATAATCCACAGACAATCCATATGCTTCAGCAGTCCACAAGACGTGGTGATTATGAAATGTTCAAGCAGTATACAGAGATGGTTGATGAGGAAGGCGAGAAGATCAATCTGAGAGGTCAGCTTGATTTCAATTTCCCAAAGAAGAGTGTACCGCTTGATGAAGTAGAAAGCGTAGATTCAATCGTAACAAGATTCAAGACAGGTGCGATGTCCTATGGATCTATTTCAAAAGAAGCACATGAGACAATGGCGATCGCCATGAATATGCTTCATGGTAAATCAAACTCCGGTGAAGGTGGAGAGGATATTGAACGTCTTGACACAAACAGATGCTCTGCAATCAAGCAGGTTGCTTCCGGCCGATTCGGAGTTACATCCAGATATCTGGTCAGTGCACAGGAAATCCAGATCAAGATGGCGCAGGGAGCAAAACCAGGAGAAGGAGGACATCTTCCGGGGGGAAAGGTATATCCATGGATCGCCAAGACTCGTCATTCAACACCTGGTGTGAGCCTGATCTCACCACCGCCACATCATGATATCTATTCGATTGAGGATCTTGCACAGTTGATCTATGACTGCAAAAACGCAAATAAAAATGCTAGAATTTCAGTGAAACTGGTATCAGAAGCAGGTGTAGGAACAGTCGCTGCTGGTGTTGCAAAAGCAGGAGCCGGAGTTATCTTGATCTCAGGATATGACGGAGGAACAGGAGCAGCACCGAGAAGCTCGATTCAGAATGCAGGACTTCCGTGGGAGCTTGGACTTGCAGAAACTCATCAGACATTGATTCAGAATGGTCTGCGTGAGCGTGTCCGTATTGAGACGGATGGTAAGCTGATGAGTGGTCGTGATGTTGCGATTGCAGCAATTCTTGGAGCAGAAGAGTTTGGATTTGCAACAGCTCCGCTTGTAACAATGGGATGTGTTATGATGCGCGTCTGCAACCTGGATACTTGTCCGGTTGGTGTTGCAACTCAGAATCCGGAGCTTAGAAAACGTTTCAGCGGAAAACCGGAATATGTTGTCAACTTTATGCGTTTTATTGCAGAAGAATTAAGAGAATATATGGCAAAACTTGGTGTCCGCACAGTGGATGAACTGGTAGGGCGCACAGATCTTCTGAAAGTAAAAGACGTTCCGACATCAGAGCGTGCCGCAACACTGGATCTGTCACAGATTCTGTACAATCCATATGCGAAAGAGAAGAAAGGTGTTATCTTTAATCCAAAGAAAGTCTATGATTTTGAACTTAACAAGACATTGGATGAAAAAGTACTATTGAAACAGCTTCTTCCAGCCCTTGAAAGAGGAGAAAAGAGAGGACTTGAAGTAGATGTTACAAATACAGACCGTACTTTCGGAACAATTTTCGGATCTGAGATCACAAGAAGATATCCGGAAGGACTGGAAGAAGACAGCTATGTGATCCAGTGTAAAGGTGCCGGCGGTCAGAGCTTTGGAGCATTTATCCCAAGAGGACTGACACTGGAACTGACAGGAGACAGTAATGACTATTTTGGAAAAGGACTTTCCGGTGGAAAACTGGTTGTTTGCCAGCCGAAAGGTGTGAAATTTAAATCAGATGAGAACATTATCATCGGAAATGTTGCTCTTTACGGAGCTACAAGTGGTAAAGCATTTGTAGGAGGTGTTGCCGGAGAGCGTTTTGCGGTAAGAAACTCTGGTGCACGTGCAGTTGTAGAAGGTGTCGGAGATCACGGATGTGAATATATGACAGGTGGATGTGTTGTTGTACTTGGACAGGTTGGAAAGAACTTTGCAGCCGGAATGAGCGGCGGTATTGCCTATGTAATCGATCTCGATAACAGCCTGTATCGTAAAGTAAATAAAGCAATGGTCAACATTGAACGTGTCACAGATAAGTATGATGTACAGGAATTAAAAGGAATGATCCAGGAGCATGTTGCTTATACAAACTCTGAGGTAGGTAAGAAGATTCTTGATAATTTCAAAGAATATCTGCCAAAATTCAAGAAGATCATTCCGGAAGACTATGAGAGAATGATGTCCACGATCATCCAGATGGAAGAAAAAGGACTTAGTAGAGAAAAAGCAAAAATCGAAGCATTTAATATGATCAAGAACGGAAGATAGGAGGCATAGAGATGGGAAAACCGACAGGATTTATGGATTATGAAAGACAGGATAAACCGGCAGAGAGCCCATTGGAACGCATCAAACATTTCAATGAGTTCCATACGCCTCTTAGCAAAGAAGAACAGGAGCTTCAGGGCGCACGCTGTATGGCGTGTGGAGTTCCGTTCTGTCAGTCTGGAAAGCCGCTTGCAGGAATGGCCAGTGGATGTCCATTGCACAACCTTGTGCCAGAGTGGAATGACTTGATCTACAATGGAAATTGGAAGGAAGCTTATTTACGTCTGAAAAAGACAAACAATTTTCCGGAATTTACTTCCCGTGTATGTCCGGCACTGTGTGAAAATGCATGTACCTGTGGACTGAATCAGGAAGCAGTTGCATCAAAAAGTAATGAATATGCAATTATTGAAAATGCATATGAGATGGGATATGCAAAGGCAAATCCACCGAAAGTGCGTACAGGAAAGAAAGTCGCAGTGATCGGTTCCGGTCCGTCCGGACTTGCGGCAGCAGATCTTCTGAACAGAAGAGGTCATCAGGTAACTGTTTTTGAACGTGAGGACAAACCGGGTGGATTACTCCGCTACGGAATTCCGAATATGAAGCTGGAGAAACAGATTATCGACCGTAAGATTGCGATTATGGAAGAAGAGGGAATTATCTTCCAGACTGGATGTAATGTTGGAAAAGACGTAAAGGCGGCAGATATCCTGAAAGAATATGACCGCGTGATCCTTGCATGTGGAGCATCAAATCCAAGAGATATCAAAGTACCGGGAAGAGATGCACAGGGAATTTATTTTGCAGTAGATTTCCTGAAATCAACAACGAAAGCACTATGGGCAAATGACATGAAGCTTAAAACAGGAAGCTACATTTCTGCAAAAGGAAAAAATGTAATTGTAATCGGAGGCGGAGATACAGGAAATGACTGTGTCGGAACATCTATCCGTCATGGAGCAAAGAGCGTTCTCCAGCTGGAGATGATGCCGAAAGCACCGGACGAGAGGACACCGATGAACCCATGGCCGGAGTGGCCAAGAGTCTGCAAGACAGATTATGGTCAGCAGGAAGCGATCGCTGTGTTTGGTTCTGATCCTCGTGTTTACACAACGACAGTGAAAGAATTCGTAAAAGACAAGAAAGGGAATCTCTGTAAGGCAGTCCTTATCAAACTTGAGAGTAAGACCGATGAGAAGACCGGACGGAAAATGATGGTTCCGGTAGAAGGAAGCGAGTATACAGTAAATGCAGATCTTGTTCTGATCGCAGCAGGATTCCTTGGAAGCCAGGATTATGTAACAAAAGCATTTGGTGTAGAAGTGAATGAACGCACAAATGTAAAGACAGAGGCAGGAAAATATTCTACAAATGTGAAGGATGTATTTACAGCCGGGGATATGCACAGAGGACAGTCTCTTGTTGTATGGGCTATCCGTGAAGGTCGTGAAGTGGCAAGAGAAGTAGATGAAAGCCTGATGGGATATACAAACTTATATATTCAGTAGAAAATAAAAGATCATACAGTGAAACAGGAATCTGGAAAGTTTATCTAAGAATAAAGAGAACTTTCCAGATTTTTTTGTTACAAAAATGTTACGAAAAAATGAAAAAAGTAAGTGAAACTATTGAAAATATTACATAAATACGCTATAATATTGAGCGTAGAATGTAAATAAAATACCCTCTTGTTACGAGAAATATGTTGAAAAAACACAATAGATGTTGTATTATAACATATGAGTATGTGGAATTATAATGTAACTATTTACAATGAATTGTGATACGAAAAATTATAATGCATCACATGGGGGACTAGATAAAAATAAGGATAGGTGGAAAGATGAAGTTAAAAAAAGTAAGCAGTATGATTCTTGCAGTAACACTTGCATGTACAATGACTGTCACACCGGTACTTGCTGACGAGGTCAGTGATCTGAAGCAGAAGAAGCAGGAGACACAGAATCAGGTAAGTAATCTTCAGACACAGCTGAATTCACTTATGACCAAGATCTCTGATCTTGAGAATGATTTGATCGAAACAGGTGAGGAAATCTCTCAGACAGAGGAAGATCTGAAGACAGCGCAGGAGGAACAGGAACAGCAGTATGCAGCCATGAAGCTTCGTATTAAGTACATGTATGAAGAAGGAACAGGCACTGCTACAGTGGAGAAGGTACTGACATCCGGAGATATTTCCAGTGTACTGACACAGGCAGAATATTCCCAGCAGGTACATTCTTATGACAGAGATAAGCTCGAAGAGTATGTTGCGACAGTTCAGAAAGTAGAAGATCTTAAGACAACGCTTGAGACAAAGATGGCTGATCTGCAGGAGACACAGACAGAATATGATGCGCAGAAGGATGAACTGAATACAACAATCACAGAGAAGAGTAGTGAAATCGTAAATCTCGATGTTAAGATTGATGAAGCTGTAAAGAAAGCAGCGGAAGAAGAAGCTAAGAGAAAGGCAGCAGAAGCAGCAGCAAAGAAAGCTGCCGAGGAAGCAGCTAAGAAGAATAACTCAAGCAGTAGTTCTTCTAATAGAAATAACTCAAGTAATAGTTCTTCCAGTAGTTCAAGCTCAAGCAGCTCAAGCTCAGGAAGTTCAAGCAGTTCAAGCTCCAGTAGCTCAAGCAGTAGTTCTTCCAGCAGTTCAAGCTCAAGCAACTCAAGTTCTTCCTCATCAAGTCCAAGCTATAGTGCAGATAAGGGAAGCATTATTGTAAATGCAGCTTATTCACAGATCGGAGTTCCATATGTATGGGGCGGATCTACACCGGGAGTTGGACTTGACTGTTCAGGACTTGTACAGTATTGCTACAGACAGGCAGGAATTTCAATTCCAAGAACAAGTGGAGATATTCTTGCAGCAGGAACAATTGTAAGCAATCCTCAGCCGGGAGATATCTGCTGGACACCGGGACATGTAGCGATTTACATTGGCGGCGGACAGATGATCGAAGCACAGCAGACAGGAGTACCGGTTAAGGTAAGTTCTGTACGTGTTACATATTATGTAAGATATTAGAACAAAAAAAGGAATCAGTGATGCTGATTCCTTTTTTTAAAACTTTTTTATTTGCCCGGTACAATTTCCAGCCAGTATCCGTCAGGATCTTCAATAAAATAAATTCCCATAGATGGATTTTCGAAGCAGATACATCCCATCTCTTTATGTTTTTTGTAAGCAGCATCGAAATCATCGACAGCAAATGCGAGATGGATCTCATTATCTCCCAGTTCATATGGTCGATCCATATCACGCAGCCAGGTGAGCTCTAAAAGATGTGGGGTCACACCGTCTGTGAGATATACAAGCTTAAAACTTTCGTCATCGGCAAGTTTTTCACGTTCTACTTTTAAATTCAGAGCTTTCTGGTAAAAATCCAGTGATTTTTCAAGATCATATACATTCAGGTTATTGTGTGCAAATGTAAAATTCATTTTAGTACCTCCATAGAATCATAAGATTTTTATTCACAGTCAAGTGGAATGATGACTGGAATCTACTTTCTAAGGATATCACAGGAGGGGAGGAAAAATCAATAATGCATAGATAAAACCTGATGGGATAGAGTGATAACACAAAATATAGTGAAAAATGAATGGAAAACATTTTTGAAATGCAAAACATGTGGAAATAAAGCTGAAAAAAACAAAAAAATAAAAAAGAATGCAAGAACCCATTGACGAAACGTCAAAAATTATATACAATAACAAAAGTGAAAAAATAAAGAAAGTGGAGGATTCCTGCAATGACTGCATATAAAGATTTGAGCAAAGAAGAGTTATTGGAATTAAAGAGTGGCCTGGAGGCGCAGTTTGAAGAAGTGAAGGCAAAAGGTCTGAAACTGGATATGTCTAGAGGAAAACCGTCAGCAGACCAGCTGAATCTGTCAATGGGGATGATGGATACACTGACAAGTGGTGTTGATCTGACTTGTGAAGATGGTGTTGACTGCCGTAACTATGGCGGACTTGATGGAATTGATGAAGCAAAACAGCTTCTTGCAGATATGATGGAAGTTCCGAAAGATAACGTGATCATTTTCGGAAACTCAAGTCTGAATGTGATGTATGATACGGTAGCACGTGCAATGACACATGGTATCATGGGAAGTACTCCATGGTGTAAGCTTGATAAGGTAAAATTCTTATGTCCGGTTCCGGGATATGACAGACATTTCGCGATTACAGAGCATTTCGGAATTGAGATGATCAATGTACCGATGACATCAACAGGACCGGATATGGATATGGTTGAGAAACTTGTAAGCAGTGATCCGGCAATCAAAGGAATCTGGTGTGTACCGAAGTACTCTAACCCACAGGGAATCACATATTCTGATGAGACAGTGTTCCGTTTTGCGAACCTGAAGCCGGCAGCAGAAGATTTCCGTATCTTCTGGGATAATGCTTACTGCGTACATCATTTATATGAAGATAAACAGGATTATCTGATTGAGATTCTGATGGAGTGTAAGAAGGCAGGTAACCCGGATATGGTTTACAAGTTTTCTTCTACATCCAAGATCAGTTTCCCGGGATCAGGAATTGCAGCAATGGCAGCATCTGATGCGAACCTGGAGGATATCAGAAGCACAATGCGTGTGCAGACGATCGGACATGATAAGGTAAATCAGCTGCGTCATGTAAGATTCTTCGGAGATATTCACGGAATTGTAGAACATATGAAGAAACATGCAGATATCCTGCGTCCGAAGTTTGAGACTGTTCTTGAAGTTCTTGAAAGAGAACTTGGCGGACTTGAGATTGGATCATGGATCGCGCCACGCGGAGGATATTTCATCTCCTTTGATGCGCTGGATGGATGTGCGAAAGCGATTGTTGCGAAGGCGAAAGAAGCTGGCGTTGTTATGACAGGAGCGGGAGCAACATTCCCTTATGGAAAAGATCCACATGACAGCAATATCCGTATCGCACCGTCTTATCCAACACCGGAAGAACTTGCAGTTGCCGCTGAAGTATTTGTATTGAGTGTAAAACTGGCAAGTGTTGATAAGATCCTTGAGACAAAATAAATAACAGCATTTTATAAAGACCTTTTGCAAGTGGTTGATCTGCCGGCAGAAGGTCTTTTTCTGATGGTTGACAGTTACTGTTCACTCCCGTGTCAATCACTCCGCTGATTGACACGGAGGATGCGTGTTTTGACTTGAATGCATCTCGCCCCATCGCCAAAGGCGATTTAAAATGGCGAGATGCGTTGCTGGTCACACATCGTGTGAACAGTAACGGTTGACATGCGTTTCCAGGGAGATTATAATGTAGTGCATAGCAGAAAAGAGGAATGACATGATAAAAGGTGTAATATTTGACGTAGATGGTGTCCTTCTCAATTCCATGCCTGTCTGGGAGAATCTTGGAGAATTGTATCTGGATCATTTGGGAATTGAGGCCGAGAAGAACCTGGGGGAGACATTATTTGAGATGAGCTTGGAGGAGGCGGCAGATTATCTGATCTCACATTATAACCTGGAGAAGACAGTGGAAGAGGTTGTACAGGGACTGAATAAGGAAGTGGAAGACTATTATGCAAAACGAGTTCCATTGAAAGAAGGGGTTCGTCAGTATCTGGAGGAATTCAGAGAGCGGAAGATTCCTATGGTGATCGCAACAACCGGTGACCGGAAGAATGCAGAAGCAGCTCTGAGCAGATTGAAGGTATTACCTTATTTTCAAGGAGTTTTTACAGCATCTGAGATCGGAAGCGGTAAGGATCAGCCGGATATTTATTTTGCAGCACTTTTGCAGCTGGATACGGAGCCGGAACAGACCTGGGTGTTTGAAGATACTTACCAGGCTTTGAGAACGGCAAAGCATGCGGGATTTAAGACAGTAGCAGTTTATGATAAGGCAAATGACAAGAATCTGGCGCAGATCTGGAATACGGCAGATATCTATTTGCCGGAATTTGATGATTTTAATGTTTTTTGGAACAGGGTGTCTGAGGAAGAGAAAGAACAGTTGCTGATTGTAGAATAAGAGGAGAATGAAAAAAGCAGATTCGAATTCAAAGGAGAGATGCTCCGGTAGAATTCGAATCTGCTTTTTATCATATAATTGACTGGTCTGTCTTGTGTTTAGAGAAGGTGGATGCCGGCATCAGCAGCAGCTTCAACTACATTTTCAGGCCAGAGGGAAGACTGTACTTCACCGATATGAGCCTTTCTTAAGTAATACATACAGATACGGGACTGTCCAATACCGCCGCCGACTGTATATGGAAGCTCACCGTTCAGCAGTGCCTTCTGGAATGGAAGTTCTGCACGATCTTCACATCCGGCTTCTTTGAGCTGTGCCTTTAATGAGTCTTCGTCAACACGGATTCCCATAGAAGAGAGTTCAAGACCGATGTCAAGAACCGGATAGTAAACGATAATGTCACCGTTCAGCTCCCAGTCATCATAGTCCGGAGCACGGCCGTCATGTCTTTTGCCGGAAGCAAGTACGCCACCAATCTTGGAGATAAACACTGCGCCTTTTTCCTTCGCAATCGCTTTTTCACGTTCTTTGGTAGTAAGATCCGGATAAAGGTCTTCCAGCTCCTGTGTAGTGATGAAAAAGATATCATCAGGAAGAAGAGGATCGATATAGTTGTAACGTCTGGAAATGTATTCTTCTGTATCTTTCAGAGCCCGGTAGACTTTGCGGACAGTGTACTGAAGTGTCTCTGTGTTACGTTCTTCCTTAGAAATTACTTTTTCCCAGTCCCACTGGTCAACATACAGAGAATGGATGTTGTCTGTATCTTCATCACGACGTATCGCACTCATATCTGTGTAAAGCCCTTCGCCGGAATGGAAATTATAATTCTTCAATGCATATCTCTTCCATTTTGCAAGAGAATGAACGATCTCTGCAACAGAACCATCCTGTTCTTTGATGTCAAAGGAAACCGGACGTTCCACACCGTTTAAGTTATCATTCAGACCGGATTCCGGACGGACAAACAGTGGTGCTGACACTCGTGTCAGGTGGAGATTCTTTGCAAGAGCACGCTCGAAGTGGTCTTTCACTTCTTTGATGGCTACTTCTGTCTCACGAATTGTAAGAGGGGAATGATAGCCAGCAGGTATTCTTAACTGTTCCATAATAAACTCCTTTATGTTAGCATTTTATTGCTGTTCACAGTATTATGCGGTCAGCAATAGCATTTCTCTTCTATTTTAAGTGGAGAAGAATAAGAAGTCAATGGAAAGGTGAAATGAACACTTGTAATCAGTAAAAAAAATTGCTAAAATGAGCAGTAGTGAGTAATAAATAGTAAGGGACGAAGGTGTAAATAATGAATGTAAATGATATGATTGATACAATTCTGAATTTTGACCTGGATGTTGTTCTGGCTGGACTTAATGAAAGCAGTCATCATTTGAGTCAGATGGAATTTATTTCTCTGATCGTTATAACGGCCGGAGCTGTACTGTTATGTCTGACGGGGCTGAAACTGGTACGTTTCTGGTCTGTGATCGCAGGATTGTCAGCAGGATGCGCAGCCGGAATTGCGGTCGGAGCGATTGCAGGTCTGGATCAGACGATCGCATTGGCGGCAGGAGCAGGTGTGGGACTTGTATTGGCGGTGCTTGGTGCATGGAAGAAGCAGATTGGTGGATTTGTGACAGTAGCGGTACTCGTCTTTGTTGTCAGTGTACATTTGATGAAACCACAGGATTTTATTATGTATGGAATCTGTGCGGGTATCGGTCTTGTGTGTGCATTGCTTTCTATTAAGTTTCATAACTTTATGCTGATTGCTTCTTCTTCTGTGTTTGGAGCAATGGCAGCGGGCAGCAGTATCTTTTATCTGCAGCCATATAAAAACGGAATGATTCATGTGGCACTTTGTGCTGCAATTGGTGCACTTAGTATCTGGATCCAGCTTCTTTTGGAATCCGGAAAACGTAAGAAAAAGAATTTACTTAAAGCCGCAGAGATCCGTGAAGAACATTCTACAGAAAATGAAGTCGAGAAGGCAAGGGCACTGGTTGAGAATCTGGATGATTTTGATGAGCTGGATGAGATTATAGAGAGTCTTCCGGAAAATGTCCGGAAAGAAGACAAGGGCACAACAGTTGTCAGCATGGATGAATTTGATGATCTTGAAGATGATCTGGAAGAAGATGAAGTGGAGAACTTTAAAGAAGAGAAGTTTGATGTAGACGAGGAAGATTGGGAGGAAGACGTCGAAATTGAAGTAACTGCTGATGAGGCAGATGTGACAGAGGATTATGATTTTGATGAAGATCCGGATGACTTAGATGACTTGAATGATCTGGATGATTTAGATTATCTTGATGACGATGATGATATCGAGTTTCTAGATGAAGATGAGTAGATAAAAAAGCTATCGATTACAATAACTTAACACATATCTGTGTTGTTATCGTAGTCGATAGCTTTTGTATTATCTTACTGCTGTAAATACTCCGCGGAGATCATGGATTACATGTCTTGGACATTTTACAGAGCACATTCCACAGCTTAAGCAGATGTCTTCCTGGATTACTGCGCAATTATCTTCTACATGAATTGCACCAGCAGTACATGTTTTTTCACAGATACCGCATCCAATACAACTGACTTCACACTGCTTACGTGCAACAGCTCCTTTTTCTTTGTTAGAGCATTTTACTACAATGTAGTTTGCACAGTCGTGGATTTTGATCAGGTTCTGTGGACAGACTTTTGCACACTGTCCACAGGCAATACATTTTTCTTCGTCTACTTCGGCAACGCCATATTCATTCATGGAAATCGCGCCGAATTTACATTTTTCTATACAGGCTCCACATCCGATGCAGCCATCTTTGCATCCACCGTCTTCAGAGCCGGCTGCGCGGCAGCCACCGTTACAGGCAACCAGAGCTGCCCGGTAAGGAAATCTCTTTTTAATTGCCATGATTATTTCTTCCTTTCGTATGGTGTGTTAGAAAGAGGAAGGCTGTAGCGTCTTTCTCCGTCAAATCTGCAATATGCATCCGCGATTGCAGGAGCAGTAGGGATGGATGTGATCTCTCCGATACCGATTGCTCCACAGGCAACATCCAGACCAGGTTTATCAATAACGATTGCTTCAATCTCAGGAACTTCGTGAGAACGGAAAAGTCCTAAGGAACCATACTTGTCAATTGGTTTACAATTTTCATCGATTGGATACTGCTCTCTGAGTGCGAATCCCATAGACATTACAACACCGCCTTCAATCTGACCTTCGCAGGAAAGTGGGTTGACAGCTTTACCAACATCGTGTGCGGCAATCATTTTCTCAATCTTACCTGTCTTAGGATCAAGGATGCAGACCTGAGTTGCATATCCATAAGCAACGTGAGATATCGGATTAGGCACATCTGCACCAAGTGGATGAGTCTTAGCGAGATACTCTCCGTAGAAAGTTTCTCCAATCATATCTTTCATGGACTTACCGCTGTTTTTCGCTTCCATGAATTTTTCACATGCTCTGCGGCACGCTTCACCGGTTACAAGTGTCTGACGAGAACCGGAAGTTGTACCGGAATCAGGTGAAATCCATGTGTTGCTTCGCTCATAGACGATATCATCATGGGAAAGATCTGTATTTGTAACGATCATTTGTACAAGTACAGTACCAAGTCCCTGACCGATACAGGAAGCACCAGTGAAGATGTGAAGTTTTTCATCTTCTTCAACAATTAATTTTACACGTCCCGTATCCGGGATACCAACACCAACGCCGGCATTCTTCATAGCACAACCAAGGCCAACAGCCTTACCGGCCGCAAGTGCAGCATCATACTCTTCTTTGACAGCTTCCAGTGTCTCTACAAGACCTGTAGAGTTATCTACAATCTGTCCGTTCGGAAGTACTTCGCCTGGGCGGATCGCATTGCGGTAATGAATCTCCCAAGGCGTAATACCTACCTTGTCAGCCATCATGTTCAGAAGTGTCTCTGTTGCGAAACAAGTCTGTGTAACACCAAATCCGCGGAATGCTCCGGCAGGTGGGTTATTTGTATAGTAAGCAGTTCCTTCAATTTCAAAGTTTTCATAATGATAAGGTCCTGCTGCATGTGTACATGCACGTTCAAGAACCGGGCCGCCAAGAGAAGCGAATGCACCTGTGTCAGATTTAACAATCGCTTTTACACCCTGGATCACTCCATTCTCATCGCATCCCATTGTCATATCCATGTAGAATGGGTGACGTTTCGGATGAACAAGCAAGGATTCCGCTCTGGATAATTTCATCTTGATCGGTTTCTTTGTTACGTAAGTAAGCAATGCACTTAAATGCTGAACAGTCATGTCCTCTTTACCACCGAAACCACCGCCGACTAATGCGTTCTGAACTTTTACTTTATCTGTTCCAAGCATAAGTGTAACTTCGTGCAATGTCTGGTGAGCGGACTGGTCTGTTGAATATACGAAAATGTCACCGTCTTCATCATAGAAAGAAACAGCACATTCCGGTTCAAGGAAAGCATGCTCAGTCCAAGGTGTCTCAAAGTGATGTGAGATCACGTACTTGGAATTCTTGATTGCTTCTTCCGCATTTCCGCGGCTGATGTGCTTATAAGCACATACGTTAGTCTCTTCTTCATCATAAACAAGAGGTGCATCCGGAGCAGCAGCTTCTTCCACTGTATGCACATGAGGAAGTACTTCATATTCAACTTTAATAAGTTTCTTTGCTTTTTCTACAGTTGCCATGTCAGTTGCAGCTACAAGGGCAATTGCATCTCCGAGATAATGAGTCAGTCCACCAACCGGAATCAGTGAATACTGATCATGTTTTAAGTGTCCGATCTTATTCTCCCCAGGAATATCATCGGCTGTTACAACCGCTTCTACGCCAGGCAGAGCCTCGGCAGCAGAGGTATCAATAGAAAGTACGCGAGCTCGTGGATATTTACTACGAAGAGCAGCACCATAGAGCATTCCTTCCGGATAATAGTCATCCGGATATTTACCTGTTCCAAGCACTTTTTCTTCAACATCTATACGAGAAACACGGGAACCAAGAGTCCAGCTAGGATCTCCGTCATCTGGTAAAACTCCTTCTTTCAGAATCTTAGCTGCCAGACGCACCGCGTCCATGATCTTAACATATCCTGTACAGCGGCAATAGTTGTTGCGCAGCGCATAGCGAATCTCATCATCGGTTGGTTCCGGATTTACATCCAAAAGTGCTTTTGTGCACATAACCATACCAGGAATACAGAATCCGCACTGTACAGCGCCTGCCTTCCCGTAAGCATAAGTGTAAACTTTCTGTTCCCAATCAGAAAGCCCTTCGACTGTGATGACATTCTTTCCGGCCAATGAATCTGTGTCAGGTACGCAGGATTTGCAAGTCTGTCCATCAATGATAACAGTACAGGCTCCACAAGCGCCTTCGCTGCAACCATCCTTTGCAGAGGTAATGTGCAGTTCATCACGCAGGAACCGTAACAGTTTCTGATTCTTTGAAGGTGAGACTTCCTGACCATTTACTATAAATGATGCCATGTCAGTTACTCCTTTCTTTGTGACAAAATCCCCAAAGAAAAATCTTTGAGGAGTATATGTTTGTTGTGTATTTTTAATTATATAAAGATACCTATGGTTATATTTTATCACATATTCAACAAAAAGCAACAACTATTCTAAAAAAGTTTTTGACACCTAAAAAAAATTTAGATATATGATATGAAAAATGCATATCAGGACGAAAAAAGGGAAGTACCGCAAAATGATACTCCCTTGTAATTATCTTATATAAATTGTTCTTAGAAACCAAAAAGACTTACAACGCGATTTTAATTATCGTGTTCTTCTTCAAATGGATCGTCGTAATCATCTTCATCATCGTAATCATCTCCACCGCGGGAAGCAATTGCGAGAATCAGTGAAATAACAGCAAGTACACCACTTACACCGGCTAAAATCAGAAGCTCGAATTCATCTCCATGTTTCAGGAAAGCAAAAACAGCACTACCGATATAGACAATCATCGGGATAAGGAATGCAAAAAGTGTATCACGGTTATTCATGATGAAGTATAACAGTGCAGTGACAAGCATACAAAGAGCAACAATGACATAATTCATGCCAGGAGCAGAAGTTACGTCAGCTCCTGATGTGCTGAGTCCTGTTACGAAACCTTTATAAATACAGAAACCAAATGCAAGCAGGGAAATGATTCCAAGGATGATGCGTCCAGGTCTGAAACGTGGATATTCGTCTACGTATTCATATTCATCATCATCTTCATCATCAGAGGATTTCTCATCATCATAGTCATCCATTTTTCTGGATTTTACATCTTCTTTTGCTTTCGCAGTTTCGGCTTCCTCTTTCTTTTTCTTCTTGGCAGCTTTACTGTCAGGGTCAGTTGCAAGCATATCTTCGTATCCCTTGCGAACTGCTTTTTCACGCTTATCACGGATTTCTTCCGCTGGAATGTTCCCATATTTCTGCTCTTCGGAATTATCAGTGGCAGTGGCATCAGTGGCAGCTTTCTGTGCAGCGGCTTTGCGGGCTCTGGCTCTCTCCTTAAGAATACGTTCAGCTTCTTCTTCTGAAATCCCTTTGTCAGCAGCAAGGCGGGCAATCGCTTCTTTGCGGGCGCGGGCTTTTGCTTCTCTGCGGGCAGCTCGTTTCTCTTCAGCGGCACGGGCGGCAGCATCAGCTTTCGCTTTCTCCTCAGCGGCACGGGCAGCAGCTTCAGCTTTCGCTTTTTCTTCAGCAGCGCGGGCGGCAGCTTCAGCTTTTGCCTTCTCTTCGGCGGCACGAGCCTCAGCCTCAGCTTTTGCTTTCTCTTCTGCGGCTTTCTTGGCAGCGATCTTCTTTGCACGTTGTTTATCAAGGTTCCATTGCTTTTTACAGCTATGGCAGATTGCATATTCATTAAAGATTGGATCCCCGTTTTCGCTGGTGCCAATCTGCTTATTCTGCAAATCCAGGTCTTTTCCACATATTGGGCACTTCATATTAATCATGTACTCCTCTCTTTTGTATCAAAATATTTATAACAGATTTATTATAGCATCTTAAAAGAGGAAGAACAACGAAAAAAGTGTGTTTTACATAAAATGTTTTAGAAAAAAATCAAAATTGTGCAAGAATTTAGTTTAAATTCATAAGAAATGGTGGACTTTAAAAATTTAATGTGTTAAAATCAAAAAGTGGCCTGAGAAGGCAAAAGGTATTGTTATGGTTTATGGTATGCCGTAGGCCATCATATAATTAGCCGGTTGAGAAGGAGATTGTTTCGTATGAGTAAGAAGATCAGAACCGAGGCAGTAGATTATCTGTTTCAGGCAATCTTAAGCCTTGAGAATAAAGAAGAGTGTTATACATTTTTTGAAGACATCTGTACGATCAATGAGCTGCTTTCCTTGTCACAGCGTTTTGAAGTAGCTGCCATGTTGAAAGATGGCAAGACTTATCTGGAAATCGCCGAGAAAACCGGAGCCTCCACCGCTACCATCAGCAGAGTGAATCGTTCTCTGAATTATGGCAATGACGGTTATGAACTGGTATTCGGACGTATGGAGAAAAAAGACGTTGGCAAATAATCCCCAACGTCTTT
>ENA-OUOU01000404-OUOU01000404.1-human-gut-metagenome-genome-assembly--contig:-NODE-404-length-27392-cov-4.428394_pt1 | contig 27392 bp, 18 predicted proteins | sample MGYA00237936_ERZ548765 | MGnify/ENA primary metagenome ERZ548765 (study PRJEB26490, sample SAMN05356889) | human gut metagenome | biome: terrestrial biome; feature: human-associated habitat; material...
TTTGACAACTGTATAAATTAGTGATATTATAATGACGAAAGGGTGATTGAATATGAAAAAAATTTCAAGTGTTTTATTGGCATTTTTGATGCTTGTTTCAAGCTTATTTTGCGCAAATGCTGCATTTGGTGAGGATTTGTCAAGTCAGAACGGTAAAAACACCTTTCTAAGCGCTGAAAATCTTGTAATCGGCACAATTTATAACCGCCCTGCGACGGAAATTACAGGAACTGTTTTTAAACTTGACTTAAATCAAGCGGCAAAATATACATTATCGATTTCATCAAATTCTGCCGCAAAAGTTGAGATTTATCAAAATGATGATAAAAATATTATTGATACCGTCATTGTTTTAGGAGATAAAGCGCAGAAAAAGGTCACAGACAAGAATTTTGATTTTCTTAAAGGTACTTATTATTTCAGGATAGTGAGTGTAGGGGATTACACTTTTTCTGTTTCAAATTATGTTTGCAATCATTATTTTGATGTTGTAACAACTTCACCTACTTATTTTTCAGCCGGATATCATACATATACATGTTATCTTTGCGGTTATTCCTACAAAACAAAGGGCGATAAAAAGAAAATTCTTAAAACCCCTAAAATTTATTCACTAAAAGCGGGAAACAAGAAAATAACTGTAAATAATTCCGACAATAAAGCCGCTTCGGGCTATCAAATTAAGCTTTCAACAAGCAAAAAATTCACTAAAAAGACTACCAAAACAGTCAAAGTCAAATCTTCAAAATCGACTGTTAAAAAGCTTAAAAGCAAGAAAAAATATTATGTAAAAGTAAGAGCGTATAAAACTAAAAACGGTAAGACCGTTTATTCTGCTTGGTCCAAAATTAAAACTGTTAAAACTAAATAATTGCTGAGGCGGAATGACATAAATTGTTATTCCGCTTTTTTATAAAATTTTTTATTTTGGGTATTGAATTTTTTTTGCTTATAATGTAATATATAAAAATAATATAATATATAATAATGCAGTCAGTGATTTCTTTAAACGAATGTAAATTATTGGCACACTTTCTTGGAGTTGTGTATGGAAAAAATCACAGGTAAAAATAACGAAATAATAAAGGGCGTTAAAAAACTCTTTACCTCTTCCAAGGAGCGCAGGGCACAGGGCTTGTTTGTTCTTGAGGGGGCAAGGCTTGTTTTTGACGTCCTTAACTCTTTTTATGAGGTTGAAATATTCTTGATAACGGAAAGCGCAAACGAAAGGTATTTTGAAAAGTCCGTTTTAATGCAAAGGAAAAGCAAAGCCTCTTATTTCATAAGCGATACTCTTTCGCAAAAATTAAGCGAAACGAAGAATTCACAAGGTATTTTTGCAGTTTGCAAAATGAAAAATGATAATAACGCTCTTCAAAACGGCAAAAAGTATATTGCTACAGATAATCTTCAAGACCCTGGTAATCTCGGCACAGTTATAAGGACGGCGGAGGCACTCGGCATTGGCGGCGTAATTGTCGGCGGAGGATGCGATGTATATAACCCAAAGGTTTTGCGTGCATCAATGGGTTCGGCACTTAGGATTGAGGTTATTGAATGTTTAAGCCTTGTTCCGATATTAAATCAGGCAAAGTCTCTCAAAATTAAAACGTATGCCACTTCACCTGAAGCTTGCGCAAAAAAAATAAACGAAATTGATTTTTCAGCTTCCTGCCTTTGCGTTATCGGTAATGAGGCTAACGGGGTAAGCGATGAGGTTATGGCAATGTGTGATGAAAAAATAACAATTCCTATGCCCGGTCGTGCAGAAAGCCTTAATGCGCATGTGGCGGCAGCCATAACTATGTGGGAGATGCAAAGATGAGTGAAAATGCAAGGTATTGGATTTGGCTTCAAAACGCTCTTGGATACGGCGCTAAAATAAAAAGCATAATTGATGAATATAAAAGTGCAAAACTTCTTTATGAGCTTGGTGAAAGCGAATGGAAAATGAGCACGGTTTTGTCTAAGCGTCAGGTTGAAAAGTTGATGATGACTGATGTTGGAAAGGCAGATGAAATAATTGATTGCTGCTCAAAAAACGGTTATAAAATAATTGATTTTGACGATAAAGCTTATCCAAAAAGGCTTAAGGAGATAATTAATCCGCCTGCCGTTTTGTATGTTGACGGAAAGCTGCCCGATATTGATAATCTTGTTTGCATCGGTATGGTAGGCACAAGAAAGGCAAGTGAATATGCAATCAAAGCGGCGCACATTATGGCTAAGGGTATTACCGAGGCAGGTGCTCTCGTTGTAAGCGGCGGAGCCTTGGGAATTGATACATATTCTCATTTAGGCGCTCTTGCCTGCGGCGGAAAAACAGTTGCCGTTTTGGGAAACGGGCTTGGTAATAATTATTTAAAGGCTAACGAAGGCTTAAGAAATATGATAAAGCAAAGCGGTGCACTTGTTACTGAGTATCAGCCCAATGTTCCGGCTAATAGAACTTCTTTTCCTATGCGTAACCGAATTATAAGCGGTTTGAGCTTAGGTATTTTGGTAGTTGAGGCAGGTGTTAAAAGCGGCAGCCTTATTACCGCAAATCTTGCGATTGAGCAAAACCGTGATGTTTATGCCGTTCCCGCTTCTATATTTTCAAGCGATTTTTCAGGTACAAATAAACTTATAAGCGACGGCGCAAGGCTTGCAATCAATCCCGTTAACGTTGTTGAGGCTTATGAAAATGATTATCCGACTCTTGATTTATCTAAAATAAGGACTGCTAATGAAATAGTCCTTGATAACTCGGAAAAAACGCTTGATACCTCTATTGTTAAGAAAAAATCGGCTAAGGAGCTTAATGTTAAGCCGACGCCTGAAAATAATTTGATTGATAAAAAATACTCCTTTGAAAATCTTGAAAAAGGAAGAGAAAACAGAAGAAAAATTGACGAAAATGTATGGTCGCTTGAAGGAAACAACAAAATCGTTTATGACTGCATAGGCGAGGAGTTCACTCAGGTTGATGATATAATCGAGAAATCGGGTTTAACTGCTTCGCAGGTTCTTGTAGCTTTAACATTTCTCGAACTTAAAAAAGTGATAATAAGTGCCTCAGGTAAGAGGTTTAAAAAATCCTGAAAGGAAACAGAATATGTCTAAATTAGTAATTGTGGAGTCACCTGCAAAGGCAAAAAATATTAAAGGCTATCTCGGAAGAGGTTATGACGTTATTGCCTCAATGGGCCACGTCAGGGATTTGCCGGCAGCAAGGCTCAGTGTTGATATTGCAAATGACTTTGAACCGAAATATGCGGTAATAAAAGGAAAGGAAAACTTCGTTAAAGACCTTAAGAAAAAGGCTGACAATGCGGACTATGTTTATCTCGCAACCGACCCCGACCGTGAGGGAGAAGCTATTTCTTGGCATCTTGCCACTCTTTTGGGTCTTGACCTTAAGGATAAAAACAGAGTTACGTTTAATGAGATTACAAAAAACGGAGTAAAAAACGGAATGGATGCGCCACGTCAAATTGATATTGATTTGGTTGACGCTCAGCAGGCAAGGCGTATTCTTGACCGACTTATCGGCTATAAGCTTTCGCCGTTTATTTCTCAAAAAATCAGAAGAGGTCTTTCGGCAGGCCGTGTTCAGTCGGTCGCTCTCAGATTGATTGTTGACAGAGAAAATGAAATTCGTGCATTTAAGGCTGAGGAATATTGGTCGATTGATGCTAAGTTTACAAATCCGCCGGAAAGAAAGGTGTTTTCAGCTTCTCTTTCAACTAAAAACGGTGAAAAAATCAAGATTGAAAATAAAGAGCAAAGTGACAGCGTTCTTTCTGACCTTGACGGCGAAAGTTATGTTGTAAAGGGCGTTAAAAAGGGCAGCAGAAAGAAAAACCCTACTCCTCCTTTTATCACGTCAACTCTTCAGCAGGAGGCTTCAAGACGTCTTTCGTTCCAAGCAAGGAGAACTATGAAGGCGGCGCAGGAACTTTACGAAGGCGTTGAGGCAGGAGAACTCGGTACAGTCGGTCTTATCACTTATATGAGAACAGACTCGCTTCGTATATCTGAAGAAGCAAGAGCAGCCGGTAATGAATTTATTACAGAGACATACGGCGAAAAGTATCTCCCTAAAAAGCCGAGATATTTTAAATCAAAGAGTAATATTCAAGACGGTCACGAGGCTATCAGACCGTCAATGCCAAAGGTTACACCTGAGCAGGTTAAGCCGTATCTTACAAGCGACCAATATAAAATTTATAAACTTGTTTGGGAAAGATTTATTGCATCTCTTATGGAATCCTGTATGCAGGAAACTATGAAAATCGAGATTGAGGCAGGAGAATATATCTTCACCGCCACAGGTTATACAGTTAAGTTTGACGGATTTACAAAGCTTTACGAGGAAAAGGTTGACGATGAAAAGAACGACAGCGCATCTCCTCTCCCGGCTCTTAAGGAAGGCGATGAACTTAAGCTTAAGAGTATTTTGGGCAATCAGCACTTTACTCAGCCGCCTGCAAGATATACCGAAGCTTCCCTTACTAAAGCACTTGAGGAAAACGGTGTCGGCAGACCGTCAACTTATGTTACCATCACCTCAACTATTCTTAACCGTGAATATGTTAAGCGTGAGGGCAAGCAGTTTGTGCCGACTGAACTCGGCGAGGCTGTAACAAATCTTCTTAAAGATAAAATGCCTAATATTGTTAATGTTAAATACACTTCCAAAATGGAGGCTGACCTTGATAAAATTGACTCCGGCGAAAAAAATTATAAGGATATGATTCGCCTTTATTATGATGATTTTGAAAAGCCTCTTGAAAAAGCTAAAGAGGAAATGCAGGGTGTTAAAATTAAGCTTAAGGAAGAAGAAACAGACGAAATTTGCGAAAAGTGCGGCAGAAATATGGTTGTCAAAGTCGGCAGATTCGGTAAATTTCTTGCTTGCCCCGGCTATCCGGAATGTAAAAATACAAAGCCGCTTATTTTCAGGACTAAGGCTAAGTGCCCTGAATGCGGCGGCGACGTAATTGAGAAAAAAACCAAGAGAGGCTCGTCATTCTACGGTTGTTCAAATTATCCTAAGTGTAATTTTATGACTTGGGACGCACCGAGCGACGAAGTTTGCCCTCGTTGCGGCAAGTCGCTCTTTAAACGCAAGGGCAATGTGCTTTATTGCCCCGATACAGAGGGCTGCGGTTTTACAAAACCGGCTCCGAGAAAAAAGAAAACAGAAGAATAAACGGTAATTTATATGAAATTTAAGGTTATCGGCGCAGGTCTTGCGGGTGTTGAGGCTGCGTGGCAGATTGCAAATAACGGATATAATGTTTCGCTTTATGAAATGAAGCCGATTAAAAAGAGTGAGGCGCATAAGTCGGACTTGTTTTGTGAACTTGTGTGTTCAAATTCACTTAAGGCCTCACGTATTGAAAGCGCAGCAGGTCTTTTGAAAGAGGAAATGGCTCGTTTAGGCTCGCTTACGGTCCCGATTGCAAGGAAGTCGAGTGTTCCGGCAGGCGGCGCTTTGGCAGTTGACAGGGATATTTTCTCAAAAAGCGTGACTGAAAAAATCAAATCTCACCCCAATATTGAGGTGATTAATGAAATAGTTGAGGATTTAGAACTTGACGACGATACAATAACAATTGTTGCAACGGGTCCGTTGACAGACGGCGCTCTTGCAAAAAGTATCAGCAATATTACAGGTGAGTATCTCTCGTTTTATGATGCCGCCGCTCCAATTGTTACTGCAGAGAGTGTTGATATGTCTAAGGCATTCGGTGCTTCACGTTATGAGCGTGGCGGTGACGATGATTATATCAATTGCCCGTTCAATAAGGCAGAGTATGAGGCTTTTATTAATGAACTTGTTAATGCCGAGGGTGCAATTGTTCACGATTTTGACGTCTATGAGGGCTGTATGCCGATTGAAAAACTTGCTAAAAGAGGGCTTGACGCTCCTCGTTTCGGCCCTATGAAACCTGTCGGTTTGGTTGACCCGAACACAGGGCACAGACCTTGGGCTTGTGTTCAGTTAAGACGTGAAAATTCAAAGGGTACAATGTTTAATCTTGTGGGTTTTCAAACCAATTTGAAGTTCGGCGAGCAAAAACGTGTTTTCTCTATGATTCCTGGGCTTGAAAATGCTCAGTTTGTGCGCTACGGTGTTATGCATAGGAATTCGTTTTTGAATTCACCAAAGCTTCTTAATAACGATTTTTCATTTAGAAATAAAAACAACCTTTTCTTTGCAGGTCAAATCACAGGAGTTGAGGGATATATGGAAAGTGCGGCAAGCGGAATTATGGCAGGTATCAATGCCGTAAGAAGAGCGCAGGGTAAAGAGCCGTTTACTCTCTCTGATGTTACTATGATAGGCGCTTTGAGCGATTATATCAGTGACGAAAGCGTTAAGAATTTTCAGCCTATGGGTGCTAACTTCGGTGTGCTGCCTGCAATAGAGCCGAAAATTAAGGATAAAAAAGAGCGCTATGCCGCTATGGCGCAAAGAGCGCTTGCAAGCCTTGAAGAAAGTATGAAAACCTTATAGTTAAAATTAAGTTGGGAAAGGGTGCAATATTTGCCATGCAAAAAAGAATAATTATTGATGCCATGGGTGGGGATAATGCTCCGCTTGAGATACTTAAGGGTACCTATCTTGCTCAAAAAGAATACGGAATTGCTCCCGTACTTGTCGGAAATGATAAAGAAATACAAAAATGCATTAAGGATAATAATATTGCACTTGAAAATGTGAAAATTGTTAATTCAAATTCAGTTATCACAATGCATGATGACGCAAAGGCAGTGCTTAAAGAAAAGGCAGACTCATCAATGGGTATCGGCTTTAAACTTTTGAATGAAGGTGAAGGCGACGCTTTTGTGAGTGCGGGAAATACAGGTTGCGTAACAGTAGGCTCAACACTTATTACTAAAAGAATTAAAGGTGTTAAAAGACCTGCAATCGCCTCTGTTATGCCAAGTGCAAAAAAGCCGTTTCTTCTTATGGACTGTGGTGCAAATGCCGAGTGCAGAGCTGAATTTTTATATCAGTTTGGCAAAATGGGAAGCCTTTATATGCAAAAAATTATGAAAGTCGAAAACCCAAGGGTTGCGCTTGCAAATAACGGCGAGGAGAACACAAAGGGTACTTCGACCGTTAAAGAAGCTTATAAACTTATGCAAAATGCACCTTACAATTTTGTAGGCAATATTGAGGGTAGGCAAATTCCGTTCGGTGACGCAGACGTTGTTGTTGCCGATGGGTTTACAGGTAATCTTATTCTTAAAACTTATGAGGGCGTTGCAAAAGTTTTGATGAATGGTATTAAGAACGCTTTTATGAAAAATACGCTTTCTAAAATCTCATATCTCGGCGTTAAATCGGGTATTGACGATATGAAAAAGCAGTTTGATTATAAGGAATACGGCGGCGCCGTTATGCTTGGCGTTAAAAAGCCTGTAATTAAGTCTCACGGCTCGGCAGATGCACGTACATTTAAAAATGCAATCAAGCAGGCAATTTGGTTTTTGGATAACAATTTGATTAGTTCAATTGAAAATGAATTTTCAATAAATACGCAAGAGGAATAAAAATGGCAACTATCGAAGATAAAATAGGATATAATTTCAAAAATAAGGCTTATCTTATGGAGGCACTTACACATTCTTCCTTTGCAAACGAAAGGCATAATAAAATTAAGTGTAACGAGAGAATGGAATTTTTAGGTGACGCCGTGCTTTCTATCATTTCGGCTAACTATCTTTTTCATCGCTTTCCCGATATGCCGGAGGGCGATTTGTCAAAACTTCGTTCTTCTCTTGTCTGCACTCAGTCACTTTCGGATTTTGCAAGGCAGATATCACTCGGTAATTTTCTGTTTTTAGGCAAGGGAGAGTCAAACACGGGCGGTGCTGACAGGCCGTCGATTTTGGAAAATGCATTTGAAGCGCTTATTGCTGCTATATATCTTGACGGCGGAATGGAAAATGCGGAAAAATTTGTACTTCATTTTCTTGCTCCTGCTGTTGAAACCCATCATATCAATTTTAAGGATTATAAAACAACTTTGCAGGAAATAGTTCAGCAAAACCCCGATGAAAATGTAAATTACGTCCTCGTCGGCGAGAGCGGACCTGACCATAATAAAACATTTGAGGTTGAAGTTCACCTTAATTCAAACGTTATCGGCAAGGGCAAGGGCGGAAGTAAAAAAAGTGCAGAACAGGCTGCGGCAAGAGAGGCACTTAAATTAATGGGTGTAATATGAAAAAAGGTAATATAAGTATTTTTGTTCCTCATTTAGGCTGTCCGTGTCAGTGTTCGTTTTGCAATCAAAAAACAATAACGGGGCAGGCAAATCAGCCCACACCGCAGGACGTTGACAAGGCAGTTAAAACGGCGCTTAAGTCAAAAGGCTTTGATTATGAAATCGCCTTTTTCGGCGGCTCATTTACTGCGATTGACAGAGAGTATATGATTTCTCTTTTGAAAGCGGCAAATAAATATATAAAATCAAATGAGGTAAAGGGTATAAGAATTTCTACCCGCCCCGACTGTATTGACGAAGAAATTTTGGATTTGCTCAAAGAGTACGGAGTTACAAGTATTGAACTTGGTGCGCAGAGTATGGACGATGAGGTGCTTTTGGCTAACAGGCGAGGTCATACGGCAAAAGACGTTGAAAATGCGTCAGAACTTATTAAGTCATACGGTTTTGAACTTGGGCTTCAAATGATGACGGGCCTTTATAAGGACAGCGAAGAAAAAGCTATTAAAACGGCTGAAAAAATAATTGCGCTATCGCCCCAAACCGTAAGGATTTATCCTACTGTTGTATTAAAAGGTACATATCTTGCAGACCTTTATTTAAGCGGTGAATATAAGCCACTCAACGCTGACGAATCGGCGCAGCTTTGTGCAAAACTTGTTTTGCTTTTTGAAAAGAATAATATAAAAATCATTCGTTTGGGGCTTCATTCAAGCGAGGATATTAAGAAAAATATGCTTGCAGGCGGTTTTCACGACAGCTTTGGCGAGCTTGTAAAGTCAAGAATTATGGTTGATAAAATTCTTGCGCTTCCTCCGGCTGATTATGAGGTGGCAGTTAATTCAAAGTCGCTTTCAAAGCTGAAAGGAAATAAAAAATCAAATATCTATCTTCTTATCGAGAGAGGATATAATATAAAAATTGTTATCGACAACAGTCTTGATGTTGATGAATTGGAGATAAAATAATGGTATTAAAATCACTTGAAATACAAGGTTTTAAGTCTTTTCCGGACAGGACAACGCTTAATTTCGGCAAGGGTATTACCGCAGTTGTCGGTCCTAACGGTTCGGGCAAAAGTAATATTTCCGACGCAGTTCGTTGGGTTTTGGGCGAGACAAGTTCTAAATCTCTTCGTGGCTCAAAAATGGAGGATGTTATCTTCAGCGGTACTTCTGCACGTAAGGCTTTGGGCTTTGCTCAGGTCCAGCTTACTCTTGACAATACCGACCAAACGCTTAAAGATAAGGGCGAGGTTGTAACTGTTTCAAGAAGGTATTATCGTTCGGGCGAAAGTGAATATAAAATTGACGGCGAAATCGTAAGAGCAAGGGATATAAGAGAACTGTTTATGGATACGGGACTCGGTTCAGACGGCTATTCAATGGTAGGTCAAGGTAAGATTGACTCTATCATTTCGCAAAAAAATGAGGACAGGCGTGAACTTTTTGAAGAAGCCGCAGGTATTTCCCTTTTTCGTCATAAAAGAAAAGACGCTACCCGCAGGCTTGACCAAGCGCAGGAAAATTTAGTCAGGCTTCTTGATATTTTGGGCGAACTTGAAAGCAGAGTAGAGCCGCTCAGAAAGCAGAGCGAAAAGGCACAGAAGTTTATCACTCTTTCCGATGAGAAAAAAACGCTTGAAATAGGTGTATGGGTAAATAAGATTAACCGCTTTACCAATGATTTAAGAGAGCAGGAGCATAAAATTGATGCTGCCAACGCATCCTATGACGTTTGCGAAAAGGAACTTAAAGAGATTGAACAGGAGATTGAAGAAATAGCGCAAAAGACTGTTTCAATCAATACCCAAATCGAGCAAATCAGAGCAGGCTCAAAGGCTTATGAGGAGCAGGCGCTTCGCAAAGATGGCGAGGCTTCCGTTTTAGAAACTACTTTAAATCATAATAACGAAACTATTGAAAGACTTAAAAACGATATCGGCGATGTTGATAACACCAATCTTTCTATTGATGCTCAGATAGAGGAAAAAGAGCAGTTTATCTCAAAAAGCGTTAAGGAAATTGAGGAAAAGAAGGCAGAGCTTAAAAGTGTTACAGATGAGATGAATAATCTTCTTTCATCTAATGAAGAATTTTCAAAACTTACTGTTGAACTTAATCAAAAAATCACTTCTCTTACTTTGAAACTTTCCGACTGCCGTGTTAAATGTTCTCAGGCGCTCACTTCTTCTCAGGAAATCAAGTCAAGGCAGAGCGTTGTTGATTCATCAATTGAAAAAAGCCGTGAGGAGCTTGAAAAGTTTAACGAGCTTAAAGCAAAAAGTGATGAAAATTTAGAAAGTTTGCAATCACGTATTGATGAAAATAACAATTCAATGCAGGGCTATAAAATCAAGCTTGAAAATAAAAATGCCAATGCAGATAAGATTAAAGCAGAACTTGAAAAAGTAACTAACGAATATAACCAAAAGGCACAAAGAGCTAAAATGCTTTTAGACCTTGAAAAGAATATGGAAGGTTTTTCGGGTGCCGTTAAGGCTGTTATGCGTCAGGCGCAGAATAAGGCACTTTCAGGTATTCACGGACCGCTTTCTCAACTCATAACCGTTGATAATGAATACAGCGTGGCAGTTGAGGTTGCACTCGGTGCGGCAATGCAAAATATAGTTGTCGGCAATGAAGCAGATGCTAAGCGTGCAATTTATTATCTTAAAAATAACCGTGTCGGCAGGGCAACGTTTCTTCCCATTTCGGCAATCAAGCCGAGAAGCCTTGATGAAAGAGATCTTGACGATAACTTGGGTTTTGTTGCAATTGCAAGCGACCTTGTTGATTGTAAAAACGAGTATAAAAATATTATCTCTAACCTTTTGGGCAGAGTTGTTATAGTTGAGGATATGGACTCGGCTATAGGTATTTCAAAAAGATATTCAAACAGATTTAAGATTGTTACCGTTGACGGTCAGGTTATTAACCCTGGCGGCTCAATGACAGGCGGTTCGCAGTCAAAGGGCGCAGGTATCCTCTCTCGTGGTAATATGATTGACGAACTTAATAATGAAGCCAAAAAGCTTGAAAAGCAAGCTGAGGAAATCAAGGCTGAGTATAAAATAGCACTTGAGGAGGCTAATTTTGCACTTGCCGCTTTGCAGGGTGCACAAGCTGATTTGCAGCAGGCTAAAGAAGAACTTATCAGGGCGCAGGGCGAGCATAAGCTTGTTGCTGAAAAGTATGACCTTTTATCCTCTCAGCTCTCCGTTCTTGTTAATGAAAAGGACAGCGCTAAGCAGAGAATTGCAGAGTTTGAAAATGAGGCAAAATCCTGCGAGGTTGAAATCAAATCGATTGAAGATGAAATTTCAAAGACCGAAAGTGAGCTTGAAAAGACCTCAGGCAATGCAAGCGAGCTTAATGCAAAACGTGATGAGTATAGGGAAAAGAGCGAGAAAATCAATCTTGAACTTGTAACCCTTGCCAAGGATAACGAGGCAGCTAAGCTTTCTGTTGAAGAACTTAATTTCAGAAAAAATTCTCAGTTTGACAGGGTTAAAACGATTGAGGACGAGATTAAGTCAATTGAAGAGAAAAATCAAACGCTTCTTATCTCAATCAATGAAATTAAAGCGTCTGCCAATGACCTCAGGGTTAAGGCGGAACAGTCCGATAAGGATGTAAGCGAGCAGATTAATCAAAGAAATGAACTTGAAAAGCGCACAACAGAGCTTAGAGGCGAGGAAAAGATTAAAAATCAGGACAGAGAAAAGCTTTCGGGTTCTATTGTTCGTCTTGATGAAAGAAAAATTGCAATGAAAAAAGAGTATGATGAGCTTAACGATATGCTCTTTGAGCAATATGAGCTTACTAAGCACGAGGCAGAGGCGCTTGATATTCAAATTGATGATATGACGGCGGCTAAGCGCAGACTCCACGAGATTAAGGTTGCAATTAAGAGTCTCGGCTCAATCAACGTCGGTGCTATTGAGGAATATAAAGAGGTCAGCGAGCGCTACACCTTCCTTAAGGAGCAAATAGGCGACGTTGAAAAATCGAAGAGCGAGCTTATGAAGATAATTGAGGATTTGACCGCTTCAATGAGCGAGAAATTCCTTACTCAGTTTAATAAGATTAATGAGGAATTTAAGGTTTGCTTTGCTGATTTCTTTGGCGGCGGTAAGGGCGAGCTTGTTTTGGAAGAGCCTGACAATTGCCTTGAATCACCTATTGAAATTCGTATTCAACCACCGGGAAAGTCAGTTCAAAATATCAACCTTTTCTCAGGCGGTGAGAAGTCGCTTGCGGCAATGGCGCTTTTGTTCAGCGTGCTTAAAGTGCAACCTGCTCCGTTTTGTATTTATGACGAGGTTGAGGCGGCACTTGATGATGTCAATGTTGAGCGTTTCGCAAAATATATGCGCAAGATGACAGATAAAACTCAGTTTATTTCAATCACTCACAGGCGTGGTACTATGGAGGAGGCAGACGTTCTCTACGGTGTCACAATGCAGGAAAAGGGTGTTTCAAAACTTATTGAATTGCAAACAGCTGAGCTTGCGGCAAAAATGGGACTTGAATAATCTGTAATGTTTAGTTATAGGGCGGTAATTCACTTCTGCCGATAAATAATATATAATCCAATAATATAAAGGAAGAATTGATATGGGTATTTTTTCTGTATTTAAAAGAGGTCTTAAAAAGACAAGAGACGAGGGCATTACCGCTCAACTTGACGAGGTAGTGGATTCTTATGAGAAAATAACTCCTGAATTTTTTGATGACCTTGAGGAAATTCTTATAATGGGTGATGTCGGAATGCCGACTGCCGAAAGAATTATCCGTGATTTGAAAAGCAAAATAGAAAACGATAAGGTTGATGACGTAAAGCAAGTACGTGAAATGATGAAGGATATTGTTTCGGGTATTGTTTGGGGCGGTAGCTATTTAAGACTTCGCACGAAGCCGTCCGTAATTCTTGTTATCGGTGTAAACGGTGTGGGTAAAACGACTACTATCGGCAAGCTTGCTATGAGGTTAAAGGAACAGGGCAGAAGCGTTATTTTGGGTGCTGCCGATACTTTCCGTGCCGCTGCTATTGAGCAACTTCAGGTATGGGCTGACAGGGCAGACGTTGATTTGATTAAGCACGGCGAAGGCTCAGACCCTGCTTCCGTTGTTTATGATACCATTGCCGCCGGTAAGGCAAGGGGCAGTGACGTAATCATTATTGATACTGCCGGCAGGCTTCATAATAAGAAAAATCTTATGGATGAGCTTAACAAAATCAGCCGTGTTATAGAAAGAGAACTTCCCGACGCTTCTAAGGAAATTCTTTTGGTGCTTGATGCTACAACAGGTCAAAATGCCGTTAATCAGGCTAAGGACTTTAAGGAAGCGGCAGGAATTACAGGCATAGTGCTTACTAAGCTTGACGGAACTGCTAAGGGCGGTGTTGTTCTTGCAATTAATAATGAACTTGACGTTCCTGTTAAATTTGTCGGCGTTGGTGAAAAAATTGAGGATTTACAGCCGTTTGACGCAGACGCATTTGCAGCAGGACTGTTTGATGCCAAAATTCCCGATGATGATAAGGAAATAACGGATTTTATTCAGCACGAAGATGAGGCTGATAATAAAAAGTCGGAGTAGGAGAATAGTGTGAAAAATCACACTATTCTGATTGTATTGCCCTCAAAATTTGCCGACGGCATAATTTTGAGATGGCTGAAATCACCATTTACGCCTGTTCAGGCAACGCAGGATATAGGGTGATTTTTAATAAACTATTTTTTGCCTGAAAGGCTATGGTGATTATTATGGATTTTATTTTAGCAACAAATAATATGAAAAAGCTTGCGGAAATGCAGCGTATTTTATCTCCTCTCGGCATTAATGTTGTTACTGCAAAAATGCTTGGCAAACAGCTTGAGGACGTTGAAGAAGACGGAAAAACCTTTGAGGATAACGCAAAGCTTAAGGCAAGAGCGGCTTGTAAGGAAATGAATATGCCGGCGATTGCTGACGATTCAGGCTTGTGCGTTGATTATCTTGACGGTGCTCCGGGTATCTTTTCGGCACGTTTTGCAGGTGAGCACGGCAATGATGAAAAAAATAATGACCTTCTTCTTGAAAAACTTGATGGTGTACCGCTTGAAAAAAGAACGGCTCATTATGTATGTGCTATTTGCTGTACTTTCCCTGACGGACGTGAAATCGTCGTAAGGGGCGAATGCAATGGCGTTATCGGCTTTGAGCGTGATGGTCACGAGGGATTTGGATATGACCCGCTTTTCCTTGTTGACGGCAAGGCTTTCGGCAGATATACAGCCGAGGAAAAGGATAAAATCAGCCACAGAGGTAACGCACTTCGTTTATTAACTAAAGAATTGGAGAAAATTATATGACATCTAAGGAAAGAGCGGCTTTAAGAGCAAAGGCTAACCCTCTTGAACCTATTATTCAAATTGGCAAGGAGGGTATAAGCGAAAATTTACTTACTCAAATTGACGATACGCTTGATAACAGAGAACTTATTAAAATAAGAGTTCACCTTGAATCTGCACCCGAATCCCCTAAGGAACTTGCGCAAAAGCTTTCTGAGCCTCTTGGCGCTGAGGTTATTCAGGTAATCGGCGGAATTATAGTTCTTTACCGTGAGGCGGACGAGGAGCGTATCGCAGAGAAAAAGAAAAAAAGAGGTTCCGGTAATTCTAAGGCGACAGCTAAAAAGAAGGTAAAAATCAAGGGCAAAAGACAGCGCCAAAGAGAAAAAGAAGCTAAAAACCCTTACGCTAAATACGACAGACCTAAATATTATGGCAGATAAGCAAAAAATAGGAGTTTTCGGCGGAGCGTTCAATCCCGTTCATAATGGGCATATTAACTTAGCGCTTCATTATCTTAATGAATTGGAGCTTGATAAGATACTCTTTATCCCGACCGCTTCACCGCCGCATAAATCTGATGATGATTTTGCACCTAAAGAGGACAGAATTAATATGCTTTCTCTTGCAATATCGTCGTTTGATAAATTTGAAATAAGCGATATAGAATTTAAACTGACAGGCAAAAGTTATACTTATTTGACCATTTCAGAACTTAAAAAAATATATAAAAACGCAGAATTTTACCTTATAATCGGCGCTGACCAAATGCTTCATTTCGATAAGTGGTATAAGTATAAAGAAATATTATCTCTTGTCACTCTTTGCACTTCGGCAAGAGAAAACGAAAAGGAAAAAGCGGAGATTTTAAGCTTTGCCTCAAGGCTTGACGGTCTTGATATGAATAAATTTAAGCTTTTGACCTCTCCCGTTTTAAAGGTCAGTTCAAGCGAAATAAGGCAAAAAATAAAAGACGGCGAGGATTTTTCCTCTCTTGTTCCCCAAAAGGTTTATGATTATATAATTAAGAGGAGAATTTATAATGTATGATACCGAAGCTTATATGAAAATTTTAAAAAATACGCTTTCGAGCAGAAGATTTTATCATTCTCTTTGCGTTTCCCAAAGTGCAAAAAAGCTTGCCGAAAGGTATAATCAGGATGTAAAAAAGGCAGAGATTGCAGGACTTTTGCATGATATAACTAAGGAGACGGGCAAAGCCGCTCAACTTGAAATTATTAAATATGCAGGTGTTGAACTTCATCCGTTTGATAAAAGGGGCGACAAGTTTTTGCACCAAGCGTCCGGCTCGGCAATGGCTAAAATTCTTGGGATAGAAGATGAGGAAATTTTAGACGCTATAAGATATCATACAACAGGAAAAGCAAATATGACTATGCTTGAGCAAATCATATATCTTGCTGACTTCATTTCTGCCGACAGAGATTATAAGGATATAGATATAATAAGAAAAAAAACGCAAAGGGGTATCGAATACGGTCTTCTTTACGGCACAGCCTACACAATCAAATCGGTTGCGTCAAGGCAGATATTGCTTCATCCCATGACGGTTGAGGCGTACAATTGGATTATTGATGAATACTTTAATTAGAAAGGGTGAATTTATGCAGGCACTTGATATAGTAAAAACAGCCGTAAAGGCGATTGACAGTAAAAAAGGCGAAAATATTGAGGTTATCGGTATTACCGATTTAACAGTTCTTACCGATTATTTCGTAATCGCCACGGCAACAAGCTCAACTCAGGTTAAAGCTATTTCCGACGAGGTTGAATATAAGCTTGATTTGCTCGGAGCAGAGCCTCATCATATTGAAGGCAGAAACACTTCTTGGGTTTGCCTTGATTATAATTCAGTCGTTATACACATTTTTCATAAGCAACAGCGTGATTTTTATTCGCTTGAGCGCTTGTGGGAAGACGGCGAAATTTTAGATACAGCAAAATTATTGGAGGATTAAAATATGGAGTACAATTTTAAAGAGATTGAATCCAAATGGCAAAACGTTTGGTACACTCAAAACACATTTGCGGCAAAACAGGATTTTTCACTTCCTAAGTATTACTGCCTTGTTGAGTTCCCTTATCCGTCAGGTCAGGGACTTCATGTAGGTCATCCGAGGTCTTATACGGCACTTGATATCGTTGCACGTAAAAAAAGGCTTCAGGGATACAATGTTCTTTATCCTATGGGTTGGGACGCTTTCGGTCTCCCGACTGAAAACTTCGCAATTAAAAATCATATTCACCCTGAAGAGGTAACTAAAAAGAATGTTGCAAGATTTAAACAGCAGCTTCAGTCGCTCGGCTTCTCTTTTGATTGGACAAGAGAGATTAACACAACCGACCCAAGTTATTATAAATGGACGCAATGGATTTTCTTGCAGCTTTTCAAAAAAGGACTTGCATATAAAAAGGAAATGGCTGTAAACTGGTGTACTTCTTGTAAGTGCGTTCTTGCAAATGAAGAAGTTGTAAACGGCGTTTGCGAGCGTTGCGGCAGTGAGGTTATCAGAAAAAATCAGAGCCAGTGGATGCTTAAAATTACAGAATACGCTCAAAGACTTGTTGACGACCTTGACGATCTTGATTTTATTGACAGGGTTAAGGTTCAGCAGAAAAACTGGATTGGCAGGTCAACAGGTGCAGAGGTTGATTTCGGTACTACTCTCGGCGATACATTGACTGTTTATACCACACGTCCGGACACTCTTTTCGGCGCAACATATATGGTTATTTCACCTGAACACCCTCTTATTGAAAAGTGGGCGGATAAACTTAAAAATATTGATGAAATCCGTGCTTATCAGGCAGAGGCTGCGCATAAGTCGGATTTTGAGCGTACAGAACTTAATAAGGAAAAAACAGGCGTTAAGCTTGACGGCGTAATGGGCATTAACCCTGTAAACGATACTGAAATTCCTATCTTTATTTCAGACTATGTACTTACTTCTTACGGTACAGGCGCAATTATGGCTGTTCCCGCTCATGATACCCGTGACTGGGAATTTGCAAAGAAATTTGATTTGCCTATTATCGAGGTTGTTGCAGGCTCAAAGGTCGGAGTTGAAAACGAAGCGTTTACCGATTGTGCAACAGGCAAGCTTGTAAATTCGGCATTTCTTACAGGTATGAGCGTTGAAGAGGCTAAAAAGGCTGTTACAGAATGGCTCACAAAAGAGGGCAAAGGACATCAAAAGGTCAACTTCAAGCTTCGTGATTGGGTATTCTCACGTCAAAGATATTGGGGCGAGCCGATTCCTATCGTTAAGTGCGACGATTGCGGATATGTTCCTGTTCCTGAAAGCGAGCTTCCTTTAAGACTTCCTATGGTTGACTCTTATGAGCCGACAGATACAGGCGAATCTCCGCTTGCTAAAATGACTGATTGGGTTAATACAACTTGTCCTTGTTGCGGAAAACCTGCTAAGAGAGAAACCGATACAATGCCGCAGTGGGCAGGCTCGTCTTGGTATTTCTTAAGATATATGGACCCTCATAACGATAAGCAACTTGTATCTAAAGAAGCTGCAGAGTATTGGAGCCCTGTTGATTGGTACAACGGCGGTATGGAGCATACAACTCTTCACCTTCTCTATTCTCGTTTTTGGCATAAATTCCTTTATGATATCGGCGTTGTTCCTACTAAGGAGCCTTATCAAAAGCGTACCTCTCACGGTATGATTCTCGGTCAAAACGGTGAAAAGATGTCTAAGTCAAGAGGCAACGTTGTTAACCCTGACGAAATCGTTGATCAGTACGGTGCAGATACAATGCGTCTTTATGAAATGTTTATCGGCGACTTTGAAAAGGCTGCTCCTTGGAACAGCGATTCAATCAAGGGCTGTAAGAGGTTTGTTGAGCGTTTCTGGAACTTGCAGGAAATTGTTAAAGACGGTAATGAATATTCACCACAGCTTGAGGCTCTTATGCATAAAACAATTAAAAAGGTTTCGGAAGATATCGACAACCTTAAGTGCAACACAGCGATTGCTTCAATGATGACATTGGTTAACGAAATGTATGCAAAGGGTGTTAATAAGGCAGAACTTCGTGATTTGACAATTATTCTTAATCCTTTTGCACCTCACGTAACTGAGGAAATGTGGCAGATTATGAACTTCGGCGGTGCAGTTCACGAGGCTCAGTGGCCGAGCTTTGATGAGTCAAAGACTCAGGAAAACGACGTTGAAATTGCGCTTCAGGTTAAGGGCAAGGTTCGTTCAAGAATTGTTGTTCCCGTAGATATCAGCAAAGAGGACGCTATTGCTCTTGCTAAGAAGGATGAAAAGATTGCCGCAGAAATTGCAGGTAAAGAAATTAAAAAGGAAATCTACGTTCCCGGCAAGCTTGTTAATATTGTTGCAATATGAGTTGTAACTGACTTTGTATTGCAGAAAATCTGTTACGCATCAAGGTGACGGATTTTGAAAAAACTTAATTTACCCGAAATAAGAGGTAACAATAATGGCTGATAAAAAAATATATACCGTTGCAACCTCACACCTTGATACGGTGTGGAGCTGGGATTTTGAAACGACTGTAAGTAAATACATATATAATACCTTAGTCGATAACTTCAAGCTTTTTGAAAAATATCCTACATATAAATTTTCATTTGAAGGCTCATACAGATATGAACTTATGGAGGAATATTATCCCGAACTTTTTGAAAAAATGAAAGAATATATCAAAAACGGCAGATGGAATGTTTGCGGTTCTGCTTTTGAAAACGGGGACACAAATATTCCGTCACCTGAAGCAATTTTCAGAAATATTCTTTTCGGCAATTCGTATTTTGATGAAAAGTTTGGAAAAAGAAGTGTTGATATCTACTTGCCTGACTGTTTCGGCTTTGGTTGGGCACTTCCGACTATTGAGCGTCATGCCAATTTAATCGGCTTTACTACTCAAAAGCTTGCTTGGGGCGGTGCTTACGGTATTCCGTTTGATATCGGCAAGTGGCAGGGTGTTGACGGCAGCGAAGTTTACGCTTCTATCAATCCTCACGATTATTACTATACGCTTAAAAAACTGCGTGATTGGGATTTTGTTCTTAATAAGTTTAAGGAAAATGAAAAATACGACCTTAACGATACGTATATTTTCCACGGAATAGGCGACAGGGGCGGTGCTCCGGAGGAAGAGAGCGTTGCCTTTGTCGAACAGGAAATTAAGAAAAACGACAATAGCAATATTAAGGTTATTGCCGCATCTGCCGATGAAATTTATCACGATATTGAAGATAAATATACGTCTGAGCAAAAATCAAAGCTTCCTGTTTGGAAAAACGAATTTGTTATGACAAATCACGGTGTCGGCGGATATACTTCACGTTCAATCGGTAAGCGTTGGAACAGAAGATGCGAGGAACTTGCCGATTTGAGCGAACGTGGCGGTGTTATATCCTCTTATTTGGGATTGACCGATTATAACCAAAAAGCCATCAACCGTTCGTGGAAACGTTTTATTGCTCATCAATTCCACGATGATATCCCCGGCACAAGCTGCCAAAGGGTATATAAGCGTTCTTGGAATGATTATGCCGTTTCAATGAATCAATTTACAAATGAACTTGAAGCCTTTGTTTCGCCTGTTTCAAGCCTTATGAAAACCGATTTTTGCTCCGGCATACCCGTTATGGTTTTCAACCCTGTTGAAGCGCAAAGACGTGGGGCTGTAACAGTAAGACTTGAGGATTTGCAAAGCGCTTATGTTCGTGTTTATGATGAAAAGGGAAGGGAGGTTAAAAGCCAAACCTCTACCCTTTCTGACGGTACGCTTGAACTTGTGTTTGTTGCAGATGTTGAAAGCCTCGGCACAAGGATTTATGACGTTCGTTTGAGCGATAAGCCTTGTTGCGTTAAAAGCGATATCTCAATCAATCACGATAATATGATGGAAAACCAAAAGTATATTGTAACTCTTAACCGCAAGGGTAATATTTCTTCAATTCTTGATAAGGAACTTGATGAAAAGGAAATACTTAAAGAGCCGATTACTCTCGGTCTGTTTAATTATACCGGCTCTAAGGATTGGCCGGCTTGGGAAATGAATTATAAAGAGGCAAATAAAGATGCCGACCGTATTCCTAATGTTGTTACCGTAACCGTTTTGGAGCAAGGTCCTGCAAGAGTATCGTTTAAGGTTATCCAGCAGGATAAAAAGAGCACGTTTACTAATATTGTTGCCCTTACAGACGGCTGCGATATAGTCGAGGTTTATTCCGAGATTGAATGGCAGAGTTTAAGAACTCTTGCCAAAAACAAATTTTCATTCACGTGCGAAAATGATAAGGCGACGTTTGATTTGGGCTTGGGCGCTATCGAGCGTGGCAATATGACCGAAAATCTTTTTGAAGTTCCGGCGCAAAAATGGGTTGATTTGACCGATAAAAGCGGAGAATTCGGTGTGTCTGTTTTGAGTGAATGTAAGTACGGCTGGGATAAATATAAGAATAATACGCTCCGCCTTACCGCAATTCACACTCCTAAGAAAAATTACCGTATTGATTCAATGCAATCGTTTATGGATTTGGGGCTTAACAGATATTCGTATGCAATATTCAGCCATAAGGGCAAGGCTCAATCGGCTACTCAGCTTGAAGCAAGAAAATTTGTTACCCCTATGACTGCGTATATTGCAACTAAGCATCAGGGTAAGCTTAAAACACAATATTCTTTTGGCGAGGTTTCAACCAACGACGTTATTATCCGTGCAATCAAAAAGGCGGAAAACAGCGACGAAATAGTGGTAAGGCTTAACGAGGGTACGAATTCTGAAATTGAAAACTTTACTCTCACCTTGGGCGAAGGAATTGAAAGCGCAAGAGAAATTTATGCAAGCGAGGAAAATAAGGGCGACGCAACAGTTAAAGATGGTAAGCTTATCACAAGCTTTAAGCCTTATGAAATTAAGAGCTTTGCATTAAAACTTAAAAAATCTTCACTTGACGCTCAAAAAGTTGAGAGTACGCCTCTTGATTTGCCGTTTGATAAAAACATTATTACAAAAAAAGGTCAGACGGGGGATTTTGAATATACAATTCCAAATACCCTTGTTCCTGATGAAATTATGGCAAACGGCGTAAGATTTGATATTAATAAGTCAAATAAAAACTCTCTTATCTGCTCGTCACAAAGGATTAAACTTGATAAGGATAAAAACAGGCTTGTTTTTCTCTGCGCTTCTATGACAGGGGACAAGATGGCAGAATTTATCCTTGGGGATAAGAAAATAAATAAAAATGTTCTTTCGTCATTTGAGCGATTTGCCGCTTGGGATTTGTACGATTTCGGCGAAACCGCTTATATGAAAAAGGGCAAAATCGGATATGATTTTACCCATTGCCTTAAAAACGGCGAGGTGCAATATGCAAAAATAATGTATTTTTATCTTGTTGAATTTGATTTAAACGGCGAAAATGAAATCACATTACCAAATGATAATGATATTGTTATTCTTGCTGCAAGCCAAACAAATGCACCGTTTTCTAAGCTTGCAACGCCGACTTATGATGAGGTTGAAAAAAGACCGTTTACCTTTAAACTCAATTTAAAGGAGAAACTTCAGTACGTATATAATAAATGCGTATGGCAGCTTGGTGATAAGGACAATTTTATTAAGGATAACAATAAGGGTAAGGATTATTAAAAGGGGAAAATATGGCTAATAATTTTGATAAAAACTGGACTACTGTCAATAATAACTATCCGCTTAACGATAAAGAGGTTGAAAGATACATCTCCGTTAAGCCGAGTTCTAATCAGCTTGCCTTGGTTGACAAACCGTTTTATACCTTTATGCACTTTGGTATGAACACCGCTACTGACAGAGAGTGGGGAGCAGGCGTTGAAAAGGCGACGGATTTCACAATTAAGTCGGTAAACGCAAAGCAGTGGGTTGAAACCGCTAAATCTGCGGGTGCAACGGGTGTTATTTTAACTTGTAAGCACCACGACGGCTTCTGCCTTTGGCCAAGTGAATATACGTCATTTTGCGTAAAAAATTCATCTTATAAAGGTGATATCGTTAAAGAAGTATCCGATGAATGTCATAAGCAGGGTATGGATTTCGGCGTTTATCTTTCTCCTTGGGATATGCACGATGAACGTTACGGAACTGACGCATATAACGATTATTTTTGCAATCAGCTTACCGAACTTCTCACAAATTACGGCGAGATTTTCGAGGTTTGGTTTGACGGCGCTAAGGGTTCAAACGCTAAGAAATTTGAATACGATTGGCAAAGATATTACGACCTTATCCGTAAACTTCAGCCAAAAGCCAATATTGCTATTTGCGGTCCTGATATTCGCTGGGTAGGCAATGAGGGCGGTAAGTCAAGAAAGAGCGAATACAGCGTTGTTCCTTGTGCTTTGAGAGAGGCTGACAGGATTATGGCTTTGAGCCAGCAGGACGAAAATCAGGCTTCATCTCTTCAAAAATATAACCAAATGGACGAGGATTTAGGCTCAAGAAAAATTCTTGAAAAGAATGCTTATATCTGTTGGTTTCCTGCCGAGGTTGACGTATCAATCCGTAAGGGTTGGTTCTTCCACGAAAAGGATAACAGAAACTCAAAAAGTGCTAAAAAGCTTTTTAAAATCTATCTTAATTCAGTTGGTAATAACTGCACACTCCTTCTTAATATTCCGCCGACTCCACAGGGCGAAATACATAAAAAGGACGCTAAAAATCTTAAAAAGCTCGGCTCAATGATTAAGAATATCACTGCAAATCCTATTGTTTATAACGAACTCGGCGAACTTACAAAGGACAACGGTGTTCTCGATTTTGACTTTAACGATACACGTAAGGCTAAATACGTGGTTTTGCAGGAAGATATCGCAAAGAGCCAGCGTGTTGAACTTTTTGACCTCTATATCAAAAAGGCAAACGGTAAGTATAAGCGTGTATACAAAGGCACGGTTATCGGCTCGAAAAAGATTATTAATCTTAAGGGCAAAAAGGCAAAGGGTATCCGCTTTGTTATTCGCCAAAGCCGCTCAAACCCGGTTATTAAATCAATCGGAATATATGAATAATTAAGATTTTGCGTATTAATACAATGTGGGGGCGAACATTGTTCGCCTCATTATTCAATTATATAATTATACAACTGTATAAAATTGTATGATTGAAATACTTAAAGTTTATAATTAGTTTAGCCTCTTTTATTTTTTGCGTGCTATAATTAAGACGTGATAAATAAGGGAGGCTTTAATTATGACTGAAACATTTAAAAAAGATGATTTTGTTCAGGAAAAATCGCAAGAAAAAAGCGAGTATGCCGAGGGCTTGTGCTTTGACAAGATTGTTTGGATTTTTATGATTAGCTGTATTGTGGGCTTTCTTGTCGAAACGCTTTGGTGTCTTATAAAGCACGGTTATATTGAATCACGTCAGTCGCTTGTTTGGGGGCCGTTTTCCGTTGCTTACGGTATGGGTGCAGTCGTTTTGACCCTTGCGCTTTATAAGGTAAAGGACGCACCGCTTTGGAAGGTCTTTTGTCTTTCATTTGTTGTCGGCACAGTGACTGAATATATTTGCTCATTAGGTCAGGAAATAGTTTTCGGCTCTGTTGCGTGGGATTACAGCAAAATGCCGCTTAATATCAACGGCAGAGTATGCTTTCTTTATTCTTGCTTTTGGGGGCTTTTGGGAATACTTTGGATTAAGGCAATTTATCCTATAATGTCAAAGGTTATTGAAAAAATTCCGGTTAAACTCGGCAACGTTATTATGTGGACTTTTATAGTATTCTTTATTTTTGATTGCTTTGTTTCTGCCACGGCAGGACTTAGAATGGATAAGCGTGACGCAGGTCAGGCACCTAATAATGTTTATGAGCAGTTTCTTGATAATCATTTTCCTGATGAGAGAATGAATGAGATATACGCAAATTCCCAAAAAGTAAACAAATAAAAACGTAGCGTTGCCGTGTCGGCGCACCGCAATAAAAAAGTAATCGAGTTGCCTTTTATTACGTTTACAAATATTGACAAATACTGCACTGCAAGATATAATAAAACAAATCTGATATACATAGGTTTTTATATTTGTTTTGAATATAAAATTAAAAGGGAATCCGGTGCGAATCCGGAGCAGTCCGAACCTCTACCGTATTTGCTGACGAGAAATATTCGCTAAAGGCGGCCATTGCTCTTTTGAGTGAGAAGGTTTATTTTAAGGTTGAAGCATTAGTCGGGATACCTGCCGTGTATATGGTTTTTGCAGTGCTTTAGGTTGGAAGTCGGCAGTATTTAACATAAGGGATAACTATGCCCGTATGCTTTTTGCGATACAATTTTTATGCACTGTTTTAAACGGTGCATTTTTTTATGCTCTAAATTGAAAGGAGAAAAGATGAAAAAATCAATTACAAAGGCTTTGGCAGTTTTTATGTCGCTTATGCTTGTACTTATGAGCGCATTTCCTGCTATGGCTGAAAATTCAAGCGAGGTTGAGGCGTACCTTAACAGCACATACGCAAAGGCAATCGACCCGTACGGCAACCTTAAAAAGGATGATGAGGGCAGATATATTATCCCTCTTTCCAAAACAAGTGTTTCTCTTAAAAAGGACACGTCATCAAAGCTTTATACTTCCTCTTGGAGTTCAAGCGACGATACTTATGCAAAGGTGACAAACAGCAGCTATTCCGCTTCTGCAAAAATCACTCATCCGTCATATAATGAAGGTGCTAAGGTTGTTACTCTTACTCTTAAAATATTGGATAAAACCGACGGCAAAACTGTTTTAGGAACAAGAGATTATGTTCTTTATATTGAAACAAAACTTGCTACTTATTCTCTTGACGTAACTGCTAAGAATGAAAAAGGCGAGATTATTGACAATGCAAAAGTCAGTGTTTTTGACAGTCGTAATATTGAACAAAATCCGTCGTCACTCAGCGCTAATACCGAATACACTCTTACCGTTTCGGCTTTGGGATATGTTCGTGACGTAAGAAAAATTACTTTAACTCAAAATACTAAACTTGATGTTATATTAAAAGAGGGCGCAACAGTTGATTTTACCGTTAAACTTGCAACGGGAGCTAAAACGGATTACGCTACCTTAAAAGTAACGTCAGCCAACGGCAGTCAAACATATTCTCCGATAGAGGACGAATACGGCTATGAAACCTCACAGTTTGAGCTTACCCCCGGCGAATATAAATACTATGCAACTTATCAAAGTGGCAGTCAAACGGCAGCGGGTACATTTACTGTCGCAGAGGGTACAAAGTCACTTAATATAACGGTAAATCTTAAATATACCGAATATAAGGTTAAATTTGACGTTACACCTGAAAATGCAAAAATCACACTTAAAAAGAACGGCTCAAGCGGCGCTTACGGCGACGAAATTTTGCCTGATGAAAACGGATATTATACGATTGTTTACGGTCAATACCGTTATACCGCTCAAGCAGAGGGATTTATTACTGTAAGTAAGACGTTTAATGCTACCGATACATCTCTTAAAAATAATAACTATGTAATTACCGTTAAACTTGACTCGCTTCATGATTCACTTCTTAATAAAGCAGACGATTATCTTTTTGCTCAGTCGGGCGACGGAATGATGATGACTGAATTTTCAGGCGTTCATACAGACGGCGATTTCGGTTACGTTTCTGACGTTGACTCCGATTATCAAGACACAAACGTTATTGAAACAGTTGAAGAAAAAATTAATTCAAATGTAAAATCCGATGAAAAAATCACGGTTAAATTAAACGCCGTTAAAAATATTGACGGTGACGATGATAATACAGTTATTTTCAAAAACGGCAATATCTATTATAACGGCGTTGACTCTTCAAATTATGACGAAGATTTTTACGGCGCAGTTTACGACCTTTCACTTACTTTAACTTGCGGCGATAAGACTAAGGAAAGCGAGGTAAGAGTAGTAGTTCCTTATCATACGTATACAAGGCTTCAAAGACTTGACAGCGCTGCTCTTTATGCCGTAAACTTTGCAAATATTAAGGGCGAAAACAAGAGTGCAGCTGATGTTACTCGCAATCTTGATTTGATAAATACTGCGGATTCGGATGATTACAGCTATTATTCAATTTGTTCAAGCTGGGTATCCGATCACCCCGAAATTATTGATGCAAAAACAGGTAAGGTAACAAGACCTGAAAAGGATACTATGGTTAAACTTACGGTTAAAACATATTATTCAGCTTCGTTTGTTGAAGAAACAGATTTCTTCTTTGATCCGGGTCCTTTGGGCGATAATGCGGCTTACAGAAGTGTAAGCGTTATTGTAAAGGGTACAAAGCAGGACGAGGTTAAGGACAGCAAACCTGCAACAAAGCCGAGCGAACCTGCAACAACTCCTGCAACAACTCCTGCAACAACTCAGCCTACAACAAAACCGAGCACAACTAAGAACACTGAGACGGTTAAGCCTAAAAAGACGTCGATTAAAAAACTCAGTAAAGGCAAAAAGAAATTTACCGTTACTTGGGCAAAAGTAAGTGGTGTTAAGGGATACCAAATTCAGTATTCTTCCGATAAAAAATTTAAAAAGAACAATAAGAGCGTTACTGTTACTAAGCAAAAGACAACAAAGGCTACCGTTAAAAAACTTAAGTCTAAGAAAAAGTATTACGTTCGTGTTCGCACATACAAAACGGTAAACGGTAAAAAGATATATTCATCTTGGTCAAAGGTAAAAAGCGTAAAAACCAAGTAAGATTTATTTGTGTTTAACGACGCAATAAAAAAGACAGCCTGATTTTTTAGGCTGCCTCAGACTGTCGATAAAGTGGCTAAACCGTGCCG
>ENA-OUOU01000412-OUOU01000412.1-human-gut-metagenome-genome-assembly--contig:-NODE-412-length-27219-cov-3.914630_pt1 | contig 27219 bp, 35 predicted proteins | sample MGYA00237936_ERZ548765 | MGnify/ENA primary metagenome ERZ548765 (study PRJEB26490, sample SAMN05356889) | human gut metagenome | biome: terrestrial biome; feature: human-associated habitat; material...
GCCCCGCCGCACACAGGGTACACCCCTTGCGGTTAAGGGTGTAGGGCAAGACCCCGCCGCCCCGCCGCACACAGGGTACACCCCTTGCGGTTAAGGGTGTAGGGCAAGACCCCACAGGGCAAGCCACGGAATACAAGCGGAGATGTTCGCCACTTCCAAAATGGCAAGCCAAAGGTAACTCAACCAACCTAAAAGGTAGAGCGTCCGAGTATTCCGAGAAAAATAGGGTATTCGGGGAGCGGGCGTTGCCGCTCATAGTCCGACTGAGGGACTATAAAACGCAGTTTACCCGATAAATTCGGGCGTCGCCGGTGCATGAGAGTTAGGCTCATGGTACGAGATAGTGAAAATCCCCGGAGGTTTGTGCCTATGAACCTAAGTGCGGCTTGCATAACTGATGGCTATACAAGAACGACTTTTGAAAGTAAGTAGTATCGTCCGAGTTTTCTACCCAAGGGTATTGTGCTCCGAGGAGCCGAAAGCAAGGGCATATAGATATGAAAGCCGAATTTGGTCAAGTATTGCGAAACTGAACAGAACAGTCCCCGATAAAAATGAGTATCGGAAATGGTGCGTGTTCCGTTCGATACTGCAACGGCTGTGGGGAAAAATATACCCCATGCGCCGAAATGCAGAGCCGGAACCATTTCAAATATCGGGTTTATCATTGATAGAGCCGCCGAGGGTTTTCTTCGGCGGCTTCATTGAGTGATAAACCTGTTATCACCCAAGAAAAAAACTGTGAAAGGGGCATTTCAAAATGACCAGAGAAGAAAACATCGCCAAATTGGCACAGTTGCGCTCTGACGCCGAAGCCCTTGTCAAGGATTACAATGATGCAATCCAGAACGGCAAGTATGAGGACGCAACCAAAGCGGAAAAGGCTATGACCGAAAAGGTCAACGAGTACACCGCTACTGTCCGGGATATGTGCTTTGAGGACTGCAAAAACACTGATAATCCCATGCTCACCGCAGTCACGACCTTGTCCTATGTTACCATCGGGGTCAAGGACGAGCAGAAGGGCGATGACAAGGTTCCCGTCCGCGCTATCGTGGATAAAGAGCGTCAGATTGACCTGCTCAAGCTCCACAAGTATTGCGGCAAAATCGGTGCCAACGAGAATTGGGCGCATATCGCCCAGAAGATGAACTTTCTGCTGACCGCGCAGAAAGCCGTAGATTTGGGTATCAACCCCAAAGCGGTCAATGATAGTTATGCCATGAGCGAGATTGCCCGCGAGTTTGACATGGGCAAGAACCCCGTGAGCAAGACCAATCTGCTCAAGACTTTGCAGACGGTTATCACCGCCATGCTGGGCGAGCAGTATAAGGCGACATCTCACGATGTCAACTTCCTTATGTCCGTGTATTCCAAGAAGAACCGCAAGGCTCTGACCGTCACCTGTTCCAATCACCGGTATTTCCGCAATTATCTGGCTGAGGTTTGCCATCGCATCGTCACCGGCAAGTCCTACGAGTTGGACTATCGTACCAAGAAAGACAACTAACTGCGGGTTTTGAAGAACCGCCGCCGAACCCATGCCAATGCTGGCAGTTTTGTAGAATGGGTAATCGTCCGGCGGTTTTTCTTATGCCTAAAGCCGCCAATCCACAAAAGGAGTTTTTCATATGTCCTATGATGTTTTCAAAGAACGGGTAAAAGGGCTTGTGAACCGTTCCGGTTCTGCTGTGAGGTTTTCTCACGAGGATGGGCGGCATATCGCCCGCTGCTCCGATGGAGTGACCATCATCGGAAATGTGTCTTGCCCACGAGTTTTGGTCAAATGGGGAAGCGGTCATTCCGCTTACGCTGATATATAAGTTTTTCGCATTGGTACGCCGTAGGTAAAAGGGAAATTGGCGGCGTTAAATGAGGTGGGGAGCCAGTGCGGTTGCCGTAATGCGGCTTATCGAGTTTTCGATAAACGGTCACAAGCCCGTGTAAACGCAGAGTGTGGTAATTACATAGTGGGAGGGTTCCGATATGGCAGGTTATGCAAGAAAATCGCTCACAAGAAACCAACGCCGCCGGAAAGTCGTCGAGCAGAAGCTGATGGGTATTGCACTCATCGCAATTTGCGCCCTGATGTTCTGGCTTGCGTCCACAGGAGTTACGCCGGAGGAAAAAGACTGCACGGCGGTTCTTCTCATCGCCCCTATCGGGTTCTATATGCTTTTCTCAAAGCAAATTGTAATCCTCTGATTTCCCAGTTTGCTGCCTTTCACCATAGCACCGTCGAACTCAGCGCAATAATTTCAGGGTTTCCAAATTGAAAACGACAGGGGCTTCAGAACGGTAATGGTGAAAGGTTTGCAGGCACATAGGAGGCAACATGGTCTGGCGATTCGGTATTCCCGGAGTCTTTGAAATCCGCCGTTATGGCTTTGGCGGAGTGTATCTGATTATCGGGGAAACATGGTTCACCTTGAAGCGAGGTTCGATGCCGTAAGGCTGGCACGGTACGATTCCGTGGAGTGGCTTTCCACTTAACGCTTAGTCCTTGTATTAGTGAAGGTAAGTGAGGGGGCACCCAAAATTCTGAAAGCTTTACAAGGCGTTGGGGACTACGAAAGTGTCCAAGTGTTATGGAAATGCTGCCATGACCACGGGATATGATTAAGAAAGTGCATCCTTGGAAGTCGGAGTATCGCGGCTGTATCCGTTTGGTGAAACTTCCTCCCGTTATCAACAATGGAAAGGGGCTTACAATGAAAAAGTTCTGGTCTTTCCTTTTGATTTTACTCATGGTTTCCTGCTGTGGTTGTTCCAAATCTTCGCAAACACTGACGGTAAGCGTCTACGGCGGTGAAACGGAAATCAACCATTACGAGGAAATTGAGAATGGCTTCCTGTCTGCGCTGGAGGCGAATGGTTTGCGCGACTATCGGCTTGTCGATTCATCTGAGCTGACCACAGAACTGCTGGAAAACCGCAACGGTATCACAGTCATTGAGCGTTGTATTGGCATGGCGATAAATGCTGAAGCCGGTGATGGCGTGATTTTGAACTCCTCGGCAAATAGCGGATGGTATATTGCCTGCCCGACAGATGGCTGCTATATCCCGTACAAGATTGGGGATTACCAGATTCGGGATGGGACAGTTTTTCTGTCCTATATGGTATATAACCCTGACAACAATTACATAGACGACATTATGGAACGATATGATTTCATTCTTGATAGAGGATTGGAGGTCGGCGGTATGTATGAGTTCCGTCATATCAATGGGCATATCGAGGTTTTTCTCGATGGCGAGTTTCAGTTTTCTGCCGATACCATGCAGGAAGCGTATAGCGGACTGAAAGCGGGTTGACTGGCTTACGGTTCATCCAATAAAGGAAAGGGGCTGATTTATTGAACAAGGAAGAGATGATTTCTGCTCTCTCACAGCGCACAGGGATGACAAAGGTAAACGCCCGTGTCGCTTTGGATGCTGTTTTTCAAATCATCACAGACACTTTGTCTGCCGGTGAGAAAATCAAGCTGACGGAGCTGGGCGTTTTTGAGGCAAGAGAACGAGCGCCGAGGGTCGGAAGAAATCCCAAAGCCAATGTGCCTGTCCCGATTCCTGCCAAACGGGTTCCATTCTTCAAGCCCAGTGAGGGTTTGAAAGCAGCCGTTGAGCGCGGCAAGTAATTTATCAAAAATCAAAGATTAGGAGAACAAGTTTATGACTACTGAAAAGATGACTGTCCATAAGGCACTGTGTGAGCTCAAGACGCTGGATTCCCGTATCCAGAAGTGTATGCAGCAGAACCCCTTTGTTTTTGCCAACAAGCACGCCAACAGCAAGGTTGCCGGTGTGAGTGTTGGCGATTACTGCAAAGAAATTCAGGCTGCTTACCAGTCCGCAAACGACCTCATCGCCCGCCGCGATGCTATCAAGCGTGCGGTTACGCTGTCCAACGCCACCGTCAAGGTGACTATCGGCGGCAAAGAGTACACGGTTGCCGAGGCAATCGAGCTGAAGAACCACGGCGTTCCCCTGAAGCAGATGCTGCTCAAGAAGCTGGACAGTGACAATCGCCGCTCCCGCATGGAAGCCGATAAGAACAATGGCGATGTTCTGGAACTGCGTGCCGATGAGTATGTCAAGTCCCTCTATGGCAATGTCGATATGAAGGGCGCCAGTGACGAAATCAAGAAAGTCCGTGCCGACTTCATCGCCGCACAGACGATGGAAATCGTTGACCCCATTCACATCGCCGACGAGATGGCTTGTCTGGAGAAAGAAATCAACGACTTCATGGTCGAGATTGACTCCGCCCTGTCGGTTTCCAATGCACTGACCGAGCTGGAAATCTCCTACTGATATGAGTGAGGTGTGCAAGCCGCAAAGCGGCACCATCTACACTCACGATGAAGCGATGCTCATTGTCGAGATGTTTGAGGATGTTCTTGACACCTACAACATCAAGGTTCCCTCTCCCGAAGATGATGAACGGGAGCCGGATAATGAAGCAAAGCTTTACGGAAGCGTCTACTCCGATTTGCTGGATGATGTCGAAGCATCTCTCATCGCACTGCTTGACAGGCATAAGAAACACACAGCAATCGTGACAAACGAGTTTTCCGGAACCATTTAAGCAATCAACTTCGTTGCCGTCCGAAAACCCCGAATCATATGCCTTCTCTGTTTTGCCAAGTACAGATAAGTAAAGTAAAAAAGAATTGGCTCCAGCCTGCTAAGCTGATATTTAATTTTGTTAAAAGAGGTTCTAACAAAATCAAATCTATTTTTGAAGAACATAGCCGCCGTGCTTCTGACTGGTTAGACATAGAGAGCTAACCGGGAGCGGCGGCATTTGAACTGTAAAGTTCAAAGCTCAAAATTAAATATTCAACGCTCAACCCTTAAAGCTTTTTATTGAAGAAAGCTCAAACACCAAAGCATAAACACCAACTTTTTGCAAAACCCAAGAGCAATGGTTTGTCGGGTGTATATGTGACCGTGGGGAGTACCACTTGGCTGGGCGGTAACGAGTTGTTTAATATATATGACCTCCGAGTATGACAAAGCGGAAAGACGCTTGACGGTTCGGACAGACGGGCAATCCGGGAAAGTGGCGAAACGGTTAGACGCGGGGCGAGTTGAGCCCTGGGAAGTTGCGCAACCCTTGTTGGTTCAAATCCAACCTTTCCCACCAATAGGGAACGATGTTCGTGCTTTGTTTCTGGAGCAAAGAATGTCCTGTATTTCCAGAGGGCAGGAAGCAGCAAATTGGGGAACATCATGCGGCTGAGTAGCAAAGGGTTTTAAGCCGTTTCCGAGATGGGGATATAGCTCAGTTGGGAGAGCATCTGCTTTGCACGCAGAGGGTCGCCGGTTCAAGTCCGACTATCTCCACCAAAAGCCCACTTGAAATGATATATAGTGGCTGGGTCAGCGACTACGCTGGGCGGAAGATAACGGGATATGAGCGTTGTGATGCTCTGGCACCGCCTTAACAAAAGCAAATCAAGCCGGTGAGAGATAGTTAATCGCCTAAAAGCTCAAGGGCATGAGCACCAAACCATGTCGTAAACCAGAACCGGCGGGACTAAGCAGGGGTTTGGGTGGTATGTGCCTACCACGCTCCATCTGTAGCTTGCCTTTTATACTGCAAGTGAGGTGTAGCTAAGACTGGTAATAAGAAATGTCGGCACATCGTCTTTGTCAGAGGCGAGGATGACATACACACAGAGCATGGGTGAGGTTCCGGCAAACTTAGGTTTAGGCCGGAGTGTATGGCAGAGGCGAGGACACCAAAGTGAATAAAAGGAGGGGCGCCGATGAGTAGTAAAATGAACTACATACCACACATATCTTCCTACGAGGATATTCGAGCCGAAATGAGCAACGACTTGCAGTATAGGCTGGCGAACAGGACTGTCAGAACTTCTCTCGGACGCCCTCTCTATTACCGCATCAATGTCCAGATGATTACGACACAGGAGTGTCCGTTCTACTGCCCATTCTGTTTAGAGCGGCAGAATCCCATGTCCGGAAATAATGATTTTGACGCACAAATTGAGGCTCTGAAACAGGTTTTACTGGAGTACCCCGATGCACGGCTGTCTATTACGGGCGGCGAACCCGGTCTTTACCCCAAGCACATTGCCAATATCGTTGAAACTTATCACAAGAACGGTAATGGCGTGTTTTGTTCCATCAACACTACGGGTTTCAGCACGGAGTTAAATGGGCTGGCGCATATCAACCTTTCCCGCAACGACTATGTCTGGGCAGACCCGGCTGGTTTTCCGGGGTGTACTGTTCAAACGGTAGTTGAGAATCCTACGCTTGCTTTTATCAAGGACTACATGAAGATGGATGCCAGCAGTTTTTCTTTCCGGTTCCTGAGTGGTCTTGAAAAGAAAGATTACCCCGTAGACATTTGGAACGATTTGCAGCAGGATGCGGATGTCGATGTGCATACATTCAGAATAGGCGATTTCTTTGTGTATGCGACCTTTGACTATGCGGGCAAACACGCCCGTGTGACACTTGGCGATATGTGGCAGCAGCGTCACAATAATTATGGTGATGGTTACTCCAACATTATCATCCATCCAGATGGGCGTGTGTCTACCAACTGGAGATAAGTAGAGGGGAAAACAATGGACATGATGACAGAAGTTTTTAATGTTGGCGATAAGGTCGAATGCGTTCGAGACTCGCCTGATAACAATGATAGCATCGCTATTGGAGTGCAGGGAGTTATCTGTGTTATCGTTGACTCCTCCCCGCATATCGGAGTCAGATGGAACGAAAAAGTCGTTGGAGGTCATGACTGTCACGGGGCGTGCTCTCATGGATACGGATGGTTTGTTACTCCCTGTGATATTAAGCGCATTGATGACGATGACGAGTTTGATGCTGACACAACAGAGTTTGACAAGCTCTTTGAATCTTTCTCAAGGGAGGCCATCTCATGACGGTTTTGGATTTTATAAGAGCGCACTTTTCGCTGGACTCTCAGGTCGATAACCTGCTGGTTCGGCGCAACACAGACGGTTTCTGCGAGACGCTGTACAACGGAGCTATCGATGACGAGCGTTACATGAAGCCCGAAGTGAAGTGTGCCACAATCAGAAAGTGGTGCCTTCCTCGGCGTGGGAGTTCCGTTATCCTTATTGTCGAGTAAAGGTTCTGGCCTTATGCGGGTATGCTGGAATCGGCAGACAGGCAAGCTTGAGGTGCTTGTGCCCATCAGGGCGTGTGAGTTCAAATCTCACTACCCGCACCACGGAGCCCTTCTAACAAATATGACTGGGGCAAGATTACCGGCTAACGGCTTTCCAATAGAGAGTACGCCTGTAATGACAAAATAGTTAGTCAGATGGTGGTTGGCTGACCTAAAGGCCACTTTCAAACGCAGGATTGGTGGAATTGGCAGACACAGCGGATTCAAGTCCCGCTGCCTTCGGCGTAAGAGTTCAAGTCTCTTATCCTGCACCATTAGCTTTGCCACGGTGTTGTGTCCTTTCAGTAGCTCTCTCCTTTTCGTCCGTCGTTCATCGTTTTCCTTTCAAACGGCAAAGCTGCTGTGGAATCCAAGCGTGTCCACCATTCAGGGCGCTCCGTAACAGCCGGTTTATGCTTCCGTAGCTCAGTTGGTAGAGCACCGCCCTTTTAAGGCGGGTGTCATGGGTTCAAGCCCCATCGGGGGCACCAATTCTATTTCGTGAGGAGGTCATCTATCATGGGAGTTCATATTTATGTGGCCGCAAATACAGTGTGGGCTTTTTTTCAAAGTCATAAAGACCGTCTGTCAAAGGAGATGGTCGTCATCGCAGAGAACAAGGACACAGAGTATGCGGTATATCTTACCGAGGATAATGCGCTTCCTTTGTTTTCCGTGTGTAAGGGCGATGCAAAACCGGAGTATGAGGAGTGTGTTCTGACCGAGACAGGTTGTAATGAAGCGGCGAAACGCCTGTATGCACAATATCTTTTCCCTGTCATGATTGTTGATGGGAAGAAATGCCCGCCGGAATTGCCGGAGGAAGAGCCAGAAGATTTGACTCGGCAAGATATGGAGGATGCTCAGTATGAGCGCGAGGACGAGCTTTCTCTCGCTCTGTGTGATTTCCTGTCCGTTGTCTTGCAGGAGTCGATAGACAACAGTCCTGAAATCATGGATACATACGGAGAAATGTTTGTAAACGAGGTCTTAGACCACTTCTTAGAGTACCTCGCTCAGGAGCAGTGCTTGCCAATTTACCGCCCCATGATTATCACGGATGAAGAAACTGGCTGTGAGGTCTATACGGAGTTTCCGTATGAGGATGATACCGGTTATCCAGTGGACGATGACGAGTTTAGGGGTGGCTTTTGGGATGATATTAAGGGCGGCGGTCTGAGATGACCCTCCCTTCTTTTATGGGGAGTTGGCCGAGTGGCTTATGGCGGCGGTCTTGAAAACCGTTGACGGTGATAAGCCGTCCGTGGGTTCAAATCCTACACTCCCCGCCACATTTTTTGATTGGAGGTCTGTGAAATGCCAAACTGTTTGGATAATATGCCCTGGCGTTCTTTGAAAGGGCTTGGAAAATATGCGGCTGATTTCTTGCAGCTCGGAGATTACCGCAATGTTGAACTGAAGAACGGTGCGCAGGTTCAGTTTCGCATCATCGGCTTCAATCATGACAAGACGAGCGATGGTTCTTTGGTTCCCATCTCGTGGGAGATGGTGGACTGTCTTCCCAACACTTGTCCCTGGAATAGGCGCGACACCAATGAAGGGTCGTGGGAAGCAACGCAGATTCGCCACCGGCTCAACGATGCGGACGGCGACATTCATCGTCTGATTCCCGACGAGATTTTGGATGTTGTCACACCAGTCATTAAGCAGACAGCTGATGTGTACACTGGCGAGAATCGTATTATCGAGACGCTGGACTCTTTCTGGATAAAGTCTGAGAAGGAATTGTATGGACGCAATATTTACTCCGCTCCCGGTGAGGGGCATTGGTACGAGTGGTATCGTCAGGAAGATGTCGCATGGTTTAAGCTCCGCAACGGTAATCCTGATTACACCATGTTGCGTTCTCCTTATTCTGGCACCAGCTCTTATTTCTGTGGTGTCGGCAGCAACGGCAGCGCCAACCGTTACAACGCCGCCTCCAGTCGTGGCGTCGCTTTCGGCTTCTGCACTTAAAGCTGCATGGCGTAGCCATCAGCTTTTGCCCGAACCAGTAAAATCAAATAGCTTTTTACAAGCGCCCGGCGCTCCGCGAAGGAGACCGGGCGCGTTTTATACCCACAACGGCTCCAACCTCCTCGTGGTGTGGGCGGATAACCGAAAGGTGAACAAATAGGAGTACATCAGTATTGAAGGAGTACATACATCATGGCAAAAATCACTATCGCAGGCGACGCAGCTGTCGTAACTTCCGCAATGAAGCTGGAGGACATCAAGACCATTGAGAAGTATCGTCCCAAGGAACTGGTTCTCAAGGGTGGCGAGGACGGCAAGGAGCCTATCTTCGCTGTGGGTACCACCAATGGTGCCGGTAACATCAACGCTTTCGGCGCTTCTTTCGGCGCTGAGACCCGCGACGATGAGAAGCTGGCGTGCATCACCCTGTTCCTCGACGGCGTGACCGGCGATGTCAAGGACTGGGTCGCTGACCGTCTGGGCGCCGCCATCATCAGCCTCAACAAGCTTGAGGAGAAGCTGCCTGCCGTTCTCGATGAGATTGCGGCTGAGAAGGCAAATGTGCTGAGCAACATCACGGTCGCTCAGTAATCACTGGTCGCAAAGGGGCGGCTTATGCCGCCCCCTTCCGTTCACAACAAAACAAATTTTGAATTAAAGGAGAAACATTATGATTAAGGTTACTGTTGGCAACAATGTCAAGCGCGAGTCCGTTATCATCGACGAGTCCACCACCCTGCGTGCCTGTCTGGAGGCGAACGGTGTTGACTATACCCGTGGCGTCATGCACCTCGACGGGTCTTCCCTGAACCCCGGCGACCTCGACAAGACCTTCGCTCAGTTCGGTATCACCGAGAAGTGCTTCCTGCTGAATGTGGTCAAGGCCGATAACGCCTGATTCACAAGCAATAAACCAATTGAGCCGCCCATTCGGGCGGCTCTTTCTATGGGGAATTGGCGGAACAGGCAGACGCTGCGGACTTAAAATCTGCTGGTGCATACCATATCGGTTCGACTCCGATATTCCCCACCATATAACAAAATGAATAGAGGTGTTCCTATGTTCAAAACAAGCATTTCGTCAACGCCGTTTACTACGGAAGCTGCCAATAGCTACTTCACCAATATCACCGGCGGTGCTTTCGGAAACGACTGCTCTTTCCTTGCGACGCTTCGTGCCTTAGTTGCACCTCGAATCAAAGAGGGAGAGTCCGTCAATTTGGTGTTCGGCTCTTCCGATTATACGGCAGATACCATTCGGAGTGTCCCAGCAGATAGAGCCGTCATGGCTATTTGCAACAACTATGATATGGACACGACCGGTCAGGTCATCATTCACAGTCTGCGTGCAGATTCGGATAGCAACCTTACCAACATGAAAATTATTGTTGACAAGTTCGTTTCCGTGTTTGCAGGGTATCACCGGCTTGAAAAGTTCGCCGAGTTTTACCGCAAATCCTTTGCCGTGGATTGCTACATCAATCCTGAGCTTAAGAGTGTTATCATCTTTGCGGACAATCTTGACATTCGCAAAATGCACTACTTGCAGGTATCTATCCTCGCATTCCTGCCGTGGTATCTGAATCAGCAGGAGGGTATCACCGAAGATGAGCTTGCATTGGTCAAATCTCTCCGCGAAAAGAACTCAGAAGACTATGAACGCTGTCTTGCCAAGCTTGCAGAACGGTACGATTTCCGAACAGCAAGAATCCGTCAGCTGCTGAAGGGTTTTGAAACTCGCTATGAGCAAGTTGAGTGTGACCGTGTCAGGCAGGTAATTCAAAATATCGATAGAGAAATCACCCGTCTAAATGACAATATCGGTGAGCAGTTCACAAAGCGTAATGAACAGTGCATTCGCTTGCTGGGGCTTGAGCAGAAAGTTGCCGATGGCGGTGAGGACTCTGAAATCATGGAGTACTTCCTGTGCAATACCAAGCTGGTTCTGGAGCGTGTGACCAATACCGATATGTACTTCACGGTCAAGGATTGTCTGGAATATTTTGACCGGGATATGGCAGAACAAATCATCAACCGCGCTACGAGTTTTGTGTACCGCCCCGACGGAGGCTCCGGTCATACAGGCGCAGCTGCTGAGAAAATGAAGAAGCTGATGACTGAAATCTTTGTCAGTGAAGAACCGCGCCTGAGAATTCGTGTCTGTGCTTCCTACCGTTTTGACCTTAATGGTAGTGTTGCTCCCAATGGGCATCGTGATTTTGGCGCGGAGTATGGCGATTACCTCCCCAACCCCCATATCAATGATTACAACTGCATGGGTAATTATACCACCACTATCAATCGGCTGCTTAGGAACCACGACTATATTGGTGCTTTGGAGCAGTGCGTTGCTTCCTGCAAGAGCCTTAACTGGGGAGACTCTGCTGTCATGACTTCGTTTATGCGGTCTATGTGGGGCAACGGTAACAACAATCGCTGCATTGAACTGCCCGATGGCCGTATCGTAAAACCCAACGAAGCCATCAGCTGGTTGGAGCAGCAGGAAACGCAGGCAAATGAGTAAGCGGAGGAGGCGCAAAATGAGTAAACCCATTAAGATGACCGAACAGTACATGGCTGAGTGCCGTGCAGATTTTGAAAAGGCTTTGCAACTTACAAAGCTTGCAGATGGGAAACTGTCTTTCACAAAGGTGTTCACCTGTGGCGACAGAAAAGCAACTGTCGTCTTTACCGCCGGAGCATGGGCGAAGATGGCGCTCCTCGTCAAAGAGTTCGATAAGGAGGTCGCTTGGCATGGTGTTGCACATCGTGCAACCGACGAAGCCGTAGATGAGTACATCATCGAAGACATCGTGGTTTATCCGCAGGAGGTCTCCGGAACCACGGTTGAGATGGATACCGAGAAGTACGCTGAGTGGCTGATGCAGAACGCAGACGATGAGCGTTTCAACAACATCCATATGCAGGGACATTCCCATGTCAATATGCCGACCAGCCCTTCCTCTGTAGACCTCAATCATCAGGAGGAAATCCTCAATATGCTGGGGGACGATGATTTCTACATCTTTATGATTTGGAACAAGTCGTTTGTCAGTACAAATAAAATCTATGACCTCAAGAAGAATGTCCTGTTTGAAGATAAGGACATCACCGTCAAACTTGAGGGCGAACATGAGGGGTTGGCCGAGTTCCTCAAGACCGCCAAGGATATGGTCAAGCAGAAAAGTTATACCTATGGGAACTATGGCGGATATAGCGGATACAGCGGCAATCGTCCGCCTTATTCCGGCACCCCTTATAATCCTCTTCCGGGCAGCAAAAAGGATGAGAAAGAAGACAAGGGTGGCAAGAAGTCCGATAAGAAGTCTGACGATAAAAAATCAGACAAAAAAGCCGAAAAGGCTGAGAAGCCGCGCACAAGAATCGGTGCAGGTTGGCAGGGGAAGAATGGCTGTCAGCAGTCCATGTGGAATGAAGACGACGATGATTCAGTATATCCCTATGGCGGCTACAGCGACCAGTATCTTGGAGGTGAGTAACAATGGCAATGGATTTGTCCAAAAGCTACGAGTATTTCCAGCCTGAAAAGGTTGAGGCTCGCATTAACATTGTTGGATGTGGTTCTGTTGGTGCAACGCTGGCAGAGAACCTCGTCCGTCTTGGCATCACCAATCTCGCTCTGTGGGATATGGATGTTGTTAATCCGCATAATCTGGCAAACCAGATTTTCCGCCAGCAGGATATTGGCCGCCCCAAAGTGGAGGCTCTGGCAGATATCCTGTTTGAAATCAATCCCGAAATCAAGGACGACCTCAAGCTTTATGGCAAGGGATGGAGTGGGCAGCAGCTTTCCGGGTATGTCTTCCTTTGCGTAGACAATATCGAACTTCGTCGCCAGATTGTTGAAAAGCACTTCGACAATCCCTATGTCAAAGCGATGCTGGACTTCCGCACTCTGTTGGAATCTGCACAGCATTATGCTGCCGACTGGTCTGACTACAAGATGAAGAAAGACTTGCTGAACTCCATGAACTTCAGTCATGAAGAGGCATCTGAGGAAACACCCGTCTCCGCTTGCGGCGTTACACTGGGCGTTGCGCCAACCGTCAGGGCTATCTGCGCACTCGGCGTCGCCAACTTTGTCAACTTCATTCGGGGCAAGGGACTGAAAAAACTGATTATCTTGGATGCGTTCAACTTTATGTTGGACGCTTTTTAATCAGCAATGAGAAACGAAAGGAGGGCGGTGCATTATGGATACTACCGTCGAACGCCTTAAGGTCGGCACACAGGTCATCATTGGTTCTTACGGAGTCAACAATGATGAACCGCACCCCGTTGTTTGGTTGAAAGGTAGTCCAAACTGCGATTTTATCACTGAATGTGCTGTGGATTATCTTTGCTTTGATGCGCCGGAAAGAACTGGAGACGGCAGGCGCAATCTTGGCAATCCCGACTATCGTCTGTCCAATATTCATACATACCTGAACAGCGACAGAGACGATTGGTTTTGCAAGACTCATGAGGCGGACGCCCCTCCGAATAATGTTTTCAGCAGCCGAGCACAAAGCTATCGCAACCATTATGGGTTTCTATACTTCTTTGAAGATTATGAACTCGATAGCTTGCAGGTGCAGCAGTATGTGGTTGACGGTGAGACGCTCAGTTCCCTCATTCGGCTTCCTACTATCACCGATATCCTTGATGACCAGTTGAAGCTGAAGCTGTTTTCCAAGAAAGGTATTCGTCCCAAAGCAACAGAAGACTGTGCTGATAAAAAAGGCCGGTTTGGTAATTTCAGCTGGGAGTCTTACATGAACTTCTGGTTGGCAGGCAAGCAGGATGGATTCAGAGACTATGCTTTGGCTCTTAGTAGGTCTGGGTATTGTGAGAGGAAATATCCCCGTGACTGCGCGGGGCTTAGGCCGATGTGCCGGTTGAAACCGGAAACAGTGGTAGAGGTTGATGAAAACGGCGTAGCCCACATCAAACCATACGCATTGAAAAACGAAGCCTGCACAGATGCAGAACTGTTCGAGCTATTAGGTGTGGCGCAGCCTTAAAATGCGCCATTGAACTGTAACGAATTACCCTTTTCGGGGGCTTCACGCCAAAGGCTGAAGTAACAAATTGTCGGGGAGGAAAACACCGCCTGCCCAGAGAGATGTCCAGAGACTCCTCCGGAGATGCCGAAGGCGATGGACATCCGTCAGGAAATTGGCAAGAGGATTAGCACAACATACCTGGTTTGTCAAGTAATATCCTTCACAAAGCCCACCCAAATCACGACAATTAACCTCAACTTATATAAAAGATACTCGTACACGCAGCTCACTCAGCTCGCTGCAGATGAGCTTCTTTTGATTCAAACGCGGCATCACCTTATGTAGGTTACAGTTACGACTATGAAAAGGAGGCATAAGGCTATGGTATATATCACGGTCATGCAATCCCCGATTTATCACCAAATGACATTGGAAGAGTTCCTCTTTCAAAGCTTCCAAGCGCCAACCATATTAAACACAAATGTTTCCAACACACGAACCTATGCATACGAAACGGTAAGTGAGCATTTCACAAGTCGCATTGATACGGACGCTCTTATCCGTAAACTGGTGCGCTTTAATGAGCAAACGGAGGCGCTTCGCGCACAGGAACGCAGTACTTTGTATGAAACATTCCACATCCCCAAAAAGTCTGGTGGTTTGCGTCGTATTGATGCCCCTAAACCGGAGCTGATGAACGCATTGCGGAATCTCAAGACTATTTTTGAGGAAGATTTCCATGCGTTGTATCACACTTCTGCATTCGCCTATGTAAAAAACAGATGTACGGTTGATGCGGTCAAGCGTCATCAGAAAAACAACAGCAAGTGGTTCGGCAAGCTGGATTTGCACGATTTCTTTGGTAGCACTACACTGGATTATGTTATCAAAATGTTTTCTATGGTGTTCCCATTCAGCGAAATCGTAAAGTTTCCCAACGGCGAGGCAGAGTTGCGGAAGGCCTTGGATTTGGCTTTTCTCAATGGAGGTCTGCCACAGGGAACTCCGCTTTCTCCATTGATTACCAATGTGATGATGATTCCTGTTGACTATAAGCTTGCCAATGCATTCCGTGATTTTGACAAGCAGCGGTTCATTTACACCAGATATGCCGATGACTTCATCATTTCGTCTAAGGTTGATTTCGATGTGCATCGTGTAGAAAAACTCGTGGTGGATACGCTGCATGAATTTGGAGCGCCGTTCACCATCAACGAAAGCAAAACGAGATACGGCTCTTCAGCAGGTCGTAACTGGAATCTTGGTGTTATGCTCAACAAGGACAATGAAATTACTGTCGGCCATAAGAAGAAGCGCCAGTTCCAGTCCATGCTTTACAACTACATTACCGATAAACGCAAGGGCATCTCGTGGCCGAGAGAAGATGTTCAAACTATGCAGGGCTTACATAGCTACTATCGTATGGTAGAGCCGGAGACTATCGATGCCATCGTGAAGCACACCAACGAAAAAATGGAGACAGATGTCCTGCGGCTTATCAAAGACGATTTAAGATAATCCCTTTGGCGGTTTGAGGTTAAACCGCCATTTCCTGTAATGGATAATTGCGAAAGCAATGCTTATCGCCAAAGGCATAAGTAACAACTTGCTGGGGAGGAACACCCTCGCCTCTTCCTGAAGACCGGCTGCCGACGCGGCCTCGACCCAGTCGGGCTCGTCATCAGGCATGAAAATAAAAACAATAGCCATTGCGGCACAATGGATTCCACACCAGCAAAGAAATAAAATAGGAACTAAACGCACCTGCGAAGAGCTACAGGCGCCTCGCATCCGGCACGCTTATCCTATGTAGATTACAGGAACACCAAAATCATTTGCAATGAATAACATCCCGAAAGGAATGTGCTTTGCGCCAAAGGTCAAAGTAACAATTTGTTGGGAAAGCAAAGGCCGCCCGCCACGAAGGCGGAATGGAGGTTCAGGGCGCATCGCCGGAAGGATACACCACGGTAAAAGCCGAGCAGTAAGCACGAAATACAGCAAGACCGATAAACCACTGGGCTACAAGCGCTTCCCGACATCACCAAATCCCCGTTGAAATCACCAACCCGAGTAGCCGGGCCGTCGTCGGTACCGGTCTCCAGGCTCCACGCTCCATGTAGATTGCAAATGAAGAAAGGAATCGGATTCCATGATATATGTAACAGGTGATACTCACGCCAATATCGATATTGAAAAACTTAACACAACAAAGTTCCCGCAGCAGAAAAATCTGACAAAAGATGATTACCTGATAATATGTGGCGACTTTGGATTGTGCTGGGATGGCTCACGCAGGGAGATGTGGTGGCAAGACTGGCTCACAATCAAAAATTTCACCACTCTCTGGATTGACGGAAACCACGAAAACTTTGATATGCTATACCAGTTCCCGTTAGAGGATAAGTTCGGCGGTAAAGTCAGGCAAATCGCACCGGACATTTATCATTTGGACAGAGGTCAGGTTCTTACCATTGATGGTAGAAAAATTTTCTGTATGGGCGGTGCCCGCTCAGTGGACAAGGCATATCGCACGGAGCATATTTCATGGTGGCAGCAGGAGATGCCGTCAAATGAGGAGATGGAGCGTGCAGTTTGTGCGCTGGAGCAGAACAACTGGACAGTTGATTATGTTGTGACGCACTGTGCCCCTCGCAGCATCCAGACACTGCTGGCAAGTTGGTATGAAAACGACCCGATGGTCAGTTTTTTGGAACGCATTCGTCAAGACCTTCATTTTAAGCGGTGGTATTTCGGCCACTACCATGTGGACAAACAACTTAATGACCAGTTTGTCGCCCTGTACAATCGGGTAATCCCGATTTCAGATATGCAGATGTGGCGGAATAGGTAGACGCTACAAATTACAGACAGGATGCCGACCTCTCAAATGGCGGAGACCGATGCGCTGTAAGGTCATGCGGGGTGCAAATCCCCGCCATCTGCGCTACCGGCATGGCATTGCCGTGGGAAGGACATAATGTTTCTCCAGAATTATGCCGGTGTGCCGACACATAGAAAGCGGCTGGGCAACGCGGAGCCTGTAGAGACGGAATCCTCGACGAAAAAAGCGGTGTTGCACTACCGTGGGCAATCGGCATAGCGTCCCGTCCGGAAGTGTGCCAGAACATTGAAGCGGCAGGCGCTCCATCATGCGTTTACCGTGGAGTTCCGAAGGGTTGTGCGTATTCCTCAAGGTGGATAGGCGAGAACCGAAAGAAAACGCAACGCAGATACAGACCTGCGTTACCAAAGGTGTCGCGCTGGCAGACCGCAAGTTCGCAATAGTCTGCCACCTATACGGGCGAATGTTCCAAGGCTGGCGAGGCGGTCTCCAAAACCGCTTGTGCGGATGTGTAGTTGCTGGTAGTGTGTGACAATCTAAGCGGGAAGCCGACCATTGCTGGAATAGCTCAACTGGTAGAGCAACGCTCTCGTACAGCGTAGGTTCTCGGTTCGACTCCGAGTTCCAGCTCCATTTGCTGGTGTAGCTCAGTTGGTAGAGTATCGGTTTTGTACTCCGAGGGTCGCGGGTTCGAGCCCTGTCACCAGCTCCACAAAATATATAGGAGGGTTGGTAATGCATCTGTATCATGGCACCTCAGCTTCATTCGCCGTACCGTCCTTATCCCTTTGCAAGCCGCACCGTGATTTCGGGTGCGGCTTTTATCTTGCCCCAAACTATTTTGACGCATTACCGATGGCAATCAAGCACTCACCTATAGGTTTTATCCAGACATATACCGTAAAAGATTTGGATGGCCTATCGGTGTTAGAGTTTACGGGCTACTCCGAAGCATGGCTGCGGTTTGTCGTAGCGTCTCGGCTGGGCTATGTTTCTGCTAAGTATGATTTGGTTATTGGTAATATGGCTGGTGGCGGAGCAAACTTCAAAAGTAAGTTTTCTAAATTTAGACGGGTAAATAAGCCCGTAGCAGAGGTCATGTCAATAATGAGGCACGACCTCACCAGCACTAATCTTGGATTGCAGTATGCATTTTTGACAGAAAAGGCGCTATCCAAATTAACATTGATTGATACCGAGATGGTAGAAAGAGAGGACGCCGTATGACAAGAAATGATTTCCTTAATGATGTGACCGAATGGTGGGAGCTGCTTGACTTCTGCTCCGATGAGGGATGTTATATCTGCGAAGACATCATCGACTCCGACCAACTTGACGAGTATGTTGATGAAGATATCCGCGACACCAATTACTCATGGAGAGGCATCCGAGACTCGCTTTCTGAAATCCCAACCGGATATGGTTACTACCGTATGAACGGCAGTTTCGACTATGACGGTATGGACGAAAATGACTTTGACAGTTATAAGGAGGATGTCCTGGAGTGGGGAGATAACAACGGTGTTTGGGAAGATGAGCCTGATGAAGAGGACGATTTTGATACCGACACCATGTTTAATGAAGAAGATTCTGAGCCGGATGAGCCTCCTGTGGAGGAAGAGGATTTCTCCATCGGTGAACTGATGGGTTTCTGCGGCGTTGTTCTTCTGGATATCCGCCGAGAGGAAGCTGCCGAACGGGCAAGAGAAGACGAGGCGTTGAATCAGCTCATTAACACCAATCGACCGATGATTCTTCACTAACTTTGTTCTTAAGCGAAAAAATCTTTCGCTTTTGATATGACCGCTTTGTAGATTTTCCGCACATACATACCCCTTCTCTGTGCGGTATCTTCTCGCTCAAAGCAGAAGAAATACTTTGCGTTCTTCATTTTTAACTTCGGATTTAGCCAGTATTAAAAAGATTATCCGGCGGATAATCATTTTAATACAGCCAAAATCTCTCGTTAAAAATGTCACTTGATGCACAGGGTCGCGCCACAGTACAAACGCGCTCCCCTGCGGAAAGCGGTCAGGCACAGATAAAGGGGCGCAAGCCCCTTTTACCTGTGCTATAATAGGACTATATACCAAGCCAAAGGAGGGCGATAAAATGCTTGAGCTTCAGGGGAAATACGCTTCGGCAAAAGTGTTTACCGATGTGGTCGATAGCGAATCCATTTCTCAGGTCATCAATCTCTTGAACCAACCCTATGTCGAGGGAAGCAAGGTTCGTATGATGCCGGATATTCATGCCGGTGCTGGCTGCACTATCGGAACCACCATGACTATCAAGGATAAGATTTGCCCCAACCTTGTTGGTGTTGATATTGGATGCGGCATGGAAACCATCCGCTTGAAAGAAACCCATATCGAACCGCAGAAGTTGGATAAGGTTATCCGTGAGGGCATCCCGTCCGGTTTCGCAATCCGTACCACCCCACATCGTTACGCAAAAGAAATCGACCTGTCGCAGTTATGCTGCGCAAAAAAGGTCAACACTGACCGCGCTTATCACAGTATCGGTACTTTGGGTGGCGGCAATCATTTTATTGAGGCGAACAAGGACGATGATGGGAACATCTACATCGTTGTCCACTCTGGCAGCCGCCATCTGGGTTTGGAAATCGCCAACTTCTATCAGGAGGCTGCTTTCAAGGCGCTGACCTCTTATAGCCACGAAGAGATTGAGACGGCTATTGAACAGCTAAAAGCGGATGGCCGTCAGAAAGAGATTCAAGCAGTGCTGAAGTCCATGAAATCCAAGCATTCACCCGTTCCCAAACCGCTTGCCTATGTGGAGGGCGAGCTCTTTGAGCAGTATCTTCATGATATGAAAATTGCACAGCGTTTTGCTGAGCTGAACCGGCAGGCGATGATGGATACCATTGTCAAAGGAATGGGATTCCATGTGATTGAGCAGTTTACAACGATTCACAACTACATTGATGTGGATAACATGATTTTGCGTAAGGGCTCTGTGTCTGCACAGACCGGTGAGCGTCTGCTGATTCCCATCAATATGCGTGATGGCAGCCTGCTTTGCACCGGTAAGGGCAATCCGGATTGGAACTTCTCCGCTCCTCATGGTGCTGGTCGGCTGATGAGCCGCAGCGCAGCAAAAGAAGCTTTCACTGTATCCGAATTCAAAAAGCAGATGGAGGGTATCTACACGACCTCTGTTGGACGCAGCACACTGGATGAATGCCCGATGGCCTATAAGGGCATGGACGATATTGTCGGTAATATCGAGCCGACTGTAACCGTCGATGCCATTATCAAGCCCATTTATAATTTCAAGGCGGGTGATGAAGATTGATTTCCACAACACCGCTGTCAGATTCTATCGCAAAACTACGCCGTTTGCAGGAAGCGAACGGCTCCATAAGAAAGACCCAGCTATTACGGGAGTTCCAAGATGATGCGAACTTCCGTAATTTTTTATATTATGCGCTCAACCCGATGCTCACCTATAAGATTTCGGAGCAAACGCTTCGCTCTCCTACCCGGTATGACTCGGCCATTACACTGACAATGACAGACATCTTTTCTGTCTGCGAACTGTTGTCTAAAAGAAAAGCATTGGACGCCGGTACGGTGTATCAGGTTTGTGCGTTTGTTCAGGGCAGCCCGCCGGATGAAGCTGATGTTTATATCAAGCTTCTTTCCAAGACACTCCGGCTGGGCGTCACGGCAAAGACCGTGAACAAGGTTATCCCCAATCTGATTCCGGAATGGGAGGTTCAGCAGGCGTACCCCATTGATAAGTATCCTTTGAAAGAGGGCACGGAGTTCTGGCTGACGCAAAAGCTGAACGGTGTCCGGGCGACCTATTATAAAGGCAGGCTGTACGCAAGAAGCGGAGTCCCCTATGAAGGACTTGACCATATTCTGGATGCTCTCTGCTTCGATGAAGAGGATAGCTATGTGTTCGACGGTGAGCTGACACTTCGTGAGAAGGGAAATCTCTCAGACAATGAGGCGTTTCGCAAAGCCACCGGTATTATCAACTCGGACGATGGTGATAAAACGGTGATTTGCTACACGATTTTTGATGTCCTGACGGTCGAAGAGTTCCACCGGGGGCAGAGCGATGGCTGCTATGGCTATCGTCGTGCTTTCTTAGACCAGCTTCACCGCTTCATTCCGCAGGATGGCCGTGTCAGTATCCTGCCGATTCTGTATCATGGAAAAGACCAGAGCAAAATCAGTGAACTGTTGGAGCAGATGGTTCGTGAGGATAAAGAGGGACTGATGGTAAACCTTGATGTTCCCTACCAGTGCAGACGACACAATGGAATCCTGAAAGTCAAACGCTTTTACACGATGGACTTGCGTATCCTCCGCTGCGAAGAAGGTAGCGGAAGATTGGCAGGGACTTTAGGTGCGCTTGTACTCGACTATAAGGGGAATGAAGTCAAGGTCGGCTCCGGGTTCACCGACGAGCAGCGAGCAACATTCTGGCAAGGAAAAGATGACCTGCCGGGTTTGCTTTGCGAAGTAAAGTACAAGGAAATATCCAGTGATAAAAACACCGGTGCTGAGAGTCTTCAGTTCCCGGTGTTTATTTCTATCCGAACCGATAAAACCGAGGTCAGCTTCGGATAAATCAGAGAGGAGGTCTTGCATGAAAAAACAATCAAAGCCACCGCAGTTCTCCGAATCCATCGGGGCATTCTGCCGGATGATGGAGGATGCGCAGAAAGATTATGCGTGGAATTATAGCGAGGTCAACCGCATGGACAGGCTTACGCAGGACTACCTCCACAAACTGGAGCTTGATGGCCTCGATTATAAGGAACGGGCAAAGGTTGCCACAAGTCTTGCCAAATGCAGGCAGGCACGCCGTGAATACAAAGACACGGTAGAAATCCTTGAACCGCTCGTTCAGTTCTTGGAAAGCGACAAAGGCAAAAACCTTTTGAACTTGATGCGCGAGGCACTGGGAAAGACCAGAAAGGTCGAGAAGTGCATGGAAACCCGCACATACATACCACGAGTTTTAGAACAGGAGGTAAGCAAGTGAACATCGTGTTCTGGCTCATCGTCATCGTTGCACTTGTGCTGTTGTGGTTCTGTCTGAGCTTTGCCTTTAAGGGCATTGGTGCATTCGGCCTGCGAATTTACAACGATGCGAAAAAGGAAATCTCCGAGGAATCGGAGGAGAAATCTGAAAAAACAACTTTAGAGGAGTTAAAGGATGAAGGGTAAAATCGGCGCAATTATTTTGGGTATCGTGATGGTCTTCTGTCTGATTGCCTGCATTGTGTGTCTTGAGAAAATCCCCGCCGGTTATGTCGGCGTCGTGTATAACATGAACGGCGGCGTTGATGGCGAGGTTCTGACACAGGGCTGGCATCTGGTTGCCCCAACCAAGAAGGTGACCCAGTATTCTATCGGCATTGAACAGTCTTATTTGACAGCTGAGGATAAGGGCGATTCGCCCAAGGATGAGAGTTTTAACATTCCCACCTCAGACGGCAAGACAGTCCGTGTGAATATCGAGTTCTCATATCGTTTTGATGAGATGCGAGTCTCCGAAACCTTTGCTATGTTCAAAGGAAAGTCAGGAGAGGCAATCAAGGATTCGTTCATCAAGCCCAAGGTTATTGCATGGACACAGGAGGTGTCTGCCAACTATCCCGTCACTGACATCTTCGGCGATAAGCGTACCGAAATCAATGCCGAGTTGGACACCTATCTGCGTGAGAAGTTCGACCAGTATGGCATTATCATCGACACGGTGAACTTCACCGATATTTCCGTCGATGAAGAGACTGCTGCCGCTATCCAGAAAAAGGTTACCGCCCAGCAGGAGCTGGAGCTGGCGAATATTGAGAAGCAGACCGCAAAGATTCAGGCAGAAAAGGACAGAGAGGTTGCCCAGATTAACGCAGAAAAAGCGGTTATCGAAGCGGAAGCAAAGGCAGAAGCTCTGCGTATTGCAGCCGAAGCCGAGGCTGAGGCAAACCGTATGATTGCCGGTTCTCTGACCGGTGAGTTGATTGAGAAAATCAAGTATGAGCAATGGAACGGCGAACTGCCTACTGTAACCGGTTCCAGTTCCATTATCAGCATCGACCCCTAATTAACACTAAGGAGGAATGAGTTTGACGACCGCTTTTTATATGTTCATTTTGTTTCTGGCAAAGGTTCTGGACAATACGCTCAACACAGCAAAGACAATTCTTGTTCAGCGCAACCGCTGCCTGCTTGCCGGTGTCGCTCTCGGCCTGTCAAACTTCATTTACCTGAGTATCACAAAAGACATCGTTACCAGCGACAGCACACTCGCCCTTGTGATAGTTTCCATAGCAAGCGGCGTTGGGTGCTGTCTTGCCGTTGCCCTCAGTAACCGATTCTCAAAAGACAGAACCTATGTGAATGTCATCTTGTCGGATGACAAGGAAGCGATGAAAGAGTTCCGCGATTTTCTGGCTGAAAATCATATTACCAATGTTGCCACCGATAGCTACACATTGGACTGGAGCCGGAAATCCATTTCCATCACCGCTTATGCTCAAACAAAAGCACAGAGCCGTCTGATAGACGAGTACATCGAACGGAGTTTATTGAAATGCAAGAGAGTCATCCGAAAGAATTGAGAACGATGGTTTCAACCATTGAGCATTTCCTTGCCCGTTTTCATCTGGCCGATGATGTCGATACGGTATTTACCAGCGGCTGTTGCTACTGGTTTGCAGTTATTCTGCACTGCCGCTTCCCTGATAGCACACTGATGTATGACCAGGTGGAAAATCATTTTGTTACCCAGATACAAGGTCGGCTTTATGACATCACTGGTGATGTGACTGAAAAGTACCAAGTAAAACCGTGGGATGCGTTGGATGATGAACTCTTAAAAAAGAGAATTATCCGAGACTGCATCCTGTTTTAATTAGGAGGAAAGTTTCATGCGACATTTAGCTACTATTCGTGAGATTACAACCCTCCGTCCGATTGCAGGAGCAGACCGCATCGAGGTTGCTCAGGTTGACGGATGGGAGTGCGTTGTCCAGAAGGGCGAGTTCCACACTGGGGAACACATCGTATATATCGAAGTTGATTCCATTGTCCCAGAGAGACCTGAGTTTGAGTTTTTGCGTGACCGTAAGTTCCGTGTCCGCACCATTAAGCTTCGTGGTCAGGTCAGTCAGGGCTTGGTTCTCCCGCTGTCCATCTTGCCAAACGGCGCTCCCGCCGATTTGGGTGCCGATGTGACCGATGTTTTGGGCATCAAGAAATATGACCCTGAAGCACAGCAGGAGGCGCAGCTGCTGACCAAGCAACCCGCCAAACCTAAGAGCGCACTGGTGCGATTCCTTATGCGCTTCAAGTGGTATCGTAAGCTGTTCATGAAGTCCAAGCGCAAGGGTGGTTTCCCTGATTGGATTGTTAAGACCGATGAGACTCGCATCCAGAACCTTACTGCGCTCTTTGAGGCAGAGCGTAACAAGGGGACAGAGTTTTCCGTTACGGAGAAGATGGACGGTCAGTCAGCGACTTACTATCTGCGTAAGGTTTCCAGACGCAAGTATGAGTTCGGCGTGTGCAGCCGCAATATCTATCTCGGTACACCGGACAACAGTTCCTACTGGACAGTTGCCAAGAAGTACAACATCGAAAATGTGTTGCGGCAGCTCATCGGTGATTATGAAACCATCGTTTTACAGGGTGAGATTTGCGGCAACCAGATTCAGGGTAACAAGTATCACATCAGCAACTACGAACTGTTTGCATTCAATCTGATTTTTCCTGACCACAAATGCACTACTGCGGAAATCAAGGAGCTGTTGGCGCCTTATGGCATTCGCGCTGTTCCCATCGTTGAAGAGGGTAAAACGCTGCCTGATACCATTGCGGAATTGGTGGAGTATTCTAAGGGGTATTCTGTGGTTCGCAATGGGCAGAAGCGCGAGGGCGTTGTCATGAGGAATGTCAAAAACAACATCAGCTTCAAGGTCATCAATCCTGACTTCCTGTTGGCAGAAAAGGATTGACCCGTACATCTGCGAAAGGAGATGTGAACCATGAGCGGAGTATCTATCGACTTGACAGGCGAGACTTTTGGAAATCTGAAGGTCATTCGCCGTGTTAAAAACAATCACAATCGTCAGCCACGGTGGCTTTGTGAATGTAAGTGTGGCAATACATATATCGCCGAGGGGCGCTACCTCAAGTCTGGTAAGACAAAATCCTGTGGTTGTATCCCTCGTGGCGCAAAGAGCGCAACAGCCATGACAAGCCGTGAGGAATGGGACTCTTCCGAAAGCAGGATGCGTTTGCAGCACGATGGAGCAGACCCATATCAGAGCTTGGCAAACGCCATTGTTTGTGTTGCTGCAGATGATTATCGTACCGCGCTAAAGGATAATAACGAATCGCTGCAGAAAGAGTTGGAAAAGTTTTTTCACTCAGCGTGGTATAAACTCTTGACGAATACAGACCCAGATAGACTGCTGGCGCTTTTGCGCCGTGAGCATCATGGAACTTTGAGTGTAGCTTATATCTAATTTCCAAGAGCCGATTTGTTCGGCTCTTTTTCTTTGGCATAATTCAATGATTTTGCCAGAAGAAAAAATTCGATGACATGGGAGGCGGTTCACTATTGAAAGTTAGTATTAGTCGAGGGAATGAAAAGCTCGGCAGCATCCAGAGCGTATCGCTTCCATCCGGTTTGACCTGCCGGGAGTGTGATTGCAGTAGGAAGTGCTACGCAAGACGCATAGAGCGCCGTCGGCCAAGTGTAGCGGCAGCTTATCGAAATAATCTACAGGTTTTAGAGACAGAACCGGCAACATACTGGCGGGAGGTCGAGGCGGCGATTATGCTGTCTCGATTCTTCCGCTTTCATGTTTCCGGAGATATTCCAAGTACCACTTATTTTCACATCATGATGGAGGTTGCCAAGCGCAATTCCCATTGTGAGATTCTATGCTTCACAAAGAAGTATGAAATCGTCAATGAGGTTTTGGCGTCTGGCATACCATTGCCTTCAAACCTACATATGATTTTCAGCGCATGGAAAGGTCTAAAAATGGATAATCCTTTCCAACTTCCTGAAGCTCATGTTCGATATAAAGACGGAACAACTACCGCAAGGCCAGATGCCAAGGAATGTGGCGGCAACTGCACGGAATGTGCTTGCACTGCCGGTGGCTGCTGGTCTTTGCACACAGGAGAACAGGTGGTATTTAACGAGCATTGACAGGAGGGATTGAATGAAGCGGATACTTCCGCCGATTTTTATGCTGATGATGGTTGTGGTAATTGCATTTGCCACGCCTATTGATGCACAGAAGGAGCAGCGGCAGGTCGAGCCTATAACAACAGCACTGCATACAGAAAGAACTTTCGAGACAAACCTTGCAGCCGAGCCAAAAGCTGCAGCGGTCGATGATGGATTGCTGACCTCTCCTTCAGGGTTAGATGCAGAAGATTTGCATCTTCGCCACAACCTGATTGGATTGGAACAAGCCTTCATTGATGCCGAGTCAGAACATGGTGTTCGTGCGGACTTCCTCGCCGCTGTCGCAGCATTGGAAAGTGGTTGGGGCGCTATCAATTCCGCCCAAATAACATTATGGGCTTCGGGCAGAAAGAGTTCTCAAGTATGGAGGAGTGCATTGACACAGTCGCCGCATATCTCGCCAAACATTATCTCAGTCCCGATGGCAAATATTATAACGGCGAAACTGTTGAAGGGGTCTGCGTTCGGTATAACGGAAACCCCGAGTGGGCAGAAATAGTCCAGCAAATCATGGAGGAGGTGCGGTCTTGACAAAATTCGGTTTGGATAGCTTCCTTGAACGAACAAAGGGGGCGTCGCTGCGATATAAGCTGAGAGAACTTTGGTGGCAGCTGCGGTATGCATGGCAGCGTGCATGGCGCGGCTATGATTTCACCGATGTCTTCGAGCTTGGGTACAACTTCACCGCTAAGATGCCCGTTCTACTTACAGAGTTTCTGAAAAACAATGTCGGCCTGTTCTATGATGCCGAAGCAGATAAGCAGCTCGACGAGGAAGAAACAAATGCAGTCATCAAGGAAATGATTTTCTACTTTGAGAACTGCGATGAAGACCATGTGTATCAACGACTGCACCAGAATCGCTACTATGAAGATGGTGAGTATGACCCGGAAAAGTGGGAGTCAGTTCGTGTAGAGCTGGAGCGGTGCCGAGCCGAAGAACTGCGCCTGTTTTCCAAGTGGTGCTTCCATC
>ENA-OUOU01000421-OUOU01000421.1-human-gut-metagenome-genome-assembly--contig:-NODE-421-length-26887-cov-10.766734_pt1 | contig 26887 bp, 27 predicted proteins | sample MGYA00237936_ERZ548765 | MGnify/ENA primary metagenome ERZ548765 (study PRJEB26490, sample SAMN05356889) | human gut metagenome | biome: terrestrial biome; feature: human-associated habitat; material...
CTTCACTGGCTCTCCCCAGCAGAGTTCTCTGTCCAATATGTTTGACAAACCTACAAAAAGAACAGCCGCCCTCACGGGGCGGCCGTTCCGGCGATCGCCTACAGATTCTCCTGCTTCAGGGCGTCAATGGGATTCTCCCGGCGAATGCGGCGGGTGGCGTACAGCATGGTGGCAAACACCACCACAAACACGCTGCCCACGGCGATGGCCACGCTGTACCACGGGATATAGAAGCCGGTGGATATGGCCTTGGCCATGGTGCGATAGATGGCATAGGTTACCAGAGCCGACACCGGAAGTCCCCACAGCAGCGCCCGCAAACCGTAAATCAGGCACTCGTAGTCCATCATCCGGGCAAAGGCTCCCTGGGTCATCCCCACGGACCGCAGCATACCGAATTCCCGCCGCCGCAGGGCAATGGAGGTGGAAATGGTGTTGAACACATTGGTCATGGCGATCAGCGAAATGAGGATGATGAATCCGTAGGAGAATACGTTCACCACCGTTGTCATGGCCCGCTGGCTTTCGCCGTTGGCGGCCAGGTCCTGCAGATCGGAGCGGCTCAGGCCCAGCTCTGTCAGCACGCGGCCCATGCTCTCATATGCGGCAGCATGGTCGCCGCTCCGGAACCAGAAGCTCAGGGCATATGGCCGGGCCTGCCCGGTGACGGCCTCGTACATGCTGTATGGGTACAGCAGGACCAGGCCATTGTCAGAGTACAGGAAAGCAGGACGCTCCCTCAGAATGGCTCCCACCGTATAGGTCCCGCTGTTGACGGCCTCCTCCACCGGCACTGCCTTGGCCTGACCGGTGTCAGGCGCTTCTCCCTGCTCCCGTGCTTCATAGTAGGTGTCCATATAGTCCACCGGATAATACAGCACATATTCCGCGCCGTCCCGGGTGATGCGCTCCCCCTCTGTGAACCAGCCCTCCATAGGCTGATAGTTGGTTTCCGTCCCGGTGATGGGCAGGCGGTTCCCGTTCAGCAGACGGTAACGATACAGCTTATCGTGGTCCCCGCCGTCGCCGCGCCAGGTCTCCAGCGCGTCCCAGGCCGCCGCCCGGGGCGATCCGGCACGGAAATAGTCATCCCCCGCCAAGCCGTTTTCCCGCAGCAGCTGCCGGAAGTCCCCGTCCTGAAGGAAATAGAAGGAAACGCTCCTGCTCTCCCCTGTCCCGTCCCGGACGGTATCGCTCCAGTATTCCGGGTCCATGTCCTCTCCGGCAAAGGACAGGGTCGAGTAGCTGTCGGCGGTGTAGAAGCCCGATTCCACGCCATGGGCCGCACTGAGCTGGCCCAGGCGCTGCTCCGGGGTCACATCCTCCGGCAGGGCCTCGCTGTAATACAGCTGCACCCCCATCCCGTCGGAGCTGAGCCGCGTTACCGCGCCCGTCAGGTAAGCGCAGAAGGACGAAGCCGAGATGAACAGCGTCACGCTGAGGAACAATCCCACCACCGTGGACCGGTAGCGCTTGCGGTCACGCTTGAAGTTTTTGGCCGCCAGCATCCCGGAAAAGCCGAACAGCTTCCCCGTCAGGGGAGAGGTCTTTACCTCCCGGCTCCGGATCTTCACGTCCTGGGTCTGGCGGATGGCCTCTATCGGCGACAGCCGCACCGCCCGCCGGGCGGGGATCCAGGCGGAAATCACCGCCGTGATCAGGCCAATGCCCGCCGCCGCCAGCAGCGCCCACAGATTCAGCACAAACCGCATCTCCACTGCGCCGCCGCTTTCCCCGCCGGGCAGAAAGCCGAAGCTGCCCCGCAGGCAGTACAAGGTCACGCCGATGCCCAGGCAGCCCACCAGCAGCCCCAGCGGGATGCCCACGGCGCACAGCACCAGCGCCTCATACAGGACGCTGCCGCGGATCTGTTTTTTCGTTGCCCCCACAGATTTCAGGATGCCAAACTGGCGGGTCCGCTCCGCCACGGAAATGGAAAATGCGTTGTAGATCAGCGACACCGACCCGAAGAAGATCAGCAGCAGCAGAATCGCCGCAAAGTCATAGAGCAGCCGGTTCACCGACAGGATACGGGTGGCGCCATAGTAATTCAGCAGGGTGGAGTTGGAGTACCACGCCAGTCCCGGATATTTCTCGGCATTTCCCTCCATATAGCTGTAAAAGCGGCTGGGGTGGGCCACCCGGAAAAATTCATCCGTCTGATAGCCCTGCTCCTGACAGGTCAGGGCAGTATAGCCGGGGCAGGAGAAGGGCTCCGTCGTCATATCCAGCCGCTGGTAAAAGCCCACCACAGTGTAGGTGTGGGGCGTGGTATCTGTCAGCGTCTCCCCCTTCGTATAGGGGTCATCGGCCGTCAGCTCCTCCCCACCCAGCGTCCGGTGGCCCAGCTCCAGCTCCATGGTGTCCCCCAGGACGTACCGCACATTGCCGTTGGACAGCAGGTGCTCCGGCAGGAGAATCTCCCCCGCCTTTTCCGGCAGACGTCCGCCGGCCAGCCGGATGGACACCAGCTCCGGCAGGTCGGGGTCCATGGACATGACCCGCAGATACGGCTTATACTCGTTCTGGCTGCCGATATTGCCCCAGCCCACCGTCTGCCAGGCGGACATCTCCGCGATCTCCTTTTCATCACGGCTCAGCTGCGTTGCCTGCTGCTCCGTGACATTCTCATAACAGCCGTGGAACCGGCCCACGGTGTACTCCGTCGTGCGCACCAGATACCGCACGCCGCTGTAGGCTCCCTCCGTCACGGCGGTGAACATGGCCACCGACAGCACGATGCCCACGATGGTCACCCAGGTGCGGGAGCGGTTCTTCCGCAGGGACTGCCGGGTGAAGCGGTGGAATACGTTCATTTTTGCACCTCCCGGATCCGTTGATCCCGGGTGATGCGCCCGTCCTCGATGGCAATGATCCGGTGGGCCTGCAGGGCGATGTTTTCGTCGTGGGTGATGATCACCAGCGTCTGACCGTACTTCCGGTTGGAGAGCTTCAGCAGCTCCACGATCTCCTGGCTGTTTTTGCTGTCCAGGTTCCCTGTGGGTTCGTCTGCCAGTACCACCGCCGGGGCGTTCATCAGTGCACGGCCAATGGACACCCGCTGCTGCTGTCCGCCGGACAGCTGGTTGGGCAGGTGCTTTTCCCGGCCCCGCAGGCCCAGCACATCCAGCAGCTCGTCAAGCCGCTGCCTGTTCACCGCACGGCCGTCCATCAGCACCGGCAGCGTCATATTCTCCACCACGTTCAGCACCGGGATGAGGTTATAAAACTGATAGATCAGCCCCACCTGCCGCCGGCGGAAAATGGCCAGATGGTCCTCGTCCTGGGCGTATACGTCCTGGCCGTCCACATACACCTTGCCGGAGGTGGGCCGGTCCACGCCGCCCAAAATGTGCAGCAGCGTAGACTTGCCGGACCCGGACGGCCCGATGATGGCCAGAAACTCCCCCTTTTCCACGGAAAAGGACACGTCGTCCACCGCCCGGACCTGATTCTCCCCCTGGCCGTATACCTTGCTGAGATGCTCGATGCGCAGAATCTCCATATGCTCCGCCTCCTTGCTTTACTGCCGTCAGTATACCAGGCCAAAGTGACAATCCGGTGACTATTGGAAAAAAATCGTGTGCCCGGGTCAGAGCTTCTGCACCGCCACGTCGCACAGCTGCACGCCGATGCCCTTGTCCCGGGCGGCCCGGTTGCCCTTGTCCAGCAGCTTCTCCCGGTTTTTGGTCACCAGCTGCACCAGCAGCTGGTCCTTCTGCTCCTGGCTCATGGCTCCCAGCAGCGTCCGGGCCATACCGGCAGCCATATCCGGGTTTCCGGCCAGGACACTGCCCAGAATGCCGCCCTTGTCCTCCCGCCGCAGCTTCTCCGCCACCACCGGGATCAGATACTCCGCAATGGAGTCATAGTCGATGTTGTCCACCAGAATACGCAATTCTAACATAGCTCCTCCTGTCGCTGCTGCTTTGTAAAAAACCGGGACGCGCCGCAGCGCGTCCCGGTACGGGTACATTCGCTTACGCCTTGGGGCCTGCGGCCACCACTTCGGCGCTCATGTGGGTGTACTTCTTGAAGTTCTCCACGAAGCTGGCCGCCAGCTTCCGGCAGCTGACCTCGTAGGCCGCCTTATCCTCCCAGGTGTTGGCGGGAATCAGCAGCTCACTGGGCACGCCTTCAATGGACGTGGGCACCTGGACGCCAAAGGTGGGGTCGGTAACAAACGCCGCCTTCTCGATCTCGCCGGTCAGGGCGGCGGTGACCATGGCGCGGGTATAGGCCAGCTTCATGCGCTTGCCGGTGCCGTTCCAGCCGGTGTTCACCAGGTACACCCTGGCCCCGGACTTCTCCACCTTATCCGCCAGCATGGCGGCATACACGGAGGGATCCAGGGGCAGGAAGGGCTCGCCGAAGCAGGTGGAGAAGGTAGGCACCGGCTCGGTGACGCCGATCTCGGTGCCGGCCACCTTGCTGGTGAAGCCGGATACGAAATAGTACATGGCCTGGTTCTTGTCCAGCTTGCTGATAGGCGGCAGCACGCCGTAGGCGTCGGCGGTGAGGAAGATCACCGTCTTGGGCACGCTGGGGCTCATGCCGGACAGCTCCGCATTGGGGATATACTCCACGGGATACCCCACCCGGCTGTTCACCGCCAGGGAATCGTCGTCGAAATCGAACTCCCGGGTCTCGGGGTCCATGACCACGTTCTCCACCAGGGAGCCGAAGCGGATGGCGTTGTAAATCTCCGGCTCACCCTCCGGGGAAAGGTTGATGCACTTGGCATAGCAGCCGCCCTCGAAGTTGAACACGGAGTCGTCGGCCCAGCCGTGCTCATCGTCGCCGATGAGCTTGCGGGCGGGGTCGGCGGACAGGGTGGTCTTTCCGGTGCCGGACAGGCCGAAGAACACAGCGGAGTCGCCGTCCTTGCCGATGTTGGCGGAGCAGTGCATGGGAAACACGCCCTGCTTGGGCAGGACGTAATTCATCACGGAGAACACGGATTTCTTGATCTCGCCGGCATACCGGGTGCCGCAGATCACCACCAGATGGGCCTCATAGTCCACCAGAACGGCTGCCTCGGACCGGGTGCCGTCTATCTCGGGGATGCACTTGAAGCCCGGGGCGGCAATGATGGTATAATCCTCATGGAAGTCCTTCAGCTGGTCCGCCGTGGGGCGGCGCAGCAGCTGATGGATGAACAGATTCTGGCTGGCCAGCTCATTGACGATGCGGAAGCCCTTGGTATACTTGGGGTCCGCCCCGGCGAAGCCGTCGAAAATGAAAACGTCCTTGTTCTGGAGATACGCCGTGACCTTGGCATAGATGGCGTCGAACCGGGCCTTGTCCATGGGGCGGTTCACCTTGCCCCAGGCGATGTCGTCATGAATGGCGGGGGTGTCCACGATAAACTTGTCGTTGGCGCTGCGGCCGGTGTATTTGCCGGTCTTTACCACCAGGGCACCGGTGTTGGACAGGGTGCCCTCGCCCCGGCGCAGGGCGTGCTCCGTCAGCTGGGCCGGCGTCAGATTGCGGTACACCGCGGCGGCATTGATGATGCCCAGCTTTTCCAGTCCGTAAGTTTCCATGTGCTTGTTCCTCCTCAAAATGTTCCTATTTCGCTGATGTTTCCCCTGTTGATTCTGTCCACAGGACAGAGACAGCATGAGTATATCATATCTTTTCGCAAAAGGGAACCCCGATTTTTATTTCCGCAGAGCCTGTACCGCCGCCCGCAGGGCGTCCACGTGCTCCTGGGTAGTGGCCCAGCTGGCGCAGAAGCGCACGCCGGAATGGGTCTCGTCCACCCGCTCCCAGTATTCATAGCCAAAGCTCTTTCCCAGCTCCGCCAGCTCGTCGTCGGGCATAATGGGATACTGCTGGTTGGTGGGGGAATCAAACAGCAGCGGGTACCCGGCGGACACGAAGATATCCCGGATCTGATAGGCCATCTCGTCGGCATGGCGGGAGATTTTGAAGTACAGGTCGTCGGTAAACAGGGCATCGAACTGAATGCCCAGCAAACGGCCCTTGGCCATGCGGCCGCCCCGCTGCTTCATCATGAAGCGGAAGTCCTTCTTCAGCGCCGGGTTCATGATGACCACAGCCTCGCCGAACAGGGCCCCCACCTTGGTGCCGCCGATGTAGAACACGTCGCAAAGCCGTGCGATATCCGGGATGGTCAGCTCCGCCCCATCGGCCATGACGCCGTAGCCCAGCCGGGCGCCGTCAATGAACAGGGGCAGGCCATACCGGCGGCAGGTGTCGTACAGTGCCGTCAGCTCCGCCTTGGTATACAGAGTGCCGCCCTCGGTGGGGTGGGAGATATACACCATGCCGGGCTGAACGATGTGCTCGGTGGATTCGTCGTTTTTGTGCCACTCCACATAGTCCTGCACCTGCCGGGCGGTGATCTTGCCGTTGGCGGTGGGCAGAGTGATGACCTTGTGGCCGGTGGACTCGATGGCTCCTGCCTCATGGCAGTTGATGTGTCCGCTGACGGCGGACAGGACGCCCTGCCACGGACGCAGAATGGAGGCGATGACCGTGGTGTTGGTCTGGGTGCCGCCCACCAGGAAGTGGACATCCGCCTCCGGTGCCTGGCACACGGCCTTTATCCTCTCCCGTGCCGCCTCGCAGTATTCGTCCTCGCCGTAGCCCACAGTCTGGACCATATTCGTCTCGTTGAGCTTCTCCATCACATAGGGATGGGCACCCTCCAGATAGTCGCTGTTGAAATAGATCATGGGAGCTTCTCCTTTATCTTTATATTTTCTCCATCATATCCCAGTGGGGTGCATTTGTAAAGAGCTATTCTTACTTGAACCCATTTACCTGCACCCAGGCCCGGACATGGTCCACAAAGCGCTGGGTGGAGTTGGACACCGCCTTTTCATCCTTGACGCCGATGGCAATGCGCCGGTAAAACGACATGGGTGGCTGGCATATCACCAGGGGGTAGGGGCTGTGCCGCACCATCAGCTCCGGCAGCAGGCTGATACCCAGGCCATTGGACACCATGGACAAAATGGTCCGGTCCTCCCGGGCAATATAGCGCACGTGAGGCCGCACACCCATCTCATCAAAAGCAGCACGGATCTCGTAATCGTCGCCCTCCTCCAACTGGATCACAGGCTCCGTGGCCAGAGCCTCCACCGGGAAGGGGTCGCAGTGGGACAGGGGGTGGCCGCAGGGTACGATCACCTTCAGCTGGTCCAGGTGCAGAGGATACACCTGCAGTCCCTTCAGCGACGGCATCCGCAGAAATCCGCAGTCCGCCTGCCCGGTGATGATCAGCTCCTCGATCTGGTCGTAAAAGTCACAGGTCTGTATTTCGAACTCGATGGCCGGATACTGCTTGCTGAAGGCCTTCAGGATCATGGGCAGCCACTGGGCAGACACGCTGGAGAACGACGCCACCTTTACAAGGCCCGCATCCATGCCCCGCAGGTCCGCCGCCTGCTGGGCAAGGCGGTGATATTCCGTGCACAGCTGCTGGATCTGGGGCAGCAAGGCCCGGCCGTCGCCGGTCAGGGTCACGCCGCCCCGGTTTCGGCTCAGCAGCGTTACTCCCAGCTCCTCCTCCAGGGAGTTGATGGCATGACTGATGCCGGACTGTGAGAAATTCAGGTCCGCCGCCGCCTTGGTAAAGCTGCCGCATTCCACGGTTTTCAGGAAAATCTGGTATTTTGTGGCGTTCATTGCCCTCACCTGCCTCTTTTCTGATGTTTTCCCTATTGTACACCCTTTTTCGCATGGTTTCAATCGAAAATATGCGTTTTACAAATGCAAAATTTTATGATATCCTACCCATGGATTTGAAGAAAGAGAGGATAAATCGAAAATGGCTCTGATTACGAAAATGCACCGCTGCGCATTCTGCGGCAGCAGCGAGGTGGTTGTCTCCGAAAACGGAACCTACACCTGTAAGGACTGCGGAAAGGTTGCCGACCACGGCATGCCTGCTGCAGATGTGGAAGCGATCAACCGCATTATGATGACCGGCGGCGATGCTGAGACCGCTGAGGAACTGCGCCGGCGCTATCCCCGGCTGGATCTGACTACCTGGTCCAAGGAGAACCGTCTCCAGATTTGAATTTGCAGCCGAGAGCGGCTATGGTTTACCTCCTTCGCCGCTAATAATACCTGGCAGCGCCTGCTGCCCATCTTTTCCATGGGGATTTTCCTACCCCCAAACATAACAGACAGCCGCGCTTGGGCATGCGCGGCTGTTTGTTATTCTGTTGGCCATCAAAGAGAACCCCCGGCTCTGCCGGGGGGATACAAAAGCCTATGGCGTGGAAGAGAGCAAAAAAGAAAAAGTCTCCAAGTTAGAGTAAGTGAAAAGTTTGCCGACCAACACTTACAAAAACGAGGAGACTAATTCATGACAAGCAATACACCGACAAGCAAAAGGCTTCCGGTGATGGTGATAGCCCGTTTACGGGCGGTAGGGCAGAGAATGCAAGCGAAGAAAAATTCAGTGCCCCTTGAGGGGCTTGCCAGTAATAGGCCCTTATAGGGCCTGATCAAACCTCCGGCTTAGCCGGAGGTTTTGATTTCTGAACTGTTAAAGCGGCGTCCCCACCGGTCCGCCGCTTTGTTTATTTTCCGCCCAGATCCACCGCATGGCGGATAAAGCTCATAGGCGGCACCGGACGCGGCAGCTGCATGGTAAACACCATCTGGGGCGTTTTCGGCTCTGCCAGCGGCAGGCCCTCGGCGTCCGTCATCATCGGGGCCGTCATGGAGAAGGGCTTCGTATCCGGCCCCACCACCTCCACGGCGTCTCCGGCGGCGAATTTGTTCCGCAGACTCAGGGTGGCCAGCCCCTCCGGCGTGCAGTCCGTCACCACGGCGCAGATCTGCCAATCACGGATGTACCGGGCATCCTCATAGAACTGACCCGGTTGGCCGTAGAAAAAGCCCGTGGAATAGTGCCGGTGGCTGACATGCTCCACCTCGTCCCGCCACACCGGGTCTATGGGCCGTCCGGCGGCCGCATCGTCCAGCACGTGGCGGTAGGCCCCGGTTACGATGGCCGCGTAATAGGCGGACTTGGCCCGGCCCTCAATCTTCAGGCAGTCCACCCCGGCGTCCATCAGGTCGTCCAAGTGGTCGATCATGCACATATCCCGGGAATTCATGATGTAGGTGCCCTTCTCGTCCTCGAACACCGGGAAATACTCCCCGGGGCGCTTCTCCTCCATCAGTGCGTACTGATAGCGGCAGGGCTGGGCGCAGGCGCCCCGGTTGGAGTCCCGTCCGGTCATGTAGTTGGACAGCAGGCACCGCCCGGAGTAGGATACACACATGGCCCCGTGGCAGAAGGTCTCGATCTCCAGTGCCGGGTCCACCCGGCGGCGGATCTCCCGGATCTCGTCCATCCCCAGCTCCCGGGCCAGCACCACCCGCTGCGCCCCCAGGTCGAACCACGCCTGGGCGCAGGCATAGTTGGCAATGGACTGCTGGGTGCTGATGTGCCGCTGGCACCGGGGAGCGTACTTTCCCGCCAGGGTAAAAGCCCCCAGGTCTGCCAGGATCAAGGCATCCACACCGGCGTCGTTGAGCTTTTCCAGGTGCTCGGGCAGGCGGTCCACCTCGCCGCTGCGGGGCATGGTGTTCACGGTAGCGTGGACCTTCACTCCGCGGCGGTGGGCAAATTCCACCGCCCGGGGCAGCTCTTCATCACTGAAATTTCCCGCAAAGGACCGCATGCCAAAGGACGTGCCCGCCAGATACACGGCATCCGCCCCGTATAAAACGGCCATTTGCAGCTTTTCCCAATCCCCGGCCGGAGCCAGCAGCTCCGGCTTCTTTCTCACTTCGGCCATCACCCGAACTTACGCAGGTTGGCGTTGTGCTCGGTCAGAGTCCGGCTGAACACATGACGTTGGGTATCGGGGTTGAGCACATAAAAATAGTAGTTGGTCTTATCCGGCTTCAGGGCAGCTGCAATAGACGCCTTACCGGCGTTGGCAATGGCCGTGGGGGGCAGGCCCTGGTGGGTATACAGGTTATAGGGACTGTCCAGGGTCTGATAGTCGTCCTCGGTGATCTCCCGTCCGGCGGCATACACCAGGGATGCGTCAATCTGGAGCAGGTGGGCCGTCTCGCCCACGTTCTCCAGCCGGTTGTGGATGACGGAAGAGATCACGGCACGGTCGGTACCGTCCGTCTCCTTCTCGATAAGGGACGCCATGATGACGATCTCCTTCAGGCTATAGGAAGAATTGGCGAGCAGCGGCGCAATATCCGGGTCGTCCATAATGCGGTCCTGGAAGTTGGACAGCAGGCGGCTCAGGGCCGAATCGGCATTCTCCTTCACATAGAACTCGTAGGTATCCGGGAACAGGTATCCCTCCAGGCGGCTGACGCTGCCCAGATTTTCGTTGTCCACAAAGTCGAACTTGTCGAACACATGATTTTTGGCAGATTCCTCCAGAGCTGCGGCGTCGGACACGTCGTTCTCCGCCAGCAGCTGGATGATTTGCTCCACGGTGTAACCCTCGGGAATGGTGACGGTCACGGTAGCCGCCACGCCGCCGGTGGGCTGCATGGACTTGATGAGACAGTTGAAGTCCATGTCGGTGTTCAGCTCATACACGCCGGGCTGAATATAGCGGCTGGCATGGAACACCGGACTGGTGATCATAAACAGCAGCTTGGAGTCGATGAGCCCGGCTTTCTTCAGCTTGGTAGCCACCTTTCCCACGGAATCGCCGCTCTCCACCTCAATGGTGGCGGTCAGGGGCGCTTTATTCAGGGCGCACACATCGTTGACAGCCAGCCAGCCCAGACCGGCCAGCAGGCACGACCCCACGATCACGCATGCCAGGTAGATCAGCCAGCCAAAGCGGCGTTTTTTCTTTCCCTTGGCAGCCTTCTGCGTCTCGCCGGTCTGTCTGCGAACCTGATCGGCATCCCATTTGGCCGTATCGGAATTCTGATAATCGGACATCTTGTTTGGTTCCTTTCTGTTTTTTCGCCGGGTCTGCCCCGGACAAGATACGCCGGAGCCAAGTCCGGCATAGAATAGCCCATACAGAAAACAAGTGAGGTGAACGGCATGTGCTTTGACAACAACAACTGCTCCTGCATCTGGCTGATTGTGATCCTACTGCTGGTATTCTGCTGCTGCGGCAGCGGCACCCGGTCCGGCTGCGGCTGCGGCGGCAACAGCGGCGATGGATGCTGCTCCTGCTGAACGTACATCATCCATAGGAGGGGGCGCCCAGGCGTCCCTTCCTTATTTTATGTCCACCAGCAGGTCCCGGAGCTTCTCCATGACCTCCCAGTGGATATCCTCCACGGTGCGGGGCGCACCGTCCCGGGCACAGTCAATGCGGGTCCACCCGCCATATTCCACCACCATGGCGGCACTTTCCCGGCAGGCCCGCAGATACGCCTTGTTCCGCTCGTGGATATCCGCCTTTGTGTGGGTCACCTGCTCCCGGTGGCGCATCATCTGCTCGGACAGCTCCGTGGGCATGTCCAGGTATATCACCCGGTCCGGCTCCGGCAGCCCCAGCTTCCGATACTCGAAGTCAAACAGCCAGTCCAGAAAGGCCCGCTGCTGTTCCCGGGGCAGCTTGGAGGTCTGGTGCACGGCATTGCTGGTGGTGTACCGGTCGGCAATGACCAGCCCCCCCTGTTCATACCAGCCGCCCCAGTCCTGCTTATAGGAGGCAAATCGGTCCACGGAGTAAAACGTGGCGGCGGCGTAAGCATTGACATCGGCGGGGTCCGTGCCGAAGGCGCCGTTCAGGTACAGCCGCAGCAGCGCCGAGGACTCTTCCCCATACCGGGGAAACTCCAGCTTGCGGAAGGGCACACCCCATGTCTCCAGCTCCCGGCACAAAAGCGCCGTCTGGGTGGCCTTTCCGGAGCCGTCCGTCCCCTCGAATACGATCAATTTCCCCCTCATGCTATGCTTCCTCCCTCGGTCCGTGCGTGTACATTCGGATTATTTTACCACGCTCCGGCTCATTTGTCCATGAAAAAGTTAAAATATCCCGGGCCGGGGTGTGCCGTTCCCCTTTTCTCCCCGGGGCTTTTGCAGGAAACAGTTGTATTTGCCTCGCCAGTGTGGTATACTACTATATTGATATAATGTGTGATTCGGGGCATTGTCCCCTTGAGAAATGAGGGATCTCTATGAAAATCGTTGTTTTGGCCGGCGGTCTGAGCACCGAGCGGCAGGTATCTCTGACCAGCGGCACCGGCGTGTGCCGCGCCCTGCGCCAGCGGGGCCACCAGGCCATTCTGGTGGATATGTTCCTGGGTCTGGAATCGTATACGGGCCGGCTGACCGATGTTTTTGACGCGCCGGACGGCCTGTGCGGCGATAACCGGGTCCTGTCCACGGAGCCGGATCTGGAGGCCGTGCGCCGCAGCCGCCGGGACCAGGGACCGTCCCTGCTGGGCAAGGATGTGCTGGCCGTGTGCGCCATGGCGGACCTGGTGTTCCTGGCCCTGCACGGCTCCTGCGGCGAGGACGGACGCATTCAGGCCACCCTGGACCTGCTGGGCGTGCCCTATACCGGCAGCGGCTATCTGGGCAGCGGCATGGCCATGGACAAGTCCGTTACCAAGCGCATCATGGATGCCGCCGAGATTCCCACCGCCCCCTGGCACGACGTGCGCTATACCCGGGAGGATATCCCCCGTCTGGCTCAGGAGCTGCCGGTGCCCTGCGCCGTGAAGATCATCAACGGCGGCAGCTCCATCGGCGTGGAGCTGCCGGATACCCGGGAGGAGCTGGCCCAGACTCTGGAGCGGATGCTGGCCTATGGCGACCACGTTATCGTGGAGCAGAAGATCCGGGGCCGGGAGATCCAGGTGGCCGTTCTGGGCGACGGGTATCTGCCCGCCGTGGAGATCATCCCCAAGGGCGTGTATTTCGACTATTTCTGCAAATACCAGAAGGACGGGGCCCAGGAGCTTTGCCCCGCCCCTATTACCGATGAGCAGTGGCATACTGTGGGAGAGCTGGCTCTGCGCCTGCACCGTGCCCTGGGCCTGGGCGTCTATTCCCGGGCGGACTTCATTCTGGATGAGGAGGGCCGCTTCTGGTGCCTGGAGATCAACACCCTCCCGGGCATGACCCCCACCAGTCTGGTGCCCCAGGAGGCGGCGCAGGTGGGCCTCAGCTACGGCGACCTGTGCCAGCGCATTGTGGACGAATCCCTGGCCCTGCGCAAGGGAGGCCGGGCATGAGGCCCCTGGCAGTGGCGGACATCTGCCGCGCCGTAAGCGGGACCTTTCTCCAGGCCGGAGGCGACACCGTCACCGGCGTCACCAGCGACAGCCGCCGCATCGCCCCCGGAGACCTGTTCATTCCCCTGGTGGGCGCGCGGTTCGACGGTCATGATTACATGAACGCAGCGCTTTCCGACGGCGCGGCAGGCTGCCTGTGCAGCCGTGTGCCGGAGGCACTGCTGCCCGGCAAGTTTTATATTCAGGTCCAGGACACCACACTGGCTCTGGGTGCGCTGGCCGCCTGGTACCGGGGGCTGTATGACATCCCCGTGGTACAGGTCACCGGCTCCGCCGGAAAAACCACCACCAAGGAGATGCTCGCCTCGGTGCTGTCCCGACACTTCTGCACCCTGAAAACCCGGGCAAACCTCAACAATCACATTGGCACCCCCCAGATGCTGCTGGAGCTGGAGCCCCGGCACCAGGCAGCGGTTATCGAAACGGGCCTGGACCACTTCGGCCAGATCCGGTACATGGGCAGCCTGGTGCAGCCTACCATCGCCGTCATCACCAACATAGGCGACGCCCACATCGAGAACCTGGGCGGTACGCGGCAGGGCATTCTCCAGGCCAAGTGCGAGATATTCGACCATCTGCGGCCCGGTGGGCTGGCCGTTCTGTGCGGCGACGACCCCCTGCTCAACGGCCTGACCCTGCCCTTTGAAACGCTCCGCTGCGGCAAGGGCGAAAGCTGCAATGTCCGGGTCACGGATATCGTCCGCCGGGGCATCGACGGCCTGGACTGCACCGTCACCACCTCCCGCCGCAGCTACCGGCTGTCCATCCCCTCCCCGGGAGACTACATGATCTACCCCGCCTCCATGGCCGCCGCCATTGGCGAGTATCTGGGCCTGTCGGAGCAGGAGATCGTGGAGGGTGTGGCCGCCTATGTGTCCACCGGCTCCCGGATGCGGCGTATCCGTCTGCCGGAGGACCGACTGATCATCGACGACTGCTACAACGCCAACCCCCAGGCCATGGAGGCGGCGCTGGAAATCCTGGCGGACACCGCCTGCCGCCGCCGCGTAGCCGTTCTGGGCGATATGGGGGAGCTGGGCCCCATCAGCCATGACGCCCACCTGGAGGTGGGACGCGTCACCGCGCGGCTGGGTCTGGATGCGGTGATCGCCATCGGCCCCAAGGCCGCCGCCATCGCCGAGACCGCCGGGCCCCGGGCCCTGCACTTCGACACCGTTCAGCAGGCGCTGCCCGCCCTGCGGGAGCAGCTGACCCCCGGCACCGCCATGCTGGTGAAGGCGTCCCATGCCATGGAATTCGGCAAAATCGTCAACGAACTGGAAACAACGACCTATGATAGACATCAGTGTGACCGATCTGGTCAAATCCTTTGACTTAGAAAAGAAAATCCTGGACGGCATCTCCTTCCAGGTGGACACCGGTGAGCGGGTGGGCCTGCTGGGAAAAAACGGCGCAGGAAAAACCACGCTATTCAACATCCTCACCGGAGACCTGGATTATGACTCCGGCGAGGTGCTCATCGCCCCGGGCCGCCGGGTGGGCCTGATTTCTCAGATCCCGGTGTATCCCGCAGGATACACCGTGGAGGATGTTCTGCGCTCCGCCTTTCAGCGGACCACCGCCCTGAAGGAGGAGATGGACGCTCTGACCCGCCGGATGGAGCAGGGGGACAGCGACACCCATACTCTGCGCCGCTATGGGGAGCTCACCGCCCGGTTCGAGGGACTGGGGGGCTACGACACCGACACAGCCGTCAACAAGGTGTCCAACGGCCTGTCCATCGACGGCGATATGCGGAGGAGGCTGTTTGACCAGCTGTCCGGCGGCGAAAAGACCCGGGTGAACCTGGGCCGCCTGATCCTGGAGGATACGGACATCCTCCTGCTGGATGAGCCCACCAACCACCTGGACCTTCAGGCCACCGAGTGGCTGGAGGAGTATATCCGCTCCTTCCGGGGCACCGTGGTCACCATCTCCCATGACCGCTATTTCCTGGACCGCACCGTCACCCGCATCATCGAGATCCTGGACGGTAAGGCGGAGTTTTACAGCGGCAACTACAGCTTTTATGCCATTGAAAAGGAGCGCCGCTACCAGGAGCGCATGAAGCAGTACCTCAAGGAGCAGGCCAAGATCCAGCAGCTGGAGAAGGCGGCGGAGCAGATGCACCTGTGGGCCTTTATGGGCAACGACGCCCTGCACAAGCGGGCCTTTTCCATGGAAAAGCGCATCCAACGCATGCGCACCGTGTCCAAGCCCACCAAGGCCAAGAAGATGGACGCCCGCTTCGCCAGCCGGGAGTTTCGCGGCGACGAGGTGCTGCAGCTGAAGGGCGTGTCCAAGTCCTTCGGTGACCGCACTCTCTTTTCCGATGTGTACCTGCGGGTGGAGGGCGGCGAGCGCATCGCCTTTCTCGGCGAAAACGGCACCGGCAAAACCACCCTGCTGAACATGATCGCCGGGACCGAACCTATTGACAGCGGCATCATCCGCATGGGTCCCGCCATCCGGGCGGCGTATCTGCCCCAGATCATTCACTTCGACCACCCGGAGCGTTCCCTTTTGGACACGATGTTGTACGAAAAGCGCAATATAACACCCCAAACCGCCCGCAACCGCCTGGCTGCCTACCAATTCCAGGGGGAGGACGTGTTCAAAAGCGTGTCTGTCCTGTCCGGCGGCGAGCTCAGCCGTCTGCGGCTGTGCATGCTCATGGACGAGGAAATCAACTTCCTGATCCTGGACGAGCCCACCAACCATCTGGACATCGCGTCACGGGAGTGGATCGAGGAGGCGGTGGAGGCCTTCGACGGTACCCTGCTGTTCGTGTCCCACGACCGGTATTTCATCAATCGCTTCGCCACGCGGGTCTGGGAGCTGTCCGACGGTACCATCAATGACTATCCCATGGGCTTTGCCCAGTACAGGGCCGCCAAGGCGGAGGAGAAAAAGCCCGCCCCGGCTCCCGCTCAGAAGAAAAAGCAGGACTCCCGTCCCCCCCGGGGCGGCCGGGAAAAGCAGGCCGCCCGCCGCCAGCTGACCATCTGTGAAACCGGCATCTCCAAGCTGGAGGACCGCTGCCGCCAGCTGGACCGGGAGATGGAGCAATATGCCTGCGATGCAGAAAAGCTCCAGGAGCTGTATCGGGAAAAGCAGGATGTGGAGGCTCAGCTGGAGCAGGAGATGGCCCGCTGGGAGGAGCTGTCTCTGCAATTGGAGGAATAATCAGGAGGACCATTATGCGTGATATTTTGTGTATGTACTACTCTCGCACCGGCGCCACGCGCCAGGCCATGACGGAGATTGCCCAGGCCCTGGACGCAGAGCTGGTGGAGCTTACCGACGGCGTGGACCGCAGCGGCGCACGGGGCTATCTCCGCTCCGGAATGGACGCCATGCGCCGGGCTACGCTGCCCCTGCAGCCCTATGAAACGGAGCGTCCTCTGTCCGATTACCGGCTGGTGATCCTGGGCACCCCCGTGTGGGCGGGCCGCTGCGCCTCCCCTGTCCGTGGGTTTCTGAAGCGCCGGGGCCTGGAGCTGGAGCGGGTGGCCTATGTGCTGACCCGGAAAAGCTCCCGGAAATACGAGGACGTCTACCAACAGATGGACCAATATACCGCCCGGCCCCATCTGCTGGAGGTATCCCTGCGTCCGGGCTCCGTGGGCTATGAATTCTGGCGGGACAAGCTGGTGGGCGAGGTACGCCGCTATCTGGACGAGCAATAAGGGGTCCCCTATGCTGGAGAAATTACAAGCCATTGTCCGGCGGCTGGACCAGGTGGAGCGCCAGCTGTCCGACCCGGCGATATACGCCGACCGGGAGATGCTCACCCGCCTGAGCCGGGAGCAGAAGGAGCTGACCCCCATTGCAGCCGCCTTCCGGGCCTGGCAGCAGGCGGAAGACGACTGTGCCCAGGCCCAGGAGCTGCTGACGGACCCCGAGATGCGGGAGCTGGCCCAGGAGGAGCTGCGCCGGGCCCGCCAGGAGCGGGACCGTCTGTCTCAGGAGCTGAAAACCCTGCTGCTGCCCCGGGACCCCAACGACGACCGAAATGTTATCCTGGAGGTGCGGGCCGGCATCGGCGGCGAGGAGGGCGCCCTGTTTGCGGCGGACCTGCTGCGGATGTACGCCCTGTATGCCGAACGCCGGGGCTGGCACATGGAGCCGGTGTATGAAAACACCACGGAGCTGGGCGGCATCAAGGAAGCCAGCGCCACCATCGAGGGTCAGGGGGCCTGGTCCCGCCTGAAATTTGAGGCGGGGACCCACCGGGTCCAGCGGGTGCCGGAAACGGAGTCCTCCGGCCGCATCCAGACTTCCGCCGCCACGGTGGCCGTCATGCCCGAGGCAGAGGAGGTGGAATTCACCATCGACCCCAAGGACTTACAGATCGACACGTTCCGCTCCTCCGGCGCCGGCGGCCAGCACGTCAACAAAACGGAATCCGCCATCCGCATCACCCACCTGCCCACCGGCACGGTGGTGGAGTGCCAGGACGAGCGCAGCCAGTATAAAAACAAGGACCGGGCCATGAAAATTCTCCGCTCCAAGCTGTACGAGGCCCAGCAGGAGAAACAGAACGCCGCCATTGCCGCCCAGCGGAAAAGCCAGGTAGGCACCGGCGACCGGTCCGGTAAAATCCGCACCTATAATTTCCCACAGAACCGGGTCACCGATCACCGGCTCACCGGTGATGCGAAAAATTTCAATATTGCCGCCATCATCAACGGCGACCTGGACCCCCTCATTGACGCGCTGACCCTGGCCCACCAGGCCCAGCGGCTTCAGGAGGGGACCGAGAAAGGAGAATGAATCATGGAAGCTCCCATCAAGACCCGCTACGACAAGGCCGGACCCCAGGTGGCCGAGGCCCTGCGCTGCCGCCATTTTGAGGCCCACTATGTGTCCACTGCCCAGGAGGCCCTGGACCTGGCCCTGACCCTGATCCCCAAGGACCGCACCGTATCCTGGGGCGGCACCGTCACCGCCGCACAGATCGGGCTCATGGACCGTCTGCACCAGGGTGACTATCAGCTCATCGACCGGGACACCGGCAAGACTCCCGCCGAAAAGCAGGAGCTGATGCGACAGGCCCTGACCTGCGGCACCTTTATCATGAGCAGCAACGCCATCTCCGCCGACGGCCAGCTGGTGAACCTGGACGGCAACGCCAACCGGGTGGCGGCCCTGTGCTTCGGGCCGGAGAGTGTCCTGGTCATCGCCGGGATGAACAAGGTCATGGGTGATCTGGACAGTGCCATTGCCCGGGCCCGCCAGGTGGCGGCTCCCGCCAACGCCCAGCGCTTCGACATCAAGACTCCCTGCGCCGTTACCGGAAGCTGCGGCGACTGCACCAGTCCCGACTGCATCTGCTGCCAGATGGTCATCACCCGGGTCTGTCGTCCCGCCGGACGCATCAAGGTCATTCTGGTGGGCCAGGACCTGGGCTTTTAAGGCAAAAGAGGGATTTTCTTGAACACCATTGTTTTTCACCCGGAATCCGACCCCAACGCCGTCCGGGACGCCGCTGCCATCCTGCGCCGGGGGGGGCTTCTGGGCATCCCCACGGAAACGGTATACGGTCTGGGGGCCGACGCCCTGAACGAGGACGCTGTGAGCCGCATTTTCCTGGCCAAGGGCAGGCCTCAGGATAACCCGCTGATCATCCACGTTCCCGACGCCTCCTGGCTGGAGCGATACTGCCGGGATGTGCCCCCCGCCGCCTACCGGCTGGCGGAGCGGTTCTGGCCGGGGCCCCTGACCATAATACTGCCCCGGCGGGATATCGTTCCCCTGCAAACCACCGGCGGCCTGGAGACCGTGGGCGTCCGCTGCCCAAATCATCCGGTGACCCTGGCCATCATCGAAGCCGCCGATGTCCCCATTGCCGCCCCCAGCGGCAACACCTCCGGCCGTCCCAGCCCCACCACCGCCGCCCATATGATCGAGGACATGGACGGCAGGATCGACGGCATCGTGGACGGCGGCCCCTGCACCGTGGGGGTGGAATCCACCATCATCGACCTGACGGTGACGCCGCCCCGGCTGCTGCGTCCCGGCGGGCTGCCGCTGGAGTCCCTGCGGCAGGTGCTGGGGGAGGTAGCCGTGGACAAGGCCGTCACCGGTCTGCTGGCCGCCGGGGAGCGTCCCCGAGCTCCCGGCATGAAGTACCGTCATTACGCTCCGCATGCCCCGGTAACGGTAGTCACCGGGGAACCGGAGCGCAGTGCCCGCCGCATCCAGGGGCTGCTGTCGGATACAGCGGGGGTTATCTGCTTCGACGAATACGCCCCTCTTTTCCCGGGGCACATCATCCACAAGCTGGGCCCGGCAGCGGACAAATCCGCCCAGGCCCGTCATGTATTTGACGCCCTGCGTACCTTTGACGGCACGGACGTCACCGAGATCTTCGCCCAGTGCCCCGACGATGGCGGCCTGGGGCTGGCGGTGGCCAACCGGCTGAAAAAGGCGGCGGGCTTCCACCTGATCGACGCCGACCGCCCGCTGATCGTGGGCCTCACCGGCGGCACCGGCGCGGGAAAGACCAGCGCCCTGGCGGCGCTGGAGGATCTGGGCGGCACGGTGCTGGACTGCGACGCCGTGTACCACCAGATGCTCCGCACGGACCCCGCCCTGCGGGGGGCCATCGAAGGGGCCTTCGGCCCGGTGTTCGGCCCCGACGGGACCCTGGACCGGCAGAAGCTGGGGAACATCGTGTTTTCCGACCCCGCCGCCCTGGACCGGCTCAACGCCATCGTGTACGAATTCCTGCCGCCGGAGCTGATGCGCCGGGCGGCGGGACAGTCCCTGGTGGGGCTGGACGCCATCAACCTGGTGGAAAGCGGCCTGGACCGGCTGTGCGCCTGCACCGTGGCGGTGCTGGCCCCAGCGGAGGATCGGGTCCGCCGCATCATGGCCCGGGACGGCATCAGCCGGGACTATGCCCGGCTGCGGATATCCGCCCAGCCGTCCGACGGCTTTTACCGGGAGCACTGCTCCCATATCCTGGAAAACAACTGTGCCACCCCGGCACAGTTCCGGGACCAAGCACGGATTTTCTTCCGGAGCATGCTCCGGGAAATCGAACATCTATAAGGAGGAAACAAAACCATGACAGACGAAATGAAGGCCAAGCGCGAGAAGCTGTTCTCCGCCGCCAAAAACGGCTATGACCTGGTGGACCAGGCTGCCCTGGAAGCCATGGAGGCCTATTGCGAGACCTACAAGCAGTATCTGGACAACGGCAAGACCGAGCGGGAGTGCACCGACTACACCATCCAGCTGGCCCAGGCCCAGGGCTTCGTCCCCTATCAGCGGGGCATGGAGCTCAAGCCCGGCGACAAGGTATATCGCAGCAATCGCGGCAAGAGCGTGATGCTGGTGAAAATCGGCCGCCAGGACCTGTCCCACGGCGCGCAGATCGTGGCCTCTCACATCGACTCTCCCCGTCTGGACTTCAAGCCCCATCCCCTGTATGAGGACAGCGAGCTGGCCTACGGCAAGACCCACTATTACGGCGGCATCCGCAAGTACCAGTGGGTGGCCATCCCCCTGGAGCTGCGGGGCGTGGTGGTCCTGCGGGACGGCACCGTGGTGAAGGTGGTTCTGGGCCAGGGCAACGAGCCCAAGTTCGTGATTACCGACCTGCTGCCCCACCTGGGTGCGGAGCAGGGCAAAAAGCCCCTCAGCGAGGCCATTCCCGGCGAGAATCTGAACATTCTCATGGGCAGCCGCCCCCTGGGTGAGGACGGCGACTCCGACCGCGTGAAGCTGCGGGTGCTGGACCTGCTCCACGAGAAATACGGCATCTGCGAGGACGACTTCACCTCCGCCGAGCTGGAGGTGGTCCCCGCCTTCAACGCCACGGATCTGGGCCTGGACCGCAGCCTCATCGGCGCATACGGACACGACGACCGGGTGTGCAGCTATGCCGCACTGAAGGGCCTGTTTGACATCGACGTTCCCGAAAAGACCGCCGTGTGCATGCTGGCCGACAAGGAGGAGATCGGCTCCATGGGCGTCACCGGTATGCAGTCCGCCTTCTTCGACACCTTCATGGAGGACCTGTGCGACGGGCAGGGCGTCAGCCTGCGGGTGTGCTACGAGAGCTCCTTCTGCCTGTCCTCCGACGTTACCGCCGCCTTCGACCCCAATTTTGCCGAGGTGTATGAAAAGCGCAACGAATCCCGGGTGAACTACGGCCTGGGCATCTGCAAGTACACCGGCGCCCGGGGTAAGAGCGGCTCCTCCGATGCCGGGGCCGAGACCGTGGCCTATGTCCGCCGCGTGCTGGACGAGGCCGGCGTGGTGTGGCAGATCGGCGAGATGGGCAAGATCGACGTGGGCGGCGGCGGCACCGTGGCCCAGTATATGGCCAACCGCAACATCGACACCATCGACGCAGGCGTCCCCGTGCTGAGTATGCACTCCCCCTTCGAAACCGTGGGCAAGCTGGACTGCTACATGAACTACCTGGGCTGCAAGGCCGTTTACAACGCGTAACTCCCGTACATAAAAATTGCGCTGCCCTTCCGGCAGCGCAATTTTTATAGGATCAGCAGCAGCCCGATGGCAATGAGGACCTCCTCGTCCGCCTTCTGCTGAAACAGGAAAAACAGGATCAGCAGCAACAGCAGATCTCCCGCATCCATGTCCCCCAGGTGCAGCTTCCCCAGCAGACGGTTCAGAAACTGCCGCTCCGGCGCCGGCGGCGGGACAGGCGGACGCTGCTCTGACCCCGGCGGCGGCCCCGGTTCAGGCGGGGCATCCGGTCTGGGCGGGGGCGTTGGACGGGACGGCGGAGCCGTCTCCTGCTGGGGCACCCGGTCGTATACGCCGTTATCATTGCGGATATAGCGGTTATACATGGCTACCCCTCCCAATCCGCCAACAGCTTCTTCCCCACATGGATCAGCCGCGCCAGCCGTGCCGCCCGTTGGATTTTCCCTTGCTTTTCTTCCTTCAGGAACGGGCGCAGGGCGTTGAGCAGCTGCATGGCGGCGCTGTTTTCCGTTCCCAGCTCCCCTGCCAGAGGCAGCAGCTTCCCCAGCAGCTTCGGGTCCAGGCCACCCAGAGCCGCCCCCAGATCAGGAGCCGGCGGCACTGGGGACGGGGGCGGAGGCGCCGCGGCCTTCTGCTCCCCCATAGCCCCGGACAGCTGCTGTGCCATCTGCATGACCTGGGCCATGCTGTTGGGGTCGGACAGCAGCGCGTTCAGTTTTTCCTCCAGCTCCGACACTGCCGTCCCTCCTTCCCTATTTTTGCAGGCTCTCGCCGATACGCTGCACCAGGGCCGCTCCCCGTGTGCTGCTCATAATGCCCTGGAGCATCTGGCTCATGGCCGCAGCATCTCCCGCCGCAGCCTGGCGGACCGCCTGCTGCAAAGTCCGCCCCCCGTCGCTGCCGGACAGCAGCCGCAGCAGCATCTGTCCGTCCTGGGACTGCATTACCGCCTGCAAGGCCGCCGGGTCCCGCTTCAATCGCTCCATCATTTCCTTCTGGTCCATCAAAACGCCTCCATCCGTTGCTGCATAGGCCAATATATGTGCCCGGCACCCCAAACGTGCCTGTCTGCATAAAAAAGCACCGATGCCGCGCATCGGTGCTTTTTGCCGTTTGACGATTCTGTTGTTCCGTCAGTCCAGGACGTACACGGTGCAATCCCGCCGGCCCCAGTCGCAGGCCTCGGAGAAGGTCTTGAACCACAGGTCGATCTTGTTGCCCTTGATGGCCGTGCCGCAGTCGGCAGCCGTGGCCATTCCGTAATGCCAGGAGCCCTTCACCGTCTGAACGTACATCCGCGTGCCATAGGGGAACACGGATGTATCCACCGCAATATTGCCCACCGCCGTGGGGCGGCCGGAAGCCGTCCGGGTGCCGATGGAATAGGCGGTGGCGCTGCACACCAGCGTCCGGGAGAACGTCATGGTGTCGCCGGAGGCAAACAGCAGATAGCCGGAGCCGTCCCCGTTGCTGTGTACGGATACCAGCTGGTCGGACCGGTCCACGGATGTAACCCGGGTACCGTACTCCACAACCTCCTCCACCGCGCCGTCGGTGACGGTGTCCGTCAGCTCCGTGGATACCACGCAGCCCATGCGGTAGGTGTCGGTGTAGGTGTTGGTGATGGTGCCGGGCACACCCTGCTGCATCACCCGCTCGGTGCCCTTGGCCAGGGCGTGGTTCACCACCCGGCGGCTGCTGTAGCCCACAGACAGCTGCACCGTCCGCTGGCGGGTCATCTCCGTCCGGAAATAGATGGACGGCGTGTCGCCGGTGAAGTCAATGAACACCATCTCGTCGTCGGCAGGCTCCATATGCAGCCGGTGGAGCAGATGGTCCACCGTTTCGCTGCGGGTCTGTACGGTGCGGGATTTCTCCCCGCTGGTGACGGCAATATCATGACCGTGCTGCAGCAGCAGCTGGGCCTCCCGTGCGTTATAATCCACCCGGGTCTCCAGAATACCGAAGCTCTTGTCCCGGCTGGGGCGGCCGGAGATGATCTCCGTCCTGCCGTCCTCGGTGAGCACCACATACACCCGGCGCGGCTGCACCGTATCGCCCATGCTCTTCACCGTCACCATGCTCAGCGCGGTCACGGCCACCATGACCAGCAGCAGCACCCGGCGGACCCGCCAGTGCTCCCGCATGGCCACGGCGGAAATGGCCCGCCAAACCCTGTTTTTCATGTCTTTCATATACCCTCCCAAGAGGTAGATTTCCGGTTCGTTTACCGGTTTGTAACTTTTGTTACTATTTTAAAATATGGTAGGAGTATATCACTTATACCCACTTTTGTCAAGTTTTATGCTATTTCCTGAATTCTTAGCACCACCGGCACCGGATTTGAGTGGGTTCTGACACGCCCGGATCAGGGGATTACTGGTAAAAAAGTTACAGAAAGTTACGAATGGAAACAAAAATCGCACCGTTGAAAACAGGGTACAAATGTGGTATGATGGAGTCACTTGTACAGCAAAGGAGAACGACTATGCGGCCTGCATTCATCCCCGTGGGGCAGATCGTCAACGCCCACGGCATCCGGGGAGAGGTCAAGGTAAACCCCCATGGCTTTGACCCGGAGTTTCTCACGGAATTTGACACCATTTATATAGACAATCAGCCGGTGAAGGTCCGCAGCGCCCGGGTCCATAAGTCCACGGTGCTGATGACCCTGCCCGGCGTGGACGACATGGACGCGGCCCTGGCTCTGAAGGGAAAGACCGTATCCATTCGCCGCACCGACGCCCACCTGCCCCAGGGGCAGTTTTTCGACCAGGAGCTGCTGGGGCTGCGGGTGATAGACTGCGCCACCGACCAGGAGATCGGCATCATTGATCGGGTCCTCACCTATCCCGCCCATAAAATTTACCAGGTCCGCGGCCAGCGGGAGTATCTCATCCCGGCGGTGCCCGGCGTATTTATCGAGAGCACGGACCCTGACGCCGGAGAAATGCGGGTCCACATGATGAAAGGATTGGCCACCGATGAGGATTGACATCATGACCCTGTTCCCCGACGCCATTGATGCCATGATGGGCCAGTCCATTATGGGCCGGGCCCAGGACCGGGGCTATATCAAAATCGCCGCCCACCAGATCCGGGACTACACCACCAACAAGCAGATGCAGGTGGACGACTACCCCTACGGCGGGGGCCGGGGTGCTGTCATGCAGGCGGACCCTCTGTACCGCTGCTGGGAGCATATCTGCCAGGAGGCAGGCCATCGTGTCCACACCGTCTACATGTCGCCCTGCGGCCGGGTGTTTGACCAGCAGGTGGCCAAGGAGCTGAAGGCAAATTACGACCATCTGATCCTGGTCTGCGGCCACTATGAGGGCGTGGACCAGCGGTTCCTGGACGAGTGCGTGGATGAGGAAATTTCCATCGGCGACTTCGTCCTCACCGGCGGCGAGATCCCCGCCATGGCTGTGGCGGACTGTCTGTGCCGCATGGTTCCCAGCGTTCTGCCGGAGGAGAGCTGCTACACCGATGAGAGCCACTGGAACGGACTGCTGGAATATCCCCAGTATTCCCGCCCTGAGGTGTGGCACAGCCGGGCCGTCCCTCCGGTGCTGCTGTCCGGCCACCACGGCAACGTGGACGACTGGCGGAAGAAGGAAAGCTACAAACGCACCATGCGCCGCCGCCCGGACATGTTCGCCAAATTCGACGAGAGCCAGCTCACCACCAAGCACGACCGCAAGATCCTGCAGCAGGCCAAGGAGGAGCTGCGGCAGGAGCAGGAATCCGCAGAGAAGGCCTAAGCATCTTACTGCACAGCATAACAATGCGGCTATAAAATGCACCCCGCTGTCAGACAGCGGGGTGCATTTTATTTCTTCCTTCGGAAGCTTATGCTGAATAAAACGGGGCAGAACAGGCTTACTTGCCCATATTCATCTGAGCAGCAACCTCGGCGGCGAAGTCCTCCTGCTTCTTCTCGATGCCCTCGCCGGTCTGGAAGCGAACAGCGTTGACGAACTTCACGGAACCGCCCAGCTTCTTGCCGGCGTCGGCAATGTAGTGCTCCACGGTACCCTGGAAAATGTCGCTGCGGACGAACTCCATCTGCAGCAGGCAGTTCTCCTCATAGAACTTGTTCATCTTGCCCATGACGATCTTTTCCTTGACCTGAGCGGGCTTGGCAGCCATCTTGGGATCGCTGTCCATCAGGGCCAGAGCGATCTTCTTCTCCTCGGCCAGGACGTCCTCGGTGACCTGAGACTTATCCCAGAAGCGGGGATTCAGCGCAGCGATCTGCATGGCAACGTTCTTGCCGATCTCGGTGACGTCCACGTCGGCAGCCAGATTCACCAGCACGCCGATCTTGCCGCCGGCATGGACATAACCCACGCTGGTGTTGTCGGCGAAGCGGACGAAGCGGCGGATCTGCAGGTTCTCACCGATGGACATGACCTTCTCGGGCATAGTCTCGGAAACGGTCAGCTCGGTGCCGGGATACTTGCAGTTCATCAGGGCGTCCACATCGGCGGGATCATTGTCCAGAACCACCTTGGCGATGTCCTTGACAAAGGCCACGAACAGGTCGCTCTTGGCGCAGAAGTCGGTCTCGCAGTTGACCTCCACCACGACGCCCACGCCGTTCTCGGTGAGTGCGTAGGACATGCCCTCGGCGGCGATGCGGCCGGCCTTCTTGGCAGCCTTGGCCAGACCCTTCTCACGCAGCCACTCAACAGCCTTATCCATATCGCCATCGCACTCGACGAGCGCCTTCTTGCAGTCCATCATGCCCACGCTGGTCATTTCGCGCAGGGTCTTTACATCAGCGGCAGTAAAAGCCATTTTTATATCCTCCTGTAAAATATGATTGAAAAAGGGGCAGGGACACTTCCCTGCCCCGTGAGATACGCGGTGTGATTCCGGACTTACTCAGCGTCCTTGGCCTCGGCGGCCTCCTCGTTCTGCTCGCCCTGACGGCCCTCGATCATGGCGTTGGCCATCACGGAGGCGATCAGCTTAATGGCGCGGATGGCGTCATCGTTGCCGGGGATGGGATAGTCGATCTCGTCGGGATCGCAGTTGGTATCGGCGATGGCCACAACGGGAATGCCCAGACGGTGCGCCTCGGCGATGGCATTGCGCTCCTTGCGGGTATCCACGATGAACAGAGCGCCGGGCAGCTTCTTCATTTCCTTCACGCCGCCCAGATACTTCTCCAGCTTCT
>ENA-OUOU01000425-OUOU01000425.1-human-gut-metagenome-genome-assembly--contig:-NODE-425-length-26757-cov-51.973972_pt1 | contig 26757 bp, 29 predicted proteins | sample MGYA00237936_ERZ548765 | MGnify/ENA primary metagenome ERZ548765 (study PRJEB26490, sample SAMN05356889) | human gut metagenome | biome: terrestrial biome; feature: human-associated habitat; material...
AAAGGCAGAAACAGAGGAACAATAAAAGGATGAAATACTATTGTATAAAACAACACGATATAACCGACTGTGGAGCGGCATGTCTTGCAACAATCTGCAGACATAACGGATATAAAATTGGGATAAGTAAAATCCGTGAAGTTGCAGGAACAGGCTTAGGGTATTTAGCAACAAGATAATTTTATAAAAAAGACGAGGTAAAATATGGAAAGAATATTGTTATTTTGTGGTGTATGGATAATTATTGTGCCTATATTGTTTCAAAATAGTTATTTCGAAGAACATAAAAGATATACATTATCTATGCAAATTATTGGATTTTTTGCATTTTTGATGGGAATATTACATTTCTTTAATATTGTGAAAAAGGGACATTATTTAGATGTTGTTCTGTTCTGTGTCCTATTTGTATGGGTTGGGAAATTATCATATGATAAAATAAAAAATGAAAACACAAAAATCATTAGAACTGCATGCTGCATCAGCATTGCTTTGGAAATTTTATCGTTAGTCATTGTGGTGCAAGATATAAGGGAGGTTGCTTCAGCAATAGTTATTCTTACGTGTTCATTGATAGCTCTTTCTGTATTTCAAAAAAGAAACACTGCAGAATAAAAGCCAATGAAAGCAGAAATGGTAATGAAAAAAGAAAACAATAAATGGTATATTGGCTGGATAATCTTTCCGGCCTGGTACTTGATAGGAAAAAAATATATCATATTGCCTGTTATACAATCGGTATTTGAAGCAATGAGTTATTCGGATGCGTATCTGATAACAAACTATTTATGGAATCTTATAGCTATAGTTATTTTATTCAGCCTTTATGGAACTGGTATTTTAAGGGATATAAAACAGATAAGACAGTATGATATCAAATCAATAGCTTCGGGATATATCAAATCATTTGCTGTAATAGTATTGTTTACAATATTAGGTGGTATTATGCAGTTTGTTTTGTCATCCGGAAATAATGAGCAAAGCATAAATGAAATTACGCTCAGAATGACAATGAAAGAACATTATTGGGCTATTATGATTCTTTCTGCATTTATAGGACCAATATTAGAAGAACTGATTTTTAGATGGTTTATATTCAGCTCTATCAATAAAAGTCTAATAATCAAAGTGATTGTATCATCAGTATTATTCGGATTAATGCATTTTATACCATCTATAGGTGCAATAAGTCTAAATGAGCTTTGTCTGCAATCAATACAATATGTATTAGCCGGAATCGCGTTTTGTCTGGTTTATATAAAAAGAGGAAATGTTGTTTTTGGGATAGCAGCTCATATGAGCATCAATTTGATGCATAATTTAATGTATTTGGTTAATAAATGGGGTTAAAAAGTGTGTAAAAGACCATAAAAGATGTCTGTATAAATTTGGTAAAAAATGAGGAGTACAAAGAGATGAAAAAAGAAAACAATTATATATCCACTGATATGAATCATAAAAAGCTAATAGTTGGAGTCGTAATAATTCATGTTTGTTTTATGCTCATAGGAGCTAGTGGTATTATTTCTACTTTAAAAGAAAAAAATATATTTTATGGGCTGCTGATAAATATGATTTATCAGTTGACTTTAATTATCATGATTGGAGTGGCAATGAAGCAATATTTGATCACTTCATTTAAAAAATTCAAAGCTGACAGAATTTCTGTAAATATAAAAAGAGCTTTGGCAGGTGTGGGAATTGCATTCTTGTTAAGCTGCATCACTAGAATCATTGAAATGACAGTGTGTTCAAATATATCGGTTCCGGCAAATCAGTCAAACGTTAATGGATATTTTGTGGATTATCCTATTTTGGCTGTTATCATGAGTGTAATTATGGGACCTTTTACCGAAGAGTTAATTTATAGAGGTATATTGTTTCGGTTTTTCAGCAAATATGGAGAACTATGTGCGGTATTGGTGACAGGATTTTTGTTTGGAACAATGCATATGCTTTCTTCATTTGGAAACACAAATATACTACTATTTTTGTGTCAATGGTTAGACTATTTTTTGACAGGACTATTTTGGGGATTTATCTATAAAAAATACAAAAATATCTGGATAAATATTTCAATACATGGCACTTGGAATCTGATTGGTGCTGTAATGATATTAACAAAAATAATGTTAACAAAATAATATGAACTATATAATAATTTTTTTGATTTCAATGATACCATTGGCAGAACTAAGAGTTGCGATACCAACAGGAATTGCTATGGGAGTGTCGGTTTTACCGGCTTATGCCATATGCATATTGGGAAATTTACTTCCAATGCCGTTTGTTTACCTTTTTTCGCATAGACTGCTTGAATGGGGAAAAAATAAGAAAGTAATAGGAAAATTTTTTAGATTTTGTATAGAAAAAGGCAAGAGTGCCGGACGAAAATTGCAAGATACCGCAGGAAGGGGATTGTTTATTGCGCTTGTACTCTTTATAGGTATTCCGATTCCCGGAACAGGTGCGTGGACTGGAATACTTGCAGCCAGTATATTGAGAATGGATTTTAAGAAGAGCATTATGGCATGTTTATGCGGTATAATGCTTGCTGGTGTCATTATGGCAATATCTAGTATTGGAGTCTTAAATTTATTAGATATAAATTAACCATAACAGTAGTTTGGGTCAAATGGCACCGAAATCATGCCAAATAGTAAAATTCTCCTTTTCCATTTTTAATAAATTGTTGAATAATGGTGTAGTGTAGTATATTATATGTTTTAATGTTGGAATATGGTAAAAAATATATAACAATAGGAGTGGAAGTTTATGGAATTAAATAGAACAATGATATTGCTTTCTGGTTGCTTTTTGATTGTTTGGTCTACTTTTAAATGGAAGATGCCACATGTGATTTGGGATGTTAAATTAACCCGAGTATGTTCGGCAATTTTGGGATTATATAATATTATTTTGGCAATTTGCTTTGAAAAAGATCTAAGTATTTTTCTATTTATTGTAGATTTAATCCTCTATATGTTATTGGATATAGGATTTTTAATGGGTAAGCTGAAAAAAGATAAAAAGGGAAAAGTAAAAAATTTTCAACTTGGGATTTGTTCCATTTTTGTCATTTTGGCTATGATTATGGCATGTTTTAATTTGAATGAAATTTATTCTAGTATAATGATTTTATCTGGTATGATGATGGTGATATCAACTCCTTTTCAGGAAATGAAGTCGCTTCGTGAAAACAGTAACAATGACTCTATCTTTTAATTCTTTAGTAAACTTACAGGTCAATTGTAGATCTTCATTTGGAAACACAAATATACTACTATTTTTGTGTCAATGGTTAGACTATTTTTTGACAGGACTATTTTGGGGATTTATCTATAAAAAATACAAAAATATCTGGATAAATATTTCAATACATGGCACTTGGAATCTGATTGGTGCTGTAATGATATTAACAAAAATAATGTTAGCAAAATAATATGAACAGACCAGAATATTGAAAGGTGGTGAATTATATGCAAGAAATCATTAGCTGGTATATGGAACATAAAACTTTTGGAAATATATTAATTATAGGGATAATTGGACTTATGCTATACCATATAGGATATGGAGCAGGTACCGATATATACAGAATTTTTGGCTAATTGGTAATTGGGTGGAAGAATAAAAGAAATATAGAAATAGAACATGAGCTATATAATAATTTTTGGAATTTTGTATAGAAAAAAGCAAAATCTAATATGAGAGTCTTAAATTTATTAGATATAAATTTGGCAAAAATGAAAGGAGTATAAAGAGATGAAAAAATGTATTTTAGTATGGCAGGTGCCGGTAATAGAAGGAGAGCCGTATAATCCGGTGGAATATGCTGTCCATGTGAGAAAAGCAAAAAAGTTTGCGGAAACATTGAACCGGTATTTTGTGGAAAAAAATATGGACTACAATTGCGTGCTGGACAAATCAGCCTGCAGCCTTGATGAGATATTTTCTCCACAATATCAGGCAGTGCTGTTTGCACCGGAGGCTAAAACAAGACAGTGGCTCTATAAAAAAGAAGTGCAGAATGAGACCGTGAAAAAGTATTATCTGGAATACATGGAGTACAATAGTGCGCAGATAGAAAAGGTGGCTGAATTTCTGAGCGAATAGACCGGGAAATAACGCATTTAAGAAATGGAATAACAAACATTTTGTGTTTTCGTTAAAAACTCGATATAAACATTTCTGTTTTTCGTTAAAAAGTAGGAATAAACATTTTGCATTTTCGTGAAAAGTGGTAGAATTGTAAAATGAAGAAAGCTCCGTGATGTTTGGTTCATCTTGATTAACAAGATGAACCTTTTTTAATACATATATTATATTTGACGAGAGTAAAATAAAAATATATAATAACTGTAAACTATTTAACGAGAGCAATATGATGATATAAATTATATGGGGGAAAAATGGATATAATTAAACAGACACAGGATTTAACCTATTTAAAATGGTCACATATCAGAAGTTCAAGCGGGACAGCAGGCACTTTTTTAAAGTCAGAATCAATAATGGGAGATAAGAAAATATATTATAAGCTGTCAAATTTTGATCCGGTGAATGGAGTTATAGGGCATGAGTGCATAAATGAAATAATTGTCGACAGATTGCTGACAACACTTGGTGTTGAGCATTTGAATTATGAGCTGATTCATGCTGATATAGAGATTGAGGGAAGAATATATAATACTTTTTTATGTGCTTCCGAGGATTTCAAAAAGCGTGGAGAGAGCAAGATCGCATTGGATGATTATTATAGAGCTAACGCGCGGAAAGGAGAATCGCATTATGACTTTTGTGTGCGATGTGGCTGGGAAAGATATATTGACCAAATGATAGTCATTGATTATCTGATTTTAAATAGAGACCGACACGGTGCTAATATAGAGATTTTGAGAAATACCAGAGAACATTCGCTTCGAATTGCTCCATTATTTGATCATGGATTATCGCTTATGTATTCATGCATGTCAGATCAGGATATAGACAAATTTGACATTATGGAAGATAAAAGATGTCAGAACTTTATCGGAGGATATTCGTGTTATGATAATTTGCAGATTGTAGGAGGAAAGAAAGAGCTTTTTACAGGAAAACTGCGGGAGAAAGATAAAACATTTATTTTTGATGGACTTCAGGATATTGTTTCGGATAAATTTATCGAAAAAGCATGGAACATGATATATGAAAGGTACAAAATATATGAAAATCTTTAAGATAATTGATGAGGAAAATGATCTTCTGTCAGGGGTGCTATTATATTATGAAAAATCACGTACCGCCATTATAGAATTACCTGAATATCTTGATGAGTGGAATGCACCATTGCTTTTTACAGGATATATAAAGAAAAAGATATATACTATTCCACGGGATATGAGCTTTTGTTGGATAAAGGAGCGTGTGATTCCCAGCGGAAGACAGAATATAGGTGATATACTGAATACACATCATCTAAAATCATATGACGAAATGCAGTTTCTGGAGATTTCGGATGGACGGTGCTCACAGGATAGCCTTTATATCAGAAAGACAGATGAAGTACCAATGTTTGTTGAGGAAAGACAACAGAGAAATCTGAAAGAATGTGTAATAGTAGGAAATGGTCGGCTTCTGTGCTTTTTTTATGATGGCTGTGTAAAAAAAGTGGATATCGCAACACTTGACAATGTCGATGCAGATGATATCGCAAAGGTAATCAGACATAAAGGTTTATATGAGTCAGGACAGATAGGGGTTGGTGGATATTATATTACATTCAACAATTCCATCGACATTCCGGCATGGGCATTATATGGGGCGAAAGAAACGCTGCCACTTACACTTGAGGATTTCAAGAAATTTACTCAAAAAAATATGCTGGATACAACGGAAGTATGCAATACTCTGGAATGTAGCAGACAAAATATTTCTTATATAGTTAAAAAGAAACATATATTACCGATTAAGGAGTCAGTAAGAGGAAATCTGTATGACAAATGTGAGATACTGAGGTATAAATGGTAAAGTGTTTAATGGAAATATACTAAAAAAATGTAAAGGAAACATATAAACGTGAAAAAACAAAATCCAATAGCCCTGTTACCAATAGCAGTATTTCTCGTACTGTATCTGGGATTGGGAATACTTTTTGAATATGTAATGAAAATTCCGATGGGATTTTATAATGTGCCCATCATAATAGCATTCCTCGTGGCAATACTGGTGGCGTGTCTGCAGAATCGTAGTGTGAAATTCGACCAAAAGCTAGAGATAATGGCACAGGGACTGGCTGACAAAAATATCATAACAATGCTGCTCATTTTCCTTACCGCGGGAGCATTTGTGGGTGTAGTAGGTCGAAGCAGTGCGGAGAGCGTGGCATATTTCATGCTGTCACTGATACCGGCAAGGTTCGCAGTGATGGTGCTTTTTGTTGTGGCATGCTTTGTGTCTATTGCGATGGGGACATCGGTTGGAACCATAACACTGATTGTGCCGATAGCGGCAGCAGTATCGGATGCATCAGGCTTTGGTCTGCCGCTTTGTATAGGCTCCGTAATGGGTGGCGCGATGTTCGGAGACAACCTTTCCTTTATATCAGATACGACCATTGCCGCATGTAACGGACAGGGCTGTCAGATGAAGGACAAATTCAGGGAGAATTTTTTTATTGCACTTCCGGCGGCAGTAATGACGCTGGTTGTTATAGCAATTCTGTCATTCAGGACAGATATCGCGGGTGCTGTATCGCAGGAATATCATCTGTTGCAGATAGTACCGTATATTCTCGTGCTGTTCGGTGGAATTGCCGGAATAAATGTATTTGTAGTGCTTATAATAGGAATCATATCGGGAACGGTCATAATGCTCGCAACAGGAAATACAGCACCATACGATCTGCTTACCAATATGGGAAGTGGAGCGTCAGGCATGTTTGAAACCTGTATGGTAGCAGTGCTTGTGGCAGCCATGTGTGCGCTGATCCGTGAATATGGTGGCTTTGAAGCTCTGCTTTCGGGTATTTACAGGACGTTCAGGGGCAAACGAGGTGGACTGCTCGGTATGGGACTTCTGGTAGGACTTATCGATATTGCCACTGCCAACAACACAGTTGCTATAGTTATGGCAAATCCGATAGCAAAGGAAATGGCTCAGAAATATGATATAACTCCGCGTAAAACAGCGTCTATACTGGATACATTTTCGTGCATTTTTCAGGGGATGATACCATATGGAGCGCAGATGCTCGTGGCCATATCGGCAGTACACGAGCTGGGGCATGATGTGTCAGCCTTTAATATACTGCCGTATCTGTTTTATCCGATGTTTCTGCTGGTAAGCTCGCTGGTGGTGGTTTTTGTTGTTGAAAATGGGAAAAAATTTAATTGAAAATGAAGCTTAAAGCAAAAGAATAATGAGGTTATAAATGAAATGCCGGATAGAAATATGATATTTCATCCGGCATTTATTATGTGAAATTTAGGCTGCATTTTGAAAGTCAATTACAGTTATTTCTGGTAGCATGGATTTTAGTTTTGATATAATGGACTCGATTTTTTGCATTGTGGAGCCATTAATAAACTCTTCACCACACTGTGAACATTTTTGGCATGGAACATTTTTTATAATAATATAACAGTTTTTATATGCAGTCATATAAGTTGTGGTACTTTTGACAGTATCACCTTTGCACAGGAAGCATTTCATAATATCAATTCTCCTTTCTTGTTTTTAAATCGGACTCCCATTTGTCTGAAGACGGGTAGTATGCGGTGATAATCCAGAGCTGTTCGTGATTGGAACCGACTACAACATGTAATGGACATTTTGTATTCAGATTTCCAAGTGTTAAGCAACTGGGATATGGATAGTCATTAGGGTATTCCTCAATTATTTCACCGGTCATGATACATGATATGACATCGTCAATGAGGATACCACGTTGCTCAAGTCTTTTTGACGCATGCAGTGTTAAATAAATATTGTCGGGAGTACACAAACCTCTAAGTTCATCAATTGTAAGACACATCTGTTATTCTCCTCATATGAATTAATTATAATTATAGTAGTATTTGGAGAGATTAGCAATGCTATTCTAAAAATTCACTAATTTACATTAATTAACATTAATTAACTCCTTGTGTTGGAAAATAAAAATGGCGTGCAGGTAGTGAATCTCGATTATGTTGTAAAGCTGCGTGAATATCCACATAATAAAAAGGGAAAACGTAGCACGATTATGGATATGTAGTAACAAAACATGAAAAGGTGGCTGAATTTCCGGGAAACAGTCACGAAATAAATACGATTAAACAGGTGGGAATAGGGGTGTTTTTGAAAAAAAGCATAAAAAATACTGCATACGTGTTATACTATATTATATAGATATCGTATGAAATATGAACGATAAACACATAAATAAACACAGGATATGAGAAGTAATCGCAATCACAAATATATTTTGTGAAATACAACAATTGCTTTCTCATAGGAAAAGGAGATAAAAATGCCGGAAAACAGTAGCTGTAGCAGCGCGGGAAGCTGCACAAAGTCAAGCTGCGAGGGCTGTCCATCACATAATGGCGGACCACAGAGCTTCCTCGTAGAGCAGAATAAATTTTCAAACATCAAGCATGTAATAGGAGTTGTCAGCGGAAAGGGCGGAGTAGGAAAATCATTCGTCACATCCTCACTGGCGGTAAACATGGCAAAGAAGGGCTACAAGGTAGGTATCCTCGATGCCGATATCACAGGACCGTCAATACCAAAGATGTTTGGCGCACATGACCAGATACTCGGAGACGAAAACGGCCTGATGCATCCGTATGAGACAAAAGAGGGCATCAAGCTCATCTCAGTAAACCTGCTCATGGACAACGAGGAGGATCCGGTTATCTGGAGAGGCCCAGTCATTGCCGGAGTAGTAAAACAGTTCTGGAACGAGACAGCATGGGGCGATATAGACTATCTATTCGTTGATATGCCACCGGGAACAGGAGATGTACCTCTCACCGTATTCCAGTCCCTCCCGGTAGATGGAATCGTAATCGTCACATCACCACAGGAGCTTGTCAATATGATTGTCAAAAAGGCCTACAACATGGCAGAGGCAATGCATATCACAGTGCTTGGTGTGGTAGAAAACTTCAGCTATCTCAAATGCCCTGACTGCGGCAAGGAGATAAAGCTTTTTGGAGAGAGCCATATAGACGAGATCGCCAAAGAGCTTTCAGTACCGGTACTTGGCAAGCTGCCACTCGATACATCATATGCAGCTATCGCCGATAAGGGAGATTTCTACAGCATAGAAAACGACCACCTCGCAAAAGCAACCGAAGTACTTGAGCGCATTTAAATATTTTGTAATGAAGCAGGCATATATCCGCCGGGTGCGGTATATATGCCTGTATTTAATAGAAAACCTTTAAGCATAATTCGTACAGAATCTTAATCGCATAGCGTAGCTCACGGGTGTGTGGTCTGCGGCACCTGAATTTGTGGCATTCGCCCCACACTATTAAATATTAAACTTTCTTTAAATATGCAATTTCCCTATTTACATTTCGTTTCATTGGCTTCATAATCATATTACCCACGGATTAAACAATAGTTTTTATACTCAAAATTTACGAAAACAACCAAAAAAGGTAAAAAGAGTTAATTTTATTATCAATATTTACCCAAAAACAATAATTTTAACATCAATTTTTATAAAAAAATGCCCTTGTTTTTGTGCATATTTTTGTCTATATTATCATGTAGTAAAGAGAAGGTAAAAGAAAGGCAAATAGGAGGAAAATATGAAGAAAATATTTGATGTATTGAATGTCATTAAACAAAAGCTCTTTGTAAAGAAAGACAAGATTCATTCAGAAAAATATTATCGCAGAATTGATTTTTTAAATAAATATTCGCTTTTATTCCATGCAATCATAGCTATGGCTATCGTATTTATAGTGGAGATTATCTCGCGCAGGAGTTTTATCTCTGCATGTAAGTTCGTAGATGCACATACACTTGCGTTCATGTACAACTCATTTTTAGTGTTTGTATCATTTTCACTTGTGTATCTGTTCAGGCGCAGGGCTTTTGCAAGGGTAATAATTACAGGCTTTTGGACTATCCTCGGAATCATCAACGGCTGTGTGCTTTCAAACCGTGTCACACCGTTTGGTTATACTGATTTAAAGTGTATTCCGGAGCTTTTAGCCATGAACAATACCAGCTATTTCACAGCGCAGCAGGCTACAATAGTTGTAGTTGGACTTGGTGCATTTGCACTGTTTCTTGTGGCACTTTTTATCAAGGGGCCTAAATATACAGGCAAAATCCGTTATGCAGGTGTTTCAGTGGCATTTTTAGCACTGCTTTTCGTGGCAATCCCTGTCACAACCAATGTGGCACAGAATACCAATGTGGTTGCCAGCTACTATTCAAATATCGCCCAGGGCTATGATGACTATGGCTTTGTATACTCATTCTCATCTACCGTAGTGGACCGTGGAATGAAAAAGCCGGATGACTACAATAAGCAGAATGTGGAAGATGTAGAGCAGAAGGTCAATTCTCAGAAGCAGACCACCACAGTGGACGGAAAGACCGGTCCAAACATTATCTGTGTGCTTTTAGAGTCATTCTGTGACCCGGACGAGATTAATTTCCTTCAGGTGAATGAGGATCCTATTCCTACATTCCATGAGCTTGAGAAAAACTATTCAAGCGGATATCTGACTGTACCTGTAGTCGGAGCAGGAACTGCTAACACAGAGTTTGAGATGCTTACAGGGCTTAGCATGCAGTATTTCGGTACAGGAGAGTATCCATACAAGACTATCTTAAAGCAGACAGATTGCGAGAGCATTGCCTCTGATTTATCTAAGATTGGATATGCAACACATGTAGTGCACAACAACGGCGGTAATTTCTACAGCCGTACCAATGCATTTTCTAAGATGGGCTTTGACACCTTTACAAGCAAGGAGCTCATGAATATCACAGAATACACTCCAAACGGAAGCTGGCCTACAGATGATATTCTCGTCAGCGAGACTATGAAGACCTTTGATGCTACACCGGATCAGTCTGATTTTACTTATATCATCACAGTTGGCACTCACGGTGACTACCCAAAGGAGCCTGTTATTGAAAATCCTACATACACCGTATCAGGTGTTGAGGACGAGGGCATGAAAAATGCCTGGACATATTATGTAAACCAGCTCAACGAGGCTGACCGCTTCATCAAGGAGCTCACAGATGAGCTTTCTAAGAGAGATGAGGACACCATCGTTGTTATGTTTGGCGATCACCTCCCTACAATGGGACTTCAGGATTCTGATATGAAGTCAGGTGATATCTACAAGACAAAGTACATCACATGGAACAACATGGGACTGCCAAAGGAGGATGCTGACCTTTATGCTTACCAGCTTCTTGCCCAGACTACAGACACTGTAGGTATCCATGAGGGAACTATCATGAACTATCATCAGACTCAGATGAACAGTACAGATGAGGCGTCATATCAGGATGGTCTTGACCTGTTACAGTACGATATCCTTTATGGAAAGCGCTACTGCTACAACGGCGTAGATTTATATCCGGCTTCAGATCTTGTCATGGGAATTGACAAGGTTGACATCACAAATGTGTCTGATTCATCGACAGGTGATACAGTATATATTTACGGTCACAACTTTACCAACTGGAGCAAGGTTTACATCAACGACTCCAAGGTGGCTTCGACTTATCTCTCAGCAGGTGTGCTTGCTATCAATAAGGAAGACATCAGTGATGGTGATGAGATAACTGTGTGCCAGGTTGGATCTAGTGATACCATTTTCAGAAAGTCTGAGAATGCGTATACATATGTGGATCCTGCAGTGGAGCACGACAGTGAGTCGGAGACAGATGAACCGACAGAGAATCAGTAGAAAAATATAATCCTTGCCCCGCCGTCCTTGGCGGGGCATTTCTGCGTTTCATGGGCATAATTTCTACAGTATCTAGGCAGCTTCGCTCTTGTAAAATTTAGGTATGATGTATCTTAAGATATAATTAATGGGTTGAAAATCGTGTATATTGATGATACAATTTCAACGGTTAATGATTACATTAATTTTAGAATTTAAGTATGGAGGTGAATTTCATGGACAGTAGTGATGGTCTTGGGCGAAGTAAGAACAACATCGGTGCTGATATACAAGTGAGTATTGTATTGGCAGGCATAGTGGATTCTGTCCGTGGAAGGATTCATCACCGGACAGTTTTTAGAGGTACAGTGTAGGCATATTAAGGAATATCGGCTTACGCCGTGCTGTGTTTTGCTGTGCATAAATGCATACTTGTTTATATATCAGGGCACCGTTAGGTGCTTTTTTCGTGCGCAAATTTATAGAGTGCACGGGTTTCGTCCTTTCTATCATGGAATGATTTTATGCTCCAAAATCCCGGGATTTTGGAGAACCACATATGTTTATTTTATGTGGAAAATGCTATCGGAAATGAGAAAGGAGAGAAATGGAGATGAATACAAAGAAATACGAAGAGCTTCTTGTTCTATTGAGAAGCCACAAAACGGATAAGGAAATTCTGGAGGTTTTGTCAGATTATCATGAGAATGATATTGCTGATATGCTTGCAGGAATGAACGAGAAGGAGCGCAAACGTCTTTACAGGCTCCTTGGAACACAGCGGACAGCGGAGATTTTTGCATATCTTGATGAGCCGCAGGCTTATTTTGATGAGCTGTCTGTGGAGCAGGCTGCCAGGGTAGTATCGCTGATGGATTCGGATGATGCTGTCGATTTGCTTGAAAATCTGGAGGATGAGGACAAGAAGGAGATAGTAGAGCATCTGGATGAGGAAGCGGAAAAGGATGTCAGGATGCTTCTGTCATATGACGATGATGAAATCGGCAGCTATATGACAACCAACTACATCTGTATTCCGGGCGGCCTGACAGTGAAGCAGGCGATGAGCCAGCTCGTGAGGCAGGCGGGCGAAAACGACAATATCATGACTATATATGTGGTTGATTCAGATGAATGCTTTGCGGGAGCTATTGATTTAAAGGATTTAATCACAGCCAGGGAGGGCATGAATCTGGAAAGCATTATAGCCCATTCATATCCATATGTGCTAGACCATGAGAAAATCGATGATTGTATCGACACAATCAAGGACTACGCTGAGGATTCAATTCCGGTGCTCTCAAAGGATAAGCATATCCTCGGTGTCATCACATCTGATGATATTGTAGAGATGGTAGACAATGAGATGGGTGAGGACTATGCAAAGCTCGCCGGACTGACCGCAGAGGAGGATCTGAAGGAGACCACGCTGCAGAGCATGAAAAAGAGAATGCCATGGCTTATCATTCTGCTTTTCCTGGGAATGATAGTGTCTTCCGTAGTCGGAATATTTGAGAATGTGGTAGCGGCTTTGCCGATAGTCATCTGCTTTCAGTCGCTGGTGCTTGACATGGCAGGAAACGTAGGAACACAGTCACTGGCTGTCACAATCAGAGTACTCATGGATGAGAATCTAAGCGGTAAGCAGAAGCTTTTGCTTGTAGTAAAAGAGGTAAGAATAGGTCTCGTAAATGGTGGCTTGCTTGGAATAATGGCACTTGTATTTCTGGGAATATATGTGCATCTGTTCAAGGGTTACACATGGCTTGGAGCATTTGCGGTATCAGGCTGTGTAGGAGTTTCACTGCTTGTGGCAATGGCAATTTCAAGCCTTGTGGGAACAGTGATTCCGATGTTTTTCCACAAGATAAAGATTGACCCGGCGGTTGCGTCAGGCCCGCTTATCACGACGGTGAATGATCTGGTGGCAGTTGTGACCTATTATGGACTGGCATTTCTTTTCCTGATTGAATTGTAAAATTTGTCGTAGTACATAAACATTTAGAATATATCTTGACAAGGGTGTGCATATACTGTATATATTTATATATACAGTATATGCACACCTATTTTAATTGTGGGAAAGCAAAGGAGAGAGTTATGCTAAGGGTTCATGAATTGGATAAAGAAATGTCCGGGGAGGACAGGTTTCATCTGGAAAACATATCGTTTCATTTGCCAAAGGGCTACATATGCGGCCTTGTAGGAGAAAACGGAGCAGGCAAGACAACGCTTTTACGCTGCCTGATGGGACTGTATAGGTCAACAGGAGACATAGTGATAGATGGACACAATTTAAACAGCGATGAGGCAGCCGCTAGGGAAGTAATAGCGGTAGTAGGTGATGAGGGATTTTTTGATGAGAATATAAATCTCGAAAAGCTCGGAAAATACTATGGGCAGATGTATGTGCGGTTTGATATGGAAAAGTATCTGGGATATCTTGAAAGATTTAACCTTGATAGAAAGCAGAAATACAAAAAACTGTCCAAAGGTATGAAAATCAAAGCGCAGCTTGCATTTGCACTGTCGTATGGAGCAAAGCTTTTTTTGTTCGATGAGCCTACTGCAGGGCTTGACAAGCACTTCAGGGAGGATTTTTTAAGGCTGTGTACAGAGCTTGTGTCGGATGGTGGAAAAAGCATTATCATTTCTTCTCATATTACGGAGGATCTGGACAGAATAGCAGACTATATTGCATATATGCAGGCAGGGAGGCTGTTGTTTTTTAAGCCTAAGGATGCTGCGTGTGAGCATTTTCGGATAGTTACAGGACCTGTATATAAATGTAAGCTGATACCAAAGGAAGCAGTGGTTTACATGGAAGAAGGCACATACAGCTCCACTGCCATGGTTATAAGGGATAAATGTATTCTGGTAGACAGAGAGCTTCAAGAGCATACTCCGGATATCAGGGAGCTGATACATTATCTGGTGAAAGGGGGAAAGGAAAATGCCGAAAATATTGTGGAAAAATATTTTGGATAGCAGCAGGCGGGAGCTTGTTTTGGCCATAGTTATGATACCATTATTCTGGCTTGGAATTACAGAAGGCTCATTTGGAGGCCTGAATCAGGTAATGTATATATACAATTTGATGATCAGCATTTTTTTCATTTTCAGCAATCATAATAGAAGCGCATTCGAATTGCCACAGTATATGTATCTGGCTCCGTATTCAAGAGAACAAAGACAGCATTATATACAAAAAATGTTCAAATACAGATTCCGTGTGTCGTATATAGTGCTGCTTTTACCTATATTAATCACAGCAATAATCAGCCCTGATAAGACTCTGACAGTATCAGGAATAGTCTATTATATGTGTGAGATGCTTGTAATGGCAGGTATTTTGTATTGTACTTCATTTGACAATTATCTGGGTAGCGTGAATCCGGGCAGATTAACGATATTTGATGTAATCATGTTTATGTCTGCGGTGGTTGTTGCCGCAAGCTATGACCAGAATGACAGCTCGCTGGATTTGGTTCAGATATTAATTTCTTTAGTGATAGGTGTGTTTTTTATATCGATGATTGTATCCTGCAGGAAAAAATATTATGACGATATTGTTCGCTGTATGGCAGATTACGAGTTTGCTGAATCAAAAAAAGACAAAAAAATTGCGTAGAGGTGTGTATGAAAATAGTCATTTCAACAACAGTTAGTATGCCGATATATGAGCAGATTATAAATCAGATACGCGATGCAGTGGTAAGCGGTGAGCTTAAGGCAGGCGATGGCATGCCGTCAATCAGAGTGTTGGCAAAGGAGCTGGCAGTCAGTGTGATTACGACAAAGCGTGCTTATGAGGAGCTGGAAAAGGAAGGCGTAATAGAGTCGGTGCCGGGGCGTGGATTTTACGTGTGCGAGCAGAAAAATGATCTTTTGCGTGAAAAACAGATGATGAATCTTGAGAACAGGATGTCAGAACTGCTTGCAGATTGTGAGAATGCCGGAATGACCTTGAAGGATATAATAGATATGGTTCGTGTATTGGGAGAAAAATAATGGATGAGACAATTATAAAAATAGAAAATGCCGCTTTAAAATTAAAAAAATTTGTGATTAAGCCCGCAAATTTAGAAATACCAAAGGGCTACATTGTAGGTGTACAGGGAGAAAATGGTGCGGGAAAGACCACACTGCTTCATATGATGCTTGGAATGTATGACAAAATGAAGGGCAAAATATACATAGACGGTCTTGATGTTGTAAAAAATAAGACCAAGGTAAAAGAGCTTGTAGGAATAGTGTCGCAGGACAGGAAATTTTACCTGTCGCAGGATGCCAATGGAAACGAAAAAATATACAGTCCATTTTATAAGAACTGGGATAGTGAGGAGTATCACAGGATGCTTGCACATTTGGAGATTTCCCCAAGACGCAGATTGTGCTCGTTTTCTACAGGAGAAATGATAAAGTATCAGTTTGCATTTGCGGCAGCATACAGACCCAAAGTGCTTCTGATGGATGAGCCGACTGCCAATCTAGACCCGGTGTTCAGGGATGACTTCTTAAAATTACTGCAGGAATTTGTGGCAGAGTATGAGATGACAATACTCTTTGCCACGCATCTGGACGATGATTTGTCGAGGGTGGCAGACTATGTTATAGATGTAAAGAACGGAGAATATTCAATGCGTGAGATGCTAGAGTAGCTTATAATTGCTGGCGGTCACACTGGGATGAGAATAGTATGATTTTATGAATTGTATTATGTGTACAGCACGCAATAGAAAACAGATGGAGATGTGAAATGAATATGAGTACCCTGATTAAAACGGAGCACGACAATTGGAAAAAGCGCATGATAGTTGAGACCTGCGGAACGTATGTCCTCATGAATATGGGTATGGGTTTTGTGATAATCGCAGGTGCATTTTGTGGTGTAATGAATACTGAATTTGATCTTTATTATTATAATATGGTGGTATTTTTTACATTTGGATTGTATTATGCACAGTCCAGATACATTACATATATATGGGAAAATGGTAGAAAAGTTAATATATTTGAGAAATATATATATTCGCCGGTTGACCTTAAAAAGTTGAGAAAAGCAAAGCTTATAGTAGTTGGAAAAAATATTATGATACCGGTCATACTTGGACAGCTTTCAGCAATTCTTATGAGAGGGGTATCTTATGGATGGCATGTAAAAAGTTGGCTCGATTTGGGACTGTATACACCGGTTATGGTGGGAATTGTTTTTTTGATTTTTAAGGAATCTGAGCATAGATGGCTGTGCTTTAAGGCAGTAAGAAATTAAGCCTGCCAATAAAAAGAGTTTTTATTGGCTTTATTTGGTAACTAGTGTATACTATTTGCATATAACAGCTTCGTTAAGCAGATATAAATACACATAAAAGAAAGGTATAATCATGGACATCGTATTAGGAAATTACAAAGGATTAAAGGCAAACATCCCTTATATTGCATATACAGAGGAGGATGTTAATTCACAGATAGCGACACTTCTTTCAGGAAATCCTGTCAGAGAGCAGAAAACAGGCCCGTTAGCGATGGGCGACACGGCAGTAATAGACTACGAGGGCTTTAAGGACGGAGTTGCGTTTGAGGGCGGAAAGGCTGAGAAATATCCTCTGGGAATCGGTTCAGGCTCTTTTATTCCGGGCTTTGAGGAGCAGCTTGTAGGCATGGAAATCGGTGAGGACAGAGACATCAATCTCTCATTCCCTGAGCAGTATCATGCGCCGGAGCTTGCAGGAAAAGCGGTTGTTTTCAAGGTTAAGCTGCACGAGATTTACAATGAGAAGGAAGCAGAGCTGAACGATGAGTTTGCAGCATCTCTCAATTTCCCTGAGGTACAGTCAGTGGAGGATTTAAAGAAATATATCAACGAGTATCTTGAGTACCAGGTAGAGGCAAGAAAGGCAGATGCGGCAAGGGAAAAGCTCTATGACCAGATTCTTGAGAGCAGCTCATGCCTTGTTCCACCACAGGCAGTAGAGACAGCGGTAAATATGCAGCTTCAGCAGATGGCAGCATCATTTGCACAGCAGGGTGTGGCTATGGAGCAGTATCTTCAGATGACAGGCAAGACTATGGATAGCTTAAAGGATGAACTCAAGCCTGTAGCACAGAAGCAGGTAAAGCTTGAGGCTGTTCTCGATGAAATCATCAGAGTGGAAAATATCACTGTATCTGACGAGGAGATGGATGAGCAGTATGAGCTTATTTCACAGAAGTATGGTCAGCCTGTTGACGTTGTAAAGCAGGTGATTCCAAAGGCACAGCTCAAGCCGGATTTACTCCGTATGAAGGCATCACAGCTCATCATCGATGCGGCTGAGATTATCATGGAAGAAAGCGGAAAATAATGTATAGAATATTTTTGGTTGAGGATGACGAGACCATAGCAAAGCTTGTCAGAAGACATTTGGAAAAATGGGATTATGATGTGCATGTGGTGCAGAAATTTGATGCTGTAATGTCAGAATTTGCATCATTTGATCCGCAGCTTGTGCTTATGGATATCGGTCTGCCGTTTTACAATGGGTATCACTGGTGTACGGAAATCAGAAGGGTATCAAAGGTTCCTGTGGTTTTCCTGTCATCCGCTGCTGATAATATGAATATAGTGATGGCAGTCAGTATGGGGGCTGATGACTTTATAGCAAAGCCGTTTGACCTCGATGTGCTGACCGTAAAGATACAGGCTATCATCAGGCGCTGCTATGATTTTGGCGCAAACAACAGTGTTTTGGAGCATAATGGCGCCATGCTCAATATATCTGATGCCACCATAACCTATGACGACAAAAGGCTCGAGCTTACAAAGAATGAGCTCAAAATATTGCAGACACTTTTTGACAACAAAGAAAGGATTGTATCACGCAGCCTTCTAATGGAAAAGCTGTGGGAGAGTGATGCGTATGTGGACGAGAATACACTTTCGGTGAATGTCAACAGGCTGCGTAAAAAGCTGGATTCTATAGGGCTTGAGAGCTTTATTGTCACAAAAAAGGGGCTTGGGTACAGGCTGGGGTGAGAGGTCATGGCAAAAACACAAAATAAACCGCATCTGACAAATTTTATAAAACAAAACTATATATGGATTCTGATGATAGTCACAATGTCATGTATCCATTTGCTTTACATGTACCTGATTGGTGCGCGCAAACAGGATATGGTGTATGCAGCTGTGCTTGATGCAATACTTCTTCTGATAACAGTTTTGGTTGGTTTTTTCAGATATAGCAGCAAGGTAAAAGCTCTAAGCAATGCTTTAGAGCGTCCTGTTGAGGAACAGGCAAAGCTTCCGGAAGCAACAGATGATGTGGAGATGCTTTATCACCGGCTGCTGGAAAATCAAAGTATTGCAAGAAGTGAGGCAGAAAGCAGTGCTGCAATCAGACAATCACAGATGAGAGATTATTACTCTATGTGGGTGCACCAGATAAAGACTCCGATATCGGCTATGAAACTATTGCTTGAGGCAGAGCGGGAGGAGCTTGGACAGCTTATATGTGATGATGAACAGAGTCAGTACCTGCTGTCAGATAACATGGACTCGTTTGAGGACGAATTGTTCCGCATAGAGGAATATGTCAGTATGGCTTTGCAGTATCAGCGTGTGAGCAGCACCGAAAATGATTTTGTGCTTGAAAAAGTCAGTGTGGATGGTGTCATACGTGATACCATTAAAAAATATGCAAAAATTATGATACGAAGGCATATTGGGATAAATTATTCAGGAACCGGGCAGGAGGTATATACTGACGGAAAATGGCTTGCATTTATGCTGGAACAGATACTTTCAAATGCCATAAAATATACACCGCAGGGGGTTGTTACAATAGAAACTGCAGAGGAAAAAGACCGGTTTTTTATTACAATAAAGGATACCGGAATAGGAATCAAAGCCGAGGATTTGCCACGCGTTTTTGAAAAGGGCTACACAGGCTACAATGGTCATGCTGATAAGAAGGCTACGGGAATTGGGCTTTATCTGTGCAGACAGATGGCAGATAAGCTGGGGCATACAATCCGCATGGAGTCAGAGATTGGAAAAGGAACTAAGGTGTGGATAGGGTTTGATCTGGATTATGCAGATACGAGGGATTAGGATATAATGATATGAGGGGCAAAAGGTAATTTGCCCCTCTTTTTACTACTCCAGATTAAGCTTTTTTGTCATATTGTATATCGAGCCTGCGACATACACCACAGTGAGAAGCAGCGATACGGCAAGTGCACCGATGACTGCTCTGTTCATAAGACCTGCAACCTCCTGTGGGTTTAATACATTTAAAATGTAAGTGATAGATCCCTTTGATGACAGCGGAATAAAAAATGTAAAAATCATCACTATAATATTTGCGACCTGACCGATTACATACAGGATGATGAAAGTAAACACAGAGTTAGCATCTTTGCTTCCATTTGCCCTGTAGCCGGTAGTAAGGCTGAAAAACAGCATAGAGATCGTGTAGAGCAGGGATATTACTGCAATACTGCCAAACATTACAACAGGACTCATTGTAAATCCGGCATTGGCAAACTCATCAGACATACTTCCTATAATATCTTTAATCCATTCAAAGCCATGGTTCATTATAGAAAATGTTAAAACAGCAACTATCAGATCGAGTATAAAAAGTACAAAAGCTGTCAGGAATTTTGACACATACAGCTTCCATGGCTCGACAGGCAGCGTATTCATGAGGTAGCCTTCGTCTTTTAACAGATTGCGTCTGAAGTAAATAACTATGATCACTAAGCTGCAGATAAACATGGCGATTACTGACAGGCTATGCAGTGCCCGGAAAAATACTGATACAAGATCAAATTCAAAGCTGGCCAAAATTATTTCTGTCAGGGCTGACACAAACACCAGTGCATAAAGTCCGATATGCTCCCTGAATTGCTCCTTGAAATCATATTTAATTAATTTTAACAGCATGCGAACACCTCCCTGAAAAGCTCATCAACACTTTTCTTGTAATTAGTGCGGATATTGTCTACGGAATCGTTTAGGAAAATACCGCCATCTCTGATAAATACCACATCATCGAGTACTTTTTCTATATCACTTATTAGATGAGTTGTGATAAGAATTGTTGAATCTTCATTATAGTTTTCGATTATTGTGCGTAAAATATAGTCTCTTGCGGCAGGATCAACACCGCCCATAGGTTCATCGAGCAGATAAAGCTTTGCATTCCTGCTCATTACAAGCACGATCTGTACTTTTTCACGCATACCTTTAGAGAGACTTTTGATCTTTGCCTGTGGATCAACTCCGAATTTCTCAAGCATGGCATTTGCACGCTCAGGTGAGAAATCAGCATAGAAATCCTTGAAAAATGCAATGATATCACTCACCTTTTTTGACGGATTAAGATATGTCCGCTCAGGAAGATATGATACCATAGCCTTGCTCTTTACTCCGACAGGCTCACCGTCTATCAGTATCTGCCCCTTGTTTGGCTGCAATACTCCGGCAAGCATCTTTATCAGTGTGCTTTTACCGCTGCCGTTAGGGCCGAGCATGCCGATAATCTTTCCACCGGGAAAAGTTACATTCATATTTTCGATAACTTTATGGCTCTTATAGTTTTTGCTTAGATTTTTGATTTCAATACGTTCTGCCATTTACATCACTCCTTTTTTAAACTTTTAAGATAATTTTCATACACCGTAAGGGACTGTTCAGGTGTGAAACCAACCTTTGACATCCCTTCACAAAACTCACTGCACAGCTTATGTGCCAAATCATTTTTTAGTGAGTCAGCTTGATTTCCCATGTCTGCGACAAATCTGCCTGAGGTACGTCTCGACTCCAGATACCCGTCACGCTCAAGCTCAGATAGAGCCTTTTGCATGGTGTTTGGATTTACACCGGCTGACAATGCCAGCTCTCTTACGGATGGCACTTTGTTACCTGGCTTTAGGCTGCCGTTTGCAATATCCATCTTGAACCGGTCTATGATCTGTAGGTATATGGGCGTTTCGTTGTTAAAATTCCATTCCATCATTTCACCCGCCTTTGTACTACTGTATTATTCGATTAATACAATAATACATGTAAGGTTATTTGTCAACTACAAATTAATTTCTTACAAAAATGTAAGATACGAGGTCGAAATGTAAGCTGATTCGATAGCATACATTCCGGCATTTTGTTATTATAATCATATGAAGCAGCAACAATGTAAGTTGTGAAGCCGATTATGACGTCATATTTAAAATAAATGCAACAAAAATAGAAGTTTAAATAACATTTTGAAATCATCGTAAAGGAGCATTGAAATGGCAATCTTAGAAGTAAGTAACCTCAAAAAAATATATACCACCAGATTTGGCGGCAATCAGGTACAGGCATTGAAAAACATCAATTTCTCTGTAGAGGAAGGTGAGTATGTGGCAATCATGGGAGAGTCCGGCTCAGGAAAGACGACACTTTTAAATATTCTCGCGGCACTTGATAAGCCGACAGCGGGAGAGGTACTCTTAAATGGAAAGAACCTTGTCTCATTGAAGGAAAAGGAGATATCTGCCTTCAGACGTGAGCATCTGGGCTTTGTATTTCAGGACTTTAATCTGCTTGACAATTTTTCACTGAAGGACAATATCTTTTTACCGCTTGTGCTGTCAGGTGTGGACTATAGGGATATGGAAAAAAGGCTTGCACCTATAGCTTCGCTGCTTGGAATTGAAAAGCTGCTTAATAAATATCCATACGAGGTGTCAGGAGGTCAGAAGCAAAGGGCAGCAGTGGCACGTGCGATAATAACAAATCCTGAATTAATTTTGGCTGATGAGCCAACAGGAGCACTGGATTCAAAGGCAACAGACAGTCTGCTTAGGCTGTTCAACAGGATAAACGAGGACGGACAGACAATTCTCATGGTGACACACAGCACAAAAGCTGCAAGTCATGCCAACAGGGTGCTTTTCATAAAGGACGGTCAGGTGTTTCATCAGATTTACCGTGGCAATCTTACAAATGACGAGCTCTATGTGAAGATTCAGGACGCACTTATGCTGATTACGACAGGTGGTGAGAAGCATGAATAAAATATATAGCAGGCTGGCATTTACAAATATAAAAAATAATAAGACGCTCTATATGCCTTACATTATATCGGGAATGGTCATGATAGCCATGTTTTATGTGATGATGTTTTTAGACAACTCAAAGGGGCTTAGCAAGGTGCCGGGTGCGGATGCACTGGCGTCGATAATGGGGCTTGGATGCGGAACAATAGCGGTTTTTTCATATATATTTCTGTTTTATACAAACAGCTTCATCATCAAAAGGCGCAAGAAAGAGGTAGGAATATACAATATTCTTGGCATGGAAAAACGTCATATCGCGAGAGTTTTGATAATTGAGACACTTACCGTAGCACTCGCAGCAATAGTATCTGGAATTATAGCCGGTATTTTATTTTCCAAGCTGATGATTATGTTTCTTTATAGGATTATAAATATTAAAGCACAAATTAATTTCGCTGTATCTACTAGCGCTGTCGTAAATACAATACTTATTTTTGGAGTGCTGTATTTTCTTACTCTCATCTATAACCTGATGCAGGTGAAGCTTGCTAATCCGATAGAGCTGCTTCGCGGTGGCAATGTCGGTGAGAAAGAGCCGAAGAGCAAATGGCTTATCGCTATAATCGGACTAGGCTGTCTTGCCGGGGGATATTATATTGCGATTACCACAAAGAGCCCTCTTCAGGTACTTTCACTGTTCTTTGTCGCAGTGCTGCTTGTCATCGTCGGAACGTATCTTCTATTTATTTCAGGAAGTATTGTAATACTTAAGGCACTCAGGAAAAACAAGAAGTTTTACTATAATAAAAAGCATTTTGCGGCGGTTTCAGGAATGATTTACAGAATGAAGCAGAATGCGGGCGGACTAGCGAGTATATGCGTGCTTTCCACAATGGTGCTGGTTGTTGTTTCCACAACCGTGAGCATGTATGCGGGCATGGAGGGAGAACTTAAGCAGAGATATCCTTCGGATATCAGTGTATATAACTGGTATAAGGAAGTGCCGGATGATGTGAATCTGGATGATGCACTTAAAGAAGCTGCTGCAGATTCGGATAAAATAATAGCTGACTCTGCTTGTAATGTTAAAGACAGCAAAAGCTACACTTATTTTAGCTGGACAGTGTTTAGAGAGGGGACAGAGTTTAAGCCGGTGTTAAGTTTCGATAACGATATTTCCCTGTTGTATTTTGTCACAGGAGATGAAATTGATAAGATGGAGACCGGCTTTAAAGAGAGGCTGAATAAAAAAATCCCACAGCTTGATACCGGTTCGGTGGCTGTTTATGGAACTGAAAAGTTTAATGGCGATATAATTAATCTGTTGGGTAAAGAATTTAAAGTGGCTGCAGCAGAAAAAACTGCTGTAAGTAAAGACAGCTATATGTCCTCTATGTATAGTGGTGTGTACTATGTAGTGGTAGACAGCAAGGCAACACTTGCAGAGATATTTAATCTGAACAGCTCGCTGGGAGAGGATAGTGTGCCGACTATGCTCAACAATGAAATTGATTATAATCTGTATGGCAGCAGTGAGGATAAGCTTGCTGTGGCAAAGGCTCTGGATAAGCATTTTGAGGAAAATAGTGTAAAATCAGATGTGTCAGGCTTCTATGAGGAAAGCCGGGATGCAAACAGAGAACAGATTTATGTATTGTATGGTGGACTGTTCTTTATCGGAATATTCCTTGGAACTATGTTTCTTATGGTTACTGTGATGATTATTTTCTATAAGCAGATTTCAGAGGGCTATGATGACAAAGCACGCTATGAGATTATGGAGAAGGTGGGCATGAGCAATGACGAGGTGAAGAAATCCATTACTTCACAGGTGCGTATGGTATTTTTTCTGCCGATTATCCTTGCAGCGTGTCATCTTGCAGCAGCATTTCCTCTGCTTCGCAGATTGCTTGTCATGTTCAATCTGACGGATGTTAAGCTTATTGTGATCTGTATGGTTGCTACGCTTTTTGTGTTTATGGTCATATACTATATTGTTTTCAAGATTACTTCGAGAGCATACTACAGGATTGTGGGAAACCAGATTTAGGGGTTTTATATGAATTATGAATGCGCTATAATAGGACATAGCAATGATGCATAAGAATATAGAGCGAGAGGAACAAGCAGTATGAGTATGACAGAAACAATTAAACTATACGACAGGGATGCATATGCCATAGAGTTTGAGGCAGATATTATATCATGCGAACCGAACAAGGCAGATGATAAGCAGTTTGATATAATATTAAATCAGACTTTATTTTTCCCGGAGGAGGGCGGACAGAGCCCGGATATGGGAATACTTGGAGGCTACAGGGTCGTTGATGTGCAGATTAAGAATGGAGTCATTACTCATACGGTGGATATTTCCGCAGGTGATTGCTGCATAATGGGCAAAGAAGAGGCTCAGACAGAAAAGAAGACTGATGGACAGATTATAGGTATGGAGTGCGCTTCTGAGAAAGCTGAGCTTGCAGCAGGCGTCCACGTACATGGCAAAATAGACTGGCAGCATCGTTTTTACAATATGCAGCAGCACAGTGGAGAGCACATTTTTTCGGGAATTGTCCACCGCAGATTTGGATTTGAGAATGTTGGCTTTCATCTGAGTGATTCTGTAGTGACAATGGATTTCAGCGGAGTGATTTCACCGGAGGATATAGCAGAGGTGGAGCATGAGGTAAATGTAGCCATTTCAAAAAATATTCCGATAGAGGTGACATATCCGTCAAGGGATGAGCTTGCGCAGCTGGAATACAGAAGCAAAATCGAGATTGAAGGACAGGTCAGAATAGTGACAGTGCCGGGATATGATGTGTGTGCATGCTGTGCGCCGCATGTGAAGCGCACCGGCGAGATTGGCATGCTTAAGGTTATGAATTATCAGAATTATAAAGGAGGCGTAAGAATCAGCATCCTTTGTGGTTTTAGGGCACTGGAGGCTTTCAGACAAAAGTGCGACATCATATCAGAGCTCATGGGGATATTTACCACAAATCAGGAGGCTATTGTGGATAACGTCACAAAGCTTAAGGCAGTAAACCAGTCACTTAAGTCAGAGCTTGGCACTGCAAAGTCAGCTCTTTTGGATTATAAGGTAGCAGAGCTTCCTGCTGATACGGACAATGCAGTACTGTTTGAGGATGGCATTGATACGAATACAGCAAGAAATTGCGTCAATGGCCTTGTGGAAAAATATAGTGGCTTTAGTGCATTTTTTACAGGAAATGATGAGGATGGCTACAGCTTTATTATCGGAAGCAGGAATGCAGACTGCAATACAGTTGCCGCAGCACTGAGAAATAAGCTGGGTGCCAGAGGCGGCGGTAAGCCGGTTATGGTGCAGGGCTCTGTTAAGGCGGCAAAGAGCGAGATTGAGGAAGTGCTAAAAGAGGTGCTTTAATAATAATGATGATTCGGATTTTTACACGACATCGGCACTAGAATTTAATTTCACAGACATGAAATCATGCAGGAAATGCTGGTATTTGTTGCAGAAACAGCAAGGTATACAGACAGCAGTATATAAAGCTGTATGACTACATAGAAGAATTTATACAAAAAAATAAAAACATGCGATGCCAAGCAGCACAATAGCTTGGTATCGCATGTTTTTGTATAGTCGTTCAATTATAGAATTCACAGAAAAACAAATTTTGATTCAAAACTTTATTTTATTCTATGTGGGTATTTCTGAATAGCTGCGTAATTTTTTACTTAATACTTTAGAAAATTAATAATGACAAAAAGAAACTGCTATGCTACAATCATATTAAAGCATTATATTTCTGTTGAGCGACACCACAGTACACATTTTCATCGGTGCGTA
>ENA-OUOU01000433-OUOU01000433.1-human-gut-metagenome-genome-assembly--contig:-NODE-433-length-26392-cov-4.977902_pt1 | contig 26392 bp, 24 predicted proteins | sample MGYA00237936_ERZ548765 | MGnify/ENA primary metagenome ERZ548765 (study PRJEB26490, sample SAMN05356889) | human gut metagenome | biome: terrestrial biome; feature: human-associated habitat; material...
CCTCTTTGCAGGATATGAGACTGACCGTTCCAAACCCTTGGAACATCCCGAATAGTCAGTTATATGGATTCTCAAAAACAGAAAGGCGGACTACACATGAAAAGTGACAAACGAAAACAGCAGTACAAACAGCTCGGTCTGGCAGTTGCCTATTACCGTAAAATGCACGGTCTGACACAGCTTCAGCTGGCAGAGGAGAACGAGAACGCCGTCGACCGTCTGGTCAAGGAGCTCGGCTGCCCCACGCGCCGCATCCGCCAGTTTGCCGCCCGCGTGCTGCACCTGCTTGCCGAGCGCGATCCGCAGCGCGTCGTGCCCTGCGTGCCCGCGCTGATCGAGGCACTCGACCGCCCCGAGGCTCAGACCCGCTGGGAGGCCCTCGATGCCCTGACGGCGCTCGCTACTACCTGCCCCGAGCAGCTCGGCGATGCCTTTGAGGGCGCCGAGACTGCGCTGTTCGACGAGATCTCCTCCACGCTGCGCTATGCCGCCTTCCGCCTGCTGTGCGTGTGGGGTGCCACGAGCGTCGAGCGTTCGCGCGAGGCTTGGCCCATCCTGGACGAGGCCATCCAGTGCTACCACGGCGACCTTGAGTATCGCGACATGCTCGGTTGCCTGTACGAGTTTTGCCAGGGCGAGATCGACGCCGAGGTTGCCGAGAAGCTTGCGCTGCGCCTTAAATTCGATGCCGAGAACGGCAAGGGCAGCTATCTCAAGGCCCGTTCGAGCGAGATTTGCGAAATGCTTGTTAAACGTTTTGGCCTGGATCTCTCCAAAAAGAAGAAGCGTGCTAGCGTAAAAAAATCTGACGACGCCGAAGACGAGGAGTAACAGATTATGGCGCACGATGTAGTCCTGATTCCCGGTGACGGTATCGGTCCCGAGATTACGCAGGCCATGCGCCGCGTGGTCGAGGCCACCGGTGTCCAGATCAACTGGAATGTCCAGGAGGCCGGTGCCGGCGTCATGGACGAGTTTGGTACGCCGCTGCCCCAGCACGTGCTCGATGCGGTCGCCGAGACCAAGGTTGCCATCAAGGGCCCCATCACCACACCGGTCGGCACGGGTTTCCGCAGCGTCAACGTGGCCCTGCGCAAGCATTTCGACCTGTACGCCTGCGTGCGCCCTTGTCTGTCGCAGCCGGGTGACGGCTCGCGTTTCCGCGATGTCGACCTGGTCATCGTGCGCGAGAACACCGAGGATCTTTACGCCGGCATCGAGTTCGATGAGGGCGCTGCCGAGGTCGAGGAGCTCTCGCAGCTCGTCGAGCGTTCGGGCCAAAAGACCTTCGCCGCCGATTCCGCGATCTCGATTAAGCCGATCTCCATCGCCAAGAGCCGTCGCATTGTGGAGTATGCCTTTGAGTATGCCCGTCGCTGCGGCCGCAAAAAGGTGACGGCCGTGCACAAGGCCAACATCATGAAGGCGACCGACGGCCTGTTCCTGCGCGTTGCGCGCGAGGTGGCCGCCAACTATCCCGATATCGAGTTCAACGACAAGATTGTCGACGCCACCTGCATGGGCCTGGTCCAGAACCCCAACGACTTCGATGTCCTGGTGCTGCCCAACCTGTACGGCGACATCGTCAGCGACCTGTGCGCCGGCCTGGTGGGCGGTCTTGGCATGGCTCCCGGCTCCAATATCGGTGCCGACTGCGCCATCTTCGAGGCCACGCACGGCTCTGCGCCCGATATCGCGGGCCAGGATATCGCCAACCCCACGGCCGAGATCCTCTCCGCTGCCATGATGCTCGACCACCTGGGCGAGAACGACGCGGCCAACCGCATCCGCGCTGCCGTCTCTGCCACGCTCGACGAGGGCAAGCAGGTTACCGGCGACGTGCGCCGCGCCCAGACCGGCTCCGTCGAGGGCGCTGTGGGTACACAGGCCTTCGCCGATGCCGTTATCGCGCACCTGGCCTAAGACATACGGCCCGCAAACGCCTAAATAGTACTTAAGTGTTTGCGTATAACCTAAGAAACAATACGCCCGGCGCTCCGTCGGGCGTATTCTATTGGGGACTGTGTTTCCCAACAAGGAGTAACTGACTATGGGTCTGATTCAAAAGAAGGACGAGAAGGACGAGATCGACGGCATCCAGATCATCGAGCGCGGCGAAGGCCCCGACGGTGATGGGGACGAGAAGATCGACCTGGTCGCCGGCACGTCTGCCGAACATATTGCCGCCGGCACGACCACCGAGGAGGAGGATGCTCGCCTGGAGGCAAAGATCGCCGCGGACGCCGCCGACGAGAACCTCATGCCTGAGGAGCGGGACGAGGACGACTCCGATGCGGACGACCATGCATCCAAGCACAAGAAGACGATGATCGCCGCCTTCGTGGTTGCAGTCGTGATCGCTGCGGTGGTCGGCTTCTTTATTGGCAATGGCGGCTTTGGCGGCAAGGGTGTCGGCTCGGCGACCCTCACCGAGGACCAGCTCGATTCGACCGTGGCAAGCTATAGCTACAACGGAAAGAAGAGCGATATCACCGCGCGCGAGGCCATCGAGAGCCAGTACAGCCTCGACACTGTCAAGGATAGCGATGGCAACTACACCGCTCCGTCCGCCGACGTTATCCTGTCCTACGTGCGCAACCAGATTCTGCTGGACGCTGCCGAGGACGAGGGCATTACCGTTTCTTCCAAGGAAATGAAGCAGTACGCCGAGGATTCCATCGGCACCTCCGACTACAAGACCATGGCCACGCAGTACGGCGTGTCCAAGGACCAGGCCAAGCAGATCGTCCGCCAGTCTGCGACGCTGCAGAAGCTCTACAAGAAGAAGGTGGGCGATAGCTCTGCAAGCATGCCGACCGCTCCGACCGAGCCTGCTGACGGCAACGAGGAGACCGCGAGCAAGGACTACGCCGACTACATCATCAACCTTGCCGGCGATGAGTGGGATAGCTCAAAGGGCACCTGGAAGGACGCCGACAGCACCTATGCTAAGGCGTTCTCCGATGATGCCTTTACGGCCGATAGCGCAACCTATAAGCAGGCCATGACCGCCTATTACACTGCTTACCAGCAGTATTCTTCGCAGGCTTCGAGCGCCAGCTCCAAGTGGACCGAGTATGCTAACGGCCTCTACGCCAAGGCCAACATCAGCATCTACGGCCTGTTTGCGTAAAGAGTTGCACGGCTCATCGAGCATCTAGCTGATAGAAAACAAATTGCCCGCCAGTACGGAAGTCGTTCTGGCGGGCAATTTGCGTTGAGGGCGTGATTGGCGGCTTAATTATGGCTATTCATCTTTAAGTCCAAAAAGGCTATCCGCTTCATCGTCGGATATATATTCCAGTACATCGCCCGGTTGGCAGTCGAGTGCCCGGCATATCGCGTCAAGAGTTGAAAAGCGCACGGCAGAAACCTTGCCCGTCTTGATACGCGACATATTGACCTGGGAGATACCCACGCGTTCCGCAAGCTCTTTGGATGAAATCTTGCGTTCGGCAAGCATGCGGTCGAGCCGCAGAATAATCATGGATTCCCCCTAGAGCAACTCGTCATCTTGTTTTTGCAGGATACACCCATAGCGGAAAACGATGGCGACTAGGCTTATGATCAGACCTGCAAAGAGCATGGAAGGTTCGAATAGCTGTCCAGCGAAGGCATCTGTAAAGCACCCGCCAAATCCGGCAAGAATCAATCCCGTGACCATGGCACCAAAAGGCTTCACGACGGCACCACCAATAAAGAACAGGTGTCCTGCTTGACGGAGGATGCAGATGCATTCAAGTTCAAAGGGCCTGCCTGTCTTTTCGATACTGGAGAAAAGACTACAAACGCTTAGTGCGATAGCAAACGCGAGGCAAGCCATCAAGAGACTGCCTATGGCCGTGTGGCCATCGCCTGCAACGAGCATAAGCGGGGACTGCGCATCGGAGCCGACGAGAGCGAGGCACGGCCCTTCGCCGCTCTTGAGATCTATGGATTGAAGGTGCATTCCCTGGAAAAAACTAGGCCTTATAACCAGAAGATAGATTGCCGCGACCGCAAAGACCCCCAGAGCAATCAGCGCGGCAATGCCGACTGAGACCCATTTGCACATACGTGCGAGTTTCTTCAGCTCGGTTATTGTCTGTTCACGATTGATGACTTCATTCGATTCATATTTGTTGCTGCGAATCATGACTCCTCCAATCATTACTTCTGCTGATACTTGTATCTTACAATAAAATTAACGATAAACGATAAATAGTTGCAGATATAAAGATGGTAACGTCTGGTCTAACAGAGCCAAAAGAAATATAACCTGCTTCAGCAATTGACTTGCTAGTGGCGCGAGTTGTTTATATAGATCTAAAATAGTCACAATATACAAATACTGAGAGATGTTGGAATATAGATGAAAGGATCTAAGGGTTTTCTTTTGTTAGTAATGATGCTGCTCGGACTGTTCTGTCTGAGCAGCCCTTCTTGGGCCGAGGCTGCCTGTCCTGAAGGTGAGCCTCAGCAGTCTTATACGGGCAGCTTACTGATAACCGCTAAGGATGGTGACGCTGACTCTCGGCCCGGGCTAAATCGCCTTGCCACTTTTAAGGGAGATGGAGGAACAGTCAAGCTTGACCATATTGGTAGCGGGATTTTGAGATGGCAAGTTTAGTCGGGAGGTCGCTCGTGGACACCATATATGACGGGGATGATTGGGTCGAACATTATACTTGGCGCTTGGTCGGCTCGAATGACAATGGGGATGTGGTGTTTGATGGGCTATGCCCAAAGCATCTCCATCCTTTTGTCTCATCGTTAATTGAGAGTTCCGCTCGTGTTGCCCCTTACAGCTCGGCATCGCTTAACGATGCGGACGTTCTTAAAATCATAAATGACTCTATTGACGAGGGCATGATGAGCAGCTTGCTGTTTTCTCGGCTTGTGGGGCTAGATGAGGCTAGCTCAAAACGACTGCTTGCGGGTGAAAAGGTGGAGCTCGCCTATCATTCGATGGTTTCAATTCTGCGGCTGGCCGATGCTCTTCGAAAATAAATAAAAACGGGACAAGTGAGCTACATCACTTGTCCCGTTTTTATTTGGCTCTGCTAGACCAGAATTGGCATACGTGTGGCCCCACGGCGCCATATCGTTAGCCCTGTAGACCGCGACGGACGGGGCAGCACGAACGCTGAGGGCCTGGTAACTTTCCTCAATTCATATGGGAAAACACCCTGTAAACGATTGCAAATGACCGGTGAACGGTCAAAAACTACCGTTCACCGATATTTTCGAAACTGGTTCTAACTGGTATTAAGTCAAAAAGACCAATTCACAAATCTTCACAATGACCTGCATTTTTTCTTTACGCTATTTTTAGCCGCCCTGCGTTGTTTAGACACAGGAAAAGTTCCGATCTTTTGCCAAAGCATTTCGAAACGGTTTCAAAACCGCAGGTAGAAGTGTTAACGAGCGGTAAACGGTCGATTTTTTACCGTGAGCGGTGCAAAAACGTTTTACTGTATGAATCAACGAAAGCGACCTCTTCTGTGGTGATATAGTGACAACAACACGTCACATGGTTACTACCAGTTGAGAGACCACTGGTCTTCACAGAACGCTTTCCAAGAAGCTTTAAGGGCAAACGCCCGCTGGCTTCCGAAAAACATCGGACTCGTATTGCACATACCTTCGGAAGGGAAATTTGAATGGTTGGCTTTATTCTTACTGGTCATGGACAGTTCGCACCCGGCCTTGCAAGCGCTATCGCTATGGTCGCTGGTGACCAGCCCGCTTTTACCGTCGTTCCTTTCGAGGGCGACCAGGCTGCTTCCTACGGTGAGGATCTCCGCGCCGCTATTACCGCCATGCGCGAGGAGTGCGATGGCGTGCTCGTCTTTACCGACCTGCTCGGTGGCACCCCGTTCAACCAGTCGATGATGATTGCCCAGGATGTAGACAACGTCGAGGTCCTGACCGGCACCAACCTTCCCATGGTTATTGAGCTTCTGTTCCTCCGCGGCAATGCCACGCTCGCCGAGCTTGGCGAACAGGCCGTGACCGTTGGCCAGACGGGCATCACCGCCCAGACGGTCGCATCCGTTGCCGGCTCCGAGGAAGAGGATATCTTCGGCGACGAGGACGGCATCTAATGGCCGATTTCGGAGCCAACGTCCTGAGCTCCTCGGTCGCCCTTTTAGGCCTGCTTGTCATCATGGGCTTGATTTACACCATCTGGTCGCAAATCAACATGAAGAAGAAGCAGAAGTACTTCAAGGAGCTGCACACCGAGCTCAAGCCGGGTCAGGAGGTTCTTTTCGCCGGCGGTATCTACGGAACCGTCAAGGGCATCGAAGGCGAAAAGGTCCAGATCAAAGTCCGATCCGGTGCCGTCGTAGATGTTTCGCGTTACGCGATTCAGGAGATCAAGTAACTGTCGTCAGCAAATAACGAAAGGAAGCTGATCAACATGGCAGAACCCAACATTCTTCTTACCCGCATCGATAACCGACTGGTCCATGGTCAGGTCGCTACCCAGTGGAACTCCACCCTGGGCTCCAACCTCATCCTCGTCGCCAACGACGACGTGTCGAACAACACCATGCGCCAGAACCTCATGAAGATGGCCGCTCCCACCGGCGTTGCTACGCGTTTCTTCTCCCTGCAGAAGACCATCGACGTCATCGGCAAGGCGAGCCCGCGCCAGAAGATCTTCATCGTGGCCGAAACACCGGAAGACGTGCTTACGCTCGTCAAGGGCGGTGTGCCTATAAAGAAGGTAAACATCGGCAACATGCACATGTCGGAAGGAAAGCGCCAAGTCGCCACCTCCGTCGCAGTTAACGACGAGGATGTCGCTGCGTTTAAAGAGCTGCAGGAATTGGGGGTGGAGTTGGAGATCAGGCGCGTTCCGAGCACGCCTGTCGAGGACACGAGCAAGCTCTTCTCGTAATCCTCATGATCCACGTTGTCAGGAGTGAAACCCTGACATTCTGTACGTGATATCCAAAGTGCGTACATACATTTTGAAAGGAGGAGCAAGATGGAATACTCGATCATCCAGGTCGCTCTGGTCTTCATCGTCACGTTCGTCGCGGCAATCGACCAGTTCAACTTCCTCGAGTCTCTCTATCAGCCCATCGTCACCGGCGCCGTCATCGGTCTTATCCTTGGCGACCTCAACACCGGTCTTCTCGTGGGTGGTACCTATCAGCTCATGACGATCGGCAACATGCCGATCGGAGGCGCTCAGCCGCCTAACGCCGTCATCGGCGGCATCATGGCAGCCATTCTCGCTATCGCTACGGGCCTCGAGCCCAACGCGGCAGTCGGCCTTGCCATTCCGTTCGCTCTGCTTGGTCAGCTCGGCGTTACCCTGGTCTTCACGCTTATGTCGCCCCTCATGTCCTCCGCGGACAACATGGCTCATAACGCTGACACCAAGGGCATCGAGCGTCTGAACTACTTCGCCATGGCTCTGCTCGGCCTGATCTTCGCTGTCGTCGTCACCCTGTTCTTCATCGCTGGCGCTACCATCGGTCAGACCATCGCTTCCGCCATCCCGACTTGGCTGCAGACCGGTCTGTCCGCTGCAGGCGGCATGATGCGCTTCGTCGGCTTCGCCGTCCTGCTCAAGGTTATGATGAACCGCGATATGTGGGGCTTCTTCCTCATGGGCTTTGGCCTCGCGCTCATCACCGTTGCCAACGATTCTCTGGCAACCCCTGCCCTGCTCATCCTTGCTCTCATCGGCTTCGGCATCGCTTTCTGGGACTTCCAGCAGCAGACCGAGCTGAAGGGTGCAGCTGTTTCTGACGGAGGTGACTTCGAAGATGGCATCTAATGAGTATGTGATCCCGGAGCACTACGAGGATCTCACTCCTGCTCCGCAGCTCGACCAGAAGACCCTCAACAAGATGGCTTGGCGCTCCTGCTTCCTGCAGGCCTCGTTCAACTACGAGCGTATGCAGGCCGCTGGTTGGCTCTACTCCATCATCCCCGGTCTGGAGAAGATCCACACCAACAAGAACGACCTCGCGGCTTCCATGAGCCACAACCTGGAGTTCTTCAACACCCACCCGTTCCTCGTCACCTTTGTTATGGGTATCGTGCTTTCGCTCGAGCAGAACAAGGTTGACATCCCCACGATCCGCGCCGTCCGTGTTGCCGCAATGGGCCCGCTCGGTGGTATCGGTGACGCCCTGTTCTGGCTGACGCTCGTGCCTATCACGGCCGGCATCACCTCCAACATGGCCATTAACGGCAACGCCGCTGCGCCGATCATCTTCCTGGTGATCTTCAACGCCGTCCAGTTCGCCCTGCGCTTCTGGCTCATGAACTGGTCCTACAAGCTTGGCACCAGCGCTATTGACGCTCTGACTGCCAACATGCAGGCCTTCACCCGCGCCGCTTCCATCATGGGCGTCTTCGTCGTCGGTTGCCTGGTCGTCACCATGGGTGGCACCCAGATCAACCTCCAGATCCCCAATGGCACCACCCGTGGCCTCTCCGCCAATACCGTGATCGTCTCCGAGAAGGAGGCCGAGAACTTCACCGGTATGGAGGGCATCGATACCGAGACCGCTGAGGCCGGTACCATGGCCATGACCGATGAGGACGGCAACGCCCTCACCGCCACCGATGCTGACGGCAACGCTGTCGAGTGCGGCGTCACCGACCTGGGCAACGGCATGGAGTCCGTTACCTATGGCACCGTTACCGAGGATCCGGTCAACTTCTCTGTTGCCGACACCCTCAACACCATCGTCCCCAAGCTCGTCCCGCTTATGCTTACGCTGCTGCTTTACTACATGTTCGCTAAGCACAGCTGGACCCCGACCAAGGGCATTCTCCTGCTCTTCGTCCTGGGCATCCTGGGCGCTGGCCCGCTTGGTCTCTGGCCGAGCATCTGGTAAGGCTCTAGCTTGAGGGGTGTGTCCCTACGCGGCTCACACCCCGACCCCTTAAGCCATGTGTATGTTAAAAGCCGCGTGCTCGAAAGAGCGCGCGGCTTTTGTTTTATTGATGATTCTGGTGTGGCAGTCAGATAATGCTAAACACCCTAGGTAGTAGCTGAATTCGAGCAAAAGGGAGGATAGGATGGCGATCGGAGCGCGCAAGCAACCGCTGTACGATCAGCTGGTCGATATTCTGACCGAAAAGATTGACCATGAATATCACGCCGGTGACATGATTCCTTCCGAGCGCGAACTTTCGGAGCGCTATGGTCTCTCGCGCACCACGGTGCGTCTGGCTCTGCAGGAGCTGGAGCGTTTGGGACTGGTGGTTCGGCAGCACGGTCGCGGCACCTTTGTGACCGACCGTTCGGCAAAAGCAACCAACCTTATGCAGTCCTACAGCTTTACCGAGCAGATGCGCGCGATGGGTCGCGACCCCGAGACCACGATTCTCGAGTTTTGCGAGATGGAGGCCGATAAGAATCTGGCCGAGCATATGGGATGCCGCATTGGCGATCGCATCTTTAAGCTCAAGCGCCTTCGTTCTGCCGACAACATGCCCATGATGGTCGAACGCAGCTATCTACCGGTTCGTCAATTTCTGTCCCTAAAGCGACCGCTCCTTGAGCGCAAGCCGCTTTACGATGTGATTGAGCAAGACTTTCAGCAAAAGATACGCGTGGCTGAAGAGGAGTTCTATGCGAGCATAGCCCGTCCCACCGACGCCCACCTTTTGGGAATTGTCGAGGGCTCGCCTGTGCTCGATTTGGTCAGGACTACGTATAACGAGTCAAACGAGGTTGTGGAGTATACGCTCTCGGTTGCTCGTGCCGACCAGTTTAAATACAAGGTTTATCACCAGCGCAGCGTTTAGCGCCTCCAGTGTTTTCATGTGATGATTCTTTGCATTTAACTGGTTACTACCAGATAACCAACCGAAGTGTATAATTGCACGTCAGAGGATTACTTCTAGAGAGAGGTATTAGAAATGTTCGAGAAGAGTGTCGAGGAGCTCACCGAGCTCGGCGCCCAGATCACCACGGCCGAGATTGCCCAGCAGCCCGAGCTTTGGCGTGATACGCTCAACATCTATCGCGAGAACAAGGAGGCCATCGAGGCCTTCCTGGCCGAGGCTCGTGCTATGGGCGAGGGCCGTCTGTCCGTTGTCTTCACCGGTGCCGGTACGTCCGACTACGTTGGCGATACCTGCGCCCCGTACCTGCGTCACGCTGGCAACACTGATCTCTACGACTTTAAGCCCATCGCCACGACCGACATCGTGAGCGCTCCGCGCGATTTCCTGCGCGCCGAGGATCCCACGCTCGTGGTTTCCTTTGCCCGCTCTGGCAACAGCCCCGAGAGCCTTGCCGCCGTTGCCGTTGCCAAGGAGCTCGTCCACAACGTCAAGTTCCTCAACATCACCTGCGCTCCCGAGGGCAAGCTCGCCGTCGAGTCTGCCGATGATCCCAATGCGCTGACGCTGCTCATCCCGCGCGCCAACGACAAGGGCTTCGCCATGACCGGTTCTTACACCTGCATGACCCTGCTCTCCACCCTCATCTTTGACGAGGCTTCCGATGAGCAGAAGGCCGAGTGGGTCGAGACCATCGCCAAGATGGGCGAGGAGGTCATCGCTCGTGAGCCTGAGATCGCCGATTACCTGGCTGGCGACTTCAACCGCGTGACCTACCTGGGCTCCGGCTCCTTCGGTGGCCTTGCTCAGGAGAGCCAGCTCAAGATCCTCGAGCTTGCTCACGGCCTGGTTGCCACCTCTTACGACACCTCCATGGGCTATCGTCACGGACCCAAGTCCTTCGTTGACGACAAGACCCTCGTGTTCGTCTTCGTCAACAACGACGCCTACACCCGTCAGTACGACATCGACATCCTCAACGAGATCGGTGGCGACGACATCGCTCAGCACACCGTCGCCGTTCAGCAGGAGGGTGCCACCGTCTACGAGGGTGAGTCCTTCACCTTCAAGGGCTACGAGGCGCTTCCCGAGGGCTACCTTGCTCTGCCGTTCGTGATGTTTGCCCAGGCCATCAGCCTGCTCAACTCCGTGCGCGTGGGCAACACGCCCGATACGCCGAGCCCTACCGGCACGGTCAACCGCGTGGTCAAGGGCGTGACGATTCACCCCTTCACCGCTTAATCGCGTCCCCCTGTAAGGGCGCCCGTCCGCTCATAACGGCGGGCGGGCGCTTTTTGTTTTTACATGGACCGGGTATAAGTATCACCACGGTCAACTGCTTTAGAAGCAAGGAGTGCATATGAGCACGTACGCAATTAAGGCTGACAAGTTCTTCTTGCCGGCAGGCCCGCAACTGGGCGGCTATCTTATGGTCGAGGATGGCGTCTTTGGCGCCTGGCAGGCCGACGAGCCCTCTTGCGAGATTAAGGACTACACGGGATCGTGGATCGCGCCGGGCATGGTCGACACCCACATCCATGGCTTCTATAACCATTCGACTACCGATAACGACCCCGAGGGCATTGATATCAGCTCGACCGAGCTCGCCCGTCGCGGCACCACCAGCTGGCTGCCCACGACGTTTACCGACGGCGTTGAGCAGATCAAGGATGCCTGCGCCGCCATCGCCCAGGCCGACGAGGGCCGCGGCCCCGACTTCTGCGGCGCCCGCATCCAGGGCATCTACCTGGAGGGCCCCTTCTTTACCATGAAGCACGTGGGTGCGCAGAATCCCGCCTATCTGATCGATCCTTCCGAGGAGGTCTTCGACCAGTGGCAGGAGGCTGCCGGCGGACGCATCGTCAAGAGCGCTATGGCCGCCGAGCGTGACGGTGCCGCCGCCTACGCTGCTGCCCTGAACGCCAAGGGCGTGGTGACCAGCATCGGTCACTCCGACGCCACCTACGATGAGTGCATCGCTGCCATCAACGCCGGTGCCAGCTGCTTTACGCACACCTACAACGGCCAGCGTGGCCTGCATCATCGCGAGCCCGGTGTCGTGGGTGCCGCTATGTCCACTCCCGAGACATACGCCGAGATCATCTGCGACGGCAAACATGTGAACCCTGCCGCCATCAAGGCACTGCTGCAGGCCAAGGGCTGGCAGCACACGGTGCTTATCACCGACTGTCTGGGCTGCGGTGGCATGCCCGAGGGCAGCTACACCAGCGGTGGCATGGATGTCATCATGAAGGACAACCTGTGCTGGCTCGCCGACGGCAAGAGCATTGCCGGTTCGGTGCTCACGCTTGCCCAGGGCGTCAAGAACATTGTCGATTGGGGCATCGCCAGCGCCGATATCGCCATTCGCATGGCAACCGAGGTGCCGGCTCGCTCTGCACACATCGAGGATAAGTGCGGCAGCATTATGCCGGGTCGCGACGCCGACTTTGTCGTGTTCGACCATGAGCTCACCCTCGTCGAGACGTATGTTGGCGGCCAGAGCGTCGGCAACGCATTTACTGAGTAACGACAGAAAAAGACGGCGGGCCCGAATTTGCTCGGACCCGCCGTATGGGTTAACGCTCAAAAGCACCTTAACAGTTACAGCTTGTTAGCGATCTTCTTTGCCGTGCGCTTGATGCCGGCCACCAGGCCTCCCGCAGGATGCTCTTTTTCGTATGCCAGGCGCTTCTCGCGTTTGGCATACTCTTCGACGATGATGTCGCCGTACTCATCTTCGATCTTATCGAAGAAATCGACAGCGCCCTTAATTTCCTCAGCGGTCGGGTGTCCCTTCTGGACGCCGCCCATGAGCTTAAACGGGCCCCACGTATCAAAGCCGGTGCATCCGTAGACACCCATAAAGATGGCCTGCCTCATGCGGCAGATGCCATCGATATCCTTGCCGTACCACTTGTTTTTGCCGCCGTAGGTCATAAGACCAAACACCTTGTCCTGCGGCTGCAGCACGTTGGTGAGCACGCGTGCCATATCCTTGTCGATCTCGGAGTAATAGATGCCCGTGGCGACACCGATCAGATGATATTCGTGCAGGTTGGGATACTCGTTTTTACCGAGTGACTTCACGTCGAGGGTATCGATCTCGGGGTGCGCCTCGACGATGGCGTCCACGAGCTTTTTCGTATTGCCGTGATGGCGCGAGGCGTAGAGGATGATGGTTCGCATAAGAAGGCCTTTCAGCTGTAATTGCATCAATGTCTGTATGGTACCCCGTTACATGGCGGGGATACCGGACGCATCGATGAACGTGCGGGTTTGTCCTTTGGTCAGGGCCGAGACGGGTTCTTGCGAGCAAAAAGCAGTTGTTCGAAAGGATGGATAATGGAATACGCTCTTTCCAACGATTCGATTTCTATCAAGGTTTCCACGGCCGGCGGCTCGTTTACCTCGATTGAGGCCGGAGGTCGCGTGTATTTGTGGCAGGGCGATCCCGCCGTGTGGTCCGGCCAGGCACCGATTTGCTTCCCGATTTGCGGAGGCTTGCGCGACAACAGCGCCATGACATTTGCCGGGCATCATGTAAAGCTCGCTCGCCACGGGTTTGCGCGCAAACAGGAGTGGAAGCTGTTGAGCCAAGGCGAGAACGAGCTGGCGATGTGCCTGGCTTCGGAGGATAACGCCGCATTGCTGAGTGATTATCCGTATCCGTTTAAGCTTGTCGCCCGCTATACGCTCGAGGACGCTGCCGTGCGCGTCTCCTACGAGGTCACCAACGAGGGCACCGAGGACATGCCTTTCTTTATCGGTGGACACCCCGGCTTTAGGTGTCCGCTCGACGAGGGTGAGTCCTATACGGACTACGAGTTGCGTTTTGAGAAAGACGAGGCCGCGGAGCTCTGCACCGCCGTTCCCTCGACCGGATTGATTGATGTGGACAGGCGCTCCAAGAACCCCATGGTGGGAAAGACGCTGCCTTTGTCGCATGAGCTCTTCGATTTTGCGGAGACCATCTTTGACGTGCTCGAGAGCCGTCAGGTCACGCTTTCCAAAAAGGGCGAGGACAAGGGCGTTCGCCTGAGCTTTGAGGGCTTCCCGTACCTCATTGTGTGGAGCAAGCCCGAGGGTGATTTTGTGGCAGTTGAGCCCTGGGGCGGCCTCTCGACCTGTTCCGATGAGGACGACGTGCTTGAGCATAAGCGCGGCTGCCTTGTCGCCAAGCCCAAGGAGACCATCGTCCGCTCGTTCACGATTGAGATTCTGTAATTCCGTTTTGTCGACTCGTATCGCGAGGCATAAGGAGCCTGCGAGATAAGGAGCTAAAAATGATCCTCACCGTTACGATGAACCCGTCTGTCGATACGCGCTATCAGCTCGATGAGCTCATTATCGACGACGTCAACCGCGTGACGCCCGAAAAGACCGCCGGCGGCAAGGGCCTCAACGTGGCCCGTGTGCTGGGTCAGCTGGGTGACGACGTTGTGGCAACCGGTCTGCTCGGCGGCCACATGGGCGCCTACATGGCTGAGCTCATGGACGCCAACGGTATTAACAACGACTTTGTGCCCATCAAGGGCGAGACTCGTATTTGCCTCAACATCCTCCACGCCGGCAACCAGACCGAGCTGCTCGAGAGCGGCCCGACAATTGCCCCCGAGGAGCTCGATGCCTTTACTGCCAAGTTTACCGAGCTTGCAGGCAAGGCCGACGTCGTCACCATTTCGGGTTCGCTGCCCCGCGGTGTCGAGGCAGACTACTATGCCAAGATTACGGGCATTGCCGAGAACGCCGGCGCCAAGGTGTTGCTCGATACCTCGGGTGCTTCGCTCGAGGCCGCCCTTAAGTCCGAAATTAAGCCCGAGCTGGTCAAGCCTAACCTGACCGAGATCAACGGCCTTTTGGGCACGAGTTTTACCACCGACGATGTGGACGAGCTCCGCGCCGCGCTCGCCTCTGATGCCCGCTTCTCCGATATCCCCTGGGTCGTCGTGTCCATGGGTGCCGCCGGTTCCGTGGGCTTCCACAACGGCCGTGCGTTCCGCGCAAAGACGCCCGATATCCCTGCCGTTAACGCCACGGGCTCTGGTGACTCCACTATCGCAGGCTTCGCACATGCCATCGCTGCTGGCGCAGACGACGAGACGGTGCTGCGTACCGCCAACACCTGCGGCAAGCTCAACGCCATGGATCCCATGACCGGCCATCTGGTCATGGATCGTTGGGACGAGGTCTACAACGGCGTTGTCGTGACCGAGCTGTAGGAGCTTGGGTTGCGGCCCCGGCATCGCTTGCTAGCTCATGTCGACCACAAGTGCGGTAGCATTACGCTGGGGCGCGACGCCGAGCTTGTCGTGTTCAATCCCGACCTTACCCTGGTCGAGACGTATGTGGGTGGCAACGGCGTCGGTAACGCGTTTGCCGAGTAGCCGCCAAAGAAACGATCCGAGAGGGGATTTAGATGATTTACGGTGCACTGGGCGATATCGAGGAATACCGCGGAATGCTCAAGGGGCTCGACGTGCTGATCGATTGGCTCGAGGAGAACGACCCGGCGCAGCTCGAGGTCGGCAGCCATCAGATTCTGGGTGACAAGGTTTTTGCGAACGTCATGGCTCCCACGACGCGTCCCGAGGCCGAGGCTCACTATGAGACGCATCAGCGCTATCACGACCTGCAGATCGACGTCGAGGGTCGCGAGGCCTTTAAGGTTGCCACGGGCAGCCTGACGCTGGTCCAGGAGTTTGACGAGAAGGACGACTACGATCTGGTCGATTCCGACGCTTCGATCGCCGGCGATCTTGCCGACGACAAGTTTGCGCTGTTCGTTGCCGGCGAGCCTCATATGCCCACGCTCGAGTTCCCGGGCGATGGCGCGCAGCCGGTCAAGAAGATCTGCTTTAAGCTGCTTGCAGATGCTTACTGGGAGGAGTAGCGCGCTGCTCGGCTGAGCTGCTCGTCTGATGGCGTGATTCCATTGAGGAGCGCGCTTGAGCCCCGTTAATCGTGGTTCCCTTGGGGATTGCGGTTGGCGGGGCTTTTTTGTTGAGTAGGGGAGTTGCCGGCGGCGTTGTGTTTGGGTTGGCGCACACGCACTCAAAATCGGCAACAAAAAAGCCGCCCGAAGGCGGCTATCTTGTGCAATGGAGCCAGCGACCGGGCTCGAACCGGTGACCCCCGCTTTACGAGAGCGGTGCTCTACCAACTGAGCTACGCTGGCGGCCATGTGATGACGCAACAGAGGCGTCAACGGCTGTCTATGATACGGGACATCGCACATCCGCGCAAGTGTTCTGACGGCTTTTCTCACTTTAAATGCACTAATATTGGAGACGCGATGTCTTGCTCTTACGGGTCTCAAACAGAATGGGGCTGCCATGGCTCAACCCAGGATACTTCTCACACGTATCGATGACCGGTTTATTTACGGGCAAGACGTTGAGCTGTGGAACGAGGCTGTGGGTTCCAACCTTGTCCTAATCGTCAACGATGAGATCGCGGCAGATTCGCGCCAATGGGCACCCATGAGGGTGGCGGCGCCCGAGGGCGTGTGGACGCGGTTTTTCTCGGTGCAAAGGACCATCGACATCATTCATACCGCAACGCCGCGTCAATGGATTCTGGTCATGGTGGCCTCACCCGCCGATGCGCTCGCGCTGGTTAAGGGTGGTGTGCCAATAACCAAGATCAGCATCGGCCATATGCAGGCAGAGGAGGGTAAGCGTCCCGCAACACCCGCAGTTGCCGTGGACGACACAGACGTCGCTGCTCTCAGAGAGCTGCAAAAGCTCGGCATAGAACTAGAAATCCGCTACCTCCCCAGCTCCAACCCCGACCCCATCGAAACCTTGCTCAATTGATCCCTTGGGGACGGAGGGAAAGGGATCAATTTGCCTTCGTAGGGGGTCTGTGTGGCGCCGTCTGCCAAAACTATGCCGGTTTACTACGACGAATTGCTTATCGCCGAGCATGCCAAATTTGCGGAGAATAAAACAGCAGGTAGACGAGTTGTTAATTTTTTATAAACCAGCGCGTGGTCGGACATCGTGGGTTCATCGTAGTAATTCGGCATAGTTTTGTTATGTCACCAATTCGGTGGCATCGAAAAAAAAGATTTAGGCATGAAAAAGCGCCCGTCGGCGGTGTGCCGGCGGGCGCTGCTGTGCGATATGTCGCGTTGTGGGCTTAGTGCCTCATAAAGTGGTATTCGATCACATTGCTGTAGGGATGACCCGGGCCCACAATGCCCTGCGGGAACAGCGGCTGGTGCGGTGTGTCGGGGTACATCTCGGCCTCGAGGGCAAAGCCGGCGCCCCAGCCATAGTTGGCATCGTCCTTGGCGTGCTCGTCGCCCAGCCAATTGCCAGTGTAGAGCTGCACGCCCGGGGCGGTGGTGTAGTAGTCCAGCTCGCGGCCGGTCCACATCTCCTCGACATGTAGGGCGCGACGCAGGTTGCGGCCGTACTGATAGCCATCGATGCACAGGCAGTGATCGTAGCCACGGGCCTGCTTAATCTGCGGGTCGTCGGCCTCCATGCCGGGTGCGATGGGGCGCAGCTCGCGAAAGTCAAACGGTGTTCCCTCGACCGGAGCGATCTCGCCGGTGGGGATGTTCTGCTCGTTAATGGGCAGGTAGTGGGCGGCGTTGGCCACAAAGAAGTGCTCGCAGTCCATGCCGGCGTTGTGGCCGGCAAGGTTAAAGTACGTGTGGTTGGTCATGGACACGTAGGTGGCGCGGTCGCTCTCGCAGCCGTATTCGATACGGAAGCGTCCGGTGCGCGTCACGGTAAACACGGCCGTAAAGGTGCGGTTGCCGGGCAGGCCCAACTCGCCATCCTCAAGCGAGGTGGTCATACGCACGGCATTGTGGAGCTCGTCGAGCTCAACGTCCCACACGCGCTTGTGCAGGCCATGCTCAAGGTCGCTGTGCAGGTTGTTGGCACCCTCGTTGGCCGGCATATGCCAGTCCATGCCGGCGATGGTGATCGTGGCACCCGCCGTGCGGTTGGCCACAGGTCCGATGGTCGCGCCAAAGCAGGCGGGGTTGTCAAAGTAATCCTCGAGCTTATCGAAGCCCAGCACCACATCGCGCACGTTGCCAGGGATGTCGGGTACGTCGATGCCCAATACGGTAGCGCCATAGTCCATAATGCGAACGCAGATCTCGGGCCCGTTGAGGGTGTAACGATGAACGGGGGTACCGCACGGCGCGGTGCCGAAAAGCTCGGAAGTGATCATTTGGTTCCTAACATCGAGGTATTTCCGACAAACTGTAGCGCGAACAAGCGAGATTATCACTACACCCCACTAAAGCAGGGGGTATTTTTCTCAAAAAAGTGATGATTGGAGCTGTGCGGGCGTTCATTTCTGACGCGCGCGAGTCTGATACAATTTGTTCGTTATTGTTTGAATTGACGTGAGCGTGGAACAGCGAGGACTCATCGTGATTAAAGCGGAGCGACAGGATAAGGTTCGGCAGCTGCTCGAGGAACAGGGAACGGTCTCGGTCAAGGAGATTTCGGATGCGTTAGGTGTCTCGGATATGACGATCCGCCGTGACCTTGAGGAGCTTGCGAGCCTGGGCGAGATCGAGCGCGTGCACGGCGGAGCCCGCAGTGCGCAGAGCCGTCCACACGCTATGCTGCGCCATGAGTATTCGCACAGCGAAAAGCGTACAAAGCATGCCGAGGAAAAGCTGCAGATTGCGTGCCGTTCTGTGGAGCTTATCGAGGAAGGCTCGACCATCTTTTTGGGCACGGGCACCACGGTTGAGCAGATGGCCTCGATGCTGCCGGCGTTTCGCCTGCGCATTGTGACCAATTCGCTTTCGGTGTTTAACCTGCTCGAGGCGCGCGAAGACTGCGAACTGTGCCTGGTGGGCGGCGTGTACCGCCGCCGCACTGCCGCCTTTGTGGGCCCCACGGCCGAGGACACCTTGCGCGCACTGGGGATCGACGCAGCCTTTATCGGCGCAAACGGCATCTTGGACGGCGACGTGTCCACGTCCAACATGGAAGAGGGCCGCATCCAGCAGCTCGCCTTTAGCAAGGCCGACTCGCGCTATCTGATCGCCGATTCCAGCAAGATTGGCAAGCGCGACTTCTACACCTTCTGCCGTCTGGACAGCCTGGACGCCGTGGTGTGCGAGCCGGGCATCGCCGCCGAAGATCGTGCCGCCATCGAGGAGCATACGCAGGTCATTTGCTAGCTAGCGCTACGGGATTGCCAACGGGCGATGCGGGAGGACTTTTACCTCCTGTCATTGTGGAAACCAGTGCGTCAGCGCTACGCGATATGACGCGCAAATGAGGACTCCACTATCAAATCGTCTCAACCTGTGACATCTAGACGTCCAAAACCGGTCTTAGTGTTACAGATTGAGACAATTCGGCGTGGTCTACCTTGTTTGTCTCGATCTGTAACGGTTAGGACTTAAAAACTCGGCTACGTGTTACAGATCGAGACAAAAGAAAAAGAACATTAGGACTTGAAAATAAAGTTTTGATAAGGGACCCGCCCAGTTAAGACGGTGCGGCAGACAATTGAGATTAGTTTGCCTCCGGAGTCGTAAGCATAATGAGTCAGTTCGATGACCGGAAGTTTTGCAACACCATAATTACTGGCTTCGGAATCGCTAAGCTGACGTGCTCTATAGCTTTCCCTAACAGATTGGATAGACTTGGACAAGTCGTCCATGATTCTGCTAAATGCCTGAAAATCTAACTGGTTATTCGGAACGCGCGACTTTGAAATGAAGAACGTATCAGCGCCTATGAAGCTGCCTTCAAGTTCGTAGGTCAATTCAAGACGCTGAATTTCATCGCGACTTTGACATCCAAATTGTTGGAGCATCATTACGGAAATTGGACGACCTGATGTGAGGCCGCCGAAATGTTTGGTGATGGCATCCGGATCAACGCCATCGCAATGGCTTGCAAAGTCAAAGTCTAAAAGTGAATTGAGCTCGCTAACGCGTTTCGGTGCAACAAACGATCCCTTACCTTGGATTCGATAGATACTTCCACGACGCTCCAGCTCACTCATGGCAAGTCGGACGGTTGTTCTGCTTACGGCGTATTCGTCGCAGAGTTCCATTTCTGTTGGAAGTTTATCGTCTGCTTGATATTCATCGACGATCTGCTTGAGCAGCGCGTCGGTGAGCTGTAAATAGAGTGGCCGTTTTTCGTGTGTATCGAGCATTAGAGCCTCAGTTTGCATGTTGGTTATACCTGATGGTTGCCTCAGTCGGGATGTAACGTGGGCAAGGTAACCTTAACGTATCACAGAGCGGCTCAGCATGACGATCTGATGCCTGTATCCACGAAGGGCTTGTCCGAGCGTGAAGATATTCTGGGGCAGGCAAATACCGTTCATGGAGTCCCCGATATGTTGGAGGTCAGCGCCGGCTGCTTTTGCTGCAAGGCCTATTTTCTTAATGGTCTCGCTGTCGCAGGAGTCTTGACTCGTCCCGTTCGCCGCCATGACGAGAACCTTCTCTTCAATTGACTTGCCTACGTTGTGGGATCGTACAAAGTCTACGATGGCGCGCAGGTCTGCTTCTTGGAAGCAAGGGACGGTGTAGGGGGCTGGCACGAGAAGGATATCGACGCCGAGGTCAACAAACTTGCGCGCAATTTCGAGCGTCATGACAGGTTCCGCAACGCCCGCTCCATGCATTTTTCCGGCTATGACCAGGCCATTGAAATGCTCTTTGGAGAGTTTAATCGAATGGGCGATTGCATCGTTGGAGACGCCGGTTCCAGGGTTGCCCGTCAGGCAGATAAAATCAAATCCGAGTTCGTTAGCCTTTTCTAAGGTCTTGGGAGAGACACGACGACCCATGGGGATTTCCGTTCGGGATTCAGACATCTCTGCCTCGTTATCAACTGGCTCCAGATTGACGCCAATGGGCCTTCCGCATGCTCGCTTCACCCAAGTGACCGGGTTTTCATTGAGATCATCTGGAATACCGGCAATAACTGGATCGAACACATCGAGCGCGTTAAACAGAAGCAGGTCGGCACCTGCGGCACGTTCGATTTCTGCATTAGTAACGCCGCCGAGAAATTGGGAAGAGGGTACGTTTTCCGCCATGATGGTACGTCCCTCGGAAGCCAGAATTGCCTGTTTTAGATCCATGGGTGACGTGGCGGCAAAATCGGATGCGGACATGTTCAGTAATCGTTTGGGCATTGTTACTTCCTTTGACTAGAACGACAGGCTTGTGACATTGTCTCTAATATTGTTACAACAATATATTCAATATGTTATATCCAATCGGTGAACGGTTGCAAACTTATTGTACTGCTCGCAAAAAATAGCCTTTAGCTGGGAAAACCTTATATTAATCAACTACCGTTCACCGAATAAATATTTGAATTCTTGACATATCGACAAAGCGGAAAAAGAATTGGTTATGACAAATCGCGCAAATGATATTACATTTCGCACAAGAACGTATTCACTTACATAAGTGGATACAAACGGGGACGACGACGGTTGAGTCCGGATAAATCGTTGTGTGCCCGGGAATCATGAAAGGATGTGTTATGGACGCTATCGTCAAATTCCTTGAAAAACACCAGCCCCTCTTCGACAAAATCTCGAGGAACATTTATCTGGTGGCGATTAAGGATGGCTTTCTCTCGAATATGCCAATTGTGCTGTTCTCGAGCCTGTTCCTTCTTCTTTCGACGCTCCCTGCCTATGTAGGCATCACGCTTCCGTCTGAGGTGCTGGATTTCTTCAATAAAATCTATGCATATACCATGGGACTTCTTGGCATTATGGTGGCCGGCACCACGGCGAGCTCACTTGCCATGTCGATGAACCGTCGCATGCCTTCGGGTAAATCTCTCAACCCCACCTCGTGCATGGTTTGTGCCATGTGCGGCATGCTCTTGCTATCGGTGACGAACGATGTTGTCTCGATTGGCGGAGCAGATACATCTGTTTTTGAAACCGGCTATATGGGAACCAAGGGTTTTCTCGCTGCGTTCGTAGCCGCATTCTTGACCGTTAATATCTATAAGGTGTGCATTAGCCATAATGTGACGATCAAGCTTCCCAAAGAGGTCCCTGGCTCTATTGCGCAGAGTTTTCGCGATATCTTTGCATTTGGGTTTTCGATCCTTGCGTGCGCTTTTATCGATCTTGCGAGCCGCAAGCTGCTTGCTGTGCCGTTCGCCAATTTGGTATCCGCTCTCATCTCGCCGCTGTTCTCCGCGGTCGACACCTATCCTGGCATGGCGCTTATCGAAGGCGCGGTCGCGCTTTTCCAATTTATGGGTATCCACGGTGCTTCGGTTGTCATGAGTCCGATCAATGCTGCGCTCTACGGCAATACCGTTACCAATCTTGAGGTTTTCCAAGCAGGTGGACACCCGTCAATTGCTCTCACGCAGGACTTTACAAGCTTTATCGGCGGTCTGGGCGGTTCTGGCTGCACGTTCATCGTTCCTATTATCCTGATCATGTTTATGCGCTCCAAGCAGCTTAAAGCCATGGGCAAGGCATCGATTATCCCGGTGATTTTTGGAGTTAACGAGCCCGTTATCTTCGGTATGCCGATTGTTCTCAATCCCTATATGTTCGTGCCCTTCCTAGTGGCTCCTATGGTCAACGCCATTATCGGTAAATTTTTCATTGACGTCATTGGAATGAACGCCCCCATGTATACCATGCCGTGGGCGCTTCCCGGCCCAATTGGTGCGTTCCTCACCACGGGTCTCGATCTGCGTTCTCTCGTATTGATGGCAGTGCTGTTGGTCGTTGACTTTGTGATTTACTATCCGTTCTGCAAGGCGTATGACCATCAGCTTTGTTTGGAAGAGTCTGCAAAGGAGACTGCAGGAAACTCGGATGCAGATGCTATTGCCGCACAGGAAAATGTCGCAAAAGCTCTCGAGGCGGTAAAGGACAAGGCGGAGCAGATCCGCGTGCTTGTGCTTTGCCAGGGTGCCGGCACTTCGACTCTCTTGGCAAATGCTCTTCGCGAAGGTGCCGCTGCTAAGGGTATCGATCTGGTTTCTCAGTCCGGTGCGTACGGAAGCCACTATGAGACGATGGATCAGTACAACGTGATTGTTCTGGCGCCCCAGGCACGCATGTACTATGACGCTATGAAGGCCGATACCGATCGCCTTGGAATTAAACTGCTCACCACAAGGGGCAAGGAGTATATCGACCTTACCAACGATCCCGAAGGTGCAATTGACTGGATCGTTCAGGAGCTGGCCAAATAGTTGATGCACTCCGTCGTTGATTCGTCTATGTATAGTACGGCCCCGCAGCTTATTGAGCTGCGGGGCCGTATTTCGTTGAGTATCCAATTGAGACAATGAGCGCAACCGTCGTGAGATCGCATTTGCGCTCTCCGAGTCACCGACAAGCTACCTTCCATCCATGTGACCAATTCGCTTTCGGTGTTTAACCTGCTCGAGGCGCGCGAAGACTGCGACCTGTGCCTCGTGGGCGGCATGTACCGTCGCCGCACCGCCGCCTTTGTGGGACCAACAGCCGAGGATGCCCTGCGTGCGCTGGGCATCGACGCGGCGTTTATCGGCGCCAACGGCATCTTGGACAGCGACGTGTCCACGTCCAACATGGAAGAGGGCCGCATCCAGCAGCTCGCCTTTAGCAAGGCCGACTCGCGCTATCTGATCGCCGACTCCAGCAAGATCGGCAGGCGATACTTCTGCCCCCTGCCGGCGCGGGGATTATCGCTTCACAATGACGCGCAAATAATTTTGGGCAACAAGGATGAGGCTATTCTGGGATATGACTAGACTCCGTATTTCGTCTTTATGTCCCTTGAGAATGAATCGTAGTCTTCATAGAGCCCCTCTCTGCTTTCATCCTCGGCGTGGCTTACACGTTCAAGGAGCTTATCCTTTGGAGCCTCTTTTGTTATTGCGGCCTCGCTATCGGGTATTGTGGATTGCAAGAATAGTTCTAGAGCATGGACGTCTTTGAGTATGTAGCCCGTCGAACGACCCGCCCCTGTTTTTTCGATTGCGCTGCAACTAACAAGCTGACTGAGGGTTCGTTTAACGGTAACCTCGCTGATATCGGGGCAGTTGGATCGGATGTCTGATTTCTTAATGACGCCGGGTCTCTGTTGAAATAGAACGGCGATGCGCGCTTGCTTCGACATGGGACGAGTGCTTGATTCAATTAAGGTACGCTGTTCGAGCTGTCGGTAGGCGGCCAGGGTTGTTCCGAGCATGAAACGGATAAAGGGTGCTTCGGTGTTTTGATTTTCATTCCATCCAGTGGAGCTTGCAGCGAGGGCGTTGTAGTAAAGCGCTTTGTTGTCTTCAATAAGTCGTTCGATGCTGATGTAACGCGCAACGTCGTATCCAGTCTTTTCGAGCAGCAGCGTTGTAAGGAGCCGGCTCATCCTGCCATTGCCATCGTTGAAGGGATGAATACTGACAAAATCGAAGATAAAGCGGAGCGATATAAGGAGGGGATCGCAAACTTGGCGAGATAAAGCATCGTTGAGGGACTGGCAGGCTTCTTTAATAAGTCCCGGGGTTGCTAGAGCCGAAGGGGGCCTAAAGCGCACAAATCGATTACCTTGATCGTCAATGGAGACGATTTCGTTATCGCTATCCTTCCAATGGCCTCCATACGAGATTGCCGTGTGCGCCATGAGGTCACGATGCAACTGCAGAATGACCGATGGCGTTACGGGAATGGAATCGTGTTGCTCGTGAATAAGCGACAGCACATCTCGGTATCCAGCGATTTCTTCCTCTGCGCGGGAGCTTGGCTTGGCGGAATACGCCATGATTGCTTTGAGTCTTTTTTGGGTGGTAACAATTCCTTCAAGTCCGTTGGAGGATTGGGTGCTTTGGATCTTAGCTTCCTCCATAAGGGACGATAGGAGTTCGGGTTTGACTTGACTCAGAATAAGCTGTCGGCCTTTATGCTCGCGTATCGAGAGGAGGAGGTTGGTGATTGGAGTTGCTTCGAGTTCCGTTGGGACTGTGGTGTAATCGAACTGGCGCATGCGGCTCCTTTCGGTATCACGAACATACTTTCGATATCATAATACCATTAAATGATACCGAAAGTATGTTCGTGATACCGAAAACTAGAAATCATGCTTCATAACTGCTTGGAAAGTTTGGATTTGACTATCTTATTGTCTTGATCTGTAACAGGTAGACGGTCGAAAGTGGGCTACGTGTTACAGATTTAGACATTTCTGCTCGGGCGTTCTGTTTGTCTCGATCCGTAACAGCTGGGGCCGAAAATCCCTGCTAGATGTTACAGATCGAGACGAATGATCCGCTCGGGCCCACCAAAAACAAAAAGGCCGCATGCGAGCCCGTGGGGGGATTCGCATGCGGCCGACAGGGGGTATGCGGCGGAAACTAGGCCATGAGCAGGCCGGTCTCCGCGACGTTCTTGTACCAGTACGCGCTTGCCTTGGGATAGCGCTTCTGGGTCTCAAAGTCGATGTAGAACAGGCCATAGCGCTTGTTGTAGCCGTTGGTCCAGGAGAACTGGTCCTGCAGCGACCACACAAAGTAGCCGTCGACGTTTACGCCGCCGTCGATTGCCTTGAGGATCCACGCGAGATGCTGACGCATGTAGTCGATGCGAGGGGCGTCGTCGATAAAGCCGTCCTCGAAGTCGTCCTTATAGCCCATGCCGTTCTCGGTGATGTAGATCTTCTTGTAGTTGGGGTAATCGTTCTTAATGCGGAGCAGCAAGTCGTAGAGGCCCTCGGGATAGATGATCCAGTCCCAATCGGTGGTGGGTACGCCTTCGCGCACGCATGACTCGCCCACGCCCTTGAGGAACCAGCGCGAGGAGCCCTTGTCGCCGGTGCCATTGTGGTTGATGCCGTTTTCGCCCTCGGCGGCACGCAGGAACTGGCACTTGTAGGTGTTGACGCCCAGGCAATCGTTATAGGGGAGCGCGGCGGTCAGCGCGGCGATGTCCTCGTCGCGGACGTCGAGCTCGCCGCCGGCGATATGGGCCAGCTTGGTCGCAGCCTCCATGGTGTCGGCTGCATAGTGGCCGCGGAAGGTGGCGTCGAGTACCCAGCGGTTGTTGATGACGTCGGCCATGCGAGCCGCCTCGCAGTCGGCGGCGTTGTTGGGGTCGAGGGGATACTTGGGCTCCAAGTTCTGGACAATGCCGATCTCGCCCTCAAAGCCGCCCTCGTGGAAGGCGACGACGGCCTTGGCATGGGCCACCATCATGTTGTGCATGAGCTGGAAGGCCTTGTCCAGGCGATACTTCTCGCCGTGCGGCCAGTTGCCGACGATAAAGCTGCCCTCGGCGGTCGCGGGAATCTCGTTAAAGGTAAACCAGTGCTTGACCTCGGTGAACTCGGCAAAGCAGAACTTGGCGTACTCGACAAAGGCGTCGATCGTCGTGCGCGTCAGGAAGCCCTCGCCGCCGTTCTGGTAAAAGGCCTCGGGCGTATCGAAGTGATCGAGCGTGACATAGGGGATAACGCCGGCTTTATTGCAGGTGGCAAAGAGCTTGTGATAGAAGGCAACACCCTCGGGGTTAATCTCGCCGGTGCCGTTGGGGAAGATGCGGCTCCAAGCGATGGAGACGCGGATACCGTTGATGCCGAAGCGCTGGCACAGATCGATATCGACCG
>ENA-OUOU01000442-OUOU01000442.1-human-gut-metagenome-genome-assembly--contig:-NODE-442-length-25841-cov-12.539479_pt1 | contig 25841 bp, 22 predicted proteins | sample MGYA00237936_ERZ548765 | MGnify/ENA primary metagenome ERZ548765 (study PRJEB26490, sample SAMN05356889) | human gut metagenome | biome: terrestrial biome; feature: human-associated habitat; material...
CGCCGATGGCGGTGTACTTGCCGGGGTTGTGGAGGAAGTCGATGATCTCCTCCAGCGACTCCTTGGCCTCGTCCTGACCGGCCACGTCCTTGAAGGTGACGCCGGTGGATTTCTCCATATAGACCTTGGCGTTGGACTTGCCCACGCTGCCGATACCGCCAAAGCCGCCTCCGCCGGACTTGCTCATCAGGCGCATCAGCAGCATGAACAGTCCCACCATGATGATGACCGGCAGGATGTAGTTGATCATCAGCATGAGGATGGGGCTCATCTCCGCCTCGTAGTAGCCGGTGTAGGCCACGTTGTGCTCCTTCATCAGGGGCAGCAGGTCGGCGTTGGAGAGGTAGGCGGTGTACAGCGTCAGGCTGGAATCCTCGCTCTGCTTATAGGTCTTTGTCTCCGTCTTACCGCCGGAGGTGACCTCCTCGGTGTACACATAGCCGTCCACCGGCGTGATGTAGATGGTGCTGTCCTTGAACAGCACCTCGTCCACCTGATCCTTTTCGATCATGGTGATCATGTCGCTGTATTTGATCTCGTGGCTGCTGGTCTTGTTGGCGGCGTTGCGGTTGTAGGCGTTGAAATAGTTGAACGCCACCGTCAGCACCAGCGCCCACGCGATCAGCGTCAGCACGCCGCGGAAATTGCCCTTGCCGTTCTTTCCGCCGCGGTTGTTGTTATTGCTGCCATTGTTGTTTGCCATATTATTATCCTCCGTTTGACTTGCGAGGGAACTGTAAATTTTAATCAGTATACCACACCTGCCCGAAAGTCTCAAGGAAAAGGCCGCCGGTTTTCCTGTAAAATTTCTATGAATCCGCCTTTATATTGGTGAAAGGATGTGGTAGAATAGATACCGATTACAAAAAGCGTGAGGTATATCATGAGAGATACAAAGGACACGGAGAACAGACGCCCGCTGCCGGACGCCGAGGCGGACGGCATTATCGAGGGGCGCAACGCGGTGATCGAAGCCCTGCGGGTGGGCACCGCCATCGACAAGATCTACATCGCCAAGGGCGAGACGGACAAGACCCTGGGCCACATCGCCTCCAGGGCCCGGGACGCGGGCATCGTGGTGGTGGAGGCCGACCGCCGCAAGCTGGACGGCATTTCCCGCACCCACGCCCATCAGGGCGTCATCGCTCTGGCCGCCGTGCGGGAGTACGTCACGGTGGAGAGCATCCTCTCCGCGGCGGCAGAGAGGGGGGAACCGCCCCTGCTGGTGGTGTGCGATGAGATCTCCGACCCCCACAATCTGGGCGCCATCCTCCGCACCGCCGAGTGTGCCGGCGCCCACGGCGTCATCATCCCCAAGCGCCGCTCCGCCGGTCTGACCGCCGTGGTGGCCAAGACCTCCGCCGGCGCGGTGAGTTATATCCCCGTGGCGCGGGTGGCCAACATCCCCTCCCTACTGAAGGACCTGAAAAAGCAGGGCGTCTGGGTATTCGGCACCGCCGCCGACGGCACTACCGATCTCTATACCGCGGACCTGAAGGGCCCCGCCGCCATCGTCATCGGCTCCGAGGGCAGCGGCATGACCCGCCTTGTCTCCGAGAACTGTGATTTCCTGGTAAGCATCCCCATGAAAGGCCGCATCTCCTCTCTGAACGCCTCCGCCGCCGCAGCCATCCTGCTGTACGAGGCGGTGCGCCAGCGGAGCTGACGGCGTTGCATCGTACTATGAACAGGCGTGACGACCCACAACTGGATACGCCCGTCCCCCGGGACGAGCTCTCGCTGGACGCCATCCTTGCCGAATACGGCAGGGGTGGGCGTCAGCCTGCCCCTGCGCCGGAGCCTCCCCCTGCACCGACGCCCCCGCCCGAACCGGAACCCGTCCCCGCGCCTGACCCCGCTCCCATTTCCGATCCCGCGCCCGATCCCGCGCCTGCACCTCTGTCCGACACACCGGACCGTGTCAGTCTGAAGGATGTCATGAGCCAGACGGTGGATGCCGTGCTGGAGGACGAGGAGGACGGCGTCATTGACGCTCCCGTACCCCTGGGCCAGCGGCTCTCCGGCCTGCTGCACCGCCTCACGGACCGCCGCAGCGCCCGGCCCCGCGGCCTTTCTCAGGAAACGGAGCAGCTGTTCGACGACCCCGAGGACGAGCCGGAGCCGGAGGAACCGGAGGAGCCGGAGCCCCGCATGGACGATGCCCTGCGAGAGGAAAAGCGCCGCTGCAACCGGCTGCGCCGCGGTCTGGTGTTCGCCGCGCTGCCCGTGCTTCTTCTGGTGGTGGCCGCCGTGCTGCAGGAGCTGGAAATGCTGCCGCCCGCATGGCTGGACGCCGCGCCGCTGCGGTGCATCGTGCTGGGCGGCGGCCTGCTGCTGACGGCGCTTCTGTGCCTGCCGGTATGGCAGACGGCCTTTCGCATGCTCCGCGACGGGCAGGTAGGCTGCGAGCTGTGCGCCGGCGTTGCGGTGCTGGCGGATCTTCTCTGCTGCGCCGCCGGCGCCGTCACCGGCAGCACCCTCTCCACCCCCTACGCCGCGGCCGGCGCTCTGTTGATCCTCACCTGCCAGCTGGGACTGTACCTGACGGCGGAGACCCGCCGCATCGCCTTCCATCTGGCGGACCTCAACGGCGTACCGCCCTACGTGGTGTCCGTCCTGCCCGCCGGTGTCTGCAAGCAGCGGGGCGTGCTGGAGGGCTTCTACCGCAGCACCATGCGCCCCGACCCCGCCCGCCGCTGGCAGAATTATGTACTGCCGCTGCTGCTCAGCGCGGCGGTGGTGCTGTCCGGCGTGGTGTGCTTCACCGCCCGCCCCATGGACGAGTTCCCCTGGGTGCTGGCCGCCCTCACCGGCGCCGGTGTCCAGCTGTCCCTGCCCCTGACCGGCTCCCTGCCCCTGTACTACCTGTCCCGCCGTCTGGAGCGCAGCGGCGCTGCCGCCGCCGGCTATGCCGGTGCCCGTGCCGTGGCCCGCTCCGGCCGCATGGTGCTCACCGATGACGATCTCTTTCCCGCCGGTACCGTGACCCTCAACGGCTACAAGGTCTACGGCGAGGAACGCAGCCGCGCCGTGGGCTACGCCGCTTCGGTGGCCCGTGCCGCCGGCAGCAGCCTTGCCCCCCTGCTGGACCGCCAGCTCACGGCGGAGGGCGGGTTCCACATTCGCGTGGACGACCTGCGTTACTGCGAGGAGGGCGGCGTGGAGGCCGCCATCCACGGCGAGACCGTGCTGATGGGCAGCGCCTACTTTATGAAAAAGCGCCATGTGGCCCTCCCCCACGACCTGAAGCTCCAGACCGGCCTCTTTCTGTCGGTGGACGGCGTGCTGACGGCGGTGTTTGCCGTGAAGTATCAGCCCTCCCGCAACGCGGAGTGGGCTCTGCGGGCCATGCGCCGCTGCCATATCACGCCGGTGCTGGCGGTCCGCAGCAGCAACGTCACCCCGGGGCTCATCAAGCGGAAGTTCGGCGTGGACGCCAAGGTGGTCTACCCCGACGTGTCCACCCGTCTGGCTCTGGCCCAGCTGGCTGCCCAGCAGGGCGAGACGCCCAACGTCATCGTCTGCCGTGAGGGCCTGCTGCCTCTGGCCGAGTCAGTGGTAGGCAGCCGCCGCATGGTGCGGGCCGTCCGCACCGCCACGGTACTCAGCTATATCGGTGCCCTGTGCGGCGTGCTGCTGGCCTACTACCTCACCTCTGTGGGGAATTTCGCGGTGCTGACGCCGCTGGCCATGGTGGTGTTCCTGCTGCTGTGGCTGCTGCCCACGCTGCTGATCGCCGGCCTTGTCCGCTACTTCTGACAAAAAAGAACGGAAAGCTCTGCTTTCCGTTCTTTTTTTGCCTGTTTTCACGCCTCCGTCGGCGCGGGCTCCGGCAGCTTCTCCGGCCAGCCCGGCCAGCTCTGGCGGATGAGATCCGCCACGCCGCCCCGTTCCAGACCCAGCACGGCCGCCAGCTCGCCGTACAGCTGGTCCTCGGCCCGCTTGAGATAGCGCTCGTCCATCTGGCTCACCTTCTTGCCGTGGCGCAGGGCCCACGCCCGCTTGCGGCACACGTTGTGGATCATGGCGGCCAACTCGCCGCACTGGCAGCGCATCACCACCTGATGATAGAAATCCTTGGCAGCGCGGATGCCCGGCTGCTCCGGCTTGCAGGGCGGCAGCGACGGGATGGACGCGATCAGCGCCAGCGCCTCCTCCCGGGTGATAACCGAGCGCATCAGCACTCCCGTGTCCACCGGTGTCATCACCGTACCGCTGCGGTACAGGGGCGTCAGGTGATAGTAAAGCCGTGTCCCGTCGTCATAGGCCAGGCCGGACGGTCCGATGCTCTCCACCCGACAAACGCCCTCGCCGCCGTACACTACCAGATCACCTGCTGCAAACATCTTGTCACTCTCCTTACACAAAACACTGTCCATACCGTTCTGCGCCGCAGTCCGCTCTCTCTTTCGTCCCCTCGGCGGCCTTTTTTCTGTATGATTATACCACACTTTGTCGAAAAATGGTAGGGCGATTTTTGGAAAATTCTGCGGGATTTTTCTTGCCGGACGGTGGATATACGGGAAAAATGTGGTACAATACGGGCATTGAAACTCAGCGAAAGGGGCATCTGCCTATGAAAAAGCCCGTCATCCACCCCACCGCCTTCGTGGCCCCCAACGCCACTCTCCGCGGTGACATCTCCCTTGCCGCGGACAGCAGCGTGTTTTACGGCGCGGTGCTGCGGGGCGACACCGCCTCCATCACCATCGGCGAGGGCAGCAATATTCAGGATAACTGTGTGGTCCACGTGGACCCCGGCCTGCCGGTAACGGTGGGCAAAAACGTCACCGTAGGCCACGGAGCCATCCTCCACGGCTGCACCGTCGGCGACGAGACGCTGATCGGCATGGGCGCCATCGTCCTCAACGGCGCCAGGATCGGCAGCCACTGTCTGATCGGCGCCGGTGCGCTGGTAACGCAGTCCACCGTCATCCCCGACGGCATGATGGCCCTTGGCTCTCCCGCCCGTGTGAAGTCTCCCCTGACGCCGGAGGCCATCGCCTCCCTGCACGAGACCGCTCTGCACTACCGGCAGGAGGCCCAGGAGCTCAAAGAGCAGGAAAACATATAACTCCCGCATAAACTGTGCATAAAAACACCGCATCCCCCTGGGATGCGGTGTTTTTATGCAATTATGCAATGCTTTGCCGCTTACCCTGCGCGATCCGCCTGGATCAGCAGCTTCAGGGCCTCCACACCCACCTCCACGGCGGCAGTGGTGTCCTCGCTCATCTCCTGGTCCAGACCGGCGGCCTCCCGCTCCTGGTTCCACACCACGTGGAAGCAGCTGCCGCAGCGGCACTTCAGCGCATCCGCCACCACGAACAGTGCGGCGGACTCCATCTCGCTGGCCTTGACGCCCAGCCGCTTCCACGCCTCCCACTTGTTCAGCAGCTCATAGGACACCGGCATCCGTGAGGGGCTGTGCTGGCCGTAGAACGCGTCCTTGCACTGCACCACGCCCACCTGCGTCCGCTTGCCCAACGCTCTGGCGGCCTGCACCAGCGCGGTAGTCACCTCAAAGTTGGCCACCGCCGGATACTCGATGGGCGCATACTCCCGGCTGGTGTGTTCAAAGCGGATGGCGCCGGTGGCCACCACCACGTCGCCGGAGCGCACGTCCAGGTCGATGCCGCCGCAGGTGCCCACCCGCAGAAACGTGTCCGCGCCGATGTTGTGCAGCTCCTCCATGGCGATGGAGGCGGAAGGCCCGCCGATGCCGGTGGAACAGACGGACACCTTCTCCCCCAGCAGCGTGCCGGTATAGACGGTGTACTCCCGGTTCTGCGCCACGAAACGGGCGTCGTCGAACAGTGCGGCGATCTTCTCGCAGCGGCCCGGATCGCCGGGCAGGATCACATAGCGGCCCACGTCGCCCTCCACACAGTGGATGTGATATTGCTTTTCCAGATTTTGCATGGTCTGACCTCCCAGTATACGCGCAGTTGATTCTGCGCGGTAAAATACGTTTTGTATTTCCTGCCGTCTCAGGGGCAGGAACACACCGGCATATGTTTGAATGATAATTATAACGTATTCCGCCGCAAAACGCAACGTTGTTTCCTCAAAAGCCAGAAATTGCATGATACGCCAGAGATCCGCACGGCTACGATGGCCGCCGCAGGCAGATACTAACTGCGGCGCAGCGCGCACAACCAGGAAAGGAGAATTTCTTCATCATGAAGCAGCTTTCTGCGATTTTTCTGGTGCTGGCCATGGTGCTGGCACTGACGGCCTGCGGCAAGGACGATGACCGGAACAACGGCGGCAGTCCCGGCCGCCCCGATACCAACCAGAGCCAGAACGCCCCGCAGGATAACGGCAGCGGCGGCAGCTGGCAGAACGGCACCGACACGCCCACCCAGCCCGGCGCCGGAGAAAACCGGCGAAATGGGGAGGATACGCTGCCCGGCACGCAGGCGGAGGGACGTATGCGCCGCGGCGCGGAGCGCACCGCCACCTTCCGCCAGATGCTGGAAAACGGCTATGTCCACGACAGCGACGGCTTCCTCGACGACGGCGAAAACACCAGCTGGTAACATTTTTCGCAAAAACAGCGGCAGTTTCCGCAAAAAATGCAGATGGGCGCAGGGAAAACAGATTTTTCGCCCTGTGCCCACTTGCATTTTTGAAAAAATGGGCTATGATATGGGGGAAAGAATATGTGCCGCCGCGGGCGGCAGAGAAAAGAAGGGTTTACTATGACAAAAATTGACATCGTATCCGGCTTTCTGGGCGCCGGCAAGACCACGCTCATCAAGAAGCTGCTGGCAGAGGCGTTTCAGGGTGAGAAGCTGGTGCTCATCGAAAATGAGTTCGGCGAGATCAGCATCGACGGCGGCTTCCTGAAGGAGTCCGGCGTCCAGATCAGCGAGATGTCCTCCGGCTGTATCTGCTGCTCTCTGGTAGGCGACTTCAACAAGGCGCTGAAGGATGTACATCAGCAGTTCGCCCCCGACCGCATTCTTATCGAGCCGTCCGGCGTGGGCAAGCTCAGCGACGTGATCGTGGCGGTGGAGAACACTGTCAAGGACGTGCCGGACATGAAGCTCAACAGCTTCGTCACCGTGGCCGACGCCACCAAGGTGAAGGTCTATATGAAGAACTTCGGCGAGTTCTACAACAACCAGATCGAGTCCGCCGGCACCATCATCCTCTCCCGCACCCAGAAGCTGACCCAGGAGAAGCTGGAAGCCGCCGTGGCCCTGCTGCGGGAGAAGAATCCCAACGCCGCCATCCTCACCACCCCCTGGGACGAGCTGGACGGCAAGACCATTCTCAGCGCCATTGAGAAGGTGTCCCTGGCCGATGAGCTGCTGGAGCGCATGCAGGCTGAGCACGCGGCGGACGAGGCGGAGCACCACCACCATCATGATCACGACGAGGACGATAACCATGAGCACTGCTGCCACCATGGCCACGAGGAGCATGACCACTGCCATCATGACCATGATGAGGACGAGCATTGCCACCATCACGAGCATGACCATGACCACGACCATGAGCATTGCCACGACCATGACCACGAGCACGAGCATCACCACGACGGCGAGGAGTGCGACGATCCCCACTGCGGCTGCCACCATCACCACCATCACGCCGACGAGGTGTTCACCAGCTGGGGCGTGGAGACGGTGAAGGTATTCACCGAGAGCGAGCTGGATGCCATCCTCACCGCGCTGGACAGCGGCGACTACGGCGCGATCCTCCGCGCCAAGGGCATCGTCCACAGCGAGGACGGAAAGTGGCTGCACTTCGACTTCGTGCCGGAGGAGCATCAGGTACGCTTCGGCGCCGCCGACTACACCGGCCGTCTGTGCGTCATCGGCTCTCAGCTGAAGGAGGACAAGCTGGCTGAGCTGTTCGGCCTGTAATTTACGCGAGGTACACCGTATGGATATTCCTGTTTATCTCATCGCCGGTTTCCTGGATGCCGGCAAGACCAGCTTCATCAACGGCATCCTGCAGGACGGCTTTGCCGCCGAGGACCGGACGCTGCTGCTGTGCTGCGAGGAGGGCGAGACGGCCTACGACCCCAAGGTGCTGGGCAACGTGTTCACCTACACCATCGACGATCCGGAGCAGATGACGCCGGAGCTTTTCAAGAAGCTGGAAAAGCAGTACCGTCCCAAGCAGGTCATCATCGAGTACAACGGCATGTGGGCCATCGAGCCGCTGTATCGGGAGGGTCTGCCCGCCAACTGGATCCTGTATCAGATCATGTGCCTGGTGGACGCCAACACCTTTGAGCCGTATGTGCGGAACATGGGCCAGCTGATGATGGAGAAGATCTCCAACGCGGACCTGCTGATCTTCAACCGCTGCAATGAGCAGCTCCGCGCCCAGCTCCGCAGCCGCAACCTGCGGATGGTGAACCGCCGTGCCGACATCTATCTGGAGAACACCGACGGCACCAGCGAGGAGTATGTGACGCCGGAGATGTCCCCCTTCGACCTGTCCGGCGGCAAGCTGGAGGTGCCCGACGACGACTACGGCATCTGGTACGTGGATATGATGGACAACCCCGACCGCTATCAGGGGGTGGAGGTGTCCTTCAAGGCCATTATGTGCCACTCCAAGAAATTTAAGGGCGTCCACTGCCCGGGCCGCTTTGCCATGGTCTGCTGCGACAAGGACATGCAGTTTCTGGCGCTGGTATGCCGCGGCGAGGGGCTGGAGAACTTCAGGGACAAGGAGTGGGTGAAGATCCACGCCACCGTGAAGAAGGAGAAGTGCGACGCCTATCAGGGCGACGGCCCTGTGCTGTACGTCAGCAGCATCGCCGCCACCACCAAGCCCGCCAACGAGATGGTGTCCTTCTGATAACAAATCGTATTATCAAAGAAAAAGATGACGCTCTGTATTCACAGAACGTCATCTTTTTCGTCTTGCAGCGTGTATAACGTGATGCGGCTGGCATCGGTGTCCCGCAGCGCGATCACGGTGTCCAGCACCTGATAGGCGGTGATCCCGCCGAAGGGCGGGGTGTGCAGCGCGGTGACCTGCTGCCCGGGGAGAAAGCCCAGATCCTCCATACGGCGGGCCTTCCGGGGCGGGAAGTCCAGCGCGGCTACGCAGCCGCTTTCGCCAGGAGGCAGCTGCGCCAACGTATACGTCATGTGTCATATCCCCCTTACGCCCCAGCCTATGCCGCCGGTCACTTCAGGGTGATGCTGTTGTGGAGAACGGTGGCGCTGTATAAAAACAGCACATCGGCATCGTTGGGAAACTCCACAACGCGTCCCAGCCGGTCGGAGGCCAGATAACGGATATCCACGGCGTACACCGTGCGATAGCTCTCCGCCAGCAGCGGGATGATGCTGCTGCCGAAGGAATCCCGGAACACCACCAGCGTCCTGTCCGACAGGGCGTCGGGGTTGTCGATACGCAGCAGGGAGCGGCTGCCGGACAGGAACAGGTCGTAGGGCGCGTCCTGCGCGGCGGCAAAATCGTACACGCCGCCATCGGTGTCCGTCTCGTAGTTATGGACGGTGCAGCCCTCCAGCGTGGGGGAGGTCAGATAGGACAGCGTATCCGGCTCCAGCGGCTCCTCGGTCTTTCCCCAGTAGCTGCCGTGGAAATCCCCCTCCAGCGCGCACAGCGTCTCGTCCCGCGTGCCGGGCACCGGCGCACCCATGGCGGTCAGCAGTGCGTCCGCCGCGGGGCGCAGCTGCTCCTGCCGCCAATGGGGGTCGGTGCGGTAGTAGTCCGTCAGCGTCAGACCGGCGGCGATATCCACCGGCGTCAAAAAGTCCAGTGCGCCGCAGAGGTAGTCCGCCGTCTCCGCCGCGCCAGCGGGGACGTAGCCCTCCGGCGGCACGGTGAACTGCGCCTTGTCCGGCACCACCGCCAGATAGACGGTGCGTCCGGTGAAGTACAGGTCGTACAGGTGCCGGAAGCGATAGGCGGCGCGGTCCAGCGAATCCGCATCGAAGGGAGCGTCCGTCTTGGCGGCGTAGCCCTCATAGACGTACACCGTGTCGGCGGGCGCGGAGGGCTGCGACGTATGGGCGGGGAGCTTTGCCGCACCCAGCACCAGCGCCGCCGCCATCAGCAGGAACGCGCCCCGCTGCACCATCCTCCGTGTCACAGAATGTCCTCGTCGTAGGTGGCGCTGACGCCGTAGATGCCGTTCAGGTGGGTCATGAAGGTGTCCACCAGCTCATCCGCGCCGAAGACGGTGACCACATACTCGCCCACCTCGGCCACGACCAGCTTGTCGGGGAAGCCGCACATCCACTGGCGCTGCATGATGTTGTCCCGCAGCTGCTGTGCCAGCTCAGCGGTGTCACCGGTGGCGTGGTAGGCGGCGGCGGTGAAGGTGTTGGCGTTCATCATGTGGACAAGGGACGCGGCCTCATCCACCGCAGCGGTCTCCGGCAGACCCAGCTCGCTGTCCACCAGCGCACGGTCCTTCAGGTCGAAGACGCCGGGAGCGTCCTCGCGGGCGTTGGCCTCGGAGAAATCGCCGCCGGCAACGGCAAACTTCTCGTCCTCACCGTAGGTGTTCCATACCGTCTCCAGTATGTTCAGGGCGCTGGTGGGCGCTGCGGGCTTGTCGCCGCTGGCGTTATTCTTATCGCCGCAGGCGGCAAGACTCAGCACCAGCAAGGCAGAAAGCATCATGGATACGAACTTTTTCATGGAAATATCCTCCAAATTTTCAGTGTTTCCGCGCAGGGAAAAGGAAGCGCGGCTGTGGATAGGACGCAGCCGCGCTTTGTTTTGTTCCCGACGGGCGGGTCTTTTCCGTCCATACGTCGTTGCGCTCGCTTGCCATACACAAAGTATTGCCTGCGCTCCCGCGCCTCGTCTGAACGAAAAATCCCTCGCCCGTTAAGCGTTACAACCAACTTTGGTCAAACCCGTAGGGCAGCAGCTCCTTCAGGGCGAACTTCCTGCTCTCGCCCTTCTTATTCAGGCAGATGACGGTGAGATCGGGGGCGAACTCCATCATCACCTGGCGGCAGGTGCCGCAGGGTACGCAGTAGTCGTCGCTGCGTCCGGCGATGACGATGGTGTCGAAGTCGCGGTGCCCCTCGCTGACAGCCTTGAAGATGGCGGTGCGCTCGGCGCAGATGGTGGCGCCGTAGGCGGCGTTTTCGATGTTGCAGCCGGTGAACACCGTGCCGTCCTTGCACAGCAGGGCGGCGCCCACGGGGAAATGGGAATAGGGGACATAGGCCATATCCAGCATGTCGATGGCCTTCTGGCAAAGTGCCTGTTCGGTCATGGATGGTTCCTCCTTAGTATGGTGTATTCGGATAATTTAATTCAACTCAGTTCTGCCTGTCCGGTGTAGAGCTGGTAGTACTTGCCGTGCTGCGCCAGCAGCTGCTCGTGATCGCCGCGCTCGATGATGCGTCCCTGCTCCAGCACCAGAATGGCCTGGCTGTTGCGGACGGTGGACAGACGGTGGGCGATGACGAACACCGTGCGTCCCTCCATCAGGGAGTCCATGCCCCGCTCGATCAGGGTCTCGGTGCGGGTGTCGATGGAGCTGGTGGCCTCGTCCAGAATGAGTACCGGCGGGTCGGACACGGCGGCCCGTGCGATGGCCAGCAGCTGGCGCTCGCCCTGACTGAGGCTGCCGCCGTCGCCGGTGATGACGGTGTCGTAGCCCTGGGGCAGGTGGCGGATGAAGCTGTCGGCGTTGGCCAGCTTCGCTGCGGCGCGGATCTCCTCATCCGTGGCGTCCAGCTTGCCGTAGCGGATGTTGTCGGCCACGGTGCCGGTGAACAGATGGGTATCCTGCAGCACAATGCCCAGCGAACGGCGCAGGGAATCCTTTGCGATGTCCTTCACGTCGATGCCGTCGTAGGTGATAATACCCTGCTGCACGTCGTAGAAGCGGTTGATGAGATTGGTGATGGTGGTCTTGCCCGCACCGGTAGAGCCCACGAAGGCGATCTTCTGCCCGGGCTCGGCGAACAGGGACACATCGTTGAGCACCGTCTTTTCCCCATCGTAGGAGAAGGTCACGTGGTCAAAGCGCACGTCGCCCCGCAGCTCCACCAGCGTGCCGTCCGGCTTTTTCCAGGCCCAGTGGCCGGTGCGCCGCTTCGTCTCCGTCAGGGTATCGCCGTTTTTCTCCACGCGGACGATGACGGTCTTGCCCTCATCGGTCTCGGGCTGTTCGTCCATGACAGCGAAGATGCGCTCGGCGCCGGCCGCCGCGGCCAGCAGGGTGTTGATCTGCTGGCTGATCTGGCCCACAGGCTGGCTCACCTGCTTGACGTACAGCAGGTACGCGCCCAGAGAGCCGATGTCAAATACGCCGCCGATGGCCAGCAGGCCGCCCACGCAGCAGGTGACGGCGTAGTTGATCTTGCTGAGGTTGCCCATGGCGGGCATCATCATGCCGGCATAGGCCTGGGCAGCGGTGGCGGCGTCGCGGTAGTCGCCGTTGAGGGCGGTAAAGCGCTCCACGGCCTGGCCCTCGTGGTTGAATACCTTGATGACCTTCTGGCCTTCGATCATCTCCTCGATATAGCCGTTCAGCGCGCCCAGTGCCGCCTGCTGCCGCTGGAAATTGGCACGGCTGCGGCCGCCGATGACCTTCACCACCAGCCCCATCAGGCCCAGGAACAGGAAAGTGATCAGCGTCAGCCACGGGTTCAGCACGATCATCATCACCACGGTGCCCACAAAGGTCAGCACGTTGGAGATGATGCTGGCGAAGCTGCTGTTCAGCATCTCCGACACGGTGTCGATGTCGTTGGTGAAGCGGCTCATCAGGTCGCCGGACTGGTGGCGGTCATAGTAGCTGACGGACAGCTGCTGCAGCCTGTTGAACAGGTCCTGCCGCAGGGCGGCCACCGTGTGCTGTGCTACATGGACCATGATGCGGGCGTAGGCAAAGGAGCACAGTGAGCTCAGGAGATACATCCCGCCCATCACCAGCAGCATTTTGAAAAGTCCCGGGAAATCGCCGGGGATGATATAGTCGTTGAGCAGCGGCTTCAGCAGGTAGCTGGTGGCCACGCTGGCGGCGGAGCTGATGAGAAGGCATACCGCCACCAGCACCAGCGACCCCTTATACTTGCCCACGTAGCCCATGAGCTTTTTGAAGGTGCCCTTCATGTCCTTGGGCCGCTGATAGCCGTGATTGCGGCCATGGCCTCCGCCTGTGCGTTTCGTCTCAGCCATCGATGCTCACCCCTTCCTGCTGGGATTCATAGACCTCGCGGTAGATCTCGCAGCTGTCCATCAGCTGCTCATGGGTGCCCTGTCCCACCACGCGGCCATCGTCCAGCACCAGGATCATATCCGCGTCCATGACGGAGGTGATGCGCTGAGCGATGATGAGCTTGGTAGCGCCGGGCAGCGCCGTTTTCAGAGCGCCGCGGATCTTGGCGTCGGTGGCGGTGTCCACCGCGCTGGTAGAGTCGTCCAGGATCAGTACCTTGGGCTGCCGCAGAATGGCCCGGGCGATGCACAGGCGCTGCTTCTGGCCACCGGAGACGTTGGTGCCGCCCTGCTCGATATAGGTGTCGTAGCCGTCGGGCATCCGCTGGATGAATTCGTCGGCGCAGGCCATGCGGCAGGCCTCCTCGATCTCCTGATCGGTGGCGTCCTCACGGCCCCAGCGCAGGTTCTCCCGAATGGTACCGGAGAACAGGGTGTTCTTCTGCAGCACCATGGCGCAGCCGTCGCGCAGCGCCTCCATGGTGTACTCTCTGACGTTGCGGCCGCCCACGGAGACGGCGCCCTCATTCACCTCGTACAGACGGGGGATCATGCTGACCAGCGTAGTCTTAGCGCTGCCGGTGCCGCCCAGAATGCCCACAGTCATACCGCTTTCGATGTGCAGGTCGATGTCCGTCAGGTTCCAGCTCTCCGCCGTGGGGTGATACTTGAAATACACGTGATCGAACCGGATATCGCCGTTGTCCACAGTCAATGCGGCATCGGCCTGGGCATCGGTGATCTGGGGCTGTTCGTCCAGCACCTCCACGATGCGCCTGCCGCAGGCGATGGCACGGGTCAGGAACATCAGCACCATGGACACCATCATCAGGGACATCAGGATCTCGCTGGAATAGGTGAAGAACGCCATCAGGTCGCCGGAGAGCAGGGTGCCCTCCGCCACGTCGTGACCGCCCAGCCACATCAGCGCCACGGTGGTGCCGCCCATGATCATGATCATGATGGGCATGAACATCACCACGAACCCAAAGGCCCTCTCCGCCGTGTCGCGGAGCTTATTGCTGCGGCTCTGGAATTTTTGCTCCTCCCGCTCCTCGCGGACGAAGGATTTCACCACGCGGACGGCGTTCAGATTCTCCTGCACCACCAGATTCAGATCATCGGTGGCGTTCTGCAGCGCCGTGAAAAACGGCCCCACGTAGCGGATGACGATGACCACCGCGAGGATCAGCAGCGGCACTGCCACCAGGAACACCCGGCTCAGGTCCAGACTGATCTCCATGGCCTTTATCAGCGCCGTCACCAGCATCACCGGCGCGCGCACACACATGCGCATGCCCATGAACATGGTCATCTGCACCGATGACACGTCGTTGGTCAGGCGGGTGATGAGGCTGGCGGTGGAGAAGCGCTCGATGTTGGCGAAGGAGAAGCGCTGCACCTGCTCATACTCCGCCTGGCGCAGGTTGGCGCCGAAGCCCATGGCCGCTTTAGCGGCCAGCGCCGCCGCACCCACGCCGCACAGCAGCGCCGCCATGGCCATCAGGAACATTTTCAGGCCCGTCAGCAGGATATAGCCGCGGTCGCCGTTGGCGATGCCCACGTCCACGATCTCACTCATGGCACGGGGCAGCTCCAGCTCCAGCACAGACTCGCCCACCGAGCACAATACGCCCAGCAGGATATACCACCGGTAGCCCCTTGTATACGGGGCAAGCTTTTTCAGCATACTTCGTCCTCCTCCGAGAGATTTTTTGCCACCCGCAGAAGAAGTGACGTCAGCAGCCGGATCTCCTCCGGCGAAAAGCCCTTTTCCAGTCGGTCGTTGACCTCATGCACGATGGCGATGAACCTGTCATAAAACTGCTTCCCCTGCGCCGTCAGCGCCAGAATACGGCAGCGCCCGTCGGTGCGGCTGGCGGTGCGGGTGACCATGCCTTTCTCCTCCAGACGGTCCACGATGCCGTTGACCGTGCTGGGCTTCACCATCAGGTGCCGCTCCAGCTGCTTCTGGTTGACCTCTCCCTTCGCCTCGTGGAGGTAGGTCAGCGTCCGGCACTGCATGGGCGATACATCGTATTGCCGCAGCCGCCGATCCAACAGCTTCTGCACCTGATGGTCGCAGTAGCCGAACAGCGGGCCGAAATGCTCCGGCCGTTCCGTGATACAGCGTTCCACAATGTGCCTCCTTTCGAATTGTTTCGCGTGCTAATTATTAGTGTGCTAAATAATAGCACGGTGCTTTTCCGATGTCAAGAGCGTATTTGCGCGGAGCTTATGAACAATTTGTGAATCTTCTCACAAAGCCGTTGACTTTCCGGAACGCCGTGTTATGATAGCATCAGAAAGCAAGTAAGTGACATTGTTATTCTCTCTCCTTTACCAAAAAGCAGTCGCGCACCCTCGGGTGCGCGGCTGCTTTTTTATGACATGTTCCGCAGTATCCCCGATTTTCGGAAAGGAAGAATGTGTGCAAGAAACCCATCCGGGGTGTCTTGCACGTTCAATTCCCGCCGCAGCGGCTGAAAGTAAAACCGCCTTCGGGCGGTTTTACTTTTCTGCTGCCGGAAACCGGCAAACGCAGTCGCGCACCCTCGGGTGCGCGACTGCGTTTTCTATGGCGTGCCCCGTCGTCATGTCCTGCACCTGCCGCCCCACCGCCGCATAGGATGGCCGGAAGCAGCCTGCAGAAGGAGGAGACAGTCAATGGAGCAGTACACAGCGGCGCTGGCGGGCAACCCCAACGTGGGAAAATCCACAGTGTTCAACACCCTGACGGGCATGCGCCAGCACACAGGCAACTGGCCCGGGAAAACGGTGGCGGTAGCGGAGGGCTCCTACACGTGGCAGGGCGCGGCCTTCCGGCTCATCGACCTGCCTGGGACCTACTCCCTGCGGGCAGACTCGCCGGAGGAGCAGATCGCCCGGGACTTCATCTGCGGCGGCGGTGCCGATGTCACCGTGCTGGTGGCGGACGCCACCTGCCTCCGGCGAAATCTGCATCTGGCGGTGCAGCTGCGCTGCCGCACGCCGCGGCTGGTAGTGTGCGTGAATCTGATGGACGAGGCCCGCCGCAAGGGCGTCGCCGTGGACGTGGACGCCCTGTCCCGCGGGCTGGACGCACCGGTGGTGACGGCGACGGCACGGAGCGGACAGGGGATGGACGATCTGCGCACGGCGGTGCTGGACATGGCGCGGCGGGAGCCGTGGGAGGACACGTGGCCGCCATTGGACGGAGACGACAGCGCCGCCGTGGCCCGCCGGGCATCGGCCATCGCTGATGCCTGTCTCTCCCGCCGCCCCGAGGAGGTCCACACCCGTGACCGGCGGCTGGACCGCGTGCTCACCGGCTGGGGCGGCGTGCCGGTGATGATGCTGCTGTTGGGTGCGGTGCTGTGGCTCACCATCTGGGGCGCCAACCGGCCCTCGGAGCTGCTGAGCCGGTGGCTCATGGCGGCGCAGGAGCCGTTGCGAGCCCTGCTGGGCGGCGCGCCATGGTGGCTGCGGGAATCGCTGGTGGACGGGGTATACCGCACGGCGGCGTGGGTGGTGGCGGTGATGCTGCCGCCCATGGCCATCTTCTTCCCGCTGTTCACCCTGCTGGAGGACGCGGGGTATCTGCCGCGGGTGGCCTTTCTCATGGACCGGTGCTTCCGCGCCGCCGGCGGCAGCGGCCGTCAGAGCCTCACCATGTGCATGGGGCTGGGGTGCAACGCCTGCGGCGTCACGGGCTGCCGCATCATCGACAGTCCGCGGGAACGGCTGGTAGCCATCCTCACCAACGCCTTCATCCCCTGCAATGGCCGGTTCCCCACGCTGATCGTCCTCATCAGTCTGTTCTTTCCGGGCGGCGCGGCCGGGGTGGGACGCTCTCTGTCGGCCGCCGCCATGCTGCTGGGGTGCCTGCTGTTCGCCGTGGCCATGTCGCTGCTGGCCTCCCGCCTGCTGACGGCCACGGTGCTGCGGGGCCAGCTGTCCGCCTTCTCGCTGGAGCTGCCGCCCTACCGCATGCCCCAGGTGGGACAGGTGCTGGTGCGGTCGCTGCTGGACCGGACGCTGTTCGTGCTGGGCCGCGCCGTGACGGTAGCAGCCCCTGCGGGACTTGTGATCTGGGTGCTGGGCCGCGTGCCGGTGGGCAGCGGCACACTGCTGACGGCGCTGGCCGGCGCGCTGGACGGCCCCGGACGGCTGATGGGGCTGGACGGCATGGTGCTGCTGGCGTTTCTGCTGGGCTTTCCTGCCAATGAGATCGTGCTGCCGGTGCTGTTGATGGGTTATCTGCGGTCAGGGAGCCTGACGGCGGCGGGGCTGACGGAGCTGGGCCCCGTTCTCACCGCCCACGGCTGGACGGCGGAGACGGCATTGTGTATGCTGGTGCTGTGCCTGCTGCACTTCCCCTGCGGTACCACGTGCCTCACCATCCTCCGCGAGACGGGCAGCGCCCGCTGGACGGCGCTGGCGGCGGCGCTGCCCACAGCCATGGGTATGGCGCTGTGCATGCTCATCCACGGCGCGGTGACGCTGCTGGGATAGCGCCTCGACAAAAAACAGTTGCCAAGCGGCAACTTTTGTAGTAAAATAAGCGGGTGAACTTGTCCTCCGCCGATAGCTGCGGGGCCGGTCTCGCGCAATGGATACCCACGAATCATGTCAGGCGGGGAACCGAGCAGCATTAAGAGGGATCATCCATGTGCCGCGGGGAAGCCGGCTTCGCGGCTATGGGCGGAGGACGTTCTATTTTTGTTATGACAGGAGGTGTGTCCGTGTACCAGGCACTGTACCGTAAATACCGTCCCAGGACCTTTTCCGAGGTAGTGGGCCAGTCCCATATCACCGACACCCTCCAGCGTCAGGTGGCGGAGGGCCGCGTGGGCCACGCCTACCTGTTTACCGGCACCCGCGGCACCGGCAAGACCACCTGCGCCCGCATCCTGGCCAAGGCGGTGAACTGCCAGCACCCCGTGGACGGCGCCCCCTGCTGCCAGTGTGACAGCTGCCGCGGCATCGATGCAGGCACCCTGCTGGATGTGACGGAGCTGGACGCCGCCTCCAACGGCAGCGTCAACGACGCCCGCACCCTGCGGGAGGAGGCGGTGTATCCCCCCTCCGTGCTGAAAAAACGGGTGTATATCATCGACGAGGTCCACATGCTCTCGCGGGACGCCTTCAACGCCCTGCTGAAGATCATGGAGGAACCGCCGGAGCACCTGCTGTTCATTCTGGCCACCACGGAGCTGCACAAGGTCCCCGCCACCATCCTGTCCCGCTGCCAGCGGTTCTCCTTCAAGCGCATCCTGCCTCGTGACGCGGAGCAGCAGCTTTTGAAGATCGCGGCGGCGGAGGACATTGCCCTGACATCCGACGGTGCGGAGATCCTGGCCCGCATGGCCAACGGCGCTCTCCGCGACGCCCTGAGCCTGCTGGACCAGTGCCGTGCGGCGGACGGCGACATTGACAGCCGCACCGTGCTGGACACGCTGGGTCTGGCGGGCAGCACCCAGACGCTGCAATTGATGCGCTGCCTGCTGGCGCGGAACGCCGCCGATGCACTGGCCCTGTTTGACCAGCTGTATCGCAGCGGCAAGGATGTGGCCGCTCTGCTGGGTGAGCTCAGTGACCTCTCCCGTGATATGACGGTGCTGAAGGCCGCGCCGGAGGGCGGTGCGGCGCTGCTGTCCGGTGTCTACGACCGCAAGACCCTGACCGAGCTGGGCCGCGACCTGCCCATGAGCCGGTTTTTGTACATGGCGGACACGCTGCAAAGCTGCTGCGCCGCCCTGGCGGACAGCATCCGCCCCCGCACGGCGGCGGAGCTGTGCCTGCTGCGTCTGTGCGACGAGAGCCTGTCCGGCGACCTCACCGCCTTCGACCGGCGGCTGGCCTGTCTGGAGCAGGCGGTGCAGCAGGGAGCCATCGCCCCCCAGCACCCCTCCCCGCGGCAGGAAGCGTCGGTACGTCCGGCTCCTGCGCCGCGTCCGGCCTGTCAGCCGCCGGTGATGGGGCAGCCGCCTCTGCCGGAGGAACCGCCTCTGCCGGAAGAACCGCCCCTGCCGGAGCAGGCGGTGCGGGACTTCGGCCTGCCGGAGGAGCCGCCGGTACGTCCCGGTCACCGGAATGATCCGCCTGTGCCCGCCGCCCCTGCGGCAGCGGGAGACGACAGCGTGTGGCGGCGTCTGCTGGATCAGTACAAGGGCCGTCTGCCGGTGAATGCGCGGGTCATGCTGAGCATGGCCTCCGGCGTGCTGGACGGCGACTGCCTCACCGTACTGTGCCGCGACGACTTCACCCAGAAGCAGCTGGACAAGCCGGAGATCCTCACCGTCCTGCGGGACGTTACCGCCGCCGAGCTGGGCCGCGATATCCGCGTGATGCTGGCGGTGGGCAAGGCCCCTCCCGCATCCGGACGCAGCGTACCCCCTCCCCCGCCATCGCGACAGGCCCCGCAGCCCGCGCCGCAGGCAGCGGCCCCGGTGCCGCCCGCCAACGATCCTCCGCCATGGGAGCCTCCCTCCTCTACCGGCGGCGACCGGCTGGACGAGCTGGCTCAGAACGGGCGGCAGCTGGACAACTTCAAGATCAAATAAACTGATGATACAAAGGAGAATAACGACATGGCAAAGGGTTATAGCGCCCGCAAGGGCTTTTCCGGCGGTGCCGGCATGATGCAGCAGCAGGCGCAGATGCAGCAGAAGCTGATGAAGATGCAGCAGGAGATGAGCAAAGCCCAGGAGGAGGTGGAGAACAGCTCCTTTACCGCCTCCGTAGGCGGCGGTGCCGTGACTGCCGCAGTCTCCGGCAAGAAGGAGCTCACCGCTCTGACCATCAAGCCCGACGTGGTGGACCCCGAGGATGTGGAGATGCTGCAGGATCTGGTCATTTCCGCCGTCAACGAGGCCCTGCGTCAGGCGGAGGAGGCCATGAGCTCCTCCATGAACGCCCTCACCGGCGGCCTGAACATCCCCGGTCTGGGCCTGTAAAAAGCATAAAAAAGCAGCCCCGAAGCGGTGCTTCGGGGCTGCTTTTTTATGCCTCGGCATCGGTGAAGTACGTCACCAGCAGATCCGTCACCATGCCGTAGCTGCGGATGCCGCTGGCGTCGCCGTTGGTCTTGAGGAACGCGTCGTACACGCTCTCCGACGCCTGGGACACCGGTCCCCGGAACGCCGCCCAGTAGGTGTTGTCCGCCCGCAGGTCTGCGATCACCGTCTCCGGCAGGGTCTCGCGGATGGCGCGGCTCCGGTCGGGGTCCGCGCGGTACAGGGCATTGGAGAGATAGACGTATCCCTCCAGCCAGCCGGAGTAGCGGTACACCGGATCGGCGCACCTCGTGGCTGCCAGGATGCCGATGAAATTGCACTCCTGCTCAGAGATAACGCCCCGCTGGTGGGCCATCTCGTGGCACACCGTGGACGGCAGCCACGCCACAGGGCTGTCCATGTTCACATTGGCCTCGCCGGTAAAGGGGAAATAGAAGCCGGTGAACCGCAGCACGCTGAGGGCGTTGGAGCAGGCGAAGGGCTTGACGCCGCCGGTCTCCACCCGCAGGAACGGGAACTCGTCGTACACCCCGTCGTAGGCGTCGCCCGCCGCGGCCAGAATGGTCTTTCGGTCGGCGGCGCAGACGCCGCTGGCGTCCCGCGGCACGCCGTCCGCCGCCGCGGTAAGCTCTGATGCGAAGTACCGTGTCACCTGCTCCAGCTCCTCCACTGACACGGGCTGGGCCACGATGCCGCTCCTGTCCTGAAAGCCGTCGGTGCTGTACGCCGTGCCCCACAGGAGGCAGAAGCCGCCGTACACCGTCAGCATCAGGCAGGCGGCGGTCAGCACGAAATCCGCCAGCACCGCGCACCGCCGCGGCCCCGCGATGAGCCGCCGCACCGTGCAGGCCAGCCAGATGATGCCCGCCCAGATCGCCGTCAATATCAGCACCTCGCCCACGGAGCCGTCGAACCCGTCGCACAGGCGGGCCACCTGCCGCATGGCGGGGAAAATGACGCTGCCGCACAGCCGATTCATGGCGGTGCGGTCAGTGCGCAGGGCGAAATAGGCGGCGAAAAACAGAGCCAGCGCCGTCAGCCACCACAACAGTTGGCGGCGCTGCCGCAGATACGTCCTCACAGGGGCAGCGGACGGCCGGTGAAGCTCATGACGCAGTGGGACTGCACGATGACCTTGCCGTTCTCGTCCGTGACCTCCGCCGAGCAGAAGGCCAGCTTGCCGCCCAGACGGTCCACCTTCCCCACAGCGGTAAGGGTGCTGTCCGCCGCCGCAGCGGACAGATAGTCGATGGTCGCGTTTACCGTCACTATCACCTCCTGCCGCAGGCTCATGATGGCCATGCCCATGGCCACGTCGCACAGGGCGAACAGGATACCGCCGTGAGCCCCTCCCCAGCGGTTCAGGCTGTCGCGGCACATGGGCAGCACCACGGCGGCGCTGCCGTCGCCAATGTCGGCGGTGTACATATGGTTATGCGTCAGAAACGGCTCGCGGCTGTTGCTGAAATCCAGCAGCTTCTTCTTGAGCTCCTCAGTCATGGTGTTCCTCCGATGTATCGTTCCGGGGCGCGAATGCCGGCTCCGACGCCGTTTCGCGGGCCCGCTCCACATAGGCGTAAGCCTCCGTGGGCATGTTGCGCCGGCGCAGCCGCCGGTCCAGCAGGTACTTCACCAGCTCCTGCACGCAGGCGAAGATGGGTACACCCAGGAACATACCCAGCACACCGCCGAAGCCGCCGCCCACCAGAATGGCCACGATGACCCAGAAGCTGGAGATGCCGGTGGCGTCTCCCAGGATCTTGGGGCCCAGGATATTTCCGTCAAACTGCTGAAGCACCACGATGAAGATGATGAAGATGAGACACTGCTTGGGGCTGACCAGCAGGATCAGGAAGGCCGATGGGATGGCGCCCAGGAACGGCCCGAAAAACGGGATGATGTTGGTGACGCCTACCACCACGCTGACCAGCGGGGTGTAGGGCAGCTTCAGGATGCTGCCTCCGATGAAGCACAGCGCGCCGATGATGAGGGAGTCCAGCAGCTTGCCCCGCACGAAGCCGGAGAAGATGCGGTCCACCTGGCGGGTACCGCGGATGACGGCACGGGCCTTCCGCTCGTCGAAGATGGCGAACACCGCCTTGCAGCAGCGGGCGAGGCTCTTTTCCTTCATGGTCATGAGGTAGATGGATACGATGATGCCCACGATCAGGTCGGTGGCCAGGTTGATGACGCCGCGGATACCGCTCCAGATGCCGCCGGTCAGGGTCCCCAGCGTCGTCTGCGCCCAGGGCAGGATGTGCTCCTTCAGCAGGGTCACGCCATCGCTGTAATACTTTGTGACAAAGTCGGCGATCCACACCGCCACCTCGTTCTCGCTGTCCAGCAGGCTGTCAGCCCAGTTATATACCTTATAGTAATACGACTCAGCGTTGTTGATGAGCATGGTCACGCTGTCGATAAGCTGGGGGATCAGCACGCTCATCAGCAGGTAGATCAGCAGGATGGCCACCGCCTCCGCCAGCAGGATGCTGAAAAACCGCAGGATGCCAGCGGCGTTCTTCAGGTGCTTTTTGGGGAAAACCTTCTGCCACGCAGCATGGAGCACCCTCTCGATCCAGTTCATCACCGGCGTCAGCAGGTATGCGATGACCGCGCCGTATACCACCGGCGCCAGCACGGAGGTCAGCTTGCTCACGAACTGCTGCAGTGTACCGCCCATATAAAATGTGTCGTAAAAAACCAGCACGGCGCAGACGGTCAGAAACGCCGTCAGCCCCCACTTCAGATATTGTGTCCGGTTCTTCATGCACACCACTCCTTTTCCGGTCTTGTTCCCCCTATCATAGCCGACCAGACCCCGATTTGCAAGGGTTTTCTGCCCTTGCCGCCGCTGAGGGAGGGCTGTGCGCTGCGCACGGACAACGCCGTTACTCCTGTGCGTCTGACTGTTGCATTTCCCGCCGCGCTGTGGCATAATGGAGAGACACACTGCACTTACCGACATATAGGAGGAGAGCCATGAAGAAGCTCCTGTTCATTGTCAATCCAAAGGCGGGCAAAACGAAATCCAACGCTCCCCTGTTCGATGCGGTGGCCGCCTTTTCCCGCGCCGGCTATCTGGTGCGGGTCTTTCTGACGGAGGCCGGCGGCGAAGCCCGGACCTACGCGGCCAAATGGGGCCCGCAGTACGACGTGGTAGTCTGCGCCGGCGGCGACGGCACCCTGAATGAGACCATCTCCGGTCTGATGGAGCTGGAGCGCCGCCCGCTGCTGGGCTACCTGCCCAACGGCAGCACCAACGATTTTGCTGCCAGCCTGCACCTGTCCTCCGATCCCCGCCACGCCGCCCAGGCCATCGCCAGCGGCCAGCCCCACGCCTTGGACATCGGGCGGCACAACGACCGTTATTTCGCCTATGTGGCATCCTTTGGCGCCTTCACCCGCTCCTCCTACTCCGCGTCCCAGGCGGCAAAAAACGCCCTGGGTCACTTCGCGTACATACTGGAGGGGCTGGGGGATCTGGACTCCCTGCGGCCCTACAACTGCCGCATTGAGGCGGACGGCGAGACGTTTGAGGGTGACTTCATCTTCGGCGCGGTGTGCAACAGCACTTCCCTGGGCGGGCTGGTGAAGTTGGACCCCAGCCGCGTCAAGATGGACGACGGTCTGTTCGAGCTGCTGCTGCTGCGGATGCCCAAAACGCCTCTGGACCTGCAGAATCTCATCACCGCCATGACGCGGATGCAGTATGAGTACCCGGGCGTCATCTTCCGCCACGTGCAGCACGTGACCCTCACCACCCAGGCCCACATTCCCTGGTCGCTGGACGGCGAGTTCGCCCCCAGCGTGGAGCGTGTGGACATCGACAACCTGTCCGGCGCGGTGGAGCTGCTGACGGGCAAGGTGAAGGGGATAGAGCGCATCCGTACCTTCGGGCAGGTCATGCTTGGGTATGAGGTGGCGATGGTTGTGCTCAATTATATCGGCGGCATGCTGCCGTTTTATGACCTCATCATGGGCTATGTCGGGATTTTCATTCTCTGCATCCGCATGTATTTTATGTATATCATACTGACTGCGGCGGCGGAGGTCGGCATGGTCGAGGGCGGCGAGGAAAAGACGATACAGGGCATTTGCCGCAGCCGAAACCTTGTGCTTCTGGCGGAGCTGACGCTCTATCTTTACGCTGCGGTGCAGGGGACGGAAAGCATCGGCGGCTGGGGAATTCTGCTCTTTGTCGGCTATGTGGTGTTCTATCTTGCGTGCATCGTGTATCTCTCCTTTTTGAAGGAGGAGGTGCAGAAGCAGGAGAAAAAGCGGACAGAAATAACAGAAACGGCATAAATAAAAGCCTCCATTACGGAGGCTTGAGGGTGTCGACTTTGTCGACACCCTAAGTCGAAATCAGGATTTCGACTTGTTGAAACAGAAGAATAAACAGATGAGTTCCATCGGCTGGAGCCTTGAAACTCACTGTTTTCCTCGCCGGAAGTAAATTCCGACTGCGGATTCCGGTCGGGAAACGCTTCGTTTCCCAAACCTTTCCGCGGTATCAGAAGGATTTTGTTTATGGGGGGAATAACTTCTGCATCGGAAAAAGAAAGGATGTATCTATGGAACATACATTTGAAGCATTGGGACTGCGTGCAGCTTTGGTCACCGCGTTGGCAGAGCAGGGCATCACAACCCCAACGGAAATCCAACAGAAAATGATTCCCGAAATTTTATCCGGCAAGGATGTCATCGGTCGTTCCGAAACAGGCTCCGGCAAGACCTTGGCATATCTTTTGCCCATTTTTGAAAAGCTGGATATGAATATCCGCGGCACGCAGGCGATTATCCTCACCCCCACCCATGAGCTGGCGGCGCAGGTCTATCATCAGGCGGAGCTTTTGCAGGAAAATGCGGGCATCGCGGCAGGCTGTGTCCTTCTCATCGGTGCGGCAGGCATCGGCAGACAGCTGGAAAAGCTGAAAGCAAAGCCGCGTATCGTGGTCGGCTCTGTCGGGCGTATTCTGGATTTGATTCGTAAGAAAAAAATACAGGCACATCTCGTCAGAACCATCGTTCTGGATGAGGGCGACCGCCTTATGGATGACGGCAACGTGGAGGATGTTGCCGCTGTCATCAAAACAACCCTGAAGGAGCGGCAGATTGTTCTGCTTTCTGCCTCTGTCAGCGGCGAAGCCAAGGCAAAAGCCGCAGCCATGATGAAGGCAGATGCGGTTGATTTGGAAGCCAAAAGCGGCGGCATTGTCCCCAAGGGCATCCATCATTATTATATCCTCTCCGCGCACAGAGAAAAATTCGCCAATCTCCGTAAAATTCTCGCAGGCGAAAATCCGGAGAAGTGCATGGTTTTCCTCAATAACCCCGAAAATATCGAGGTCACTGTGGATAAGCTGAATTATCACGGCATCAAGGCGGCAGGCATCTATGGGCAGGCGAGCAAGCAGGAACGCAAAAACGCCATGGATGGCTTCCGTGAAGGGCGTATCCATGTCCTCGTTGCCTCCGATATCGGCTCCCGCGGTCTGGATATTGAGGGTGTTACGCATATCATCAATCTGGATGTCCCCGAAGAATCCACGCATTATCTCCATCGTGCAGGCCGCTGCGGCAGAAAGGGCATGGAAGGCACTGCCATCACCATTGTCACCCCCTATGAACGCAAGTGGATTCACCGCTACG
>ENA-OUOU01000449-OUOU01000449.1-human-gut-metagenome-genome-assembly--contig:-NODE-449-length-25577-cov-11.991067_pt1 | contig 25577 bp, 20 predicted proteins | sample MGYA00237936_ERZ548765 | MGnify/ENA primary metagenome ERZ548765 (study PRJEB26490, sample SAMN05356889) | human gut metagenome | biome: terrestrial biome; feature: human-associated habitat; material...
CGATGACCTCCTCGGCCACATCGCAGATGGAGCCCATGGCCACGATGACGCGGTCAGCGTCGGCAGCGCCGTAGTAGTTGAACAGCTTATAGTCGGTGCCCAGCTTGGCGTTGATCTTGTCCATGTACTTTTCCACCACGGCGGGCAGGGCCTCGTAGTACTTGTTGCAGGCCTCGCGGTGCTGGAAGAAGATATCGCCGTTCTCATGGCTGCCGCGCATATGGGGATGCTCGGGGTTCAGGGCGTGACGGCGGAACTCGGCCACGGCGTCCATGTCGCACATGTCCTTCAGATCCTCGTAGTCCCACACGGCGATCTTCTGGATCTCATGGCTGGTACGGAAGCCGTCGAAGAAGTTGATGAAGGGCACCTTGCCGGTCAGGGCGGCCAGATGTGCCACAGGGCTCAGGTCCATGACCTCCTGCACGTTGCCCTCGCACAGCATGGCAAAGCCGGTCTGGCGGCAGGCCATAACATCGGAGTGATCGCCGAAGATGTTCAGGGCGTGGGTGGACACGGTACGGGCGGAAACGTGGAACACGCAGGGCAGCTGCTCCGCCGCGATCTTGTACATGTTGGGGATCATCAGCAGCAGGCCCTGAGACGCGGTGTAGGTGGTGGTCAGCGCACCGGCGCCCAGAGAGCCGTGAACGGCGCCGGCAGCGCCGGCCTCAGACTGCATCTCCACCACCTTGACCTTGGTGCCGAAGATGTTTTTCAGGCCGTTTGCGCTCCACTGGTCGACAAAGTCGGCCATGGGGCTGGACGGCGTGATGGGGTAGATGGCAGCAACCTCAGAAAACGCATAGGAAACATGCGCTGCGGCGTTATTGCCATCCATGGATTTCATTTTTCTTACCATAACGTGCCTCCTTAAATAGATGTCGGTGTGATCGCCCCCGTCTGCGCTGCACGCAGGCGAAAGCGCTCCCTCTCCGTCCTCCTCATCTGTCCGGAGAGAAAGCTGATCCGATCGAGGCCCCCTAAAAGGCCCCTATCCGTTGATATTGTTGATAGTATCACAAACTTTTCGCCATGTAAACCTGCTTTTTGTTATTTTTACTATTTTGAAACTTTTTTAGCACCATGCACAAAATTTCTCACTCTCATCCCGCCGGAAAGCGTCGTTCCGCGCAAAAACCGGAAGGCTTTTTTGAAAAAATCGCTGTTCACCGTCCCGATTTTATGATAAGATAGGTGCTGAACGACCATTTGGAAGGGGGAAACGACCCATGGTGGTCACTGTGCGTTCTCTGGGTCTCACCGGCATCCGCGGCTACGAGGTGACGGTGGAGTGCTTTCTCTCCGGCGGTCTGCCCGCCTTTGACATGGTGGGTCTGCCGGACGCGGCGGTCAAGGAGTCCCGCGAACGGGTGCGGGCCGCCGTGAAAAACTGCGGGGCAAAATTCCCCGTCAGCCGCATCACCGTGAATCTGGCCCCTGCCCGGGTCCGGAAGGAGGGCACACTGTACGATCTGCCCATCCTGCTGGGTATCCTGGCCGCAGCGGAGGAGCTGAAGCCCCTGCCGGAGGACGCTGCCTTTCTGGGCGAGCTGAGCCTTACCGGCGCGCTGCGCCCCGTCACCGGTGTGCTGCCCATGGCGCTGTGCGCCGCCCGTCTGGGCGTCAGGACTCTGTATGTCCCTGCCCAGAACGCCGCTGAAGCCACGCTGGCCGACGGCCTGACGGTCTACGGGGTAGAGAGCGTCTCCCAGCTCATCGCCCACCTCAACGGCGACGCGCCTATGACCCCCGCGCCGCGCTGGCAGCCGAAGCCGTCTGATCGCCCCCTGCCGGACTTTGCCGATGTCATGGGGCAGGAGAACGTGAAGCGGGCGCTGGAGATCGCCGCCGCAGGCGGCCACAACATCCTGCTCATCGGCTCTCCCGGCGCGGGCAAGTCCATGCTGGCCCGCCGTCTGCCCTCTATTCTGCCGGATATGACCCGCGCCGAGTCCCTCCAGACCACGGAGATCTACTCCGTGGCGGGCATGACGGATCCCGCCCACCCGCTGGTGGACACCCGCCCCTTCCGCAGTCCCCACCACACGGCCTCCACCGTGTCCCTGGCCGGCGGCGGCGGAACGCCCCGCCCGGGTGAGATATCCCTGGCCCACAACGGCGTCCTGTTTCTGGACGAGCTGCCGGAGTTCGACAAGTCGGCGCTGGAGACGCTGCGCCAGCCGCTGGAGGATGGCTTTGTCACCATCACCCGCGCCGCGGGGACGCTGACGCTGCCCAGCCGCTTCATGCTGGTGTGCGCCATGAACCCCTGCAAGTGCGGCTGGTACGGCCACCCCTCCGGCCGCTGCACCTGCTCGGAAAATCAGGTGGACCAGTACATGCGCCGCATCTCCGGTCCCCTGCTGGACCGCATCGACATGTATATCGAGGTCCCCTCCGTGGAGTACGAGGCCATGCGCCGCAAAGAGAAGCCGGAGTCCTCCGCCGTCATCCGTAAACGTGTCAACGCCGCCCGGGAGGTGCAGAAGCAGCGCTTTTCCGGCACGGAGGTATCCTGCAATGCCTATATGCCCCCCGCCATGATCGGGCAGTTCTGCGCGCTGGACGCTGCCGGCGAAAGGCTGATGCAAAGCGCCTTTGACCGTCTGGGCCTCACCGGCCGCAGCCATGACCGCATCCTGCGCATGGCCCGCACCATTGCCGATCTGGAGGGAGCCGCCCGCATCGAAGCACCGCACCTGGCCGAAGCCATCCAATACCGCAGCAGTATACTAAAATAAGGAGAAACCGCACCATGCACGAGATCATCCTCTGCAAGCTGGGCGAGGTGGTCCTGAAGGGCCTGAACCGCCGCAGCTTTGAAATGAAGCTCATGAGCAACATCCGCCGCCGCACCCAGCGGTTCGGCAAGTTCAGAATTTACTCCCGCCAGTCCACCATCTACGTGGAGCCGGCGGAGGAGACCTGCGACATCGCCGGGGCCTACGCCGCCTGCAAGCAGGTGTTCGGCATCATCGCCATCACCCGCGCCCTGCCCTGTGAAAAGTCCAAGGAGGCCATCTTCGACACTGCCAAGACGTATCTCGCCGGCGCCCTCACCGCCGCCAAGAGCTTCAAGGTGGAGAGCAAGCGGGCCGACAAGACCTTCCCCATGGGCAGCATCCAGCTGAGCCAGTGGGTGGGCGGCGCGCTGCACGACGCTTTTCCCCACCTGACGGTGGATGTCCACCATCCGGAGCTGACGGTGTACGTGGAGGTCCGCGAGGACGCCGCCTACGTCCACGGTCCGGCGGAGGCCGCCGCCGGCGGCCTGCCTCTGGGCATGGGCGGCCACGCGGTGAGCCTGCTGTCCGGCGGCATCGACAGCCCCGTGTCCAGCTACATGATCGCCAAGCGCGGTGTCCAGCTGGAGATGATCCACTTCGCCTCCCCTCCCTACACCAGCGAGCTGGCCCGGGAAAAGGTGCTGAAGCTGGCCCAGGAGCTGACGCCCTGGTGCGGCCGTCTGGCGGTGTTCATCATCCCCTTCACCGAGATCCAGGAGGAGATCCGCCGCAAGTGCCCCGAGGATCACTTCACCCTCATCATGCGCCGGTTCATGATGCGCCTTGCCGATATGCTGGCCCGCGAGCTGCGCTGCCGCGCCCTCGTCACCGGTGAGAATCTGGGTCAGGTGGCCAGCCAGACCATGCAGGCGCTGGCCGTCAGCGAGGATGTCGCCACCATGCCGGTGCTGCGCCCCCTCATCGGCCTTGACAAGGAGGAGATCGTGAAGATCTCCCGTAAGATCGGCACCTTCGACACCTCCATCCTGCCCTATGAGGACTGCTGCACCGTGTTCACTCCCCGCCACCCCAAGACCAAGCCCAGCGTGGAGGAGACGCGGGAGTACGAGGCCGCGCTGGACGTGGAGGGCCTGTGCCAGCGGGCCATGGCCAACCGGGAGATGATCCGCGTCAAGCCCCAGTATTAAGGAGGCGCATCCCATGCCCCGTACCGCGGAGATCATCGCTGTCGGCAGCGAGCTGCTGACCGGCGGCGTCACCAATACCAACGCCCGGTTCCTGTCGGAGCTGCTGACCGCCGCCGGTGTGGACGTGCTGTACCACACCGCCGTGGGCGACGATGAGGGCCGTCTGGAAGCCGCCGTCACCGCCGCGCGGCAGCGGGCGGAGCTGCTGGTATTCACCGGCGGCCTGGGCCCCACCTACGACGATATGACGAAAACGGCGGTGTGCGCCGCGCTGGACACGCCGCTGGTGTTCCATCCGGACATCGTACCGGACATCCGCCGCTATTTCGACACCGTGTTCCACCGGGAGATGCCCGCCTGCAATCTCCGGCAGGCGTATCTGCCCCAGGACTGCACCGTGTTCCGCAACCCCGTGGGCACCGCCCCCGGCTGCGCCTTTACCGCAGGAGGCGTCACCGCCGTGCTGCTGCCCGGCGTCCCCTCGGAGTGCCGCTATCTGGCGGAGCACTGCCTGCTGCCCTATCTGGAGCGGCTCCACGGCCAGGTGATCCGCTCCCACGACCTGCGCATCTTCGGCCTGACGGAGCCGCAGGTGCAGGAGCTTCTGAACGACCTGCTCCATCAGGAGAAGGATCTGACGCTGGCCCCCTACGCCGGTACCGGCGAGGTGTCGCTGCACCTGTCCGCCCGCGCCGCCGATGATGCCGCCTGCGAAGCCCGCATGGCCCCGCTGCTGGCGGAGGTCCGCCGCCGTCTTGGCAGCTATCTCTACGGCACGGACGTGTCGGGGCTGGAGGAAACGGCGCTGCGCCTCTGTCAGGCCCGGGGCCTGACCCTCTCCGCCGCCGAGAGCTGCACCGGCGGTCTCATCGCCAAGCGCCTGACGGACATCCCCGGCGCGTCCCAGACGTTTCTGGGCGGCGTGGTCAGCTACACCAACACCGTGAAGCAGCACGTGCTGGGCGTCCCCGCCTCCCTGCTGGAGACGTATGGCGCCGTGTCCGCCCCCGTGGCCCGCGCCATGGCCATGGGTGTCCGCGTCCTTACCGGCTCGGATCTGGCCCTGTCCGTCACCGGACTGGCCGGCCCCGCAGGCGACGACCACGGCAACCCCGTGGGCACCGTGTTCACAGCCCTTTCCACGCCTCAGGGCGTTTTCGTGCGGCAGCTGGCGCTGGGCGGCGATCGGGAGCGCATCCGCACCCTCTCCGCCCACCACGCGCTGGACCTGCTGCGCCGCTATCTCACGGATCAAATGACAGGAGGAGAATGACCCATGTCCAAAAACAGTTACCGTCCCGGCGTCAACCAGTACGCCAATCAGGAGGAAGCCCGCCGCAAGGCCCGGGGCAATCCCAACAAAAACGTACACCAGAAGAAGAAAAACAGCAATTACGCCGGCTACGCCGGCAATCCCGTGACCCAGAAGATCATCGAAAAGGCCAACCAGCAGGAGCGGGTGAAGCTCCCTACCTGGCTGAACATCTGGCTGGCGGTGCTGTTCGCCGCCATTATCGTGGTGCTGATCCTGCGTCTGGCGGTGTATAAGGACAGCATCCTGCTGAGCTCCCTGTCCTCCCTGCTGCTGGGCATCGCCTGCCTGTCCCTGTTCTATATCCGCCGCTTCAAGCACACGAAAAAGGAGAGCGCCGTCTACAAGATCATCACCGTGGTGCTCACCGTCTGCGGCGTCATCTACACGTTTATGGGCGCGGTGGGCCTGCTTTCGCTGGCCGGTATCCTGTAAAAAATCGGTTTTTTCGGCAAAATAGCCATTGACAAGGGCTAATTTTGTGAGTATAGTAGCGTTATCTTAAGGAAACACCGTACAACTGCGATGAAGGAGACGCGCCCCGCCTCCCTGCCGCGCGAAGAGAGCCGCCGTTTGGTGCAAGGCGGACGGGCAGCCGGTCTGGGGTATCACTCCCGAGCATCCGCCTGATGGCCTCTGGCCGGTAAGCGCGGACGGCAGCGGGCCGTTATCACCCCGTACCCACGGCTGGTGGGACTGAGTGGCCGCTTTCCGCGGCAGCAAGAGTGGTACCGCAGAGGATGCTTTCACGCGCCTTTGTCTCTTAACGAGACAAAGGCGCTTTTTATTTTGTTTCAACAAAAAATTTCGGATAAAAGGAGACGCAACATGGAATACAAAAAGACCCTGAACATGCCCAAGAGCGGCTTTCCCATGCGTGCCGGCCTGCCCAAGCGCGAGCCGGACATGCTGAAGCACTGGGAGGAGATCGACCTCTACAACGAGCTGCTGAAGAAGAACGAGGGCAAGCCCCTGTTCTCCCTGCACGACGGCCCTCCGTTCTCCAACGGCGCGCTGCATATGGGCCACGCTCTGAACAAGTCCCTGAAGGACTTCATCAACCGCATGTACGCCATGCGCGGCTACTACACCCCCTATATTCCCGGCTGGGATAACCATGGCATGCCCATCGAGTCCGCCATCATCAAGCAGAACAAGCTGAACCACAAGGCCATGAGCGTGGCGGACTTCCGCACCGCCTGCCATGAGTTCGCCGACCATTACATCGACGTCCAGCGCGACGGCTTCAAGCGCATGGGCGTGGTGGGCGACTGGGAGCATCCCTACAAGACCATGGACCCCGGCTTTGAGGCGCAGGAGGTCCGGGTGTTCGGCAAAATGTACCGGAACGGCCACATCTACAAGGGCCTCAAGCCCGTGTACTGGTGCCCCCACGACGAGACCGCCCTGGCCGAGGCGGAGATCGAGTATCAGGACGACCCCTGCACCACGGTGTATGTGAAGTTCCCCATGCACGACGACCTGGGCAAGCTCCCCCACCTGGACAAGAGCAAGCTCAGCTTCGTCATCTGGACCACCACCATCTGGACCCTGCCCGGCAACCTGGCCATCGCCCTGAACCCGGCGGAGAGCTACGCCGTCGTCAAGCCGGAGGGCCGCGACGAGCTGTATATCATGGCGGAGGCCCTGACGGAGAAGGTCATGGGCATCGGCGGCTTCGACCGCTATGAGATCGTGGAGACCCACCCCGGTGCCTTCTTCGAGAACATGCTGGCCAGCCATCCCTTCCTGCCCAAGACCAGCCGCCTGGTGCTGGCGGACTATGTCACCATGGACTCCGGTACCGGCTGCGTCCACACCGCCCCCGGCTTCGGCGCCGACGACTATCAGACCTGCCTGCGCTACGGCATGGACATGGTGGTGCCCGTGGACGACCAGGGCCGCCACACCGACTATGCCGGCAAGTACGCCGGCATGAAGACCGAGGAGTCCAACCCCGTGATCCTCCAGGATATGAAGGACGCCGGGTCCCTGTTTGCCAGCCAGGAGATCGTCCACAGCTATCCCCACTGCTGGCGCTGCAAGAAGCCCATCATCTTCCGTGCCACTCCCCAGTGGTTCTGCTCCGTGGAGTCCTTCAAGGATGACGCCATCGCCGCCTGCGAGGACGTGCGCTGGGTGCCCTCCTGGGGCAAGGACCGCCTGCGCTCCATGGTTCTGGAGCGCACCGACTGGTGCATCAGCCGCCAGCGCCGCTGGGGCCTGCCTATCCCGGTGTTCTACTGCAAGGACTGCGGCAAGCCCATCTGCACCGACGAGACCATCGACGCCATCGCGGGCCTCTTTGAAAAGAAGGGCTCCAATGCCTGGTTCGAGATGGAGGCGGAGGACATGCTGCCGGATGGCTTCACCTGCCCCCACTGCGGCAAGGCCGCAGGCTTCGAGAAGGAGAGCGACACCCTGGACGGCTGGTTCGATTCCGGCTCCACCCACTATGCCTCTATGGAGCGCACCCAGGGCTTCTGGCCCGCCACCATGTATATCGAGGGGCTGGACCAGTATCGCGGCTGGTTCCAGAGCTCCCTGCTGGTGGCCGTGGGCGCGCTGGAGCGGGGGGCCCCCTTCAAGGAGTGCCTGACCCACGGCTGGACCGTGGACGGTCAGGGCCGCGCCATGCACAAGTCCCTGGGCAACGGCATGGACCCCGCCGAGATCTTCAACAAGTACGGCGCGGACCTGCTGCGCCTGTGGGCCGGCTCCTCTGACTATCACGTGGACGTCCGCTGCTCCGACGACATCTTCAAGCAGCTGTCCCAGAACTATCTGAAGTTCCGCAACACGGCCAAGTTCTGCCTGGATAACCTGACGGGCTTCGATCCGGAGACGGAGCTGGTGGCCCCCGCCCGGATGCAGGAGCTGGACCGCTGGGCCGTTACCCGGCTCAACAGCCTCATCCGCCGGGTGTTCGACAGCTACGATGCCTACGAGTTCCACGCCGTGTCCCACGCCATCAACGATTTCTGCGTGGTGGACCTGAGCTCCTTCTATTTCGATATCATCAAGGACCGCCTGTACTGCGACGGTGAGCACAGCGCCAGCCGCCGCAGCGCCCAGACCGCCCTGTTCCTGATCCTGGACGCCATGACCCGGATGTTCGCCCCCATCCTGGCCTTCACCTGCGAGGAGATCTGGCTGGCTATGCCCCACCGCAGTGCCGACGACAGCCGCAGCGTCCTGTTCAACTGCATGGTGCAGCCCTATGAGGGCTATGCCCTGCCGGAGGACGCCATGGACCGCTGGGCAAGGATCGCCGCTGTCCGCACCGCCGTCAACGGTGCGCTGGAGCAGGCCCGGGCCGACAAGACCATCGGCAAGAGCCTGGAGGCGGAGGTGGATGTCACCGTTCCCGCCGAGGACGCCTTCCTGGCGGACATGGACGCGGATACCCTGGCGGATCTGCTGATCGTGTCCCAGGTACGGGTCACCGTGGGCAACGAGCTGACCGTCACCGTGGCTCCCGCCCGGGGCGTCAAGTGCGCCCGCTGCTGGAAGGTGCTCTCCAGCGTGGGCACCGTGGCCGGTCACGATACCCTGTGCCCCCGCTGCGCCGCTGTGGTGAAGTCCCTGCCCGTGGTGGAGTGATCGGAATTTCAAGCAGTCCCCAAGCCCCGGCGCCGCTGCGCCGGGGCTTGCCCTGCCCATTATCATGACCGGAGAGGAATCACGTGAACGACAAGCAGGAAGCAAAATTTCAGGAGCTCACCGGCCAGCCGGTGGGCCATCTGGTGTGCAAAATGGCGGCGCCCACCATCATCAGCATGATGGTGACGGCCTGCTATAACATGGTGGATACCTATTTCGTGGGCCAGCTCCACAGCAACAGCGCCACCGGCGCGGTGGGGGTGGTGTTCTCCCTGATGGCGGTGATCCAGGCGGTGGGCTTTTTCTTCGGCCACGGGTCCGGCAACTACATCTCCCGCCAGCTGGGCCGCCATGAATCCGGCGACGCCGGGAAAATGGCCGCCACCGGCGTGACCCTGGCGTTTCTGGCGGGGTGCGTCATTCTGGCGCTGGGCCAGATCTTTCTCACGCCCCTGGCCCGGCTGCTGGGCTCCACGGATACCATCCTGCCCTATGCCCGCAGCTATCTGCGGATCATCCTGCTGGGGGCCCCGTATATGACGGCATCCTTCGTGCTGAATAACCAGCTGCGCTTTCAGGGCAGCGCCGCCTACGGCATGGTGGGCATCGCTGCCGGAGCGGTGCTGAACGTGGGGCTGGATCCGCTGCTGATCTTCGTATTGGATATGGGCGTGGCCGGGGCGGCCCTGGCCACCATTCTCAGCCAGCTGGCGTCGTTCTGCATGCTGCTTCTGGGCTGCTCCCGGGGCGGCAACCTGCGCATCCGCCTGCGGAACGTGTGCATCCGCCGGGACCTGCTGGTGGAGATCTGCAAGGGCGGCGTGCCGTCCCTGTGCCGCCAGGGGCTGGCCAGCATCGCCACCATCTGCCTCAACCGCAGCGCGGGCCTGTACGGCGACGCGGCCATTGCCGCCATGAGCGTGGTGACCCGTGCCATGCAGCTGGCCCAGTCGGCGCTGATCGGCTTCGGCCAGGGATTTCAGCCGGTGTGCGGCTTCAACTACGGCGCGGGGCTGTATGGCCGGGTGAAGGACGCCTTCCGCTTTTGCGTCAAGTGGGCCACGGTGTTTCTGGCGGCGGCGTCGGTGCTGGGGATGATCTTCGCGCCCCAAATCGTGGCGGTGTTCCGCAACGACCCGGAGGTTATTACCTTCGGGGCCCGGGCTCTGCGCTGTCAGTGCGCGGTGTTCCCTCTGTGTGGGGTCATCGCCATCTCCAGCATGCTGACCCAGACCATCAACAAGGTGTGGCAGGCGTCGCTGCTGGCGGTGGCCCGGCAGGGGCTGTTCTTCATTCCGTCAGTGCTGATCCTGCCCCATGTGCTGGGAGAGCTGGGGGTACAGCTGGCCCAGTCGTTGTCCGATGTGTGCGCCTTCGCCCTGACGGTGCCGCTGGTGCTGGGCGTCCTGCGGGATATGGACCGCCAGGAGCGCCTGGAAAGGATCTCATGACGAAAAAATCGCGGGCTAAGGCCCGCGATTTTTACATAATACGATATCTTTCTGCGATATACTATGCGTTTACACTGTCCGCCAGCTGCATGGCCATGCGCTCCAGCTCCTCCTGCTGGCCCTGGCGCAGGGCGGAACGCAGGGTCACGGTATCTGCGGCCTGCTCCCATTTCAGAGGCTCCAGGAGCTTCTGCATGCCCCGGGCACTGGTGGGAGCCCAGGACCCGTTCTCGATATACGCCACCCGGCGGTTCTTCAGCGTATGGGCAGTCAGATCGTGCAGCAGGTTCTCCATGGTGACGAACACACCGGCGTTATAGGTGGGGGCGGCCAGCACCACATGGCTGAACCGGAACGCCGCCGCCAGAATGTAGGACGCCGGGGTAACGGAGGTGTCGTACATGGCCACCTGCACCCCCTGCTCCCGCAGACGGCAGGCCAGGATGTTGGCGGCGTTCTCCGTCCCGCCGTACACCGACGCATAGGCAATGACCACGCCCCGCTCCTCCGGCTCATACCGGCTCCACAGGTCGTATTTGCCCAGGATGTACCCCAGGTCCTGCCGCCACACGAAGCCGTGCAGGGGCAGCAGCATCTGAATGTCCAGTCCCCCGGCCTTTTTCAGCACCGCCTGGACCTGTGCGCCGTACTTGCCCACAATATTGGTGTAATACCGCCGGGCCTCGTCCAGATAGTCCCGGTGGAAGTCCACCTCGTCGGCGAACAGCGCGCCGTTCAGGGCGCCGAAGGTGCCGAAGGCGTCCGCCGTCAGCAGCAGCTTGTCCGTCTCGTCATAGGTCATCAGCACCTCCGGCCAGTGGACCATAGGCGCGGCCACAAAGTGCAGGGTGTGCCGCCCGGTGCAGAGGGTGTCCCCCTCCTTCACCACGCTGATGCGCCCCTCGTACCCGGGGCCGAAGAACTGGGCCAGCATATTCTTGGCGGCGGCGGAGCACACCACGGTGGTCTCCGGGTGCCGCACCAGCAGGTCCCGGATATCGGCGGCGTGGTCCGGCTCCATGTGCTGCACCACCAGGTAATCCAGGGCCCGGCCATTGAGCCCGTGGGCCACGTTTTCCAGAAATACCCGGCACACGGAGGCATCGGCGGTGTCAAACAGCACCGTTTTCCCGTCGGTCAGCAGATAGCTGTTGAAGGATACGCCCCGGGGCACGTCATAGACCCCCTCGAACATAGCCAGACGGCGTCCGTCGGCCCCCACCCAGGTATAATCGTCATTGACCTTTCTCGTGCAGAACATAAGGATACCTTCTTTCCCCTAAAATCTCGATTATATTATATCCTTTTTATGGCAAAAAATCTGTGCTATATGCAACACTTGCGAAAAAATGCGCCCCGGCCGGGGCGCATTTTCTCTTATTGGCTGTTACTGATACAGATCCACCACCTTGTGACACGCCTCCAGCAGGAGACCGTCGAAATAGTCCATGGCATCCTGGGGGATCGTCTCCTCCGGCGGGGCCATCATCCCCATGCTGTAGGTATAGCTGTGGCCGTCGATCACAAAAAACAGCCGCAACCCATCCTCACTGCACTCCCGGTAAATGGGTACATGCTTGTAATTCTCTCTCAGCGGCGGATATTCCTGGCGCTTCTCCGTATTTCGCAGCGCCAGGATATACACCGGGTATGTGGTCCCGTCATAGATAACTTTCCCGGCCATATCCCAGCCGGTGGGCCGGGCGAAGCGCCCGGTGCTGGACAGATAGATGCTGTACTCCTCCTGCTTCCAGGGCAGGATATCCTCCGGCGGAGCCAGGACCCCCAGCTTTTTCGCCGTCTGGCTCAGCTGCTCATAGCTCTCCGCCGGCTTCTGCAAGGACGGGTGCACCGGCCAGCAAAACACCAGGTCGTATAGGACGACTCCTGCCACAATGGCCAGGATCACCAACAGGACGATTTTCCGGACCTTTTTCCCGTTTTTACGTTTCATTACAGCAATCCCCCCATCACTGATACAGATCCACCACCGTGTGACACGCCTCCAGCAGCAGGCCGTCGAAATAGTCCACGGCATCCTGGGGCATCTTCCCGTCGGCGTACACCTGGACGGTGTATATATGGCCGTCAATGCTCAAGAAATACAGCATCGAATTGTCCGATGCGTCCCGGTAAATGGGCGTCATCCGATAGTTTTCCCGCAGCGAGATCTCCGCGCGCCACTCGAAGGTCCATTTCTGAGACTCGAAGATCTCCGCCCTGTATGACGCACCGCCGTATTCCACGGTCCCCGACATCAGAAAAGCCCTGGGCTTACTCAGCCGGTCCCGGCCATCCAGCTCCTGACTGTAGAATGTTTCCACCCATGGAAGGACGTTCTCCGGAGGGACCAGCACACCCGTCTTTTCCATATCCTGCCGCAGCTGCTGATAGCTGTCCACGTTTTTCCGAGGTTGGGGATATATCGGCCAGGTCAGCACGGTATACACGATGCCGCCCACAATGGCCAGCAGTACCGCCAGCAGAATAATTTTCTTCCCGGTTCCTCGCTTCATGGCACGTCTCCTTTCCCGTTACTGATACAGATCCACCACCGTGTGGCACGCCGTCCGCAGCGCGTCCTCCACATACGCCGCGTCCTCCTCCGACAGGGTCGTGCTCTCCGGATACATTACCTGGATGATGTATTCATTCCCGTCTATGTAAAGCTGGGTCATGTAAAACCCCCGGTCCTGGAACAGGTAAATGGGCACATAGCGATAGCTGTCCCAGCAGGGCGGCAGATCGCCCACGACGCCGGTGACTCCCACGGAGACCTCTGCGTCAAACGTAACGCCGCCGCGCTCCATGGTGCCGGATATGGCAAAGCCGCTGACCTTGGCCATCCGGGAGGGACTGTCCATCCGGAGCTGACGCTCCGTCACCGTCCACGGCAGCAGGTTTTCCCCGGGGACCCGGATATCCGTTTTCTTTTCCACCGTGTCCCGCAGCTGCTCATAGCTTTTCGCCGGTTTCATCCGGGTGGGATTCACCGGACAGACCATGACGGCGTACACGATCACGCCCACAAGAGCCAGCAGCACCACCAGCAGGACGATTTTCCCGATTTTCTTCCCGGTTCCTCGCCTCATATGGCGTCGCCTCCCTCGCTTTTTTGTCATTTTACCACATTTTCGTCCAATGTGCAAGCACAATTTTCCGTTTGGCGACACAGTGTCGTTTATCCATCTATTTTGCCGCTCACGTCCCGTCAAATTTGCCCAATCTGACGCTTGGTTTGACTTCTCCGGCGGACAATGCTATAATAAAGTGTTGAGTTTTTTCATAGGAGGTGCGGGATATGCGGCAGGAGGACAATCGGCAGCCCATGGGCTCGGAGTCTCTGGGGACCCTGGTCAGCAGCTGGCGAGACGGCACGTTTTCCGAGATCTGGGCCGACTGGAAGTGGATCTGGGGCTATACCAAGCGCTACCGGCGGGCGGTGTGGTTCTATACCATCCTGGGCGTGGCCAGCTCCACCCTGGGCCTGGTGTCCGCCGTGGCCAGCAAATACTCCATCGACATCATCACCGGCTACGACAGCGACCACCTGTGGTTCATCGTCACCGTGATGGTGGCCTCGGCCCTGGTGGGCCTGCTGCTGCGCAGCGTCACCTCCCGCATTTCCACGAAAATCTCCCTCCGGGTGAACAACGATATCCAGGCCCAGGTGTTCGACCGCCTGCTGGGGGCCGACTGGCGGTCCCTGAACGCGTTTGCCAGCGGCGACCTGCTCAGCCGCCTGTCCACCGATGTGGGCTCCGTATCCTCCAGCGCCATCCGCTGGCTGCCGGACCTGATCGTCACGGCGTACACCTTCGCCGCCACCCTGGCGGTGATTCTGCACTATGACTGGGTCATGGCCCTGTTGGCCCTGGCCAGCGCCCCCTTCCTGCTGCTGACGTCCCGCCGCCTGATCCGGGGCATGCGCACCCACCAGCAGGAGGTCCGCCAGGTGGGCAGCCGCCTGATGTCCTACGAGACGGAGACACTGCACAATCTGGACGCCATCAAGGGCTTCGGCATCACCGGCCGCTATGGCCGGGGCTTCCGCCGCCGGCAGGAGGAGTTCCGCCGGGCCAGCCTGGATTATAATCTGTTCAGCATCCGCACGGAGATTCTCCTGTCTCTTCTGGGCTCCGCCGTCCAGATGGCGGCCTTCGGCTACTGCCTGTATCTGCTGTGGTCCGGCAAAATTCTATACGGCACCATGACGCTGTTCCTGTCCCAGGGGGCCAAGCTCAGCTCCGCCTTCAACGCTCTGGTGCGGACGGTGCCGTCGTTCCTCAGCGCGTCGGTGTCCGCCCGCCGTATCCGGGACCTGTACGCCCTGGAGCCGGAGCCGGTGCTGCCGGACGACGGGCTGGACAGCCTGGCCTCCCAGGGCTTCACCGTGGCCGTGGAGGACGCGGGCTACGCCTATGTTTCCCATCAGCCGGTGCTGACCCATGCCGATTTCCGGGCCGCTCCCGGGGAGACCGTGGCTCTGGTGGGCCCCTCCGGCGGCGGCAAGACCACCATGATCCGCCTGCTGCTGGGCCTGATCCGCCCGGCGGAGGGCCGCGCTTACCTCCAGGCCGCCGACGGGCGACAGGTGGAGGTGAACGCCGGACTCCGCCGCTATTTCTCCTATGTGCCCCAGGGCAACACCCTCCTCTCCGGCACCATCGCCGACAATCTGCGGATGGTGAAGCCCGACGCCTCCGACGCCCAGCTGCGGGCGGCGCTGGAGGCCGCATGCGCCTGGGACTTCGTCTCCGCCATGGACGGCGGGCTGGTCGCCTCCGTGGGGGAGCACGGCCACGGCCTGTCCGAGGGGCAGGCCCAGCGCATCGCCATTGCCCGGGCCCTGCTGCGGGACGCCCCGGTGCTGCTGCTGGACGAGGCCACCAGCGCCCTGGATGTGGCCACCGAGCGCACCATCCTGCGGAATCTGGCAGCCCGCTACCCCCACAAGACCTGCATCGTCACCACCCACCGGCCCACGGTGATCTCCCTGTGCCGCCGGGTGTACCAGGTGTCCTCCGGCTGCCTCCGCCTGCTGGACTCCGACGAGGCCCAGCGCCTGGCCATGGACTTCTGACCCTTTCCCCGGAACCTGCTGGGTTCCGGGGCAGAGCTTGTCAAAAAAGGGCGCCGCCCTTTTTTGACAAAAGGGATTTCGCTTCGACCCGCGCGTTTTCACGCATAAAATGCGTGAAAACACACTCTCTCCGCGCAAAGTATTTTTCGCGACGTACACGCCGCCGCGAAAAATGGATCATACCTTATTCGCGGCCTGCGGGCCGCGAACTCTGCGAGGCTTTTTTGACAGTCTGAGCTCCCTGTCTCGCATAAGACAGGGAGCTTTTTTTATAGGCAAGGAAAATATTCCGCAGAGGACAGCGTCCCCGGCGCCCCGCGCACAGGGCGGCCCCCTGTCCGGGCAGGGATCACACGTCCCCTATATGGTGTACACAAACGGGTCCGAGGGATTCTTCATCACCGGGGCCGGAGTGGCGGCGGCCACCCGGGTGCCGCTGCGGACGGAGTGGGTCAAAAACACGTTGCCTCCCACCACGGAGCCGTCGCCGATGTCCGTCTCACCCCCCAGAATAGACGCGCCGGAATAGATGGTCACGTCGTTCCCCACGGTGGGGTGGCGCTTCCCCGGCAGGGACGCGTGCCCCGCCCGGGGCGACATGGCCCCCAGGGTCACGCCCTGATACAGCTTCACGTTCCGGCCGATCACCGTGGTCTCGCCCACCACGATGCCGGTGCCGTGATCGATAAAGAAGTGGGGCCCGATGGACGCACCGGGGTGGATATCGATGCCCGTGCGGCTGTGGGCATATTCGGCCATGATCCGGGGGATCATGGGCACCCGCTGGCAGTACAGCAGGTGGGCAATGCGATAGACAAAGATGGCGAACAGGCCCGGATAGGCAAAGATGATCTCCTCCCGGGACGCAGCGGCGGGATCGGACTCAAACGTGGCGTCCAGGTCCTCCAGCAGCAGCCGCTGCACCCGGGGCAGCCGGCGCACAAACTCCCGGGTGATCTCCTCCGCCCGCTGCACCTGGTCCTCCGGCAGGGCCAGCCGCAGCTGGGCCGTCAGCTTTTCGGAAATGCGCTCCAGCAGCAGGGCGGCATAGTTCTCCGGAGCCAGGGACATCAGCGCCGGGTCCCCGAAATAGGCGGGGAACAGCAGGCGGCGCACCTCCTTGACCAGGTCGATGACCGCCCGGCGGTCCGGCAGGCGCAGGCCGCTGCCATACAGGGGGGTGGCGCTCTCCGTCAGGGTGCGGCCCATGGCCGCGGCGGCTTCTTGAATGTGTTGGGGATACATAAACAGGCTTCCTTTCGGCATGTGGAACATAAAAACGGCAGGGCATGCAGGATGCATGCTCTGCCGCTGCTTATACGCGCTTTTCCCGGGCAATTCAATCCCGGGCTTTCTGGGCAAACCATGCATGACCGTTCCGGGCATGACAACAGCAGGCCACGGTACAGATGGCCCGGCAGCTATTCATGGAAACGGTTCTGCTCATGCGGTTTGCTCCTTTTCGGTGTCTGCTTTTATTATATGCCCCGCCGGGTCCCGCGTCCATTGTCATTTTGGACAAAATGCGGATTTATTCTTCCCGCACCCGGTGGTACAGGGTCCCGCAGGCGGGCTCCACTCCCTTGACGGCGAACAGCTCCTCCACCGTGACGAACCGCACCCCCTTGGGCTGCAAGCGGTCCACGATCTCCAGGGCCGCCGTGACGCTGGTGGCGTAGCAGTCGTGGAGCAGGAGAATGTCCCCGTCTCCCGCCCGCCGCAGAACAATGTCCAGGATGCTGTCCACGTCCCGGCTTTTCCAGTCCTCCGTGTCCACGGACCAGCAGATGGCCGGAGTCCCCAGGGCGCAGAGCTCCCGGTCCGATAGGAAGCCGTAGGGGGGCCGCAGCCAGTAGCTCCCGTCCCCCAGCACCTGCCGCAGGGCACGGTCGCATTTTTCCAGGTCCGCCAGGGCGTCGGCGGTGGACAGCTCCGTCAGTGCCCTGTGGCTGAAGGAGTGGCTGCCGATCTGGTGGCCCTCCTGCCGGATACGCCGCACCAGGTCCTCCCGGCCTTCGATCTGACTGCCCACCAGAAAGAACGTGGCCCTGGCCCCCCGCCGGGAAAGGCCCTCCAGCAGCCGGGGCGTCCAGGCAGGGGATGGGCCGTCGTCAAAGGTCAGGGCCATGTAAACCGGCTCTCCCGCCGGTTCTGCCGGTTCCGCCGCCGGTTCCGCCGCCGGGGCGCACCCGGTCAGCAGCAGCGCCGCCAGCAGCGCCGCCGCTATCCGCCGCCTCATACCGGTCCCTCCACCGCCACCGCCTGCATCCCCAGCTCCCGGTGCCGCTGCCACACCGTCTCTCTGGGATAGCGCACCACGCCCCGGTCCTCCCAGGGGTCGCAGCAGATATAGTGCTCCCGGTCATATCCCGACAGCACCACGCAGTGCTCGTTGGAGATCCACATGAAGGGCTGGCCCTCCGGCTCCGTCCGGTACCAGGGGCCGTTGACGGTGGGGCGCAGGTCAATGCTGATCCAGATCAGCACCGGAATCCCCCGGTCGATATACCGGCGGCACAGATAGCCAAGCTCCGCTCCGGTCTCGTTTTTGACCCGGTAAATCCCGGCTTTGTCCCGGGCCAGACCGGCCAAAAAGCGGGACATCCCGCTTTTTATCGCCGGGGCCCAGCAGCCCAGGGCATCCGGGTCGTGAGGGTCCCCCACAAAGGCCCGGCGGGGGTCCGGCCCATGCCAGACGCCGCCGGTATCCCGGTAAAACGGGGCCGAGGGCAGATGGTCCCGGGCAAAATCCTCCGCCGTCACGGAAAAGCCCAGGTATTGCAGCGCCATGGCGGCGCTGACGCTTTCGCAGCCGGTGGGCAGGCTATGCCCCTGGCCGATAAAGGGCACCGGAAGCTGCTTCATGCCGCCCCCTCCCGCCGCCGGGACAGCCGGTGGAAGAAAAATACCTGCCCCACCACCAGGGCCGCCCCCGCAGCCAGCGGAAGCCAGGGCTCTCCCAGCACCGCCGCCAGCAGATAGCAGACCGCACAGTCGGCGCCGACCGCCAGGCCGTACCACAGCTGGGTGGTAACATGGGCCATGTGATCGCACCCGGCGCCGGTGGAGCTCATGATGGTGGTGTCGGAAATAGGGGAGCAGTGGTCGCCCATAACGGCCCCGGCGCACACCGCCGCCACCGCCGCCGGCAGCAGGGAACTGCCGGCAAACACCGGCACCGCCACGGGAATGAGAATGCCCATGGTGCCCCAGCTGGTGCCGGTGGCAAAGGCCAGCAGCCCGCCCACCAGAAACAGCACCAGCGGGAACAGGGCCGTCAAGGTCTCACGCCCGGCAAACAGCCCCTGGACAAAGGCCGCCGCGTCCAGCCGGGCAGCAAAGGATTTCAGCCCCCAGGCAAAGGTCAGCACCAGCAGCGCCGGGGTCATAAGCTTGAAGCCATCCAGAAAGCCCTCCACATAGCCGGAAAACGTCACCACACCCCGGGGAATGTATAAAACCGCCATCACCAGCAGCGTTACCGCGCAGCCGAGGCACAGGGCCATGGGCGCATCGGTGTTGGCAAAGACGTTGGACGCCGTCAGGGGAAGCCCCCCCTCCCGGCAGGTCCGGCGGCCCAGCAGCACCATGCCCCACACCACCGAGACGATGAGGCACACCGTGGGCACCAGCAGATCCACCGCCCGGCCCCGGGGGCTAAACTGGCCGGCGGGAGAGCGGTCATCCCGGGGCGGCTCCTGGACGGCGGCCAGCTGCTCCCGGCGGTACATGGGGCCGAAATCCCGGCCCGTCAGGGCCACCACGAACACCATCCACAGCATCAGAAGGGCGTAGAAATTATACGGGATGGCCCGCAGAAACAGGGTGAAGCCGTTGACCGTTCCGGCGTATTCCGCCGGAATGTACGACGACACGGCGGCGGCCCAGGAGCTGATGGGCGCGATGATGCACACCGGGGCGGCGGTGGCGTCAATGAGAAAGGCCAGCTTCTCCCGGGAGATGCGGAAGCGGTCGGCGATGGGCTGCATGATGGCTCCCACCGTCAGGCAGTTGAAATAGTCGTCCAGGAAGATCAGGCATCCAAGGCCCGCCGTGGCCGTTTCCGCTCCCCGGCGGGAGCGCACCCGGCGGGAAGCCCACTCCCCGAAGGCCCGGGAGCCGCCGGACCGGGCAAACAGCACCACAATGGCCCCCAGCAGCACGTCGAAAAAGAAGATCTTCCGGTCAATGCCCTCCATAAGGGTCAGAAACAGCGTCTCGAAGCTCCGCCAGGGGGCGAAGCCCTCTGCCAGCAGCGCCCCCATCACGCACCCGGCCAGCAGGGAGGAGTACACCTCCTTGGTGACAAAGGCCAGCACGATGGCCACCGCCGGAGGCAGCAGCGCCCAGCCGGTGCCCACAAAGGACGCAGGTCCGCCGCCTGTGTCGGCAGCGGAGACGGCCCACAGCAGCACCAGCGCCGCCGCCAGCACGATCCCCCGCCTGCGGAAGGTTGTTTTCATGATCAATTTCCTCGCTTTCCCCATAAGTCGGCGCTCCCGCAGGGCGGGCCGCCTATTGAAAGTGTATGCGGGGATATGACAGGGGAGTATGTGCCCAAGGCAGGCGCGGGGGGGACGGGGTACGGCCATGGGGCGGACAGAGTCGTCCGCCCCTGCAAAAAAACGCGCGTAGGCGGCGGCCCCGGATACCGGAGCCGCCGCCCACGCTTAAAGGAAGAAAGATGAAAGAAGAAAGAGAGAGTAATTGGAATGCAAAATATATCCAGTGCCGCTTCCGGAGAAGCGGTCACGCTGTCTTAGTTGCCGCGGCCGCCGTTGCCCCGGCCGAAGAAGTAGTCGTACAGGTCGCCGTAGGAATCCTGCTGGCCCTGGTTCCGGTTGGAGGAATCGTCCTCGGTGCCGGTGGTCTGGGGCTGCTGGTCGAAGGTCAGGCTCAGGGTGATCTCCTGGCCGCCGCGCCACACGGTAAGGGTGACGGTGTCGCCGGCCTTATAGCTCTTCTTGGCCATGGACAGGTCGCTCATGGAGGTGATGTCCGTGTCGTTGAGCTTGGTGATGACGTCGCCCAGCTGCAGGCCTGCCTTTTCCCCGGCGCCGCCCTTTTCCACGGCGTAGACGAACACGCCCTTGGTTACGTCGATGTTGTACTGGGCGGCCATCTGCTCGGTCATGCTGCCGGCCTTGATGGCCATGTAGGCCTTATCGGTGACCTGGCCGTTTTCCATGATGTCGGTGATGATGGTCTGGACATCGCTGATGGGGATGGCAAAGCCGATGCCCTCCACAGAGGTGTTGGAATAGCTGGAATACTTGGCGGACACAATGCCCACTACCTCACCGTACAGGTTCATCAGGGGGCCGCCGGAGTTGCCGGGGTTGATGGAGGCGTCCACCTGGAGCATGTTGAAGGGGGTGCCGTCCACATTGATGGCCCGGTCGCAGCAGGACACGATGCCCTGGCTCATGGAGAAGGTCAGCTCGCCCAGGGGGTTGCCGATGGCCATCACCGTGTCGCCCACGTTGACGTCGGCGCTCTTGCCCAGGGTCACGGCCTGGAGACCGGTGGCCTCGATCTTCAGCACAGCCACATCGTAATCGCTGTCGCCGCCCACCACAGTGGCGGGATAGGTATCGCCGTTATACAGGGTGACGTTGACGCTGCTGGCGCCGGACACCACATGCTGGTTGGTGACGATATAGCCGTCCTGGGTGATGACGAAGCCGCTGCCGGAGGAGGCGGACTCCACCTTCTGGCCGAAGATGTTGGTGGACACGGCGGAGCAGTTGATGGATACCACGCTGTTCACCGTGGCGGCGTACACCTCGGCGGGACTCATCAGCGTCTGGCCGTCCACGGATTTGACGCTGACGGCAGAGGCGGTGCGGCCGGTTTCCTGGATGGCGGTTTTGCCAGTCTTGCGGGCCAGGGACGCGCCGCCGAAACCGCACAGGCCGCCCACCAGGGCACAGCACAGGACCAGGGCCGTGACCTTGGTGCCGGTCTTTTTCCAGAAGCTCTTCCCGTTGGTCTTGGGAATCCGGGGTTCATCCTGATAATCGCCGGTGGTGCAGGAGGTCTGATCCTCCTGCGCCGCCTGGGGCTCCGGCCGGGGAGCGGGCTGCCAGCTGGTCTGGCTGGGGTCCGGCTGGCCGGGCTGGGGAGCCTGGTCCTTGGAATAACTGTAATGATACAGGTTTTCATCGCTGTTGAAGCTGCTCTCGTTGTTCTCGTCGTTGACGCCGTTATACATAACTGTGAACCTCCTATTGTCGGGCGGGGTGGAATGTGGTATCATGAGGTATCGTGCTCCGCCGCCGCTGTGGTTTTCCTTTCGATGGTTTATAGTATACGCGGAAACCTTAACTGGAGCTTTAAAAAACGGCGAAAATTTTGAACTTTTTGTGAAGTCAGGAGGGTGCGGCCTATGGTGAAAATTGAGGGGCTGAAGCTGGCCCCGGGCCAGGAGGAGGCCCTGCTGCGGGGAAAGGCGGCGCGGCTGCTGCGGGTGCCGGAGGGGGAGATTCTGTCCCTGCAGGTGCTGCGCCGGTCCGTTGACGCCCGGGAGGAGCTGCGGCTGGTGTACACCGCCGCGGTGGAGCTGCGGCAGGAGAAAGCCGTGCTGCGGCGGGTGCGGGATAAGCGGGTAACGCCGTATGCGCCGGAAACGTACCGGCTGCCGGAGGTGCTCCGGGCGCCGGAGACGCCGCCGGTGGTCATCGGCGCGGGGCCGGGAGGGCTGTTCGCGGCCCTGGTGCTGGCCCGGTGCGGGCTGCGGCCCATCATCCTGGAGCGGGGCCGGGACGCCGTGACCCGGCAGCGGGACGTGGAAGCCTTCTGGCGGGGCGGCCCGCTGAATACGGAATCCAACGTTCAGTTCGGTGAGGGGGGCGCAGGCGCTTTTTCCGACGGAAAGCTGAATACCGGCACCCGGGACCGGCGGCACCGGTGGATCCTGGAGCAGCTGGTGGCCTGCGGCGCGCCGGAGAGCATCCTCACCGACGCCAAGCCCCATGTGGGGACGGATATGCTCCATGTGACCCTGGTGAACCTGCGGCGGCAGCTGCTGTCCCTGGGGGCGCAGGTGCGGTTCGGGCACCGGGTCACGGGACTGCGGGTCCGGGACGGGGCCCTGGAGGGGCTGGAGGTTACAGGGCCGGAGGGGCCGTATGTGCTGCCGGCCCGGCATGCGGTGCTGGCCCTGGGCCACAGCGCAAGGGATACCTTTGAAATGCTGCACGCCGCAGGGGTACAGATGGAGCAGAAGCCCTTTGCCGTGGGAGTGCGGATCGAGCACCGGCAATCGGACATGGACGCAGCCCAGTACCGGCAGTTCGCCGGGCACCCGTGTCTGCCCGCCGCCAGCTATAAGCTGTCATGCCACCTGGAAAACGGACGCAGCGCCTTCTCGTTCTGCGTTTGCCCCGGGGGACAGGTGGTGGCCGCTGCGTCGGAGCAGGGCCGGGTGGTCACCAACGGCATGAGCGCATATGCCCGGGACCGGGAGAACATCAACGGCGGCCTGCTGGTAAACGTGACGCCGGAGGACTTTGGCAGCGGGCATCCCCTGGCGGGGGTGGCCTTTCAGCGGCAGCTGGAGGAGGCAGCCTTCCGCCTGGGCGGCGGCGGCTACGCGGCCCCGTGCCAGCGGGTGGAGGATTTCCTGGCGGGGCGGCCCTCTGTGGGGCCGGGTCGGGTGATCCCCAGCTATCGGCCCGGGGTCCGGTGGACGGACCTGCGGCAGTGTCTGCCGGAATTTGTGTGGGAGACCCTGGCACTGGCCCTGCCGGTGCTGGACAGAAAAATACAGGGCTATGCCCAGGGGGATGCCGTTCTGACGGCGGTGGAGACCCGGTCGTCGTCGCCGGTGCGCATCCTGCGGGATGAGAGCGGCCAGTGCAGCGTCCGGGGCCTGTATCCCTGCGGCGAGGGGGCGGGATATGCCGGAGGCATCCTGTCCGCCGCCGCCGACGGCATGCGCTGCGCGGAAAAAATATGGGAGGTATACAGCGGATGAAAAAAATTGCGGTGATGGAGGACTTTCTCACGCCGGAGCACCGGAAAAGGGTGCTGGCAGCGGCGGAAAAGCACGGCTTTGCGGTGGACTTTTACGGGCGGGGCAAGGCTCCGGCAGAGGGGCTGGACCAGTATGAGATCATCTACGGATGGTGCGAGCCCGGAGACCTGAAGCGGGCCACGGCCCTCAAGTGGTACTGCTGCGGCTTTGCGGGGGTGGACCTGCTGTCCGACGACGGGCTGTACGCCAATCCCGACGTGATGCTGTCCAACTCCTCCGGGGCCTACGGCCTCACCATCAGCGAGCACATTCTGATGGTGACGCTGATGCTGCTGCGGCGGATGCCGGATTTCCAGGACATCGTCCGGCGGCGGGAATGGGTCCAGGAGCTGCCTATGCGGTCCATTTACGGCAGCCGCATCACGGTGCTGGGCGCCGGGGACATCGGCACGAATTTTGCCCGGCGGGCCAAGGCCCTGGGAGCCGCCCACATCTGCGGCGTGTCCCGCAGCGGCCGGAACGGGGACCCGGCCTATGACCGGATGCTGCCCCAGCAGCAGCTGGACGAGGTGCTGCCGGAGACGGAGATCCTGGTGATGGCCCTGCCCGCCGTGGCGGACACCGCAGGCATCCTCAGCCGGGAGCGCATTGCACTGCTGCCCCGGGAGGCCATCGTGGTAAACGTGGGCCGGGGCAGCGCCATTGACCAGGACGCGCTGATGGAGGCCCTGAACGCAGGGCGCATTGCCGGAGCCGCCCTGGATGTGATGGTGCCGGAGCCGCTGCCCAAGGATCACCCCCTGTGGAGCACCCGGAACCTGCTGCTGACGCCGCATATCTCCGGGAATATGTCCCTGGGATACACCTGCGACCGGAATCTGGACATGTTCTGCCGGGATCTGGACAACTATGCCGCCGGTCGTCCCCTGGAGCACCGGGTGGACCGGAAGCGGGGATATTAACAGCAAAACCACGCTGCGGCCGCAGCGTGGTTTTTGGTCTGTCAAAAGCCCCGCAGAGTTCGCGGCCTGCGGGCCGCAAGCTCTGCGGGGCTTTCTTGTTTTATACGTTGAAGCGGAAATAGATCATGTCGCCGTCCTTGACCACATACTCCTTGCCCTCGGACCGCAGCAGCCCCTTCTCCTTGGCGGCGGCCACGCTGCCGCAGGCGATCATCTCGTCGAAGTTGATGGTCTCTGCCCGGATGAAGCCCCGCTCGATGTCGGAGTGGATCTTTCCGGCGGCCTGGGGAGCCTTGGTGCCCTTTTTGATGGTCCAGGCCCGGCACTCGTCCTTGCCGTAGGTCAGGAAGGAGATCAGGCCCAGCAGCTCGTAGCTGCACTGGATCAGCCGGTCCAGGCCGGACTGCTCCACCCCCAGGTCCTCCAGGAACATGGCCCTCTCCTCGGGGTCGTCCAGCTGGGCAATGTCCTCCTCCAGCTTGGCGCAGATGGGCAGCACCTGGGCCCCTTCCTTTTGGGCCAGATCCCGGACCATCCGGAAATACCGGTTGTTCTCATGGTCGGCAAAGCCGGCCTCGTCCATGTTGGCGGCATAAATAATAGGCTTCAGGCTCAGCAGGTCCGCCGTCTCCACGATAGCCCGGTCCTCCGGGCCGCAGTCGAAGGTGCGGGCGGACTTACCGGCGTTGAGATGCTCCGCCAGAGCCCGGAACACCTCCGCCTCATGGAGGAATTTCTTGTCGCCCTTGGCGGCCTTGGCGGCCTTTTCCACCCGGCGGTTCACCATCTCCAGGTCCGCCATGATCAGCTCCAGGTCAATGGTCTCGATATCTCCCAGGGGATCCACCGGCACGTTGGTGCCGGCATCGGCCACCACATGCATGATGTTCTCGTCGTCGAAGCAGCGCACCACATGGACAATGGCGTCGGTGCGGCGGATGTTTTCCAGGAACTTGTTGCCCAGGCCCGCGCCCTGGCTGGCGCCCTTCACCAGGCCCGCTATGTCCACAAACTCGATGACGGCAGGGGTCTTTTTATCGGGCTCGTACATCTCCGCCAGCTTGTCCAACCGCTTATCCGGCACAGCCACCATGCCCACGTTGGGCTCGATGGTGCAGAAGGGGTAGTTGGCGCTCTCCGCACCGGCGTTGGTGATGGCGTTGAACAGTGTCGATTTGCCCACGTTGGGCAGGCCCACGATACCTAATTTCATTTGTACTCATTCTCCTTCGATTTTCCTTGATTTTCAAG
>ENA-OUOU01000466-OUOU01000466.1-human-gut-metagenome-genome-assembly--contig:-NODE-466-length-25050-cov-12.230766_pt1 | contig 25050 bp, 17 predicted proteins | sample MGYA00237936_ERZ548765 | MGnify/ENA primary metagenome ERZ548765 (study PRJEB26490, sample SAMN05356889) | human gut metagenome | biome: terrestrial biome; feature: human-associated habitat; material...
GTGATCGTGGCCGACTGCACCAAGCCCGTTGAGGTCATGGAGGCTGCTCTGGCTGCCAACGACGGCAAGGAGTACGATCTGTCCATCTGCTGCGTGAACATTGAGTCCTGCGAGATGTCCGCCATCCTGCCCGTCCACGATGACGGTCTGGTGTACTTCTTCTCCATGGCTACCTCCTTCACCAAGGCTGCCCTGGGCGCCGAGGGTATCGGCAAGGACGTCACCATGATCATCGGCAATGGCTACACCAAGAACCATGCCCAGATCACCCTGGACGTGCTGCGCGAGAACCCCAAGCTGCGTAAGCTGTTCGACGAGAAGTACTGCTAAACGAAGTTATGCGAGTGCAGGGCGGCCGGGTCTCTGGCCTCCCTGCCTTCGCCCTATCCATCTATTTGGAATCCATTCTTATTAAGGAGATACGAATATGAAGACTCGCAATGGTCTGTTCGCCGATGTCCCCGAAAATCTGTGGAATGACTGGCATTGGCAGGTTGCCAACCGCGCCGAGACGGTTGAGGACCTGAAGAAGTACATGAACCTGACCCCCGACGAGGAGGAGGGTGTCCGCAAGACCCTGGGCAAGCTGCGCATGGCAGTCACCCCCTACTACCTGTCCCTGATCGACCTGAACGATCCCTTTGATCCCATCCGCAAGATGGCCATCCCCCGGGCTGAGGAGCTGGAGTATGCCGACTATGAGGATGCCGATCCCCTGCACGAGGATACCGACTCCCCCACCCCCGGCCTGACCCATCGCTATCCTGACCGGGTGCTGCTGCTGATCACCGACCAGTGCTCCATGTACTGCCGTCACTGCACCCGCCGCCGTTTTGCCGGTCAGAATGACTGCGAGGTGCCTATGGCCCAGATCGACAAGTGCATCGATTATGTGGCCGCTCATCCCGAGGTCCGTGACGTCCTGCTGTCCGGCGGTGACTGTCTGATGGTCTCCGATGAGAACCTGGAGTACATCATCAAGCGCCTGCGCGCCATTCCCCACGTGGAGATCGTCCGTCTGGGCTCCCGCACCCCCGTGGTGTGCCCCCAGCGTATCACCCCCGAGCTGTGCGCCATGCTGCGTAAGTATCATCCCATCTGGCTGAACACCCACTTCAACACCCCCAAGGAGTTCACCGATGAGGCCGCCAAGGCCTGCGCCATGCTGGCCGATGCCGGTATCCCCCTGGGCAACCAGTCCGTGCTGCTGGCCGGTGTCAACGACTGCTCCCATGTGATGATGGAGCTGGTCCACGGCCTGGTCAAGATGCGTGTGCGTCCCTACTACATCTATGCCTGCGATCCTTCCCTGGGCCTGAGCCACTTCCGCACTCCCGTGTCCAAGGGCATCGAGATCATGGAAGCTCTGCGCGGCCATACCTCCGGCTACTGCATCCCCACCTTCGTGGTGGACGCCCCCGGCGGCGGCGGCAAGACCCCTGTCATGCCCAACTACCTGATCTCCGAGACTCCCCGCAAGGTTATCCTGCGTAACTTCGAGGGCGTCATCACCTCCTACACTCAGCCCGAGCACTATGTCCAGGATTGCCACTGCGACGTCTGCACCGGCAAGAAGAAGGTGGAGAAGACCGGCGTGGCATGGGTCGCCGAGGGCACCAAGCAGCGCTATCTGGAGCCCACCAAGCTGCTGCGCAACGAGCGTCACGTGAAGAAATAAGAGGTAATACTATGGAAAGCAAACTCGGCTTGAATATGGAGCTGGTCAACCAGGCCCGCCAGTCCGCTGCCCATGTGGCAGACGACACCCAGCGGTTCATTGACCAGCACACCACGGTCACCGTGGAGCGCGCGGTTTGCCGCCTGCTGGGCATTGACGGCGTCAATGATATGGACGTTCCCCTGCCCAACGTGGTGGTGGACCACATGATGGCTACGTCCTTCCTGCCTATGGGCGCGGCGTGGGCCATCGGCAACGCTATGATCGAGACCGGCAAGGATCCCCAGGCCGTGGCTGAGGCCATCGACAAGGGCGAGCTGGACCTGTCCAAGGTTCCCGCTCACTCCGACGAGGAGATCCGCGCCGCCATCACTCCCGTGGTCAACGCCACCGTGGAGCGCATCAACAAGAACGTTGCCAAGCGCAATGCGTATCTGAAGGAGTGGGGCGACAAGGAAGGCCCCTACCTGTACATCATCGTGGCCACCGGTAATATCTACGAGGATATTATCCAGGCCAAGGCCGGTGCCAAGCAGGGCGCTGACATCATCGCCGTCATCCGTACCACCGGCCAGTCTCTGCTGGACTATGTGCCTTACGGCGCCACCACCGAGGGCTTCGGCGGCACCTATGCCACCCAGGAGAACTTCCGCCTGATGCGTGCGGCTCTGGATGAGGTGGGCGAGGAGCAGCACCGCTACATCCGGCTGTGCAACTACTGCTCCGGTCTGTGCATGCCCGAGATCGCCGCTATGGGCGCTCTGGAGCGTCTGGACGTGATGCTGAACGACGCCCTGTACGGCATTCTGTTCCGCGACATCAACATGCAGCGCACCATCGTGGACCAGTATTTCTCCCGTGTCATCAACGGCTATGCCGGCGTGATCATTAACACCGGCGAGGACAACTATCTGACCACCGACGACGCCATCACCGCCGCCCACACCGTTCTGGCCTCCCAGTTCCTGAACGAGGCCTTTGCCAAGGACGCCGGTATGCGTGAGGAGCAGATGGGTCTGGGCCATGCCTTTGAAATGGACCCCGCCGTGGAGAACACCTTCCTCTACGAGCTGGCTCAGGCGCAGATGGCCCGCGAGATCTTCCCCAACGCCCCGCTGAAGTACATGCCGCCCACGAAGTTCATGACCGGCAATATCTTCCGCGGCCACATCCAGGATGCCCTGTTCAACATGGTGACCATCCTCACCAACCAGCGGCTGTGCCTGCTGGGCATGATGACCGAGGCCATCCACACCCCGTTCATGTCCGACCGCGCCCTGTCCATCGAGAATGCGCAGTATATCTTCCGCACCATGAAGGATCTGGGCAGCGAGCTGACCTATAAGGAGAACGGCATCATCCGCAACCGCGCCAACGAGGTGCTGACCAAGGCCACCGATCTGCTGAAGGAGATCGAGAAGCTGGGCCTGTTCACCACCATCGAGAAGGGCATCTTCGCCGATGTCAAGCGTCCTAAGGACGGCGGCAAGGGTCTGAACGGCGTTGTGGTCAAGGACGACAAATACTTCAATCCGTTCATTGAAGTCATGAAAGGCAAGGTGGGAGCATGAGCAGCGGACTGTATAATACCCATAAGATCGATTTCGATACCACGCTGGACCTGACCCGCCTGAAGCCCTACGGCGACACCATGAACGACGGTAAGGTGCAGACCAGCTTCACCCTGCCCATCAAGGACGACGAACGCGGCGAGGAGGCTGCCCGTCAGATCGCCAAGAAAATGGGTCTGGACGAGCCCAACGTGGCTTACCACACCCCCCTGGACAAGGAGTTCACCTTCTATGTGGTCTACGGCAGCTGCGTCCACTCCGTAAACTATGAGGATATCCATGTAATCACCGTGGAGTCCGACGTCATGAGCATGGAAGACACCAATGACTACATCCGCGAGCATATCGGCCGCAAGGTCGTTATGGTGGGTGCGTCTACCGGTACCGACGCCCACACCGTGGGCATCGACGCCATCATGAACCGCAAGGGCTTTGCCGGTCATTACGGCCTGGAACGCTACGAGATGATCGAGGCGTACAACCTGGGCTCCCAGGTTCCCAACGAGGAGTTCATCAAGAAAGCCCTGGAGCTGCACGCCGACGTGCTGCTGGTGTCCCAGACCGTGACCCAGAAGGACGTCCACATCCAGAATCTCACCAACCTCATCGAGCTGCTGGAGGCCGAGGGCCTGCGCGACAAGTTCGTTGTTTGCTGCGGCGGTCCCCGTATCACCCATGAGCTGGCCAAAGAGCTGGGCTATGACGCCGGCTTCGGCGCCGGCAAGTATGCCGACGACGTGGCTTCCTTCGCTGTGACCGAGATGGTCAAGCGTGGCATGAAGTAAAATTTAACCTTACGCCAGACGGCCACTGTTGCGGTGGCCGTCTGGTCGTGTCTCCAAATATCCGTTTTTCACATTTCGTACAGTATGGCTGTTTCGACGGTGAATCTGTTCATTTGTGAAAAAGTTATCCAATCTTCTCTTGTATTTTCCCGCCAACAGTGCTATGATTATAAATGAGAAAATAGAAGGGATTCTATTTTTTGGGAGAACGACAAATAACAAGGAGGAACTGAAATGGCAAAGAAACCTGTTATCACTGCCAAAGAGGCAGCGGCTATGATCCCCAACGGCGCCACCATTATGTGCGGCGGCTTCCTGGCCTGCGGCCAGGCCAGAGCAATCGTCAAGGAGCTGGTAGCTCTGGGCACCAAGGACCTGACCTTAATCGCCAACGATATGGGCCGCGCAGTGGGCCCCCAGGGCGAGGAGTTCTTCGGTATCGCGGAGCTGATCCACAATCATCAGGTCAAGCGCGTTATCGCCACTCACGTTGGCATGACCCCCGAGGTCGGCCAGCAGCACACCGAGGGCACTCTGGAGGTCAATCTGCTGCCCCAGGGCACCCTGGCTGAGTGCATTCGCGCCGCCGGCGCCGGCCTCGGCGGTGTGCTGACCCCCGTGGGCATCGACACCCTGGTGGAGGAGAGCCCCTTCTGCCTGGGCCGCAAGACCGTTGATGGCAAGGACTATCTGCTGATGAAGCCCATCCATGCGGACTTCGCCCTGCTGGGCACCTATAAGTGCGACGAGTTCGGTAACTGCTGGTACAAGGGCACCATGCGCAACTTCAACGTTGTCATGGCCACTGCCGCCGATACCGTTATCGCCGAAACCGAGTATCTGGTTCCCGTGGGCGAGATCGAGCCCGAGAATATCCACACCTATGGTATGTGTGTTGACTACATCGTGGAAGGAGAAAGAAAGTAATGGAAAAGAGCGAGATCAAAGGCTTTATCGCCAAGCGCTGCGCCAAAGAGCTGAAGAACGGCGACGTTGTCAACCTGGGCATCGGTCTGCCTACCCTGATCCCCAACTATCTGCCCAAGGATGTGGAGCTGATCATCCATGCTGAGCTGGGTATCGTCTCCGCCGGTAAGTCCCCCAAGGAAGGCGACGCCAACTATGATCCCTACCACGTGGTGGACGCCGGTGGTTCTCCCTCCTCCGTGGCTTTCGGCGGCGGTTTCATCGACTCCGCTTCCAACTTCGGTCTGATCCGCGGCGGTCACGTGGATGCCTGCTTCCTGGGCGCTCTGGAAGTGGATGCCCAGGGCAACCTGGCCAACTGGATCATCCCCGGCAAGAAGATGCCCGGCATGGGCGGCGCCATGGACCTGTGCGTCGGTGCCCGCAAGTGCATCGTCTGCATGGAGCACACCGCTAAGGGCAACCCCAAGATCTTTGAGAAGTGCCGTCTGCCCCTGACCGCTTCCCACTGCGTCAACAAGATCATCACCGAGATGTGCGTGCTGGAAGTCACCGAGAACGGCCTGGTCATGACCGAGATCAATCCCGAGTTCACCGTTGAGCAGGTGAAGGCTGCCACCGCTGCCCCCATCACCGTCGCCGAGAACCTGAAGTCCATGATCGACTGAGCTTCCTGCCAGTCAGCTGCATTTCATTAAGAACGCCCCGATGTCACGGCATCGGGGCGTTTAGCTTGTCAAAAAAAGGCGGCGTCCTTTTTTGACAAGCTGAGGCCCGCAGGCGAAAGCCTGCGGGCCTGTGTTATACTGCGATAATCTGATAAGCCTTACCCGTTGGGCAGGGACTTCACGGTGACGGTAGTATGAGCCACCAGCTTGTTCCCGGCATAAACGTGGATGAAGTAGGTGCCGGTGCTGTTGTGCTTGGCCAGGTTTGCTGCGGCCACCCAGGCGCCGCCGATGTTCTCGGCCTTGTACCAGGTAAGATCATCCTGACCGCCTGCGCTGCTCCACACGGCGAAGCGCACGTTGCTGTATCCGGCAGCGCTGTACAAACGCAGCCGCATCCAGTTAAAGTCGTCGGTAACAATGGCTTGGGCGCTCTGCTGCGGCGGCATGCCGTGTACATTGGCGGTGGTGTGGGCCACCAGCTTGCCGTCGGCATACACATGAATGAAGTAGCCGTCCAGGGTCTTGTGGTTCAGCAGCTTCACACCGGCGGACCAGGTATTGCCGTTGAGCCGTCCGTCATACCAGACCAGGTCATCCTGACCGCCTGCGCTGCTCCACACGGCGAAGCGTACCTTGCCGTACTTGGCGGCGGTGGTCAGCGCCAGCTCGATGGCGGCGTTGTCCGAGGAAACTGTGGCTGTCAGGCCGGTCTTGACGCCGGGGGCAGCGGGAGGCAGGCTCTTGACCTGGGCGGTGGTATGGGCCACCAGGGTCCTGCCGCTGTACACATGGATGAAGTAGGTGCCAGTGCTGTTGTGCTTGGCCAGGTCCACGTTATAGGTCCAGCGGTTGCCGCCGGCAGACTTGGCGGTGTACCAGGTCAGGTCGTCCTGGCCGCCTGCGCTGCTCCACACAGCAAAGCGGATGCCGCTGTAGCTGCGGACAGCGTCCAACTGGATGGACATGGTGCGGCAGTCGGCAGATACCTGCGCGGTGACGGTATCAGGCATCGGGAGCTTGGCCACCTGGGCGGTGGTGTGGGCCACCAGCTTGCTGCCGCTGTACACATGGATGAAGTAGGTGCCGGTGCTGTTGTGCTTGGCCAGGTCCACATCATAGGTCCAGCGGCCGCTGCCCGCGGACTTGGCAGTGTACCAGGCCAGATCGTCCTGACCACCTGCGCTGCTCCACACGGCAAAGCGGATGCTGCTGTAGCTGCAAGCAGTATCCAGCTGCACAGACATGGTGCGGTAATCGGCGGACACCTGGGCAGTGACACTGTCAGGAGCCGGGAGCTTGGCCACCTGGGCGGTGGTATTGCCGATGAGCCGGTTCTGGCCGGAGTCGGAGGAATAGGCGTGAATGAAGTAGGAACCGGTGCTGTTGTGGTTCACCAGGGGCACCGTATAGGTCCACTGACCACTGCCGTTCTTCTTGGCAGTGTACCAGGTCAGATCATCCTGTCCGTTCGCGCTGCTCCACACAGCGAAACGCACGTTGGAGTGAGCGTGGCCGTTGCCTGCGTCCATGGTCACCGTCATGGTGCGGCACTCACTGTCCACCACAGCGGATACGGAGTGGCGCTTGGCAGGGGTGCTGGAGGTGTGGGACGCGCCGCAGTAGCGGCAGACGTATCGTACCTGGCCGGCGCTGACGCAGGTGCTGGAGTCGCTCTTGACCACATCCGTATGGCCCACGGTGTGGGTATTCTGGAAGGTCAGGCCGCCCAGCAGCTGGCCGTGGATGCCGTGGTTGTACACATGGACCAGGTAGCGGCCCACCACATTGTACTTGCACATAGGCACCCGGATGGTGTAGGTGCCGTCGCCGTTGGCGGTGGCATTGTACCACACCAGGTCGTCCTGGCCGTCCTGCTGGCTCCAGGCAGCGGCCATGATGTTGCCGTAATTCCTGCCCTGGCCGGAGGGCGGCGTGATGGTGACCACGATCTCCTTCTCGTCGGCGGACAGACGGCCCCGGACCAACTCATACAGACGGCCATCCGCACCGAACTCGTACCAGGTTCTGCCGATCAGGCGGCGGCCGGTGTACATAACGCCGAAGTCATCACCCATATCGGAGGTCTCGAAGTAGTAGGTAGCGTTGCCGATGTCCTTCCAGCCGGAAGCAATGCGGCCGTTTTCAAAGTACAGAGTCTTGCCGTCGTCGCGCTTGACAAAGCCCGTGGGGCCGCTGACCACCACGCCGTCGTCAAAGGCGAACTGCTTGCCGTACAGGGTGACCCGGCCATCGTAGGCGATGCCGTTGCTGTCGAAGCAATACACCTCGGGGTCGATGACGAACCAGCCGGTGTGCCAGGCGTTGTTATAGCTGTACATCCGCAGGCCGGTGGCCTCGTCCCGGGCCCAGCCGGTGTAGCCAGAGTCCTTCAGCTCCACGGCCTGGCCGCAGAAGGAGCATACCAGCTTGCCGTTCCGGGCATACACAGTTTTGCCGGAGAAGTCGTGGCCCTTATCGCGGCACACGCTGGCAGGGACCCGCATGGTGTAGGTATCCATCAGGGACTGGGCGCCCTCGGCGCTGACAGAGTAGGTGCGGACGGTCATAGCGTCCGCGGTGGCCTCCACGGCCAGGTACAGAGAGTCGTACTCCTGGGACACCTGGGCAAAGTGGAAGTCAGGATTATTGACGGCCTTGTACTCGGTGCTGCGGGACTTTTCACCCAGGTCGCCGCAGATGTAGTACAGCACGCCCTTGCCGTAGGTGGCGGGCAGACGGCCGTTCTGAGTGGTCTCGGACACAGGCTGGCCATCCTTCAGCACCATGGTGCGGGCATAGCTGTGGTCGTGGCCGGAGAACACCACGTTGATCCCGGCGGCCTCGGCGGCTGCGGGAATATAACGGTTAAAGGCCTCGCTGCTGCCGTTGGGATTGGTATAGTATGCGGGCTGGTGAACGGCCAGCACCTTCCAGGTGCAGCTGGACTTGGCCGCATCCTGGATCAGCCACTGGCAGGCGTCCTCCAGGTTGGCGGCAAAGTTGATGACCGCCACATACACATCGCCGTACTCCACGGAGTAATACAGCTTGTCGGGCAGCGTCCACAGGCTGGAGGCGTTGCCGCCGGACAGGTCGCCGTAATATTCATGGTTGCCCATGACCTGCACCACGGGAATGTCGGCGTAGTTCCTGGAGAATACATCCAGAATTTCGTTCCACTGGACCAGGTTGCCGCCGTTGTCCACAAAGTCGCCGGTCTGGATACCGAAGTTCATGGACTGGCTGTTGATGTTGGCGGCGATGGCGTTCATCAGGCGGATCTCCTCCTGATCGCTCTCCACGCTGCCGGAGAGTTGGGTATCGCCGATGACAAAGAAGCGGGTGGTGGCCGCGCCGGGCTGGCTGGTGGTGAAGGTCATGTTTTCAGACCACCTGCTGCCGTCGCCCACACGGTAAACGTAGGTGGTGCCGGACTTCAGCCCGGTCAGGGACACGGTACTGACATAGACGGCGTCTCCGGAGGTGGTGAACTCACGCAGAGTGACCTGGCCCTGGGCCCTGGAGGAGAAGGTGCCCTTGAAGCTGTTCTTTTCGCTGTACTGAACCACGGCCTTGGCCTGTGCGGTCAGGGGGTTGGACACCCAGGTGATGTTCTGGCAGCTCTGGGCATTGGGGGTGGCGTTGAGCTGCACGAATGCGGGCATACCGTCGCTGCTGCCGCCGGCGCGGCGGGTGACGATGATCGTCTCGAAGGAGCGATGGCTGTCCTTCCGGGCGATGACACCGGTGCGGGAGCCGGCAGCCAGCTTGTTGAAATAGTCTGTGCTGATCTGGCCAGAGCCGTCGGTGGTGCCGATGCAGGTTTCGCCCACATACAGGTCCACACCGGAGGCTGCCCTGCCGTCAATATCCTTCACATACAGCTTGGCCGCGCCCGCGCCCTCCACCATAATGTCGGAGGTAACGGCGTAGTAGCCCTGCATGGGCAGCCGCAGGCTGCCGGTGGAGGTGGTATAGGTGACACCGTCACAGGTGTAGGACACAGTGACGGAAATGGGCAGGCTGTCCAGTGCCGTGACCCCGGCGGGCATGGGCATAGTGAAGGTGAACAGGTCCTTCCCGGCAGAGCCGGTACGGTTCATGTTCACGGTGACGGTCTTTTCCGTGGTGGTGCGGCGGGCAGCGGAGCTGGTGCCCTCAAAGCCCTCGCCGTAGCCCAGGGAAGCGCAGGTGTTGAACGCGCCCTTGCCGCCGTTTTCGTCGGTGTCAAACAGGTCCACGTTGCCGTACACGATGTGCGCGGTGACGGAATCGATCTTCCCTGCATTGGGGGAGGTCACGTTGACCACATAGTTCTCGCCCACCAGCGCATAGGACGGCGCGTCCAGAGTCAGCGTGGGGATGGCGGCACGACCCTTGACGGTAAAGGTACGGGTGACGCTGGCGCGGTTGCCGAAGCCGTCCATGATCTCCACCTTGATGCTGTGGCGGCCATTGGGCAGGGTCACGGAGCCGGTAACGGCCTGGTCGGTGTTGGCAAAGTTCTTGATGTCCTGGCCGTCGATGGTGATGACCGTGTTTTCGGCGGACACACCGGTGCGGTTCTCGCCCTGGGGATCATAATACCCGGTAAAGAATTGCAGCTCATTGTCCGTCAGCACGGTGGAACCGTCCTCAGCCAGCTCCGTCAGATCCGTGTAGCCGGTAACGGAGGCGCTGCCGCCGCGGACAGAGGTGATGACGGGGTTCTCCAGATCGTCAGCCGTGGTGCCATACACCGCGCGGATGTTGTCCACATACAGGCTTCCGGCAGCCCGGGAGCCGCAGGTGATCTTGTTGCCGTCCACGTCGCCGGTGCCGCCCTCGATGATGATGGTCCACAGCAGCACCTGGCCGGCGGTGATCTTCAGGGGATGGTTTTCCACGTCCTGGGCCTTGTCATACACGCTGCGCAGATCAGCCTCCACATACTTCCAGCCGGACCAGTTGATGCCGGTGTACTGGGTGGTGGTGTCCACGGTCTCGCCTGCGGCGTTGACGGTGGTAGTCTTCAGGTGCAGCAAGCTGGTGGAAACGTACTTCTCCCCGTTCCAATAGGACACGCTGGTGCTGAGCCAGTAGTTGGGCGTGCCCTCCGGGGCGTAGACCCACATGCCCAGGGCGGTGGGACGGCCCTCGATGACCACGTCCTCGCCGCTGTAGCGCAGGTATTCGTTGGTGTTGTTGGTGCCGGAGATCTTCGTATAATCGTAATGATACTCCAGAGACTTCTGGCCGAAGCGCACGGGTCCCTCGTCGGAAGCTACGCGGCGGGCATACATATCCCACGCGCCCTCCTGGGCGGTGGAGATGGCGCCCACATAGTACTCATAGCCCATGGAGCGGAACAGGGTAGCGGGGTCCTGGGCGCAGTCCCAGCTATAGGGTGCGCCGGCGGAGTTGCAGTCCCATTCCGCGTTGCTGCTGATAAAGTCGGGGCATGCCAGGCCGAAATCGGTAATGGGCCCGTAGGGGATGTCCAGACCGTTGGGATCCTTGCTGACCTGACCGGCCACGCCGAAGCCCGCGTCGCTGACGCCGGGCAGATTATGGGCGCTGTGACCGGAAAAGCTATTCAGGTTGCCCCACACGGCGTTGGCACCCACGTTCACGCCGGACTTGGAGCTCTCGTCCTCAAAGTCCAGAAGGACGGTGGGCATCTTGCCGATCTCCACGGTGACGGTATCGGTAAGCTCCTGGCCGTTTGCCTTGGTATAGGTGACAGTGATCTCTGCTTTACGGGTCTGGCTGGCCTTGGCGGCAGTATGGAGCTGATTGTCCACGATGGTGCCGATGTCGGCGGCGGTGGTGCCCTCGGTCAGAGGCCGGATGGTCCAGGTAAAGTCGCCGTCGTGATAGTGGATATCCCGCAGGCTGCTTTTGACGGTGAGGCCCAGGTCGCTGGTCTTGTCATAGTCCAGGGACAGGGTCTTGCCGGCGAAGGACACCTGATCGGGCTCGGCGATGGTGATGGAGGCGGAGCCCACATTCTGACCCTGATAGGTCAGGCGGACCCGCACATCGCCCACATAGCCCTTGGCGGCGGTAAACACACCGGTGGCGGCGTCGATCCGTCCGGCAGCGGGAGTATCCAGCACCCAGGTCAGGCCGCTTTCAGGCAGGTCGGCCGCGCCGCCTGCGGAGTCAGCGCCCAGGGCCGTGAAGGGCACCCGGCTGCCGGGGGTATAAAGCTCGTTCTGGGGGCTCACGGACGCGTGGTCAAAATCGCCGTCAAAGCGGGCGGTGGACACCACCAGCAGGGCGTCGGACACGGTGCGCTCCAGGCCGTCACTGGGGCTGTTGCGAACCACCAGCTCGTCGGTGCCCTCATAACAGGCTGCCACGGTGGCGGAGCCGCCGCCGTCCAGATAAATAGCGGTGACGCAGCCGGCATCCTTCAGGAAACTGGCCACTTCATACATGCTCATACCGATGGACATGGGCTCCTGTCGGCCGTCGGCCTCAAAGAATACCACGGAGCCGTCGGCCCGTATGCCCACGCTGTTGCGTGGCATGCGGTCGCCCTGGTCCAGGCCGGGAACAATCTGGCCGTTCTCCACCAGCATATAGGGACCGGATACGGCCTCCACCACGTCGGAGGTGTCGCTGCCCGCCTTGCGGATCACGGCGGAGCCGTCCTTCAGAATGGCAAAGAAGGGCTCATTACCGGTTTTTACCAGGTTGCCCTCCATAATGAGGTAGCCGGTGGGCGCGCCGGTCTGCATGTTGTAGTAGTCGGCGTTGGTGGCCAGTACCACGCGGCCATCGGTATCCGAGGCCCGTCCGTAGGCGGCGGCCTGGGCGGTGGTCTGGGACATTTCCCACTTGAGCCGGCCGCTGCTGACCATAGCCTTGCGCTGGGCAGCGGTGCTGCCGTCGTAGTAATAGCCGGTGTAGCTGGCCTTCAGGGTCACATCCTTGCTCAGGTCGATCTCCGAAAGGTAGCCCACCACCTGGCTGCCGTTGACGTTGCGCATGACCACCTTTTCCAGGGTCACGCCGCTGGCCACGGCATTCTTGGTGCGGGTGATGGGAGTAAGCCCGGCGGAATTGCCGGACATGGCATCCGCCTGGGGCAGCTGTGCGTCAGGTTCTGCGGTGTCGCCGGGCTGCGTCTCCGTAATGGCAGCGTCCGGCTCCGTCTCCTGGAGCCCGGTGGCCCAGGTCTGGGGCATGACCAGACCCACTACCATCATCAGCGCCAGAAGCAGAGATAATGCCTTCTTCATATTTTTCCTCCGTTACAGTTTTTGATTTCCTACTCGTCGCAGGGGATCTCCATCAGGTGTTCCGGGCTGCTCGTTCCTCCTTTCAGATCACATAGGCGGTGGTATGAGCCACCAGATTCTGCTTGCTATTGCCATAGACATGGATGAAATACGTACCCGCTCCCTTGTGCCGGGCCAGCGTCACCGTATACGTCCAGTCACCGTTGGATTGCTTTTTCGCCTCGTACCACTGCAGGTCGTCCTGGCCGTTGACAGCGCTCCAGACGGGGAACCACACCCGGCTCAGATCGCTGCGGCCTGTCAGCGTCACAGTCATGTACCGCCCATCGGCGGACAGCTGGGTCCACACCTGGGGAGACACGGCCTGAGCGACGGAAACAGTGGTGTGGGCCACCAGATTGCGCTTATCATTGCCGTAGGCGTGGAGGAAATAGCCCCCCGCGTTCTTGTGGTTGGCCAAGGGCACCCGGCAGGTCCAGCTGCCGTCTGCCTGCTTGACCGCCTCGTACCACCGCAGGTCGTCCTGACCGTTCACGGCGCTCCAGGTGGGGAACCATACCCGGCTCAGATCGCCCCGGCCCGTCAGAGTCACGTCCAGATATCTTCCGTCGGCAGACAGCACCGCCGTCATGGCGGGCTTTTCCGGCTGCACCAGCTTCTCCACATAAGCGGTGGTGTGAGCTACCAGGTTCTTCTTGTCATTGCCGTAGGCGTGGATGAAATACGTACCCGTGCTGCCGTGGTTGGACAGAGGCACCCGGCAGGTCCAGCTGCCGTCTGTCTGCTTCACCGCCTCGTACCACCGCAGGTCGTCCTGACCGTTGTCCTGGCTCCAGGTGGGGAACCACACCCGGCTCAGATCACTGCGGCCCGTCAGCGTTACGTCCAGATACCGCCCGTCAGCGGACAGCGCCGCCTTCAGGGCGGGCTTTTCCGGCTGGACCAGGTTGTCCACCACCACGGTGCCGTGGTCCAGAAGTCCCTGGGGCAGGCCGTTCTGGTTGTAAATGTGGACCATATAGGTGCCGGTCTCCTGGTGGTTGATCAGAGGCACCTCGGCCACCCAGCGGCCATTCTGTTTCTTGGCCTGATACCAGTGCAGGTCGTTCTGCCCGTCCTGCTCACCCCACACAGCGAAACGCAGGGCCGTCTGCTGGGGGGCGGAATAGGTCAGATACATCACTGTGCGGGCGGTGTTGAAGTAATAGCCCAGCTGCTGGGGACGCACGGCAGGCGTGAACGCCCCTGCGCGGCCATTGAGCCAGGTACGCACCCGGTCCAGTGCCTCGTCATAGGTGGGAGCAAAGGGCATACCGCCGGGCTTGGGGTTTGCAGTGCCCAGGGTGCTCCAGCGCAGGTAATTCAGGTCGGCGGAGACGCCGATCTCGGCCTTCCGGCCGTCAATTTGCCCGGCCATGCCGGTAAGCACCGGCTCATACCGGGCATACAGCTCCTGCACCCGCTGATAAAAGGCCGGGATGTTCAGCATCTTCTTCATGAGCACAGAGGTATCGCAGGCGTTGTAGTCCGTGACCTTCTCCTGCTTGTTGCCCATGCAGGTGTCAAAGTCCCACAGAGGACCCACATGCAGCACATCGGACGCGCCGTCCTGATACCAGAAGAAGCTGGTGAAGAAGGACTCGCCGTTGAGAACGTACTCGTTCATCAGATAGTACCGGGCCAGGGAGTCCACATCGATCATGGCGTTGAGCTGGGCCAAGGACAGATTTTCCCAACCCTCTGAGGTCAGCGCCGTAGTAAAGCGGGTCATGGCGGTCTGGAAATTGCTCATGGCCTGGGCAATATGCGCGTCATCCTCCTCCACGATCTCCTTCAGAGCAAAGTAGCTGTTCAGCCGCCCCTCGAAGAAATAGTGGTCCTCGTCGGTGGCAAAGCCGTCATCCAGCTCAAACATGGCCCCGGCAGGATCCTGCAGATTCAGGCGGTTTTTGCCGATCTCGGCCTTCTCGCCGATGAGATACACACCCAGATACTCGCCGTCCACCCACAGGTCCACATATTTATATTCCGTCACATAGGGAAAGCCCATCTGCTCCGCCGCATCATACACCAGGCGGGTGCGGATCATGCTGTCGTCAGAAGCATTGGCCAGGAGGATCCACTTCTTGGCCGCAGGCATGCCCAGCACGGAGGTTTTCTTGCTGAACTTGATCTGATAGGGCTTCTTGGCATATTCCCTCCAGGTGGAATTGCCGCGGCCCTTGAACTCCACGGTGCCGGTGAAAACGTCGTCGCCGTCCGTCAGCACCAGGTCGTTGCCGGGATATTTCACGTTCTTGTCCCGGTGCACCTGCTCCAGCGTGGTACCGTTAAGGGTCAGGCGCAAGCTGGGCAGACTGCTCTGCTTCGCGCAGATCTGCACCGTTTTACCGCCGTCCAGCGTCAGGGTCACCCGGTCGCTGGCGGCAAACGCGCCGGTAAGGGTGCCATGCTCCCGGTCCAGTGTCCCGGCAGAAGCTGCCGTCACGCTGCCGCTGAAGGACAGCACCGTGTCCGCCAGGCTCTCATCGGCAGGCAGAAACAGATACCATACCCCATCCTTTTCGGAACGGTATCCCTGGTTGGTCCACTGCCGGGCGTCCACGGTCCAGCAGCGGAAATCGTTGCCTCCGGCAAAGGCTGTGGCCGTCAGCAGCGCCGTCAGTATTGCGGCTGCCAGCAGTGCCCACAGCCAGGTGCCGGTTTTTCTTGTTGCTTTCATGCATCTTTCTCCCATCTGAAAAGGTGGCGCGAACGCGAGAATCTCCCTGGGCAAAATGCCGCTGTTCCGCCAATTACACTGTATTATATCAGATACACCGTGGAATTTCAACCGTAATCTTCCGTAAGCTCGCCAAAAATCACGCACATTTTTGGTGGAAACGTATAAAAAGAGAGTCTCCGACCCCTGTCGAAGACCCTCTTTTTATGCTGTTTACCGACGAATGATGTGATCCGCTCAGTCCTCGCGGCTGGCCAGCACATTCATGGAGACGGGCTCGTCATTGGCAATGGGAGCGGACAGGTTGACGCTGGAGTAGCCGCCCCGGAGCTCGGAGCTGTCCTCAAACGTCTTGGTGCAGCGGTCATACTCCACCTGCATCACGGAGGAGATGGTGTGGCGTCCGTAATCGTCCAGCTTGGCATACTGATCCAGGATCCGCTGGGTATCCTCGGTCAGGTGGATGTTCTCCTCGCCCAGAGCGCAGATGCCCAGGGTGCGGCAGATCTGGACCACCGTGTCAAAGGAGGAACCGCCGATGCCGTTGTGCAGCGCGCTGTTGATGGTGGACAGAGGAATGCCAACCGCAAAAGCGAACTGCCGAACGCTCTTGTACTGGCGGGAAATTTCGTCCCGTACGATGTTGGTAAGTTTGTCCATAATTCGACCCTCTTTACTGTAGATTCCAGAAACGACTTTCTCTCTGGATGAAATGATTATATCAAAGCAAACGAGAACTCGCAAGAGGGAAATACAAAAAAACATATAAAATTTTTACAAAAATCTGCTAAACAGGACCGTCGAAAGCCAACAGGACAAATTTCTCTTTTCATTTTGGCCGCTATGTGGTACACTGTATGGGAATTAGGAGGGATGACCCCTGTGAAAAAGGCATGGTTGCCCCGCACCGCAGCGGGGCAAGTGGCGGTGCAGCTGGTGCGCCGGTATTATCTGCATGACGTGGGGCGCGACAGCGCAGCGCTGACGTATTATCTGCTGTTCGCCCTGTTTCCGCTGATGGTGTTTGTCAGCACGCTGCTGGGCATTCTGAAGCTGGATGTGGACAACATTTCTCAGTTTCTGTCCCAGCTGGTCCCGGCGGACGTGGTTTCGGTGCTGGAGGCGTATTTAATATATGTATCCGCCAACGCCAGCCGCCAGCTGCTGTGGTTCAGTCTGGTCTTTTCCATCTGGTTCCCCATGCGTGCCACCAGCTGCCTGCTGCACTCCCTGCGCAAGGCCTTCAACGTGGGTCCGCCCCGGAAGATGCTTTTGAACCAGCTGGCCATTCTGCTGTTTACCGTCTGGCTGATCCTCTCCATCGGGCTGACACTGCTGTTGGTGACGGTGGGCCGCCGGGCCCTGGAGTTCGTGTCCGGGCTCATTGCCCTGCCGCAGGGCTTCATTGACCTGTGGAGCTATCTGCGCTTCATCGTTCTGGGCGTGGTGATGTTCCTGATGCTGACGGTGCTGTATATGCTGGCCCAGGGCCAGCGCCGTCCCCTGAAGGAAGTTGCTCCCGGGGTAGGCATCTCTCTGGCGGCATGGATGGTCCTGTCCCTGGCGTTTTCTTATTATGTGGAGCATTTTGCCAATTACTCCGTGCTGTACGGCTCCATCGCCACGATAGTCGTGGTGCTGCTGTGGCTGTATATGAGCGGCACGGTGCTGATCATGGGCGCGGAATACAGCGCCGTTATCCTGCGCCGCAGGCGCAGCCGGCTGCCGTCGGGCAGCGGAGAGGAGCAAGCATGAAAATCATCATCGTAGGCAACGGCAAGGTCGGCTATGCCATTGCGCGGCAGCTGGCGGTAGAGGATCACGACATCACCATCGTGGATGACGACGCCGCAGCCCTGCACCGGGCCGACAGCACCCTGGACGTCATGTGCGTGGAGGGCAATGGAGCCAGCATCAGCGTGCTGGACACTGCCGGGGTCCGCAGCGCGGACCTGGTCATTGCCGTCACCAATCTGGACGAGACAAACCTGGTGTGCTGCCTCATCGCCAAAAAGCTGGGGGCCAAGCACACCATCGCCCGGGTACGCAACCCCGAGTATCGCCGGGATGACACCATGCTCAAGCGGGAGATCGGCCTGGACATGCTCATCAACCCCGATCTGGGGGCGGCCCAGGAGATCGCCCGGATCCTGAGCTTCCCGGCGGCCTTTTCCGTGGAGCCCTTTGCCGGAGGCCGCATCGATATGATCGGTTTTCAGGTAACGGAGCAGGACACCCTGGCCGGGGTGTCCCTCAACGATTTCCACCGCAATCGCCTGGCGGAGGTGCTGATCTGCGCCGCCCACCGGGGGGACAATTTTATCATCCCCGACGGCTCCTTCGTGCCCCGCAGTGGGGACAAGCTCTATATGGTGGGCACCAAGGCAGAGCTGCAAAAAATGCTCCGGGGCATCGGCCGCACCCTGCAAAGAGTGAAGAACGTATCCATTCTGGGGGGCAGCCGCATCACCATGTACCTGACCTGGGAGCTGGCCCGCAGCAATACCAAGGTCCGCATTGTCGAGATGAAGCACGACAAGTGCCTGCGTCTGTCGGCCTCCCTGCCCGGCGCCATGATCATTGAGGGCGACGGCACCGACGCAGACCTGATCGACAGCGAGAACATCTTTGAGACCGACGCCTTCGTTGCCCTGACGGACCGGGACGAGGAGAACCTGCTGATGGCCCTGACGGCTCAGCGGGCGGGAGTCCCCAAGGTGCTGGCCAAAATGACCCGGCCCAACTACATGGACCTGGTGCAGGAGACAAAGCTGGGCAGCATCATCAGTCCCAAGGATCTGACCTCCAACCAGATCACCCGCTATGTCCGGGCTCTGGCCAATTCCCAGGGCAGCACTGTGGAGAGCCTGTATAAAATGCTGGACGGCTCCGTGGAGGCTCTGGAGTTCACCGCCACCGCCTCCAGCCGCTCGGTGCTGGACAAGCCTCTGAAGGACCTGGCCCTGAAAAAGGGCGTTCTGCTGGCCGCCATTGCCCGGGAAAACAAAATCATCATTCCCGGCGGCCTCACCACGATTCAGGAGGGAGACCATGTGGTGGTGGTCACCAAGTCCCAGGTATTCGACGACCTGACGGACATTCTTGCATAAAGCTGCCCATAAAAATCCGCCGGAGCCGAATGCCGGGTGGGCGTAAAGCAGTAAAATCCAAGGATGAGGAAAGCCTTGTGTTTTCAAGGGGCGGCGTGACTTCGGTCACGCCGCCCCTTCAGCTTGTCAAAAAAGTGCAGTGCCCTTTCTCGGCACGAAAAATCCGGTCATATCGGTATGTTCCAATTCCAGCAGCTTCCTCTTTTTGTCAATGCCCCCGGCGTATCCGGTCAGGCTGCCGTTTGTGCCGACCACACGGTGACAGGGAATGATGATGGATATCTCATTATGACCCACCGCACCGCCGACCGCCTGCGCAGACATCCGGGGAAGCTTCTGCTTTTCAGCAAGCTGCCGTGCGATCTCGCCGTAGGTCGTAGTCCTTCCGTAGGGAATCTGCAAAAGGATTTCCCACACGGACTGCCGGAACGCGGTGCCGACGGGGTGCAGCGGCGGCAGAAAATCCGGCTGGCTGCCAGCAAAATAAATGTCCAGCCAACGCCTGGCTTCTGCAAGGGCGGGTGTATCCTGCCCGATACGCTCTGCGGGCAGATCGCGGGCAAGGTATTTCTGTCCGTCGAACCACAGACCTCTCAGTCCGATTCCGTCCGCTGCCAGCAGGATGCCGCCCAGCGGTGAATCGTAATGCTGCACAAATATCATGATCTGCACCTCGCTTCAAAAGCTGCCTCTGTTTTTATTACTCGGCTTGTAGTCCTTCATCTCCGGGATCGCGCCGCCTGCCACAGCCCAGAGATACAGACTTGCCACGCTGCAATAGGGGTGAAAGCGACGGCGGTATTTTTCAAACAGCCTGCGGTCAATGCTGCGATGGTGATATACCATGCGCAGCCCGCGCTGGATGGCAAGGTCATCATAGCTGAAAATATCCGGGCGCTGCATACAAAAAAGCAGAATCATCTCTGCCGTCCAGACGCCGATGCCCTTCAGGCTGCTTAATTCCCGGATCGCATCCTCGTCGCTCATGTGCTCCACAGCATGCAGATCAAATGCGCCCGTATGGACTTTTTCGGCAAAATCCGTAATATACTCTGCCTTGCGGAAGGTCATACCCAGTCCCTGCAGCTTGGGAACACCTGCTGTCAGGATGGTCTTGGCATTGACGGTGCCCAGTGCATCCTGCATCCGCTGCCAGATGGTCGCCTGTGCCTTGGTGGAGATCTGCTGCCCGATGATGTGGTGAACGACGGATGAAAACAAGTCCGTATCCACTGGGCGGTCGATATGCCCGATGCGGTCAATGACCTGGCAAAGCCGCTTATCCTTTTGCCGCAAATAGGAAGCTTCGGCTTCTCCGTATGCAAAATACACGCTTTTCACCTTCTAACGTTTCCATAAGCGTTTTTTTATCGCAGCTGCGCCGTAAAGGCAATGGTCCCGCCCGTTGTGGACGGCGTCCGCCGAAAAATGATTTTTCTCAAAAAACGGTCCGTGCCTCCGCCAGGTCTACCTCATCCTCCGCGATCAGCAGACGCATGGTCATCCCTCCTTGCTGTATACCAGCGGCTGCTCCCGGAGCAGTGCGTCCACCGCGGCCTGATATTCCGATAAATTCTTCGCCTTGCGCATCCGCTTGAGATACGGCTCCGCCCCGTCGAACCCGGCGGCCAGGTACGTCCACAGCTCCCACATCCGGTGCATCACCGGCAGATCGCCGGAGAGCCGCTGCCGGTAGGCGTCCAGCAGCCGGTCATGGTACGTCCGGACTTCCCGGACCGAGGCGGCGGGGCCGCCCCGCAGCTGCCGCAGCAGGCTGGGGTCCCGCATGAGTCCGCGGCCCAGCATTACCGCATCTGTCCCGGGAAAGTCCCGGGACAGCGCCGCAGCGTCCTCCGCCGTCCATATATCACCGTTATACACCACCGGCCAGGGGCCGGAGACGGTGGAAAAAGCCTCCCGATGGGGCGTTCCCTTGTAAAATTCCTTCTGGAGCCTGGGATGAACGATCAGCTCCGCCAGAGGGTACCTCCGATAGATCTCCAGCAGCCCCGGCCATTCGCCGGGGTCGTTTTTCCCGATCCGGGTCTTGACGGACACCGTCATTCCCCGGGGCAATCCCGCAAAGATCTCCTCCAGGCACCGGTCCAGCTCCTGGGGATAGGCCAGCAGGCCCGCCCCCTTCCGCTTGGCGGCCACGGTACCTGCCGGACAGCCCAGGTTGAAGTTCACCTCCCGAAAGCCCCGGTCATGCAGCTCCCGGGCAGCCCACAGGAAATGCTCTGCCCGGTTGGTCAGCAGCTGGGGCACTACGTTGAGTCCCCGGTTGTGCTCCGGGTCGATCTCATCCAGCTCTTTCCGCTGGAAGGTACAGGTGGCGTTGGGGGAGAGAAACGGCGTAAAATATTTGTCCGCCGGACCGAACAGCTCCGCGTGGACCTGCCGCCACAAATACCCGGTAAGCCCCTCCATAGGGGCGGCGTAAAGCTTATCCATGAAACGTTCCCTCCAGGCACATATCCAGCGTCACCCCCGGCACCGGCTCAAACACGGCCCCGCCGGAAACCAGCTCCGCCGCCGTATCCGGACGCTGCAGGAGGGCCAGCTTTTCCCGCCGGGTCAGCTGCTTCACGGCGTATTCCAGCCGCAGAGCGTCCCCCTGCCCCTCCGTGCGCCATACCCCGGCCAGTTCCCGGGGCGGATGGGCCCGGGTATACCGGGCGCAGGCAGAGCCTCCCCCCGCGTGCTGCCGCATCCGCCGGCACAGGTCCGCCGCTGTGCCGGTATACAGGCTCCCGTCCCGGCACCGCAGCATATAGACGTAGTACATGCCCTCACCTCACTGCCCCCAGCATACCACAAACCGATGCCGGGCGCAACGGTGTCATGTTCCAGCGCTGTCCGTTAATTCGATAAATTTCAGGGCATACAGGTCGCACCCGGTGCGGGCGCTCCCCTGCCGCAGCACCAGATAGTCCGTCCCCACCTCCTCCAGAACGCCCTCCTGCCGCACCAGGCGACAGGAGCCCACCAGAAAGCTGGCTGCGGCGTACTGACCCACGTTCCGGCTCAGCAGCTCCCGCAGGGAGCCGCCGGATGAATTATGTATGCAGTTCATAGCGCACCTCACGATCCGGATTCCCCCGCCGCACTCCGGCGCGGGTATCCCATCCTATGCCGCTCCTCCCCTGTCGGAAACGGTGCACGGCGGATTTTGCCCAAAAGGCAATACGGGAGTAGAGTCGCAATCGCCGTTTCAGAACAAATCGACGGGAGGAGAAGATGTGGGACTTTGTATAGTCTCCGACTTGTACACGTCTCAATTTTCTTGCTTTTATCCACAATTTCGTCCCTCGCAATATGTTTAATTCAACAAAATTTTAGATAGTTTATGGAAACTATGTTGCAAATTGCTGTTTCAGGCGTCTAGATAGTAGAGGGGTTTCTTCTGGGCCGTGCGCATGCAGCCATTTCCCGCGGACAGAAGCCGCCCCCACGCCATAAGGAGGGATGCCATGGTCCACCGCCTGTACCCACAAACACACCGTGAAAAGACTGGAGGTCAAACATGAAGATCAAACGAATTCTCAGCGCGACCCTCGCAGCCGCCATGCTCCTGTGCTGCTGCATCCTGACCGCATTTGCCGAAAGCGAGACCTACATGGGCAGCCTTAATGGCTATAGCTATGTCTGCAGTGCAAGCTGCAGAAGTGATGAAGCAAAGGCAAATATGTCATCGCGATCCTCTGAAACGCTGATAATCAGCGGCCCTCTGAAATACGTTTCAACGGACGGCAAATCAAAGGTTTTTCAAATTTGGGCAAATAGCACAAAATCCGTTCAGTCTACTAATCCTGGCCCTGTCAAGTATTTCGTGTCCTTAACTGCCAGATTCAAAATCGGATCCGTAACTGTGCAGACGATTTCGGTTGATGCGTGAATCTTCATAGCGTGTAATCCCACATAGGTTTTTAGGCAGCGAGGGAACAATCTATGGGACAAGACAGATTGTTCCCTCCTGCCGATTTGCCAGCCACGTATTTTCTCGAAAGGAGTCCCATATGAAGAAACGCATCTTACTTCTTTTTATTTCTCTCGCCCTGGCCCTGGCCCTCACCGCCTGCGCCTCCAAACCCGCCGCCCCCACTGCCGCAGACTTTGAGGTCCAGCCGGGAGCATACCGGTATCAGGACATGGGCGACTTTTTTGTGGAGACGGAGCAGGGGCAGTATTACCTGGGCTGGGATCAAATCATCCGCTTCGCCGAGCCGGGCAGCCGGAGCTTCTACCCCCTGTGCAATAAGCCCAACTGCGGACATGGCAGCGAGGACTGCAATGCATACACCGACTATGGATTGGGATACTGGAACGGGCATCTTTACACCACCACCTACGGAGACAACGGTCCGGTAGTACAGCGCATGGATATGGACGGCGCCAACCATCGGGAGGTGGGGCAGCTGCCGGTTTTGACAGCTGTGGATGGCGCACGGCACGCCAGCGGCGAATTGCTGTTCCACAACGGCTCTCTGTTTTATATGTACGACGCCATCGAAACGGACCCGGAATGGGCCATGTCCATTTACCAGTTTGACCTGGAAACCGGAAAGGGCCGGTGGCTGTTTCAGGAGGATATCCCGCCGTTCACTTATTTCTGCGGAAGCTCATATGCGAATATTTGCGGGGATGGTTTCTTCTTTATGATGACCAACGGAGTCACCGGTGAATGCACCTATGCCCTGGGGAGCTTGAAAACAGGCCGGGTGGAAGCGACCATTCCCGGCTGGAGCGATCGCAACGGTCGGGCAATGGAGCAGGACGGCGTTTTGTATTACTTCAAGGCGGATGCCGGCCTGTGTGAATACGACAGGGCCACAGGCGTGGAAACGGTCCGCTTCCCTATGGAGGCATACACGGCGAACCCCTGCTATACCCGGAACTATATTCTGGTGCGGTCTACGGATACCGAGGACTTTGAGCAATGCACGCTTTGGGTGCTGGACCGGGACTATAACCTGCTGGGAAAGGCCCCGCAGGAAAAGATCGGCAGATGGTTCCCCCAGCCGTATGCCATCACGGCAGACAGCATCTACTTCTGGCTCAACGGAAAGATCACCCACTATATCGACACCAGCGCTCTGTCCAACTTGGAGCTCCTTCCGATGCCGGACACCAGCAATGCCAGAGCCCACGGCTAACTCACAGTTGACACCGGATAAATCCATCTGCTATAATGGGTTTATCCGATATCGCCCGCCGCAGAAAGGAGTTCTTCTTATGAAACGACGCCTTCTCCCCTCGCTGCTTCTCGCTCTCGCCCTCGCTCTCCCTCTCACCGCCTGCGCCGCCAAACCCGCCGCACCCACTGCCGCAGACTTTGAGGTCCAGCCGGGAGCATACCGGTATCAGGACAGCGACGGATTTTTCGTGGAGACGGAAAAGGGAAATTACTGCCTGGAGCCCCTGCTGGATTTCCTGGTCCGCTTCGCCGAGCCGGGCAGTCATGATTTTTATGTCTTGTGCAATAAGCCGGACTGCGGACATGGCGATGCCAATTGCAATGCATACGCGGGATTTGCCCTGGGTTATTTCAATCAGCATCTGTATGGGGTGCAGGACAACGGCACTGACTTTGTCCTGGTACGTATGAATATGGACGGGACGGACCACACGGAAATTGCCCGACTCCCGGAGCAAAACGCCCTGGACGGGCGTAAGCAGCTGGGCGGCAGCTACTTCTTCGACAACGGCTATCTCATTTATCTGGCTATGCCCATCTCCTCGGGCGATCCCGATTATGCCATGGCCATTTATAAGATTCAGCTGGAGAACGGGGAAATCACCCGGCTATTTCAGGAGGACATTCCGGTGCATACAGATTGGCCGTCTACCGGGGTGTCTATCAGCAACGGATACCTGTATTTTCCGATGTTCAACGGCGAGACTGGCAGTGTTACCTATGCGGAAGGCAATTTGGAAACCGGGCGCATCGAGCATGTTTTTGAAGATTGGAACCAATCGAACAGTCCGATGGTGAACTTTGACAATGTACTATACTACCACCGCGTCGGCGTGGGCCTGTGCGAATATGACAAGGCCACCGGCACGGAGACGGTGAAGGTCCCCACAGATTGCAGCCTGGCCCTGCCGCAGTACACCAAGGATTATATCATCGTTCGCACATCGGACGATGACGCGGATACACACCGCACCATCTACGCATATGACCGGAATTATCATCTGTTGGGGCAGATGGAGCTGGAGCCCTACGGAGTCAAGTTTCCGTCACTTCAGTATGTTACTGCAAATGCCATCTACTTCACCTCAGGCGGCAAGCTGGTTTCCTACATCGACCCCCACCACCTGGACCGCCTGGAGCTGATCCAGCTGGTGGACCCC
>ENA-OUOU01000467-OUOU01000467.1-human-gut-metagenome-genome-assembly--contig:-NODE-467-length-25017-cov-14.373888_pt1 | contig 25017 bp, 20 predicted proteins | sample MGYA00237936_ERZ548765 | MGnify/ENA primary metagenome ERZ548765 (study PRJEB26490, sample SAMN05356889) | human gut metagenome | biome: terrestrial biome; feature: human-associated habitat; material...
TGACCACCATCAAGGGCTTTGTGGACGGCATTCTGGACGGCACCATCCCGCCCGAGATGCAGAACCACTACCTGCAGCTGGTCAGCGAGGAGACCGGCCGTCTGGCACGGCTCATCCAGAATATGCTGGATCTCTCCAAGCTGGAAAGCGGCGAGTATCAGGTGAACGCCCGGATGTTCAATATCTGGGAGACCCTGACCGGCGTGGCACTGGCGGCAGAGCAGCGCATCAACGATGGTATGATCGAGCTGGAAGGCCTGACCATGGATGAAAAGGTGCTGGTCTACGCCGACCCCGACCTGATCCATCAGGTGGCGTATAACCTGCTGGACAACGCCATCAAGTTCACCCCGGCGGGCGGCACCATCCGCTTCAGCGTGGAAAAGCTGGGCCCCGAGGCCGAGATCTCCATCTGGAACTCCGGGCAGGGCATCAGCCCGGAGGCGCTGCCCTATGTGTTCGAGCGGTTCTATAAAGAGGACCGCTCCCGCGGCCTGCACGCCCGCGGCTCCGGTTTGGGACTGAACATCTGCAAGGTGCTGGTCAATCTGGCCGGCGGGCAGATCCGCGTGGAGAGCCAGCAGGGCGAGTGGTGCCGCTTTGTGTTCACCCTGCCCACCTGTTCCCCCAATCCCGGCGGCATGAAGCGCCTGCCGGATGCCGCCGGGCAGCCCGGCGCAGTGGAGGACCCCGCCAGCATGAAGCCGGTAGAATAAGACCCCGCAGCCAGACTGCCCCGCCCGGGCGGTCTGGCTGCTTTGGCGTTGTTGGAATAAAAATTCTGCTTACCGCTGTGACCCCCTCTTGTGAAAATGCGTTTGGAGCACTCCGCAGAGTGCGACAAACGCGGAATTAAAAATCTATTTTCCGCTGAATATGGCTAGCAACGACGACGACCGCCGCCAGCGGCGGAAACAGGGAGGAGTTGTTGGGGCAGCGGCCAGCAAGACGCGAGTGCCGCCCAAGGCACGAAGCGGATGCTGGGTGCCGCAACCCGGAAGCAGCGGAGGCCATTCCAAATCGTTCTGCTTCAAAGAAAGCTGCTGCAAAATGGCAAGCCTTCGGCGGCAGCTGCGCGGCACATGGAGATGCTGCCGCGCAATGGACTTTTTGCGCCATTTACGACTTTTCGGTGAAAAAAACGGCTGCGGGTTTGATTTTTTGGCCGTTTTCATGTAAACTAAAAGATAACCATGCCCGCGTATTTTTTGCCCGGCAGAACCCTGCAAAACGCGCAACACATGGGATAAAAATTGCTAAAAATAACGGAGCGTAATGAAATATTATGGCCATCGTAAGTCCTTCGATTCTTTCTGCTGATTTTGGCAAGCTGGGTGCAGACTGCCGCATGGTGCTGGATGCTGGCGCACAGATGCTGCACTACGACGTGATGGACGGGCATTTCGTGCCCAATATCAGCTTTGGCGTGCCGGTGCTCAAAAGCCTGCACAAGGCGCTGCCGGATGCCTTTTATGACGTGCATCTGATGATCAGCCACCCGCTGCAATACGCCGAGCCCTTTATCAAGGCCGGTGCGACCCTGTATAATTTCCATCTGGAGTGCGAAGATGATATTCAGGCCACCATTGACGCCGTGCGTGCGCTGGGCTGCAAGGTGGGTCTGACCATCAAGCCCGGCACCCCGGCCGAGGCGCTGGCACCGTGGCTGGACCAGTTGGATCTGGTGCTGGTGATGAGCGTGGAGCCCGGCTTCGGCGGGCAGAAGTTCATGCCCTCGGCGCTGGATAAGCTCCGCTGGCTCAAGGCAGAGCGGGAAGCACGCGGCCTTTCCTACCTGCTGGAGGTGGACGGCGGCGTGGATGCCGCCACCGCACCCCTGTGCGTGGAAGCCGGTGCCGACGTGCTGGTGGCAGGCAGTGCCGTGTTCGGCGCCGCCGACCCTGCTGCGGCTGTGGGCGCACTGGCCAGCCTGTAAGGAGGCCCGTATATGGATGAAACTTTGATCCAGGAACAGGAACGGCAGCTGCAAAAGACCGGCCGGTACTATAAGCACGTTTTCTGGCTGTGTGTGCCGCTGCTGTGCATGGCCTGCTATTTCTACGGCGCACGTCCGCTGCTGCTGTGCGGCATCGCCCTGCTTACCGGCAACCTGTGCGACCGTCTGGTGGCGCTGCTGCGCCATCGGGTGTACACCAATAAAGATCTCTCCAACGAGAGCTTCAGCCTGATCATCGCCCTGCTCATGCCCGCCACCGTGGACATCTATGTGCTGGTGGTGGCAGTGCTGGCGGGCGTATTGATCGGCAAGGAGGTCTTTGGCGGCTACGGCAGCTATCCCTTCAACCCCGCTGCCGTGGGCTACGCCGTGGCGGCGGTATCGTGGCCGGAGCAGGTGGTGCGCTACCCGCAGCCCTATACGCCGCTGCCCCTGTGGAACGCCTCTACCGTGCCGGTGAGCAGCACCATCGAGGATACCCTGCGCAGCGGCGGCATCCTGAACCTGAACGCCCTCGCCGTTGTGCTGGGCGAGTTTGCTGCCCCCATGGGCACCGGTGCGGCGCTGGTCATTCTGGCCTGCGGCCTTGTGCTGTGGACCCAGAAGGACGTGCACATCGGCGCATCAGCGAGCTTTCTCATCACCTGCGGGCTCATCGCTTTCTTCTTCCCACGGCAGGTAGGTCTGGCAGACAGCACCCTCTTCAGCAGCCTGATGCCCCGCTTGCAGGGCATCCGGGACGAGCTGCACACCGGTGCGGTGCTGTTCTGTGCGGTGTTCCTGCTCAACGAACCCTACACCTGTGCCCACCACCGGCTTGGACGTATCCTGTACGGCGCCCTGGTGGGGGCTGCCACCATGGGCTTCCGCTATTTCGGCGTGTACGAGACCGGCGTCTGCTTTGCACTGCTGGCCGTCAACAGCGTGTCCGCGCTCATTGACCGCACCGAGGAGCGGCTGTACCGTCTGCTGCACCGTCTGCCGTCCGAACGAAAGGAGGCTGCGGAATGAAAAAGCGTACTGCGGAACTGATTTTAAAGGACCCCGAAAAGTTTGCCCATCATGACCGCGTGTTCCTGAATAACCCGGTGGTCATGCAGGGCATGGGTCTGGCACCGCTGGTGGTCGTGGCTACCACCGGCCAGAACGGCCTGATGCTGGCGGCGGCGGTGACGCTGCTGCTGGTGCCCTCCCGCGTGCTGGCCTGCCTGCTCAGCCGCCTTGTACCCCTGCGGGACGAGGAGCCTACCCCGGAGCAGCTGCAAAAAAAGCTGCTGCCCCGCGCACTTTTGTACGCAGCCAGCGCCGCTGTGGTGTACCTGGCGGCATATCCCATTTTGAACTTCGTGTTTGGCACCGGGCTTTTGAACCTTGGCATCTACCTGCCCATGCTGGTGGTGGAGCCGCTTCTGACCTACCGCTTCGGCCGCGTGCAGGAGACAGTGCACAAGGCCGTTTCCAAGGGCGTGCGCATCACCGTGGGCTACGCGCTGCTGCTGCTCGTGGTGGGCGTGGTGCGCGAGTGGCTCAGCCTTGGCACCGTGTTCGGTGCCCCGGTGGGGCGCTGGGCGCTGCTGCCGCTGGCTAAGATGCCGGCGGGCGGCTTTATCGTGCTGGGCATCCTGTGCGCCATCTGGCGCGCTGCGGCTGCAAAGCGCAAGGAATATCTGAAAAAGGAAGCACGGGATACCCTGACCGTGCACTACCAGAAGGAGGGGAACCGCGAACCGTGAAGGAAGTTGTAAGCAGCTCGGCAGTGTTTTTCAGCTATGCACTGCTGGCCATTTTTGCACAGAACGCTGTCTTTACCCGTGCACTGGGCGTGTCCCGCATGGTGCAGCTGGTGGGGGACGACCGTACCAGCAGCGCGTTGTTCGGCATGATGCTGTGCATCACGCAGGTGCTGGTGGCGCCGGTGGCTTTTCTTGCCGGGCAGTTCATTGCCCCGCTGGATAACCGCGCCCAGCTGCGCCCGCTGGTGTATATTGCCAGCATTGCCGTGGTGTGTCTGGCGGAGCATCTGGTGCTGTGGCTGCTGCGCAGCCTGCCCCGCCGCGCCCAGCTGCTGCGCATCGTGCCGCTGGCCGCGCTGAACAGCGGCGTGCTGGGCACGGTGCTGGTGGAGCGCACCCAGTCCTTTACCCTTGGCCAGAGCCTTGGCTTTGGCCTTGGCAGCGGCCTTGGCTATGTGCTGGCGGTGCTGCTGGTCACCGAGGCGCGTCACCGCCTGCGCAGCAAAGCTATCCCCAAGGCATTCCGCGGCCTGCCCATCACGCTGGTGTATATCGGCGTGCTGGCGCTGGCGATCTATGGCTTTACCGGACATTCCGTCATCCTGTAATGCAGACAGGGAGGAAAGGATACCATGGCTAAGAATAAACGTCAGAAGGTCAAGCATTATAACCGCAGCTTTTACAGCAGGGAAACGCGCGTAAAGCGCGGCATCGGCATCGTGGTGCTGGTGGCGGCAGTGCTGGCAGCCGCATGGTTTGCCGCACCCCATGTGCTGGATTGGGCCACCCACACCTGGTATACCGTGGTCAAGGATCGGGATCTGGAGGCCGAAAGCGCTTCCCGCGCCGAGGCAGCAGCCTCCTCTGCGGCGGCAAGCAGCGCTGCCGCCTCACAGGCAGCGTCTGAACCGGAGCCGGAAAAGGAAAAGCCGCTGGACGGCAAGGCCATCACCGGCGGCAGCTGGGCAGAGCTGGACGTGACCGCCCTGACCGATGATGCCGCCATCCGCGCCGCCGCCCGACAGCTGAAGCAGCAGGGCGCAGACTACGCTCTTGTCACCCTGAAGGATGCCGCTGGCACGGTGTACTATGCTTCCGGCGTGGCAGCTGCTGCTCAAAGCATCACTGAGAACCCGGTGGATGCGGCCAATATCGCCGCCATCCTGCGGGAGGAAGGCATCATCCCGGCGGCACAGCTTGCCGCCTTTACCGACCCTGTGTCGGTGTACACCGACCGCAGCATGGGCGTGCACTACGATGGCAACAGTCTCTGGCTGGACAACGTCAGCGCAGCCAAGGGCGGCAAGGCGTGGATGAACCCCTTTGCCGCAAGTGCGGTGCAGTATGTCGGCGACCTCATTGAGGAGGTGCAGGGCATGGGCTACGAGCAGGTGGTGCTTACCGGGGTGCAGTTCCCCAATATCATCACCCGCAAGCAGGACTTCGGTGCCTCCGGCGGCAAGAGCCGGGAGGGACGCGCCGCCCAGCTGACCGCGGATATCGCCGCATGGCAGACCCGCTTTGCAGGCAGCGTGACCCTGTGGGTCAGCTACCCGGACGCACTGTGCACCGCCGCTACCGATGCCATTGGCACCACCGGCACGTCCCTTGGCATGGAAAACCTGCTGGTCACCAGCAGCACCGCACTGGATGCGGACAGCCGCGCTGCGCTGGAGCAGGCCGCTGCCGACGCCGGTGTGCAGCACATTGTGGTGCACGACACCGCAGCGTTCCGCTGAGAAGCGGCTTTTATCGCAAGTCAAAAATTAGCGCAACATTCAAACAGCATATTTGCGATATGCAATTCAACGTTGTTGCTGTTGCATTAAAAAAGTTGAATTGCAATAAAGAGGGGAGGAAACGACTATGAAACCGACTACCTGTTTTGCACCCGCACACATCCTGCTGCCTTCGGAGCAGGTGCCGCTGGAGCAGTGGGGCTGCATCGCCTGTGACCAGTTCACCAGTGACCGCAGCTATTGGCAGCGGGCAGAAGAGACCGCTGCGGGTGCGCCCAGCACCCTGAACCTGATCCTGCCGGAGGTGTATCTGGAGGACGGAGACGCCGATGCGCGGGTGGAAAAGATCCACGCCACCATGCAGGACTACGCCCAGAACGTGCTCACCCGGGCGGTGGATGGCTTTATCTATGTGGAGCGCACCGAGCAGAGCGGCCGGGTGCGGCAGGGTCTTGTAGGGCGTGTGGACTTGGAAGCTTACAGCTACCGCCGGGGCGAAAAATGCACCGTGCGCCCCAGCGAGTGCACCGTGGAAAGCCGCATCCCGCCCCGCATGAAGGTGCGCACCGGCGCTGCGCTGGAAACGCCCCACATCATGATGCTGGCGGATGACCCGGACTGCACCCTCATCGAGCCCATTGCCGCCCACAAGGACAGCCTGCCCAAGGTATACGAGGGCGAGCTGATGCTGGGCGGCGGCCATGTGGCAGGCTGGGCGGTGGAGGACCCCGCCCTCATCGCACAGATCGAAAATGCGCTGACCGTGCTGGGCAGTCAGGAAGAATTTGACAAGAAATACCCCGATGCCACCCGCCGCGACCCGCTGACGCTGGCCGTGGGCGATGGCAACCACTCGCTGGCTACCGCAAAGGCCTGCTGGGAGGAGCTGAAAAAGACCCTGACCCCGGAGCAGGCAGAAAATCACCCCGCCCGCTGGTGTCTGGCAGAGGTGTGCAACGTGCACTCCCCGGCTATTGAGATCGAGCCCATCCACCGGGTGCTGTTCAACGTGGACTGCGCCACCGTGCTGCTGAGCCTCATTACATGGAGCGATGCCAACATGGCCGGCTGCTGCTTTGGCGGCAGCAAAAAGCAGCCCTTTACGCTGGCAGGCCCCCACATGGCCAATGTGCTCAGCTTTGAGGACCCCACCGAGCCGCTGACCGTGGGCACCATCGACGATTTTATTTCGGATTATATCGAGCGCCACCCGGAAGCAAAGGTGGACTATGTGCATGACGAACCGGCTGTGCGCGCTTTGTGCAAGCAGGGCGCAGTGGCGTTTTTGATGCCGCCCTTCGCCAAGAGCGACCTGTTCCGCGGCGTTGTGATGGGCGGCGTGCTGCCCCGCAAGACCTTCAGCATGGGACACGCGGAGGAAAAGCGCTACTACATCGAGTGCCGGAAGATCACAGAATAATAGGAGAACCATGACATTTAAAGAACTGAATCTGTCCGCCCCGCTGCTGCGCGCTGTGCAGGAAGCGGGCTACGAGACCCCCTCGCCCATTCAGGCAGCGGCCATCCCGCCGGTGCTGGCAGGCCGGGATCTGATGGGCTGCGCCCAGACCGGCACCGGCAAGACGGCGGCTTTTGCGCTGCCCATGCTGGACCGGCTCACCGCCAATGCGCCCCGCCGCAAGGGCGCTGTCCGTGCGCTGATTTTGACCCCCACCCGGGAGCTGGCCTTGCAGATCGGCGAAAGCTTTGAAGCCTACGGCAAGTACCTGAAATTGCGCAGCACCGTCATCTTTGGCGGTGTGGGACAGGCACCGCAGGTGGAAGCGCTGAAAAAGGGCGTGGACATCCTCATCGCCTGCCCGGGACGGCTGAACGATTTGATCGGGCAGGGCTTTATCGACCTGTCCGCACTGGAAATTTTTGTGCTGGACGAGGCCGACCGGATGCTGGACATGGGCTTTGTCCATGACGTGAAAAAGGTCATTGCAAAGCTGCCCGCCCAGCGCCAGAACCTGATGTTCAGCGCCACCATGCCCGCCGAGATCGAGCAGCTGGCTGCCGGCATCCTGCACGACCCCGCCTTTGTCAAGGTGGACCCGGTGTCCAGCACCGTGGACCGCATCCAGCAGAGCCTGTACTATGTGGAAAAGGGCAACAAAAAGCTTTTGCTGCCGTGGCTCATCAAAAATCTGCAGCCGCCGGTGGTCAATGCGCTGGTGTTCAGCCGCACCAAGCACGGCGCGGATAAGATCGCAAAGGACCTGACAAAGCAGGGCATCCCCGCCGCCGCCATCCACGGCAACAAGAGCCAGACTGCCCGCGTGACCGCGCTGGAGGATTTCAAGTCCGGCAAGACCCGGGTACTGGTGGCCACCGATATCGCCGCACGCGGCATTGATATCAGCGAGCTTTCCCATGTGTTCAACTACGACCTGCCCGAGGTGCCGGAGACCTATGTGCACCGCATCGGGCGCACCGCCCGCGCCGGTGCGGACGGCACCGCCGTCAGCTTCTGCGCCCCGGAGGAGCAGGAGTATCTGGCAGGCATTGAAAAGCTGAACCGCCGCAAGATCCCGGTGGTATCCGGCCATCCGTGGGACGGCGTGCCCGCCCCGGTGCGCCCGGTGCTGCCCGTGCGTGGCAAAAAGCCCCGCCCCGAAGCGGAAAACTTGGCCGAAGCGCCGAAAAAACAGGCCGAAACTGCGCCCGCAAAAGCTGCAAAGACAGCTGCGCCCGCGCCGAAGCAGGAGCCGAAGGCTGCAAAGAACGCGGTGCCTGCAAAACCGAAAAAAGAGGAAACACTGATGCAAGACAGCAACACAAAGCGCGGGGCCCGCAACGACCGCCGCGCCAACAACCGGGGCGCAAACGCCCCCAAGGAAGCGGCAGCGCCCCGCGCCCGCCGCGAGAATGCTGCCCCCGCCCGGGGCAGCAACGTCCAGCCCAAATTTGACCCCCATTTTGTCAGCGCCCCGGAGGCTACTCCGCTGCGCCCGGCCCGCAAGACCCCTGCCGCTCCGGCAGCACCTGTCATCCGCAGCGCACAGGAGCCTCAGAATAACCAGAACGCAAACCGCAGCGGCAGCCGCCGCAACGACCGCAACGATCGGGGTGAACAGCGCAATGTCCGCCCCGCTGCCCAGAATAATAACGCCCGCCCTGCCCGCAGCGAGCGCGGCAATGCCGGCAGCCAGAACCGCACCGGCAGCGCACCCCGCGCTGCCAAGGCCGAGCCTGCCCGCCGTGGCCGCAATGCCGCCGCCCGGGACGAGGACCCGGGGCTGATGCTCATCAGCCGCCGCCCGCCCCAGCAGAAGTATACCAGCTTTGAGGAGTATATGGACGCCCACGGCGGTGCCACCGCACCCATTGAGGATCACAGCGAAGAAGTATGAGCCGGAACGAAGCCTTTACCCCGTGGCAGTGCCCCCTGTGCGGCGGCGCGCTGCAAGGGGAGAATGACCTGAAATGTGAAAAAGGCCACTGTTTTGACCGCGCCCGGGAGGGCTACTGGCATCTTTTGCCGGTGCAGAGTATGCGAACCAAAGCCCCCGGGGACAGCAAGGAGATGGTAGCCGCCCGCCGCGCCTTCCTGAACGCCGGATATTACGGCATCTTCGGGCAGGCGCTGGGGGAGCTGTGCCTTGCCCACGGCGTGCCCGCCGCGAAGGACGCCCCGCTGCATCTGCTGGACGCAGGCTGCGGCGAGGGCTGGTACGACCGCTGCATCGCGCAGCAGTTCGCTGCGGCGGAAAAACCGCTGCAGCTGGCCGGGTTCGATATCGCAAAGCCCGCCGTGCGCTTGGCGGCAAAGGCGCTGCCCGCCGCGCAGTACGCGGTGGCGTCCAGCTTCAGCCAGCCGGTGCGCACCGGCTGGGCAGACGTGCTGCTGAACTGCTTTTCGCCCTTTGCGCAGGAGGAGTTCAGCCGGGTGCTGCGCCCGGGCGGGCGCATGATCTACGTTGTGCCGGGGGCAGAGCATCTGTACCAGATGAAGGCTGTGCTCTACGAAAAGCCCTACAAGAACCCGGTGCAGCAGGTGGAGTACCCGGGCTTCCGCGCCATTGATGAGCGTGAGGTGCAGGGAACCATCACCGTGCCCGCCGCCCAGCTGGAAGCCCTGTTTGCCATGACCCCCTACTACTGGAAAACGCCCCGCGACGGTGCCGCCCGCCTTGCGGCTCTGCCGCAGCTCACCACCACCATCGCCTTCCGCTTTCTGGTGTTTGAAAAGCTGTAATAAGATACAAAAGGACTGCCGTGCACCAGCACGGCAGTCCTTTTTTGTACCCATTCTCATGCTTGTTGATTTTCACAAGAACTGACATACTAATATATCAATTTCACACAAAAACAATAAAATCTATTTACAAGTGCATTATATTGTGGTACGATTTGTGCAGATTTCGATGACATGATACAACTGGAATGTCTATCGGGCCCGGCAGCAGGGCGTTTGCTGCACAGCTTTGGGCGGCTTTGCTCTGCACAAACGAGCCGTCTGCATTTAAAAGGAGAAATGATGATGAACAGAAGAGACTTTATGAAGCTTTCCGCCGCTTCTGCCGTGACCATGGGCGCAGTGGCTGGCATGGCGCCCGCATCCTTTGCTGAAAACGCTGGCGTGCACACCGATGCTGAGGTGCAGGCCATGGTGGCAGAGGAACTCCGCCTCTCCCGCGAGGTGGCCTTTTATCCGGCTGCTTTCCGGGGCGATTTTGACAAGTTCTATGTGCTGTTCCACAAGCTGTCCCGTGCTCAGTACGAGAAGGTGGACGGTGCAGCTGTGCCCGGCATCAATGCTTCTCACTACGATATGTGTGTTGCTCTGACCAATGCCCGCAAGGCGCTGCGCCAGATCAAGGACCCCAAGAGCACCGTTTGGGAAATTTGGGGAGATCAGATGGCCGTGGAATCTCCGCTGCCCACCAACTGGGAAAATTGCTACGATAACGAGGGCTTCCGTCCCTTCCTGAACCCGTACTTGCTGCGAGATCAGGGCAAGGTGAAGGGCAACGTGATCATTATTGCAGGCGGCGGCAGCACCCACCGCAACAACGTGGTGGAAGGCTACCCTGTGGCCGAGTTCTTCAACAAGAACGGCTACAACGCCTTTGTGCTGCAGCGCCGCGTCAACCCCTACGCCGCTGTGGATCAGCAGCTGGATCTGGCCCGTGCTATCCGCTACATCCGCCACAATGCCTCTGAAAAACACATCGGCAAGACCGATATCATGATCGCTGTGGGCTTCTCTGCCGGCGGCATGAATGTGATGCAGGTGGTGGCCGACCAGTTCGGCACTACGAATACCCCGGATAAGGTCTATCCCAGCTACGTCTGCGATGCTGTGGACCATGAGAGCGCTGACCTGAATGTGGCGATTCCCATCTACGGCCTGTTCGTCACCGGTCTGAACTTCACGAAGAACCCCAACCTGCCTCCGGTCTTTGGTGTTGTGGGTCAGAAAGATGGCCTGAGTGCGATGATGCTGCCCTCTCTGCCGGAGTGCGCGGATATCTTCAAGGATTTCAGCTTCTATCTGGCACCCGATGCGCCCCACGGTGTGGGTCTGGGCACTGGCACCAAGGGCTATGTGGACTACTACACCCAGATCGCCCAGTGGCCGGATATGGCTGTCAACTTCATCGAGAGCCGTCTGGGGCTGATGGAAAAGAAGATCGACATGGACTCCGTGGGCTTTGCATGGTAAGCTGCCCCGACAGGAGTACCTGAAAAACAACGACCCGCCGCATCTCTTTCAGTGCGGCGGGTCGTTGTTTGTAAAAATGTTATGTATGATACTCCATCCATTTACCCTTCCACGCATACAGGATCATGAGCAATGCGCCCAGACCCCAGCTGACGGGGTAGAGGATGAATACGCCCTCGATGCCGGAGAAGAAGGGCAGCAGGAACTGGATCCATACCACACGGAACAGGCACAGCGAGACCAGCAGCACCACCATGGGCGGGATGCTGGCACCCGTGCCGCGCACGGCACCGGCAAGGCCGTGCAGGATGCTGAGCAGGAAGTAGAACGGACAGAACCACCGCATGGCCAGCTTGCCGTAGGTGACCACGGCCTCGTCGGCGGTGAACAGGTGCAGAATGGCGTCCTGTCCGGCCAATAGCGCCGCGCCGGTGCAAAGGGTGTAGATGACCCCAATAGCAAGGGTGACCCACACCGAGCGCTTTACCCGGTCCAGACGCCCCGCACCGTAGTTCTGCCCCACAAAGGTGGTGGCAGCCATGCTGATGCTGCTCACCGGCAGGATGTTGAAGCCGTCGATCTTCATGTAGGCCGCAAAGCCCGCCATGGCGGCGGCACCGTAGCTGTTCACGCTGGCCTGCACCAGCACGTTGGAAAAGGAGATGACCATGTTCTGGATGCCGGTGGGCAGACCCACCCGGATGATGCGGCCTGCCATTTTGCGGTGCAGCCGGATGGCGGAAAGCTCCACCCGGCAGGCGTCCTCGCTTTTCATCAAAAAGCGCAGGCTCAGCACGCAGGACACCAGCTGGCTCAGGTCTGTGGCGATGGCGGCGCCTGCCACCCCCATCCGCAGCCCTACGATGAACACAAAGTCCAGCACGATGTTGGTCACCGACGCCCATGCCAGATACACCAGCGAGCGGCGGGAGTTGCCGGCGGCGTTCAGGATGCCGGCGGTCATGTTATACACCACGCTGAACAGCACCCCGCCGAAGTAGATGCGGATATAGGTCACGGCATCGGCCAGCACCTCGGCGGGGGTGTTCATGGCCACCAGCAAAGCGCGCCCGCAGGCAACGCCGCCCACCGTCAGCAAAAGCCCCATGACCACCGCAATGGCAAGGGAGGTGTGCACCGCCTCGCGGGTCTCCTTGTGGTCGCCCGCGCCCAGATACTGCGACACCACCACGCCCGCGCCCACGGCAAGCCCCTGACTGAAGCCGATGAGCAGGTAGATGGGCGACCCGCTGGAGCCCACGGCGGCAAGGGCATTGCTGCCCACAAAATTGCCCACGATGATACTGTCGGCGGTATTATACATCTGCTGCAGCAGGTTGCCGAAGATCAGCGGCAGGGCAAACAGCAGCAGGCTTTTTACAATGCTGCCCTCGGTCATAAGGGTAGCGGTATTCCGTGTTTTTACGGCGGCCATGGGGCTCCTCCTCTCAGCGCAAAAAATCGCTTGTACCCCTTAGCATAGCACAAACCCCGCTCCGGGACAAGGGGGCTTGACAATTGAAAGTGCGCGCTCTGCGGGGAAACTTTCTGCTTGCCGAGGGATGTTCTCTTTTGACACCAAAAGAGAACCAGAAAAGTGCCAGCGATTTCGACGCGCTGGAGCCACGAAAAAGGGGCTGCTCGCCCCTTTTAACCCCAAAGAAGAGGGCTACACCGGAAAAAACTGAAGATTCACGCCTGTTCGGCGTGAAGATCTTTTAACCGTTTTTTCCGGCTCCGCCGATTTAAAGCCCCTCAGTCGTTGCGCGACAGCTCCCCCAAGGGGGAGCAGGCACGCCCACAAACTTTGTGCTTGAGCCGGAAACTTTGCCGCCATGCCAAAGGCTCCCTCCCAGAGGGAGCTGGCAAAACCGTCAGGTTTTGACTGAGGGAGTTCGTTCCAAACCCCGCCCGTGAAAAGGCAAATCTGGAAAATCCGCAGATTTTCCAGATTTGCGAAATTATAAATAATTTTTCCGCTGAATATGGCTAGAGCGCAGCGGAAGCCATTCTAAATTGTCTCACCCGCCGACAACAGCGGCGGCGCGGCGCTGCCGTGCAGCTTGCGGGCAAGGTAGTTTTGGGTGATCTTCACCACCGTACCAGACAGCGCTATTACGCCGATGAGGTTCGGCAGCATCATCAGGCCGTTGAAGGTGTCGGAAAGCGTCCATGCAAGGTCCAGCCGTATCACCGCGCCCACCGGCATCAGCGCTACGAACAGCACCCGGTAAAATGTCCCAGCCCCTGCGCCGAAAAGATACTCCACGGCCTTGCAGCCGTAGCAGCTCCAGCCAAGAGTGGTGGAGTAGGCGAACAGCAGGATACACACCGCAATGAGCTTGGACCCCAGTGCACCGAACACGGCGTCAAAGGCCTGCCCCACCAGCGCACTGCCCACCGCCCCGGCGGCAATGCGCCCGGTGTCCGGCTCCACAAAGCCGGAAGTCAGCACCACCAGCGCCGTCAGGGTGCACACCACCATGGTGTCCGCAAACACCTCAAAAATGCCCCACATGCCCTGCTGCACCGGCTCTTTTACGTTGGAAGCCGTGTGCACCATCACCGAGGAGCCAAGCCCCGCTTCGTTGGAAAAAGCACCCCGCTTGAAGCCCCAAGTGACCGCCCGGGACAGCCCATAGCCTACGATGCCCCCACCGGCGGCCCGCAGCCCGAACGCGCCCTTTACGATGGTGGCAAGCGCCGCCGGGACGGCAGTGATGTGCACCCCCACCACGGTGAGCGCACCCACGATGTACAGCAGCGCCATGGCTGGGACAAGCCTTTCTGCCACAGCGGCCACCCGCTTGAGCCCGCCCAGCAAAATCACCGCCGATACTGCCGCCAGCACTGCGCCGGTAACGGCCTCCGGCACGCCAAAAGCCGCCTGCAGATTGCCCGCGATGGAATTGAGCTGGCTCAGGTTGCCGATGCCAAAGCTTGCCAGCGCGCAGAACACAGCAAACAGCACCGCCAGCACCCGCCCCGGCTTGCCGCCAAGGCCGTCCCGCAGGTAGTACATCGGCCCGCCGCGCCAGCCGCCCGCCGGGCCTTTGCGGCGGTAGTAGATGCCCAGCACGTTCTCGGCGTAGCTGGTCATCATGCCCAGCAGCGCCATGACCCACATCCAGAACACCGCCCCCGCCCCGCCGGAAAGGATGGCTGTCGCCACCCCCACAAGGTTGCCGGTGCCGATGGTGGACGCCAGCGCGGTGCACAGGCTCTGGAACTGGCTGATGGCCTGCTCCTCGCGGGCGGTATGGGCGGTGACGCTCCGGTCGGTCAGGATGGCGCCGAGGGTGTGCCGCATCCAATAGCCCCACCGCCGCAGCTGGAAGCCCCCGGTGCGCACCGTCAGCAGCAGCCCGGTGCCGAAGAGCAGCCCCAGCCCCATCGGCCCCCACACGATGCCGTTCAAAGCCTCGATTCCCCGCATGAACCGCTCTGGCATCCCATCCCCCCTTTTTACCGTATCCTATGCAGCAGCCTTAGTCCTCATGCGGTGCGGAGGGCTTTTCGGGGTCTGGGGCGGGAAGGGGTTCCAGCGTCAGCCAGAAGTCCTCCTGTTTCTCGCGGTCTTTTTCGTTGGGGTTTTCTGTTTTATCCATACAGCATCCCTGCCTTTCTGCATAAAGGGTCGCCCGGTGGGCTATGCTTTATGCACAAAAAGGAGGCAGAGCCATGAAACACGCAAAACGCAGCGGCTGGCGTCCCTTCTGGGCGGCGCTGTGCGCCGCCCTGCTGGTGCTGCTGCCGCTGGTGGGCGGCACGGTGCTGCTCAGCCGCGCCCAGCTGCGCAGCAGTCTGCGGCAGGCCGCAAAAAGCCAGAGCGGGGTGCCCATCCGTCTGCCCAAGGCCGCAGACCAGTGCACCGTGCTGCTGTGCGTGGCAGACGAGACCCCGGGCTTTGTGCTGGCTTACCTGAACGCCGGGCAGAACTGCATCCATCTGCTGGCGGTGCCCGCCGCGCTGGAAGTGCCCTTTGGGGGCAAAAATGTCCCCCTTGCGGACTGTTACGCTGCCGCAGGCCCTGCCCGCTGCCGGGAAGCGCTGGGCGAGGTGTTCGCCCTGCCGGAGGATACCGACTATCTTGCCATCGCCCCGGCGGTGCTGACAAAACTGGCGGCGCGGTACGGCGCAGTGCGGGTGGGCTTTACCGGGGCGCTCACCCCGGAGCAGCTGGCGCAGTACGGCAAAGGCACCGGGGTGCAGGGCATCTCCGCAGCCGATGCCCACAGCTTTTTGGCGGCGCTGGATGCCGACACTTCTCTTTCGCCCCGGCGCAGCGCCGCCGCCCGGGCGGCGGTGTGGGATGCGTTTTTCCGGCAGGCGTTGGAGCTGCTGCCCACCACCCTGCCGCAGGGTCTGCGAGAGGTGAGCGGCAGTCTGCTGACCAGCCTGACCGCCGTAGACCTTGCTACACTGGAACGCACGCTGGAATTTTTAGCCACCAGCGCCGAGCCGGTGGATATCACCGCCGACGCCCTGCCCGGGGACTGGGCAGGCGGACACTATACGGTGTCTGATGCCTCCCGGGCGGCGGTGCAGAGCTTTTTCAATCTTTCTCCGGCGGCGGCGCAGTCCGCGTCCGGCAGCGAGCCGTAACCCAGCACCAGCGTCCCGGCGGCAGAGTGTGCCGTGCCGGTCAGGTCGTAGTCGCTCAGTAGGGAACAGCGCACCCCATACTGCCGGGCAGCAGCCCGCAGGGCGGCGTCCGGCGGCGGGTCTTTCAGCTGCGCCAGCAGGTGCAAGCCGGTGTGCAGCCCCGCAAGGGTCAGTTCCTCCGGCGCAAAGGAGGTGCGCAGCGCCGCCACCAGCGTATCCCGGCGGGCTTTGTAGGCGGTGCGCTCCCGCGCTAAGTGCCGGGTAAAATACCCCCCGGTGATAAAGCGCGCCAGCGTCTGCTGCTCAAACCGCCCTACCGTGCCGGAGTACAGCCGGTACTTGGCCTGCCATGCGCCCAGCAGCTGCCGGGGCAGCACCATGTAGGCGATACGGATGCCCGGGGCAAGGCTGCGGGAGCAGGTGGACAGGTACACCACCGGGCCGTCTGCGCCCGCCATGCCCTGCAAACTGGGCAGCGGGCGGGTATCGAAACGGAACTCGGAGTCGTAGTCGTCCTCTATGATGTACCGCCGTCCCGGGGCGCGGGCTGCCCAGTGCAGCAGCTCGGCCCGGCGTCCGGCGGGCATGGTGACCCCGGTGGGGAACTGGTGGCTGGGGGTGACGTAGCAAACCGCCGCATCGCTGGCGGAAAGAGCCGTCAGCGACAGCCCGTCCGCGTCCACCGGCAGGCAGCGGCAGGGCACGCCGTTGTTTTCCAGCACCTGCCGGGCGCGGGGGTAGCCGGGAGTCTCCACGGCAGCAGGGCCGGGCAGCAGCGGTGCCAGCAGCCCCAGCAGATATTCCAGCCCTGCACCCACCACCAGCTGCTCCGGGTCGCACTGCACGCCCCGGTACTCGGCCAGATACTCTGCCAGCGCCTGCCGCAGAGCAGCGTCGCCCCGGGCATCCCCGGGGGTGAGCAGCTCCGGCGCGGAGTACAGCAGTTCCTTTTGCAGCCGCGCCCATGTGCGGAAGGGGAACAGCCCCGGGTCCACGCCCCGGGTAGATAAATCGAACTGCACCGGCGGGGCGGTGTCGGCGGGGTGCACTGCCGTCGGCGCAGAGGGCGTTGCGGGCGGCTGCACCCCCTGCGGCAGGGCAAGATACTCCTGCACCGTGAAGCCGCTGCGCTCCCGGGCGGTCAGGTAGCCCTCGGCTGCCAGCATCTGGTAGGCGGTGTCCACCGTGTTCACCGAGACCGACAGCTCTGCCGCCAGCCGCCGCTTGCCGGGCATCCGGGTGCCCGCCGTCAGGGTGCCCGCCCGCATCTCGGCGGCAAGGCTGCGGTAGAGCTGCTCGTACAGCGGCACCGCCGAAGCCGGGTCCAGTGCCGTGGTCAGATGTACCATAGAATGTCCCTCCTGTCTGGGCATTGCGTCAAACTGACCCCATAAAAAAACTTTGTTCTGGGTATTTTCATGGGGTCAGTTCTGCGTATAATAGGAGCATACCCGCCGGACACCCAAATGTCAAGTGGTTTTGTGGGGTTATCGGCGTGATTGGAGGGAAAGTATCATGTCTACTACTGCAATGTGGCTGCTGCTGGCAGTCGTCGTTATCCTGATCCTGTTTTTCAGTGTGCTGTACAAGCGCCGCTTTACGGTGCACGAGCTGGCGCTTACCGGCGTGATGGCTGCGCTGAGTCTGGTGGCCTATCTGTTCTTCCGCATCCCGTTCTACGGCGGCTCCTCGTTCCATCTGGGCAATACCTTTACTGCCCTGACGGCGCTGCTGCTGGACGGTGTATCCGGCGGTCTGGCGGGTGCCATCGGTCTGGCGCTGGCGGATATCCTTGCCGGTGACCCGGGCTACGCCATTACCACCTTTGTGCTCAAGTTCATCATCGGCATCACCTGCGGTGCCGTGGCACATAAGGTGTTCAAGCTGCGGGATCAGGACCGTCACAGCGCCGGGTATCTGGTCAAGGTGATCGTCTCTGCGGGTTCCGGTCTGCTGCTGAACGTGTTCACCGACCCCTTCCTTGGCTACTTCCGCAACGTGTACATCTTTGGGCAGGAGTACACCGTGGCACAGGCGCTGACCAAGATCGCCGGCGGCGTCACCTTTGTGAACAGTGTGGCTTCCACTGCCTGCGCCGTGGTGCTGTATCTGGCACTGCGCCCCGCACTGGAGCGTGCAAAGCTGCTTTCCAAGGGCGAGAACAAGGCTGTCTGAATTTTAAATAAAAAGGGATCCTGAAGCGCCAGCTGGCGTTTCAGGATCCTTTTTTTGTTACCGTTTTCGGCTGCAAAGGTGCTTTGCGGCGTCCCGCCCGGCGGCAAGACCGCTGCCGAACGCCCAGTGCAGGTTGAAGCCGCCGCAGCTGCCGGCGCAGTCCAGCGTTTCGCCCACGAAGTACAGCCCCGGACAGCCCTTGAACTGGAAGGTCGGTTCCACCTCGGTCAGGGCAAGCCCGCCGCCGGTGGTCTGTGCCTGCCGCCAGCCGCAGGGAGCAAGCCCCTCGAACCGCCAGTGCTTGGCGGTGTGGGCAAGCTTTTGCCAGCTGCCTGCGGGCAGGGCGTGGGGGGCGGTATCCGGCAGGGCGGCGGCAGCCCAGAGGGCGCGGCCAAGCTTGCCGTGCAAAAGCCCCAGCCAGAACGCCGCAGCCGTGTCCTCGGCAAGCAGCGGTGCACGCGCCGCAAACAGGGCGGCAAGCGTTGTCTCCGGCACAGCGGGGAAGAGATCAAGCTCCACTGCCGGGTGCTTCAGCCTGCGCCCGGGGGCAAGCAGGCCGGACAGCTGCATGATGCAGATGCCGGAAAGCCCGTAGTCGGTGAACTGCACCTCGCCCATTTCTTCAGCCAATACCCGGTCGCCGTCCAGCAGGCGGGCGGCAGCTTTGGCGCGGATGCCTGCAAGGCTTTTGTTCGGCTTTGCGCATTGCAGGGCGGTCAGGCAGGGGTAAAGGGGGCGCATCTGCCCGCCGCAGTCGGCGGCAAAGCGGGTGCCGAAGCCGTCCGTGCCGAACTGCGGCCCGGCGGCGCCGCCCATGGCGCAGATAACGGCATCTGCCCGCAGGCTTTCGGTGCCGCCCTCGGCGTTTGTAAACTGCACCGCGTAGCCGCCCTTGCTCTGGCGCAGGGTGCTTACCGTGCAGCCGGTGCGCAGCTGTACGGTGTGCCGCTGCAAATGCAGCTCCAGCAGCGCCAGCACGTCTGCCGCCTGATTGGAATAGGGGTACACCCGCCCGGCTTCATCGGTGCGGGTGTACAGCCCCAGCTGCTCAAACCACGCCAGCGGCGCGGCGGCATCCACCGCCGCCAGCAGGGGGCGCAGCGCGGCGGGGTCGGCGGTGAAATACTTTTCCGGCGCAATGGCGGTGTTGTCCAGATTGCAGCGGCCGTTGCCGGTAGCCAGCAGCTTTTTGCCCACCTTGGGGTTGCGCTCCAGCACCGTGACGCGGGCAGCGGGCGCGGCCTGTGCAGCCGCCAGCGCAGCGGCCAGTCCGGCGGCACCGCCGCCCAGAATAAGGATGTGTGCCATGCGGACACCTGCTTTCTTTGGGTTTATTCCTATTTATTGTAGCAGAACCCCGCCCGGAACGCAATGCGGCGGGCAAAGCAAAAAATGCGCTGCCGGTATAATTTGCCGCCGCTGACAGATACTACATACAAAGGAAACCGCAAGGAGGGCAAAATAATGAAAGCAACCGGTATCGTGCGCCGCATCGACGAGCTTGGCAGGGTGGTGATCCCCAAGGAGATCCGCCGCACCCAGCGCATCCGGCGGGGCGACCCGCTGGAGATCTTTACCACCGGCGACGGGGAAGTGATCTTTAAAAAGTACTCGCCCATGGGCGAGGTGAACACCCTTGCCGCCCAGCTGGCAGAGGTGCTCAGCCGCCAGTTTGCACTGACCGCCTTTGTGTGCGACAGGGACCGCATTCTGGCGGTCAGCGGCAGCGGGCGGCGGGAGCTGACCGACCGCAGCATCAGCCAGCCGCTGGAAAAGCTGATGGAAGCCCGCAAGCCCTACCAGAGCCCCGGCACACCGGAAAAGACCCTGCTGCCCTGCGAGGGCGCACCCCGGGTGCTGCTATGCGCCGCGCCGGTACTGGCGGGCGGGGACGTGACCGGCGCGGTGGGTCTGTTGACCGAGGACCGCGCCGCCTGCCCGGAGGACGCCCAGTGCAAGGCGGTGGCGGTGGCAGCGGCCTTTCTGGCAAAGCAGATGGAGGAATAAGGCAGGACAATCTGGAATGGCCTCCGCTGTGCTCTGGCCATAATCAGCGGAAAGATTTTTTAAAATTTTGCGTTTGTCGCGCTCTGCGGAGCGCGACAAACGCATTTTTACGAGAGGGTTTCACCCGCAAAAACACCGCCGCCCGGCCTGTGAAAGCAAGCCGGGCGGCGGTGTACATGAAAGGATGAATGTGAGGATGATTAGTTTGTAATGGTCACAGGCACCTTTTTCAGGCTGTTCCATGCGCGGATGATGCGGGCATTGGTCACCTTGGTGTCCGGGCCGAAGGTTGCGCCGTAGTCAGAGAGCAGACCCTGCTCTACGCACCAGCGGGCGGCTTTCTGCTGCTCGATAGCGTCAGCGGGGATATCGGTATACAGTGCGGTGCTTACAGGGTCGGGCTTGCCGGCAGTCGTCCACAGGACGTTTGCCAGCTCCTGACGGGTAGAGGGGATAAAGCCGCCCGGCAGGGTATAGTACAGGTACAGGGAAGAGATGTGAGCATAGGTGATATAACCCAGACCCGCAGTGCCCAGCACGATGCCAAGTGCGGCTGCACCGGAAGAGAACGCAGGGTCAAGCTCGCCGGGGTCGTCCGTTGGGGGTGCCGAAGGCTCCTCGGTCACCAGCACGATCTTTTCATAGTTCTGCACAGGGATCTTGTAAACGTAGCCGTCGCTGTCACGGTCAAGGACGGGAACGCGTTCATCGTCTGCAAGGTAATAGAGTAGTTTGGTATTGGTCTTTACGGTAATGGTGTTGGGCTGCTCAGACGATCCGCGGGGAACATAAAGACTGCTGTAGCGCTTTTCAGACCAGTCTCCATTTACAGGCACATGGAAGGCTCTGCAACTCTGATCGCTCACAGAGGTAAAGCTGACGCTGCCTTCCGGCACAGTGGGCTTGCTCACAAAATAGCCGCCGGTGATCTGAAGATTGGACGGGTTGGTGTTGCTTAAATCCACAGCTTTGGTAAACAGGCCGCCGCTGATGGAAAGCGGGGAATTACATCCTTTGATGGAAACCGCGCCGTCAAACAGGCCGTCTTTGATGGTGAGGGGGGCGTAATAATTCGCGAGGATCATACCCTTTTCAAAGGTTCCGCCCTCGATCTTGGCCTCCGTGCCGGAGGAGGCGTATGCCTCGACAGTTCCCTCAAAGGTGCCGCCGGAGATGATTCGGTAGTTGTACGCTTCCCCTTGGAAGTTACCATTAGAGATGATGCCGGAGTTGTACACCTCTCCTTGGAAGATGCCGCCGGAGATGACGCCGGGGATGTACTCGCTGGCGGCGGCGTCGTAGCTGGTGTTGTTGATCACCTTTCCTTGGAAGTTGCCGCCGGAGATGGTGCCCCAATTGTAGGTTTCACCGCCGACGGTGCCGCTGTTAAATTCGGCTTTAGAAGCAAGAGAGAGATTTGGCTGCAATGCGCTTACAGCCTCGGCCTCCGAGGAGGGCTTCAGGGCAAAAACGCCATTGTACAGCCAACAACCGGAGTCAGCGCCGTAGAGCCAATGCTTAAGGTCGCCCTCACTTTCGGGATAGCCTTCGGCGTTCAGCTGGATGGTAAAGCTTTCGGCGGTGCCGTTTTCTGCGTCCAGATCACGGCTGCTGCGGGTGGCGGCTTCCTCCTCGGTGCTGCGGGAGGCGTCGGCCTCCTGTACAAGGGGTGCAGCCTTTTTGGCCGTGGTCTGGGCGGGTGCATCGAACACCGGGGTGGCTGCCAGAGCAGACACCGGCAGCAGGGACAGCAGCATACTGCCGGTCAGCAGAATGCTTACAATGCGTTTGGCTTTCATAGAGTTTCGCTCCTTTCGCGTGGGGTTTATACGGGGGTGTCGTTACCATAAATATACCATAAACTAGGCAAAAACAAAAGAAATTCTGCGCGAATGGGGGTTAAAACTGCGCGAATGGCTGAAAAAGAGGGGAGAAGTAGTACATATTATAATAAGAAACCCCTTCCGTCAAAGCCTGCGGCTTTGCCACCTTTCCCAAGGGGACGGTAACCCTCTCAGCCCCGCCCCACCTAGGGCGCACATCCCCTTTATGACAGAATTATGAATCTTTATAAACATTTTTGCAAAGGGCTTGACAGCAGGGGAAAAACGGTTATAATGGTCTTAGCACTCAGGAACAATGAGTGCTAAACAAACAAAAGCGATACAAAAAGGAGGCAGGCGCTATGACGATGGATGCACGCAAGCAACGGGTCTTGCAGGCAATCGTGGCGCTGTATGGCCTTGAGGGCGAGCCGGTGGGCAGCAGCGTGCTGGCAAACTACTTTGACATGGCAGTGTCCAGCGCAACGCTGCGCAACGAGATGGCGGCGCTGACAAAGCTGGGCCTGCTGGAGCAGCCCCACACCAGCGCAGGGCGTGTGCCCAGCGCCAAGGGCTACCGGTATTATCTGGACAACCTGCTGACCGATGATCAGCCGTTGGACCGCGTTACCCGCGCCCGGGTAGATGCGGTGTTCGCCAGCCTTGACCACGAGCCGGAAAAGCTGGCACAGGGCGCTGCCAAGGCGCTGGCCGCCATCAGCGGCTGCACCGCCGCTGTCAGCACTCCCTGCGCCGAGGATCTGTGCATCGCCCATTACGAGGTGGTGCAGGTGGGCCGCAGCGCAGCCGCTGTGCTGGCTGTGACCACTGCCGGTTACGTCCGCACCCGGGTGGCGCGGGTACGCACCGGGCTTTCCCGGGAAAATGCAGCCGCCCTTGCGGCGCTGCTCAACCGCAACCTTACCTTTGTGGCGCCGGTGGATCTTTCCACCCGGATGCTCAGCGAGCTGTGCGGCCAGATCGCACCGGAACTTGTGCCGGTGGTCAGCGCCGCAGCCGCAATTTTGCAGGACAGCGTAAAGCCCCATGTATTTCTGGGCGGCGAGCAGTACCTGCTGGACTGGCCGCAGCTGGACGGCCGGGTGGGTGATATCCTTACCCTGCTGAACGACGAGGAACAGGCCGCAAGCCTGATCGCACCCCCGGAAAACCGCAGCGAAAGCGTGCTGCTGGGCGAGGATCTGGAACCGCAGATCCCCGGGCTGTGCATCGTGAGCGACCGGTATCTGGTAGGCGGCGGGCTGTGGGGCTCCATTGCCCTGATCGGCCCCACCCGGATGCCCTTCCAGAAGCTGATGCCCCTGCTGCACGAGTTTGCAGACCAGCTGGGCGAGGGCATGAGCGGCAAACGAAAAGACACCCCGCAGGCTGCCGTACCACGGCGGACTGTGATCTATAAGGAGGATCTGGAATGAGCGAAGAAGCAAAGAACACGGTGCCCGAGACCGAGCAGCCGGAGACTGCCCCCGAGGAAAAGACCGCTGCCGCAGCGCCCGAACAGGCTGCTGCCGAAGCTGCCACCGAAGAGGACAAGAAGAAGGACGGCGGCTGGTTCAACAAGAAGGCCCGGGAGATGGAAGCCGTTAAGGCAAAGCTGGATGCAGCGGAAAAGAACGCTGCACAGGCCAAGGATCAGCTGCTGCGCATGGCTGCCGAGTACGACAACTACCGCAAGCGCTCCACCCGCGAAGCCGACCAGAAGTTTGGCGACGGTGTTTCCCACGCAGTGGAAAAGATCATCCCCATTCTGGATACGCTGGACATGGCTGCCAACGCCCCCACCACCGATGAGAACTACAAAAAGGGCGTGGTCATGACGCTGGATAAGGCGGCAAAGGCACTGGAAGCCCTCCATGTGGAGGAGATCGAGGTGCTGGGCAAGCCCTTTGACCCCAACTTTATGAGTGCCGTGCAGCAGATCCCCGCCCCGGACGGGCAGGAGAGCGGCACGGTGGTCACCGTTTTCCAGAAGGGTTACAAGCTGGGTGACAAGATCATCCGCCATGCAACCGTTGTGGTGGCCGAATAAACAAGCCGAACCTCCCGCAAGGGAGTTTGCAATAACATCCGCTTGACATCATCATAAGCATCATATAAACAAGATTTGTTCTTTCGAGAGGAGACTTCATTATGAGTAAGATTATTGGTATCGACCTTGGTACTACCAACAGCTGCGTAGCTGTTATGGAGGGCGGCGAGCCCGTTGTCATCGCCAACTCTGAGGGCGCCCGCACCACCCCGTCCGTTGTCGGCTTCACCAAGACCGGCGACCGTCTGGTAGGTCAGGTTGCAAAGCGTCAGGCTATCACCAACCCCGACAACACCGTTTCTTCCATCAAGCGTCAGATGGGCACCGACCATAAGGTGACCCTGAACGGCAAGGAGTACACTCCTCAGCAGGTCAGCGCTATGATCCTGCAGAAGCTGAAGGCTGACGCCGAGGCTTATCTGGGCGAGACCGTCACCGAGGCTGTCATCACTGTGCCTGCCTACTTCAACGACAGCCAGCGTCAGGCAACCAAGGACGCAGGCACCATTGCCGGCCTGAACGTCCGCCGTATCATCAACGAGCCCACCGCAGCTGCTCTGGCTTACGGTGTGGATAAGGAAGATGACCAGAAGATCATGGTCTACGATCTGGGCGGCGGCACCTTCGATGTGTCCATCATCGAGATGGGCGACGGCGTTACCGAGGTTCTAGCCACCAACGGTGATACCCATCTGGGCGGCGATGATTTCGATAACAAGATCATTGATTGGATGGTTTCCGAATTTAAGGCTCAGCAGGGCGTAGACCTGTCTAAAGACAAGATGGCAATGCAGAGACTGAAAGAAGCAGCTGAAAAGGCGAAAAAGGAGCTGTCCAGTGCGACAACAACCAACATCAACCTGCCTTTCATCAGCATGAATGCAAATGGACCGCTTCACTTTGACATGAACCTGTCCAGAGCGAAATTTGATGAACTGACACATGATCTGGTTGAGAGAACAGCAATTCCAGTTCAGAACGCATTGAAGGATGCAGGTATTACAGCAGCAGATCTTGGCAAGGTATTACTCGTTGGTGGTTCTACACGTATTCCTGCAGTACAGGAAAAGGTAAAACAGCTGACCGGCCACGAACCGAATAAATCACTGAACCCTGATGAATGTGTAGCACTTGGTGCTTCCGTACAGGGTGGTAAATTAGCAGGTGATGCAGGTGCCGGTGATATCCTTCTTCTGGATGTTACTCCACTTTCTCTTTCTATCGAGACAATGGGTGGCGTTGCAACAAGACTGATCG
>ENA-OUOU01000468-OUOU01000468.1-human-gut-metagenome-genome-assembly--contig:-NODE-468-length-25016-cov-17.481351_pt1 | contig 25016 bp, 24 predicted proteins | sample MGYA00237936_ERZ548765 | MGnify/ENA primary metagenome ERZ548765 (study PRJEB26490, sample SAMN05356889) | human gut metagenome | biome: terrestrial biome; feature: human-associated habitat; material...
ACAGACTCAATCGCAAGCTCTCTGTAACGCAGGGGTGATACATGTTATATAGAAGCTATACCTCTTCTGACAAAAATTTCAGATCTATGGAATATAGAATTTACGGGAGAATACCTACGTAATTGCTATTGGGTAGGAATATTATTGGTTTTGCCATCAATTTGGATTTCAATGATACTTGGGAAAATATGTATGGGAAGATTAAAGTTCTTTTTTAAGGTTTCATGAAAACAGGTAAAATGGTTGGAATTTATTTATAAAAAATCGATATGAAAGTAACAGTTTTAATGCCGATATACAATGCAGAGCGATTTCTGCATGAGTCGATAGACTCTCTTTTGGCTCAGACAAGCAATAACTGGAAATTGATTTGTATTGATGATGGATCTACGGATTCTTCAAAAGCGATTGTTGAGGAATATTGCAAGAAAGATTCTCGTATCAAGTTAATCTGCCAGGAGAATGCAGGTCCAGCAGTGGCCCGTGCTCGAGCTATAGAAATTGTTGATACGGAATATGTGTCTATTCTTGACAGTGATGATGCGTATGCTCCTGATTATGTGGAGAAGATGCTGGCAAGAGCGGAAGAAACTAATGCTGATAGTATTGTACCTGATGTGGAATTTGGATATGGCAACACCCAAAAGCTGCCCAATATGTTTGCGCAGCATCATCTTTCTTCCGACATGATTATAGAGGATGGAAAGAAGGCTTTTGCCATGACTATTCCATGGCAATTGCATGGTTGGCAAATGATAAGAACTTCATTGGCGAAGAAATACTATACGGTGCAACAGGCATCATATAGCAAGTTTAATTCCGATGAGTATATAACACGCTTGTTGTATCTAAAAGGTCGGAGAACGGCGTTGTGTTCAGCAATTTATAAGTATCGTATAGATGACTCCTCTATTACCAGAAAGCCATCGTTGAAGATGATGGATTACTTGGTGACAAACGAGAGACTGTTGTGGCTTGCCAAATATGAAAATGTGGATGACACTATTATCGTAAATATATATAATGCTTTTTATGTGACATGCCGTGACATGAAGAAAAAGCGGATTCCGCAATTAGACAAAAAGGATCAAGCAGTAGCATATAAACTGTTGAACGACAGTTTGCTTAAGTTTAAAAAGAATTTCAATTGGAAATATCTGAAAGGAGCATCGGTTAGAACAAAGATTAAGTTTGGATTATTTTTGATGAGTATCAGATGCTCTTTAGTTGGGGGGGCACGTTCTTCTTATTATGCAAGTAAAGAAATCCTGCGTCATCTGGCTATACGCAACAAGCAGGTTACAATTATAAGTAATAACTGTTGGGGAGGCTTTATGTATCAGTCTTGTAGGATAAAGTATAATTCTCCTTTTATAGGTTTATATATGTATGCTCCAGAATATATAGCTTTACTCCGTAATTTGGAATATAATTTATCCCAACCTCTTCATTTCATTAGTCATGACCAATCAAAATATAAAGATATAGTATCTCCTAAATATATATTAGGTGTTTTAGGAGATACAGGTATCGAAATCGTATTTATGCATTATCATTTGGAGGAGGAGGCGCTTGAAAAATGGAATCGCCGAATGAGACGTATAAATTGGAACAATATGATAGTTAAGTTCTCTGATACAGATTTCGGGTGCTCAGATAATTTGATAGAAGAATTTGATAAAATGCCATTTGAACATAAGGTTTGTTTTACAGCTAAGAAACATCCGAAGTTTAATTCTGTAATATATATGCCAGAATTTAAGGATCAGCCATTTGTTCTTTATGAGTGGGCATATAGTTATAAATATTACGATTTTGTAAAAGAGGCCAATAAAATTCAATAATGACAACAATGGATAATTTTCCTTTAGTTTCTGTTATAGTTCCTATATATAATGTGGAATTATATGTGAAAGAGTGTATTCTATCTGTATTTGCACAAGATTATCAACATATCGAATTAATAGCGGTAGATGATTGTGGTACAGATAATAGTATTGCAATCTTAGAGGAACTTTTTAAAAGTAATCCTCAAAACATAACATGTATTTTATTGCATCATGATAAAAACAGAGGTCTATCGGCTGCCAGAAATACTGGTACAAAGTATTCTCATGGTAAGTATATCTTGTATATAGATAGCGATGATGCTTTGCAACCTTTTGCCATTTCTCATTTAGTAAATAAAATAATGTCTGATGACAGCGATATTGTTGTTTTTGATTTTTATTCAGATGAGGAGAATAAAGGGATTGGAAGTGGTTTGTGTGATAAAGTTTCGTTATTAAAAAATAATGAAGAATGCATCCATGGTTTGGCTGAACTTTGGTTTCCTGTAACGGCTTGGTCAAAATTCCTAAAAAAATCATTTATTGAACATAATCAACTTGAATTTAAAGAAGGTATAATAAATGAAGATGCTCCTTGGACATTTCAAGTTTGTTTAGCCGCAAACAGCATTGCTTTCTTAAACGAAAAACTTTATTATTATCGATATAATCCTAACTCTATCATGTCAACAAAGAAACAAAAGGACATGAATAAAGCTGGTTTATATACTTTACAGATGATGAAACGTAAACTGGATGGAAGGACGGATTTAACAGGAAATAAAGATGCTTATTTGATCTGGATGAGGCAAATTGTATTGTTCTACACGAGAGTTTTTAATCATTCTGATTTTAAAACGTTTGTGGCTTTTTGCAACAAATTGGATTATTTAAAAGTTTCTTTTTCGAAGCAAATTGTGCCCCCATTATATTATAAATTATGGAATTTGGTTTTTAAACTGCCAAATTGTATAAAACCTTTGGTTTTGGGGTCTATAATAAAAATACACAAATTTTTATGATTACAATATCTGATAAAAAGGATTGCTGTGGATGTGCTGCGTGTGTGCAAAAATGTCCCAAACATTGTATAAGCATGGTTGAGGATTCTGAAGGATTTCTTTATCCTTCTGTTAATACGGAACAGTGCATAGAATGTGGTATTTGTGAAAAGGTATGCCCAATGCGTAACATTTCAGATAAACGCCTACCTTTAAAAAGTTATGCTGCTTATACTTCCGATGATCATATAAGATATAGAAGTTCTTCTGGAGGTATCTTTTATGAGATAGCAAAAAAAATAATAGTTGATGGTGGTGTGGTTTTTGGCGCAAAGTTTGATGAAAAGTGGCAAGTTATAATGGCATATACAGAGTGTGAGGATGGTATTTTCGATTTTATGGGGTCAAAGTATGTTCAAGCAAATGTTTGTGCTACATTTCAGGAGGCAGAGTCTTTCTTGAAAGCTAATAGGAAGGTTCTATATACAGGAACTCCTTGTCAGATTGCGGGACTCAAAAAATATTTGCATAAAGATTATATCAATCTTATTACAGTTGATGTTAGTTGTCATGGAGTTCCTAGTCCTAAGGTCTGGCGAATGTACTTGGATGAGGTCTGTTCTGATGTAAGAAAAATATTGGGTGTTCAGTTTAGAAATAAGCTGAGAGGATGGAATAAGTTTGGCTTTCAATTATCTTATGAAAAAGATTCGAACCGGTATTGCATCAGATCTGTGCATTGGGACAATGAATTTATGTTAGCTTTGTTGTATGATTTGATTTTGAGGCCTTCATGTTATGAATGTAGGGCTAAACATGGAAAAAGTAATAGTGATTTAACTATTGCAGACTTTTGGGGAATAGAAAATGTACTTGCTGATATGAATGATGACAAGGGAATTAGCTTGGTGTTGGTCAATACTCTTAAAGGAGGAGAACTATTGCAGAAATTGCCAATTTCTAAACATGAGGTTTCTTATGAATGTGCTATATCCTATAATAATGGTTTGAATGGTTTCTGTAATATGCATCCAAAGCGTACTTTGTTTTTCCAGAAATTGGATGATACTAAAGACATTAAGGGGCTGATAGAGAAAACACTTAGTCCTAATTTCTTTCAATATCTAAAAAGAAAAGTCAAAAAGTATCTTAAGCAACTCTGTAGTGGGGGGGGGGGGATCTGAAAGCTTGACTTTTTTACCAGTTATAGACGAAATTAATTTCAGAAGAAAGGAAAAAACTGGTTGGAGAAAATATGAGATAGTATTTTATTTTAAGGCAGAAAGTCTATGAGAATATGCATATTGACATTTGAGTTTAATTATAATTACGGTGCGGTATTACAAGCCTTTTCGCTGAAAAAAGTTTTAGAGACTTATGGACACGAAGTTTGTATTATGAATCGTGGGTGGGATGAGTATATTGGTGCTGAAAAAAAACATATAGGCAGGAAGAATCTTCCAGGATATCTGTTAGGGCGTTTTTATACTCTAAAAGCTTTCCATGATTTTAAAAGGAAATATTTCAATTTAACAGATCCTGTATATACTTATCAGGATTTATGCAATAAATCTGATAAGTTTGATGCCGTAATTGTGGGAAGTGATCAAATTTGGAATGATGAAATCTTTCCGATTATGGGATTATATTATTTTGCGGAGTCTTTTCATCATGTTTCCAAGAAGATAGCTTATGCGGTTAGTTTTGGAAAGGATACATTTGTCGTACCAGAAAGATTTAAAAGTAAACTTTTAACTGAACTTCAAAGTTTTAATGCCTTATCGGTCAGAGAGGTTTCTGGTATAAAGATTCTCACAGATTTAGGATTTAAGTCGAGTTTAGTATTGGATCCTACATTATTGCTTGCTCCAAGTGATTTTCCTGTTGGTAAACGGAAGCATAATTATAAATATGTTTGTAGATTTCTATTAGATGAAACGCCTATAAAAAGAGATTTTATACGGAAGTTCTCAAATCATCTTAATCTGAAAGAAGTTAATAATTATCTAAATCTTGATTTTACATTTCCTATTATACGAAAAGTTGTTAATAACAAATATATTCCAGTCTCAGAATGGCTGAGTAATATAAAAAATGCAGAATTTGTTTTGACTGATTCTTTCCATGGTATGGTTTTTTCAATTCTGTTTCATAAACAATTTTTGGTTTTTCAAAATAAAAAAAGAGGAAATGCAAGATTTGAAAGTCTTTTGGGGAGATTGGGACTTTTAGACCATCTTATTTCTGAAGACGAAGATATTAATATACAATATAATGTGATTGATTATAAAAAGGTCGATGAAGAGTTAAAGTCTCTAAGAGATATATCTTTGTCCTTTCTTATAGATGCATTAAAATAATCTTTTCTTAATGAAAGTTGCATTTTATCTGCCCAATAAGGGCTTGAAAAATATAGATTGCCGTGATTTGGAACATGGTAATCCTGGTATTGGTGGTACAGAATATATCATCCAAGCTACCGCTCATTATATTCAGAAGCAGCATCCACAGCATGTAGAAATTGTTGTGGGAGCTAATGAGATAGATTTGATTTCACCAGATTTGCATGTAGTTAAAATAGCAGATATTGGAAATTTGGTAAATCAGACAAAACCAGATTATATGCTCTTGAAGTATGAGCCTTCATGGTATGAGGAAGCTCGTAATGCCATATCTGGTACTTCAACGAAGTTGTTAATTTGGGCACATAACTTTATTCCAAGAAAACAGTTGACTACTTTAGCTAAAGATGATAAGGTAGAACTAATCATCTGCGTGAGCCGAGAGCAGCTGAATATGTATCGGGATCATAAAGCTTTCTTGAAGTCTTCTTATATATATAATGGTATGCCAGTAAAGTATATGAAGACTCTTAAAGCAGGATTACCGCCCATTTCTGAACGTCCACATGAAGTTACCTATATAGGGAGCATTGTTGATTACAAAGGTTTTCATTTGTTAGCGAAGGCATGGCCCGAAGTATTAAAGGCTGTTCCTGATGCAAAACTGAATGTAATTGGATCCGGTAAACTGTATGACCGAAATGCTAAGTTAGGTAGATATGGTATTGCTGAAGAAAATTATGAAAATCAATTCATGCCTTACCTGACGGATGAGAATGGACAAATATTGTCCTCAGTAAAGTTCTGGGGAGTCCTTGGAGAAGAGAAAAATAATGTATTGAAATATACTAAGGTTGGTGTTCCAAATCCATCAGGAGTAAGTGAGACCTTCTGTATTACAGCCTTGGAAATGCAGGCTATGGGTTGTGTTGTCACTACTATAGATTTTGGAGGATTTAGAAATACGGTCTATGACAAGACAGGAATTCTATATAAGAATACTGATGAGTTGGCTCATTGTATTATAGAACAGCTAAATGCCGAAGAGAATGATATTGAAGGTTTCTATCATTTTATGGAACGACATTTCGCTTTTGAAAAGGTAGCTGAGGATTGGCTGAATCTTTTTAATACCTTGGGACATCAAAATACTCCTTTGAGCTATATAAATGAAACACGCAATAGATTAATGAGTTTACGTGAATGGAATAGAAAATTGAAAGTGGCATTACCTTTTGGTTATTGCTTACCTACAATAGATTTCTATCGTAGTATTTTACGTAGATTTGGTTTAGTAAAAGATTTTTAGTAATGCAAAACAAGATGGTATCCATCATTTTACCGGTATTTAATGCTGAAAGATTTCTGCCTCAGTGCTTGGATAGTATATTGAGGCAGACTTATAAGGAATGGGAATTGATAGCGGTAGATGATGGAAGTAAAGATGGAAGTATAGAAATACTGAAATCTTATGGGAAAAGAGATAACAGAATACATATCATCTCTAAGGAAAATGAAGGTGTATCGATTGCTCGTAATGTAGCCTTAGAACAAACTCATGGAGGTTATATCTATTTTGTTGATTCGGATGATATCGTGATGCCTGAGGCTTTGATGATTTTAGTTAAGGCAATGGAAAGCAGTCATGCAACATTTGTGAAGTCTGATTTCTTGCCTATTGATGAACAAGGAAAACAAGTGTTTATCAATAAGAAACAGGTGATTCGCAGACGCTATGATGGAAAGGTGATGGATTCAGAGAAATTCTTCAAAAAGATTCTGATGAAAGAGTATTTTCTCTGGACTTGTTTGTTTCAAAAGGATATTATAGTAAAAAAACATATTCAGTTTATACCTCATTGCAGACTTATGGAAGATGCTGTTTTTTTGGCAGATTATCTTCTCTATTCTGATAGAAATGTATATAAGGATGCTTGTGTTTATGGCTATCGTAAATACGAGGGTACTGTATCTGCAGTCAACAAAGACTATACAGAGGATATGATGTTAATTAAAAAACATTTGTTGGAATTACCAGACTCAGAGCTGCATATAGAATTATCGAAAATGATAGCAAGTAAATTAGATGAGAAAACCTCATCTACCATCAAAAAAATGATGATAACACTTTGTCATCATAGAGAGAGAGTTCGTTTTGCATTTATGTATTACATTTATAAATAGAGAAAAATGGATAAATCTTTAAGTTATAATAGAGAAATAATTAATTGGGGATATTTACTCGGATATTTAGGTCTGTTTTTGGTCCTTCCACCTATCATTGGATTGCCAGTCATACTGTATATGGTATGGAAAAAGAATCATCCTAAGTATAGTGATTATTTGTTACTGATGGCATGCGTCGCTATCTATATGGGAGCTATTAATGCAACAAAACAACCGAGTGGAGACCAGGTAAATTATTATGTGGCATATATGAATGTTCCCGTTATTGGATTTCTTAAGTCACTTATTTATATCTATGGCGCCGATTATTACGTTGATTCTGGAAAGGTTAATATTTCAGGAGAATTTATGAATGGAGTCTATAACTATTTTGGTTATTATCTAACCTTTGGTTATTATCCATTATTTGCAGCTTTATATACATTTGTAGAATATCTTATGATATATTTGGGACTCTACAAGGTGTTCCGTAAAGTACAAATGCCGAGATATCCGATTGCTTGTGGCATCATTACATTGGCTTTCTTTTACTTATTCTTTCAATATACATTACAGATACAAAAGCAGTTCTTTGCTCAGTCCATCATGATGTATGTGCTTGGTTCTTATGCAGAGAAGGGTAAGATGACCATCAAATTATGGCTGATAGCTTTGTGCTCAATATTGACCCATGCCTCTACAGGATTATTTTTGCCATTCTTGTTGTTAAAGCCTTTGCGAGGCCGTTTGAATAAAAAGTGGATGGCTTTTATCGCCTTGATGTTGTTTGCTTTTATTCTTTATGGACCACGCATGGCTGAAAATGTAGCATCAAATAATTCTGGAGTTGCAGGATATGGTATAAAACGTTTAGCAGAATCTGAGGGACAGGCTGATTTAGCCAGCGAATTAGTTATGTCGCAGGTATTAGTCATAGCTGTTCCTATGTTTATTATTGTATTCAGAAAATTGTGGCTGAAAAGGCATATTTTTATAGATAATGCACAAGCTTTTATCTTAAATATTACTTTGCTGTTGCTTTTGTCGGTGGCATCTATGTATAGCAAACCTTTAGCTCAGATTCGTTATTTTATGATGTTATTGGCATTCATGCCATTTGTTTATCCTTTCATTTCTTCAAATGTATCTAAAAGAAATCAATGGCTGATGATTATTTCTTTAGTTATGGTTGTATGGTTCTATGGGAAGTTTAGCTTTATAGTTTGGTCTTATGCATCTGAATGGCAAATATTGGTTTATCCTCCTGTTGGTTTAATAGCAAAAGGTTTTTAATACGAAAGAATAATATGAATAAAATAGCTTTGGTCATTCCTTATTTTACGGCTTACCCCCCCATATGGTTAAACCTAAACTTCTATACTTGTTCTAAACAGAGCAATATAGATTTTATATATTTCACTGATTGTGATGAGATTATCAATTTGGCAAATGAATATTCTAATATTATTTGCCATAAGATTACGTTTGAGGAATATTGTGATAACGTAAGTAAGCGTTTGAAAGTTGATTTTCATCCAGAGCATGCTTACAAACTATGTGATTTAAAACCCTTTTATGGATTTATTCACCAGGATATATTAAGAAAATATGAATTCTGGGGCTATGGCGACAACGATTTGATTTATGGAAATCTTAATGTCTTGACCAACGACAATATGCTCAATTCGTATGATGTTATCACTACCATGTCTGAACGTATTGCCGGGCATTTTGCGATATTTCGGAATAATGAAAAATATCGATTACTTCCGTTCAAATGCTCTCGATGGAAGGAACAACTATTATATGCAAAGCATGTTGGTTTTGATGAGAGCGATTGGGTGAGATTGGTTTTGCCAGAAAAGCGATTTTTGACAGCATTATATAAATGTTTATTTAAACCATTTATGTCTTATGGGAAATGGGTTGAATTAACCTATCGCCTTTATAGTAATAAGTGGAATCGTAAGTTTACTAAGGAGATGTTTACCACACCTATACCAAAGGATGGTGACGTCTGGACTTACGATAATAAGACAGGAAAAATCATAGCACCCGATGGTCGAGAACTTCCATATCTGCATTTCTTGTTCTTCAAGAAAACGAAATATCTTGAAACGGATAAATATTGGAAAGATGATTATTGGAATATTGACAAAAATAGCGACTTCTTTGAAATAAAAAAAATAAGTTTTTCCTTAAATGGCGTAGAAAGTGATAAATAAGCTTATTATGATGAAGAATTATTGCAAGTAGCATCTTCGTTTCTGCCTTTTTTATTAGCCCTAAGTAAAATGAAATTTATGACTTGGATAGCAAGATTATATTAATAAACTTAGATATTCGGAAGTTTCTGTTTTTCTTAATTCTGAAAAAATATGCACATTTGTTTTGTTTGTCGTGAATATCCACCGTCTCTTCGTGGCGGTGGTATTGCTTCATATATTAAAGAGGTGGCTCATGGGTTGCATGATGCTGGGCATCGTGTGACGGTGATTGCTGCTTCTGATGATACCCGATTGTCTTCGGATGAGGATGATGAGGGCGTGAGAGTGATTAGACTTTCGGGGGGAGATTTCCTGATACCGCAGGTGGAAGGGAACTCGCTGCTGAAAAAGTTTAGAATGTTTTATCGGTTCTATGCTTATCGCAAGAGAATCAGAGAAATGATTCTAAGCCTCGGGGATGTTGATGTCATTGAGGTGCCTGAATATGGTGCCGAGGGATATTTCCTCAATGATATCGGTATTCCTGTCATCACCCGATTGCATACTCCGATACTGCTCGATCATTATCATTTCTCTCTCCAAAAATTGTCTAAAGCCAACTGGCAGTACTTCTGGCAGGGATGTAAAGAATTGAAGGTGATGAACGAGGCTCGGTATATAACTTCGTGCAGTACTTCCCTGAAGGAATGGAGCCAGAAATTCGTGGGCATTCATTCTGATAAAATCAAGGTTATTTATAATCCTATCTTGTCTGAGCGATGGTCTTCTAACTCTTCTCTTCATTCTGCAGCTGAGAAGGATGGGAAAAAGCATATTCTCTTTGTCGGAACTGTCTGTGACTGGAAAGGATGTGGTGACTTGGCTGATGCCTGCAAACTGTTGGCTGATTCTGGTGAGATAGGAGAAATTCAATTTGATTTGGTGGGCAAGACAGGGGCTTATGCTGATGAACTGAATGCTAAATATGGCAAAGAGAAGTGGTTTCATCTTGTGGGTAAACTGCCAAGGGAGGAAGTGATGAAACGCTATGCCCAGGTTGATGTGGTTTGTTTCCCATCCTGGTGGGAGAATATGCCGATGGTCTGTATTGAGGCCATGCTTTCTGGAGCTGTTGTCATCGGTAGTAACTCTGGAGGTATGAGTGAGATTATCGAAGATGGAAAGAGTGGCTTCCTGATGACTCCAAGAGATCCGCAGGTGCTTGCCGATAAAATCAAGGAGGTATGTATGCTTCCTATGGAAGCTAAAGAGAAAGTGAGAACGGAGGCGCATGAGAGAATCATGCTGAATTTTGATATGAAGGTCATCATTCCGCAGATGGTGGACTATTATCAAATGGTAATTGACAATGATAAAAAACAGAAATAATCATGAAAATTCTTTGGATTTCACCTTGGTTCGGTAATTACCGAATCCCGGTATATGAAAATTTGAATAAGTTGAGCGGTGGTAATTTCTACATTATCTGTTCGCAGGAAAATACTTCTGACCTGGTACGTGAGAAACTGAAAGCTACACTTGGTGACCATGCCGTCATCATGAGTGGTGAGAAGCGTACTACGATGGGTAGTGAGGAAAGCGATTTTGCCAATAGTGCTTTGGTTATCAAGCGCCAGCCTGGACTCTATAAGGCTATCAAGGACATCAAACCTGATGTTGTGATAACCGAGGGCTTTGGCGGTTGGGCTCCTGCTGGTATCAGATATGCCGTATTGCATCGCAAGAAGCTCTGTATGTTCTATGAAAGAACCGCATACGTGGAGCGTAATTCTCCAAAATGGCGTTTGTGGTATCGTCGTATCGTGGGCATTCCTGTGGATCATTTCCTAATCAATGGTACGCTGACGGAAGAATATCTCAATGAGGGTTTGCATTTCTGGAAGACTCCGAAGGTGAAAGGGTGTATGTGTGCTGACAGTTTTGGTCTTTCTCAGGCTGTAGCTAAGGTTACTGCGGAAGACAAGCAAACTCTGAGGAATGAGTTGGGGCTGAAGGATGGTCTGACTTATCTCTTCGTAGGTCAGATGGTGGAGCGAAAGGGTATCAAGGAACTCCTTCATGCCTGGAGTAAACATATTGAAACTTATCCGAATGACAATCTTGTCGTGATAGGTAAGGGTATTCTGCTTGATACCATGAAGGAACTCTATGACCGCTTGCCTTCTGTTCATATCTTAGGTGCTATCAACTATGATTTGCTCTATCGTTACTATGCACTCTGCGATGTCTTCATCATGCCTACCTTAGAGGATAACTGGTGCTTGGTGATTCCTGAGGCTATGGCTTGCGGTAAACCTGTGGCAAGCAGCATCTATAATGGCGGTCACTATGAACTGGTGAAGGATGGTGTGAATGGTTATAACTTCGATCCTTTGAAGGAAAGTTCTATCTTAGAGACTTTGGAGAAATTTCATCATGCTGACTTGGAGACTATGGGTAAGAAGTCGGTAGAAATAGAGAGTGACTTTACGCCTGATAAGGCTGCAAACAGGATCTTTGAGGCCTGCAAGAAAGTGTTTGGATAATATATATTGCTTACTTTTTTATATATAAGGTGAAGATAGATTATAATAATATGCCTAATGGGGTGGGCAAATGGAATTTTGTTTTGCGGTACTTATTCAATTTGGTTCGTACCTGGTACATCTTTCATTTGCGCTATCCATGGGTAAAATATCATGGTTTTGTGAGGGTGATGAAGGGTACTCACTTTGCACAGAACATGGATGTGGTGATAGGAAACAATGTGCAGTTTGGAGACAACTGTAATGTGGCAAGCAATGTTCATTTCGGCAATGATGTGTTGGTTGCAGGAAATGTGCAGTTTGTAGGCCGTCATGATCATACTTTTTCTACTCCTGGTGTTACTATATGGGATGGTGAACGGGGCGATAATGGGGTGACTATCATAGAGGATGATGTCTGGATAGGTTCTTCTTCCATCATCATTTCTGGCATCATTATCGGAAAAGGTAGTATAGTAGCTGCCGGTTCTGTCGTTACGGGGGATATTCCTCCTTGTGAAATCTGGGCTGGTGTTCCTGCCAAGAAGATGAAAGATAGGTTTGCTACAGAAGCAGATAAGCAGAAGCATTTAGAATTTCTTAAAAGTAAGGAGGAGAAACGATGAGGCAGAGAAATCCTTCGATAGATATCTTGAAATTCTTTGCAGCTCTGCTGATTACCAATTCACACATGGGTATGTTGTACCCAGACTCTTTAGTAAAGCTCTCTACTGGTGGTGCCATCGGAGACGTGCTGTTCTTCTTTTGCAGCGGTTTTACTTTGTTCTTAGGTAGAGGTGGAGATTTCTTTAACTGGTATAAAAGGCGTATCAACCGTATTTATCCTACGGTCCTGATGTGGGCAGCTATCATGGCTTTTGTGTTTCATACTCGCTTTGGCATGGATTTCACGATTTTGCATGGTGGAGGCTGGTTTGTGAGTTGCATCATGATTTACTATGTTTTCCTTTATTTCATCAAGCGCTATTTTGTGAATCAACTCAAATGGGTCTTTGCTGCAGTCTGTCTGATAGTCTTAGGCTGGTATTTTACAGAAGACAGTTCTACGATATTCATGTATGGGGCAACCTATTTCAAGTGGTGTCATTACTTCCTGTTTATGTTGGCTGGTGCTGTATGTGGCTTAAGGATGAAAGAGAAAGGAAACGTAGTAAGTTCTGCTATAGGAAATTTAGGCTTACTGTTTGTATCATTGATTTTCTTTTATGGTTTGCAAATGGCTGGTACGAAGAATGAACTGATAGCTCATTTTCAGGTGTTGACCTTGATTCCTTTGATGGGTATTACATTAAGTATGTATCGCCTCTGTTGCAAGGAAGGGTTAATCAAACTGTATGAAAAGAAGTGGGTACATAGGATTGTGTATTCTGTTTCTGCCTTGTGCTTAGAGATTTATGTTTGCCAAGGTTTTGTTTTCAACACTTCTTGGAATCACCTGTTTCCGTTGAATATTCTCATGAACTTCGTCTTGATAGTTGCTATGGCATACATCGTGAAAGTTTCTTCTAACTGGTTCTCCCAGACATTTAAGGATGGGGAATATGATTGGAAGAAAATGGTGAAGTTGTAATTGTTTAAAGAAATGACAAAACAAGATTCTACTTATTTAAAAGGATGGGCGGTCCTTTTTATGATGTTTTTACATTTTGGTTGTGACTTCGTCATGCCTGAATATCGGTATAGTTGGTGTGGTAATGATTATGCTGGTGCTTTTCAAATATGTGTTCCTATCTTTCTGTTTCTTTCCGGCTATGGTTTGATGGCTGGAAGTATGAACAAGGAATTTGCTGTCTTTGATTCTTTCAAGAAGCAGGTAAGGCGATGCTTCAAACTATTGAAGCATTACTGGATTGTGATAACTCCATTTGTGGCTTTGGCCTTATGGATGGGAAAGTTTGTCTGGTCGTGGGAATCTCTTATTCTGACCGCTACAAGTCTTCGTTGCGACTGGTGTCCGAATGCTTGGTTTATATCACTCTATATAGAACTTATATTGCTATTTCCTTTCTTCTTCTGGATTATTAATAGGAGAAATGTAAAATGGAATATTTGCTTTTTATTATTTTTGATAGTAGTTACCAAGCTTTTGGGTAAAGTAGGATGGATTGATGCTGAAGGAGGAATTCTTTCCAGACAAGTCAAGATGTTCCTGATTGATATGCCTATTTTTGTAGAAGGTATGCTATTTGCAAAATATGCTATTATGCAGAAAATCTTGGCTAAATTCAAGAAAGTAAATCTGGGTTTTAACCTGATGTGTGGGGGGGGTATTTCTGTAGTTTTAGCCTTTGCATGTAGAGCAAAGCTGCCATTGATAAGTGTCACCGAATTGATTCATGTGCCATTATGCCTATTCGGCCTTTTACTTTTAGCTTCAAGTATGTCGCTGGTTTATAAGACGATAAGTTATGTCGGTAAATATTCCACAACACTCTGGCTTATTCATGGATATTTCTGTTGGACTTTCTTTCAGCCTGTGATTTACTCCATTCGTATTTGGCCTTTGGCCTTCATGGTGTTTGTTTTTATTAGCCTCGCATTTAGTATTGTAATAGATAAACTACGTACTTTCAAATTGTCGTTTTTATAGGCTAAATCTCGTTTAAATAAACTAAGATACCTTATTATGCTTAAGATATTGATCAATGCTTACGCTTGCTCGCCTGGTATGGGAAGTGAGCCGGGAATGGCATGGAACTGGGTGAGCAATCTCGCCAAGTTCTGTGAACTGTATATTATTACCGAAGGGGAGTTTCGGGACAAAATAGAGGAGGTGGTGCCTACCTTGGAACAGGGGAAGAACATGCACTTCTATTATAATCCGGTATCGGAGGAGATTCGGAAGATGTGCTGGAACCAGGGGGACTGGCGCTTCTATAAGTATTATCGGGAGTGGCAGTGGAAGACGTATCTCTTGGCTAAGGAAATCTGTAAGGTGGAGAAAATTGATGTGCTGCATCAGCTCAATATGATCGGATTCCGTGAACCTGGCTATCTCTGGAAACTGTCGCAAGAGAATGGTGTGCCGTTTGTATGGGGTCCTATCGGTGGTCTGAAACAGTTCCCTACGGCTTATCTGCAGGGTGCTGGCTTGAAGATGAAAGTATTCAACCGCTTGAAGAACTTCCTGAATATCTGGCAACTGAAGCATGATAAAAGGGTAGGTGAGGCATTCAAGACTGCCAAGGTTTTGGTTAGTTCCATCCCTGACTCTTATCGTGCCATCAAGAAGTATAAGGGTTTGGAGTCTGTCGTCATTCCTGAGACAGGCTGTTTCTTATCTGAGGATATTCCTACAGAGCGATTTGACAATCAGGAGTTTCATGTAATGTGGGTTGGCAAGTTTGACTTCAGGAAGCAGATGCCTCTTGCTTTGCAGGCTATTGCCATGACGGGTAATTCTCATATTGTATTGGATGTATATGGTAGTGGTTCTGATGATCAGGTAGCTGCTGCTAAATCATTTGCTGACTCTTTGGGTATTACTGAAAAAGTGGTATGGCATGGAAATCAATCGAATGATGTCGTGATGAATGCGATGCGAAAGGCTCAGCTTTTCTTCTTCACCAGTGTGAGTGAGGATACTTCTACTGTTGTGCTGGAGGCTGTTAGCAATCGCTTGCCTGTCCTTTGCTTTGATGCCTGCGGCATGGCTGCGGTCATTGATGACAAGGTAGGAAGAAAGGTTCCATTAACAAAACCTTCGAAATCCGTTCAAGACTTCTCTGAAAAGTTGAATGAATTGGAGGGTAACAGAGATTTGTTGAAACTATTGTCAGAGAACTGCAAGCAGAGACAGATAGAGTTATCTTGGGAAGAAAAGGCTAAGACCATGGTAGGGTGGTATGAGAAGATAGTAAAAGTATAATATTTGAACATTTTATAAGTGGATGCTATGGGAAAAGGTAAACTTTTAAGTAAAGTTCCTTGTAATGATGACTTGTTTGAAGGTGGAGCTCATCGGAAGCTGGCTATAGAAATTTCCGATGAGATACGCAATGATGATAATTGCACCATTATAGGTATTGATGGAGGATGGGGCTCTGGTAAATCCAATCTTGTTGGAATGATACAAAAAGAACTTTCTGTGGGTTCGAATGGTGCCAAGTATCATTTCTTTACCTATGATGCATGGGGGCATCAAACTGATTTTCAGAGAAGAACGATTTTGGAAGAACTTACTTCTGACTTAGTGAAAGGGCAAACGCCTATCTTAGATGAAAATAGTTGGAAAGATAGTTTGGAGAATCTTTTAGCAAAGAAGAAACATACGAGTACAAAAACGATTCCAGCAATAGGAATAGGTACTATCGTGAGTTTGTTCACTATCTTATTGACTCCTTTTGTTACTCATCTTGCTTCTTTGGTTTCTGTAGAATGGTTAAAGCAAGCTGTTCTAGTTATACCTTATGTCGCAGCTTATGGCTTTTTCGGGTATCGTCATTATGGAAAGATGAAAGATAAATACAAGCAAGATTTTACATGGGAAAAATGCCTTTCTGAGTTTTTCTTAATTTATAAAGACGATATTAAAGAAGAGACAAAGTTTGAAACGATTTCAGAGAAGGAACCTTCTAGCAGACAATTCAAAGACTGGATACATGAAATAGATAATGGCCTGAAACAAAATAATGACATTGTTTTGATTTTGGTAATTGACAATATGGATCGATTACCAAAGCAAAAAGTACAGGAACTTTGGGCAGCAATTCATTCTTGTTTCTCAGAGGAAAAGTATACTAATATAAGAATAATAGTCCCATTCGATAGATTGCATATACGTAATGCCTTTCAATCTGAGAATTTGGTTAGACAGTGTGATGGTAAAGATAATGCTATTACTGTGTATGGTGATGACTTTATTAATAAGACGTTCTACATAGTCTATACTGTTCCACCTCCAATATTGTCTGGTTGGATGCATTATTTCAAAGATAGATGGAAAGAAGCTTTTGGCAATAGTGCTATTGTGGATCATAGTGTTTTGCAAGTATATGATATGTTGACCAAAGAGCAAAGTCCTCGCAAAATTATTGCTTTTATCAATCAGTTTGTCACTATTCGTAATTTATGTGATGAGAGAATTGAAGATAAATATATCGCATTGTATATCTTTGGAAGAAGTAAAATCATAGAGAATCCTCTTGAAGAGATTTTGAATCCTTCGTATTTGCAAGGATTGAATTTTCTGTATTCTGATGATGAAAACATGGCAAGCAATATATCTTCTTTGTATTATCAACTCTCTTTGGATAAAGCTATGGATGTGGTTTTTACAAGAGAAGTGACTGCAGAGCTGGATGATAACAACGTGAAAGTTCTTGATCAATTGAGAGGAAATGCAAATTATTGGGAAATCTTGAATCATTCTATCATTTCGGTATCTAATATTGAAAACGCAACTCTGGCATTGGAGAAGCATTTTGGTGATGAAAGTTCTCATGAAGCGTCTTTAATATGGGATGCATTATATAGAAGAAGTTGCCCCGGAAGCGCAACACAAGATAAACAATACGAGGAATATCATGGTATTTTACTAAAGCATATATCTGAGAAAAAGGATTATTATGCGCACTTGATAACTGTTTATCATGCTAATATCTATGATGGCTTTGATTTGCAAAATTACATCAATGGTATTGATAAATTACATAAGTTTATTTCAGAAGAAGATAGAAAAACATCGGACCGTAAGACAATTATTTCACCAAAACAATACTTGCAATTAGTAGAAAGTAGAAAAGATAATTTCGAGGAGTATGGTCTTGCTGTAGATGATGAAAAAATGGATGATTACCTTGTGAATTTAGATGTAAATAAACTCGCAGATATGAAACTCTATCCTTTATTGAAAAATGAGGTGAAACTTCCAAAATATACTGAACATATTAAACAGCTGGTTACTGATAATACCTCGAGCTTCTCTATAGAAACTAAACTTCTTTGTAGATTGAAAGAATTAGTCGTGGATGATAGACCGATTGATATCTCTGTCTATATTAATGATAGTGAAATTTATAATATGCTCAATGCATTGTCGAAAGATGACGAATTGTATTCGGATGTTTTGGCTATGGCTATTTCTCGAAACTCTAATAATAGTACTATACGTAGTTTCTTGCTGAATAGTATTGGTACTTTGTCTGAAGAACAAACAGAGAAAGTAGCAAGCTGTATAGAATACTATATCTGCTATGGTGATTTGTTACTTCAATTAGAAAACTTTGGTGCTGCGTCGTATATTGCAAATATTGCAAAAATACTGACGAGTAGAAGGTTGGGAGTTTCAAAAATGAATATAAAAGATTCTTTGGTGAATTATGATAATATATATGCTAACTTGAACTTAGATTCGCAAGTTCTTTTGGAAAGGTGGAATGATTGGAACAAATTTATATCTTCGGTTACGTTGGCTGATGTACCTTCATTATCCACCAACCTAATTGAGGATATGAAGAACTCCTCAGAACTCCAAATTTCAAAGCATTGTTTAGGATTGGTCGAGGAGTATCTGGAATCTCTAGATCAAGAAGCATGGAAACATAGTCTTGTCTCTAATGACTATAATTTTAAATTGTTGTGCGTTTATCATCCAAAGTCACTTGCGTTCTATATTGATGCTTTCAAGGAGATTATGCGTGGTTATGCACTGGGTAATTCTGATACTTCAATATCGAATGAATTGACAGAAAAAGCAATCACGATTTTGAACGATATGGGATATGATTGTTCTATAGTCTTCAAGGAAGTGAGAGATATCTTTGTTAATAACTCTTGTGTCAATAAAGACAAATTGAGGTACTTTGGTAAATGGCTTTTCTTGTATGGTAATTTGGAAGGCTCTAAAAAGTCTTTGAATAAGATTCTACGTTCAGAATTTTTGGATGACCCTGAAATCCTGAAATTAGTATCTGAAAACAAAACTGTTGTAAAACTGATAATGGAGAAGGCTGATGATACGTCTGACTTTACAAATAAGTTATCTGCTTTGACTAGACAACATGAAGATGACGATGGATTAAAATCCTTATGCTCTTATTGGGGAATTGATATTGATGGTAGTAAATGATTATTCATGTAGCTAAAGATTCCATTCTATCTTACATCTTGTATAATGAATAATTGGATTTGTTCCCAAATATCGTTATCTAGCATGAAGTAAGGAATAGCTTACTTGCTATCCTCTGCAAAATAGAAAAACAGATGTTTGATGCCTGGGACATCAGCATATTCGTAGGCTTCGATTTTCAAAATGTCGATGCCTTGAGACTGAAGAGCCGCAAGGAGCTGTTGACGTTGCTTTTTCGTAAGTTGCTTATACTTCGTAAATATAGTATTAAGGCGGAATTAGCCTCATTACCAGAGGGCAAATTGCTCATTAACACAATAAAAGCGCACTCTTTTAACACCGCTAAGAAGGATCAGCTTTTTGCTGATGCCCTGACAAATGGCGATGTGTTGATTCTGGATGGTGTGAGCATCGTAAAGGCGTGCAAGTGGATTAAGGCTTAGAGTCAGCCTAAGGAAAGAATAGCTGGCTGGGATTTATTCTCTTTCGAAATGAACAAACTGAAAAAAAGTGGTACGGTGATGTTCATGGGTAGTTCGCAGAAAGTGCTTGACTTGATTGTGAAGCGTGCTGCCGTGGATTATCCTCACCTGAAGGTGGTGACTTATTCGCCTCCTTATAAGCCCTGAGTTCTCGGATGAGGACAACAAGGCTATCATTGATGCCATTAATGCTGCCAACCTAGATTTGCTTTGGATCGGTATGACGGCTCCAAAGCAGGAGAAGTGGACGTACTCTCATTGGAATGAGTTGAACATTCATTGTCATGTGGGTACCATCGGTGCTGTCTTCGACTTCTTTGCTGGTACCGTGGAGCGTGTACCAATGTAGTGGCAGGAGCATGGTTTGGAATGGCTTTATCGCTTGATTAAGGAGCCTAAGCGTATGTGGCGCAGATATATCATCGGTAATAGCTTATTCCTCTGGAATATGGTGAAAGAGGCGTAGAGTTCTAAAATCATCCCGTCCTTCTTTTTTTGATAAAGCGGGCTGCACTCGGCAATTTGAAAGTGAGCTTTCATTGCGCTCATTGGCACCGCTTTTTCCCTCAGGGCACAGGGAATGTACCAACCGCCCTTTCAATAGTCTTTACGACCCCTTCGGTTCCCCTTGTAGGGGACAGAAACGGTGCTCAAACCGCTATGCTATAAGGTTGGCGGGGCATCAAAGCCCTCACCAGATTGTTATGCGGGCTGGGACCGCCTGGGGATAGTTGATTACAATTAATAGTTTGCTGTTTATAGCTTACTGTTGATTTTGGGGTAATTGGCTGATAATTTGCAGATTCCTTTCGATTTTCTTGGTGGTTTCGAAGAAAAATCATACTTTTGCGGCAAGTTATATAAACTAAATAATAGGAGATAAGATTATGGCATTAGCAATTAGTGGTATCCCTATGCTTACAGGTGATGAGGCTTTAGCTTTCAGAGAAAAAGCTGAAGAAACATTGAAAAAGCGTGGTAGCATAGATTTCTCAAAGCAACGTGCAGAGATGAAGGCTATTTTGGCAAAAGCAAGATTTTAAAGTTTGTATTATGGGATTTCTTGCAGACAAAACGGTGTTTTCACCATTGACAAAAGAAATTTTGGAAGAATCTATTTCATTTTCATGTGGCAATGAAGACTTGGATGGATTCTTCCATAATGATGCTGTGTCTTATGCCGACAACTTGTTTGGTAAATCTTACTGCTATTATCTTGAGGAATCTAAGGCTGATATCGTATGTGCCTTTACGGTCTCAAATGCCAGTATTTTCACAAAGTACTTGCCTAATGCAAGAAAGAAAAAGGTTGGAAAGCATGTCCCTCATATAAAACAGGATTTGATATATCCTGCTGTTCTTATAGGAAGATTGGGAATTTCAACAAAATTCCAGCATCTCCATATAGGAACAGAAGTAATGGACTTTATTAAGTCCTGGTTTGTTGAACCATATAATAAAACGGGCTGTCGTTATTTGGTTGTTGATGCCTATAATGAAGATGTGCCTGTGGCTTTTTATAAGAAGAATGGTTTTGATTTTATGTTCAGTAAAGAAGAGCAGGAAAAATCATATAGAGGTATTGTTTCTGATAAGCCATTAAAGACTCGTCTAATGTACTTTGATTTGATTCTTATCAAGTAAGTAAAAAACAATGTAAAATATAACAAATAAGTGTAACTACTAGCAATATAGATGTAGATATTATGAATAATACATTTAGATTTCATCCATTTGAGCGGCCTAAGGCTGATAGTCCCAATATGCTTCCTAATGATGAGCGTATTAATCCTAATATCGTTCCTTTAGAAAGATTACGGGCAATGGATGAAGACACTTATGAAGATGTTGTGGCAGCGTGGGCATAGATTAAAATGTTTTGAAATTTACGATAGGTTTCTAATAAATAAATTATATCGACATGATGGATACAATTGATATTTCACAAAACATTCAAGACTTCAAGCAGGTGTTTGAGCAAGAGAGTAGAATCATCTTCTCTGCTAGGTTTGGAGTTGGTAAGTCTTACTTTCTGAATGAGTTCATGAAGAGCTATGATGAAAAGAAAAATGATTACTATTTCATCACTCTCCATCCTGTAAACTACGTGGTTGAGGGTAAACCACCAATACTGCGTAAGGTAGGCTGAAATAAAAAAATTACCTTTGTCTCCGTTTTTAAAATCATAAAAAATGGAAAGCAAGGAGTATTTTGAAAAAGTGATGCAGGACTACAATCAGAACCGTAATGGTCGTAGCTTGCGAAAGTATTGTAAGGATGAGGCGATTGATTATAATTGGGTCATCGAGTATAAAAAGAACTATCCTTTGCAGGGTAAGAAACAGCCAGAGCAACCTCAGGATGCATTTATACCTATTACTATAAAGGATGAAACTCCAAAGCCAAAGACCTGGCAAGTGGAGAAGTTGGTCTTGGTGTCTCCTGATGGAGACTCAATTGAGATCAAGAGTACAAATTTGTTTGTCGTGGCAGACTTTCTGCTTAAAATGTCACAGCCATGATAAACTTCACCAGAAGAACTAAGTATTTCTTGAAGTCCACTCCTACGGACATGCGTAAAGGTTACGAGGGCTTGGCTTCAATCGTACGAGAAGTGATGAATCATAATCCAAAGAATTACAATGAGGCATTTGTCTTTTATTCCAAGGATTATCGTAAAGTGAAAATCTTGCATTATGACATCAATGGATGGGTGCTTTACCAAAAGTGGTTTACCGATGGTAAGTTCCTCAAACCAGAGTTTGATCAATGCAAGGTAACTCATGAACTTTCAAAGGAAACTTTGATTTTGATATTGTCAACGTCTGTTCAGACAAAAATTAGAATATGAACTTACAGGAAAAGCTATCTGCGATTCAGGCTGAGACGGCTGCGGCTAATGCAAGAGCCGCAGCCAGCAAACGCCGTACTTTAGAATTGAAAATCCAGAGCCTTAAGATGGAGCTGGAGCTAAGGAAATTGCTTGAAACTCCAAATTTTCCAGAAGAAACGAAACAACGAATTCTAGCGCAGTTGAGGGAGCTTAAAGGTAATGGTTGATGTTATATAAGTGGCTGGGAATCAATTGTTTATATACAATATTTAACTGTTGGAATTTGGCTGTCTCGCTGATTTTTAGTACCTTTGCATACATGAATACAAGAGACAACATACAGGCAGAACTCCAGAGAATGAGCATGGAGATTGTTAGGTTGACCAATGAGAAGGCCAGCCAGGATGAGTATGTTCGTTTCTTGGAGTCAGAGAACAAGATGATAGAGGAAGAGACACGCAAGGAGTGCCAGCAATATGTAGAGTTGGCGAACCTTGAGCGTGACAATGCCTTGAAAAAAGCGGTGGAAGCAGAAAGTGAACGTAAAAAGTCTGCTGCAGAAGCTGTAAATCTAAAAGTGTTACTGGACGAGGCTCGCCAAGCTCTTAGTGAAAGCAATAAGAAAGTGACTGTTCTCACGGAGAAAGTAAAGTCTATTGATGACTTGAAGGATGTTTTGGATGCTACGGATAAGGCAGCTTTAGATGCCAAGCAAGTCATTGAGTTAATCAATCGCCGTGTGTTCCAGCGTAATAGCGATGCTACTCGTTTCCTCAATAACGAGATTGATCCAAATTGTCCGTTGTTGGAGGAACAGGGTTTGGCTAATGTTATCAAGCACGTTCTTGCGGTTACAGGTGAGAATGGGCGTAAGGCTGAGACTGCCCGAACCTCTAAGCCACAAAAGAAACCAAGGGTAAATCTTCCGAAGGGTAACAACTCCAAAACAAAGCCTTCTTCTGAGACAGAGCCTAAGGCTCCTCGTCGTCGCCGTGTCTATACAGCGACCATATTGGAAGAGATGGGCATTGATGCAAGCAATCTTCCAGAGGGTTCTAAGTTGATTAACCGTAAGGACAAGACATCTGGCGAGGATACTTGGTATATCCAGTTGTTCTTTCACACTCCAGCCAAGGTAACTTGCCGTGAGTACAAGATAGGTCGCTTCAATGTTCCAAAGAGCGATCCGCAATGTAGCAAACGTCCTGACAGGGTGTTGGAAGGCAATCCAATCATGCCTAGCTTTGCCAGATTCTATCTGGAGTCGAAGTTTAACTATAACCTCAGTGAGAACAGAATCTTGGAGATGTTGAAGGGTATGAAGACTGGTATTCCGCAGTCGTCACTGAATTTGTGGATGCATCAGATAATGGAAATGCTCAGGGAGAAGCTGGAGCCTTTGATGCTGGAAGCCATTAGGCAGTCGAAGTTCACCAACAATGATGCGACTCGCTTGTTGGTTCGGAGCCGAGAGACTCCAAAGGATCCTATGAAATATACCATAGAATATGTGCAAGCAGCCCTCTCTTTAGAGAAGAAGCTGGTGGTGGTGCTCTATGATGAGGGTACCAGAGACCATATGCTTCAGGAAGAGAAAATCTTCAAGGACTCCTGTATTGAAGGCTTCGTGGCAGATGGTGCTCCACAATATAAAACAATACAGAAGGACTTGGAGGAAAAGAAACTTCTCCGCCAAGCTTGTTGGTTCCATGGCCGCCACTATTTGGTGAATGCTTTTCTTGTAGATCCGAGGATGGAGCCAGCTCTGATATTGACCAATTCCCTTTTCTATATAGAGCGAATGTTCTTGCTGGAGGAAGACCAAAGTCCAGAAGCTCGCTTGGAGTTCCGCAAGAAATGGAGCGAGCAGATTGTAGACCGCCTCATGGATATGTTCAGAAAGTTCCGAGCAGCAGGTGATGAATATGGTCAGATGGTTCACAGAGCCGTAGATTACATACTAGATGACGAAGATGCCTTCCGGACTTTCCTTCTGGATGGCCGAATCGACATGCACAATATAGCCATAGAGAGATGTTTCCGACATATCGCTATGGGAAGACGTAATTGGCAACAGACGGGAAGTCATTTCGCAGCCCAGAACATATCATTTATGTTTGGGTTGTTGGAAAGTTGTAAATTGAACAAAGTGAATTTTGGTGAGTATATTGAGGATGTACTTACTCGCATATTGTTTGGCGAGGAAGTAGATGATACATTCTTACCATGCGACTATGTTCGTCGTTATGAAGATGGCAAGGATGTTGAGCTCCCTCAGTATGCTGCCTAAAGTTAAAGAATAAAAAATCGAAACTTTTTTCAAAAATACAGGTACAGCTAACCCACTGATAAATAGTGGGGACGCTGTATTGGTGGTTTACCTATGCCCTTACTGAATATCCTTGTATGTTGCGCTGTTTAGAGGATGGTAGTCTTGATCTCTCGAACAATGTATGTGAGCGACAGATTAGAAGAATCGCGAAGTATCGCAATAATAGTTATTTTGTTGGCAGTCCGGAATCCTGTCTCTTATACACATCT
>ENA-OUOU01000478-OUOU01000478.1-human-gut-metagenome-genome-assembly--contig:-NODE-478-length-24776-cov-9.116541_pt1 | contig 24776 bp, 24 predicted proteins | sample MGYA00237936_ERZ548765 | MGnify/ENA primary metagenome ERZ548765 (study PRJEB26490, sample SAMN05356889) | human gut metagenome | biome: terrestrial biome; feature: human-associated habitat; material...
GAAGATCTTGGGGTTGCCCTTGGCGGTGTGCTCCATGCAAACGATGCAGTGCTTAGCGCCCACGCACAGATCCATGGCGCCGCCCATACCGGGCATCTTCTTGCCGGGAATGATCCAGTTGGCCAGATTGCCCTCGGCGTCCACCTCCAGCGCGCCCAGGAAGCAGGCGTCCACGTGGCCGCCGCGGATCAGGCCGAAGTTGCTGGCGGAATCGATGAAGCCGCCGCCGTAGGCCACGGAAGCAGGGCTGCCGCCCGCGTCCACAACGTGGTACGGATCGTAGTTCTCGTCGCCCTCCTTGGGTGCCTTGCCTGCGGAGACGATACCCAACTCAGCGTGGATGATCAGCTCCACGCCCTCGGGCAGGTAGTGGGGGATCAGGGTGGGCAGACCGATGCCCAGGTTCACGACGTCGCCATCTTTCAGCTCTTTGGCGCAGCGCTTGGCAATAAAGCCCTTGATCTCAGACTTTTCCATTACTTTCTGTCTCCTTCCACGATGTAGTTCACGCACATACCGTAGGTATGGACGTTCTCCGGCTCAATATCGCCCACGGGAACGATATACTCGCACTCAGCGATAACGGTGTCAGCGGCGGTGGCCATGACAACGTTGAAGTTGCGCATGGTACCCTTGTACCAGCAGTTGCCGAACTCGTCGCACTTATAGGTGCCCAGCAGGGCGAAGTCGGCGTGGATGGGCTTCATCAGCAGATAATCCTTGCCGTCCACGGTGTGGCGACCCAGGCAGAAGGGGGACTCCTCCACCAGCGTATCGATGCCCACGGGGGTCAGCACGCCGCCCAGACCGGCGCCGCCGGCGCGGATGCACTCAGCCAGGGTGCCCTGGGGCAGCAGGTTGACCTCCAGCGTGCCCTCGGTGTTCTGCTGGCCGACCTCGGGGGTCATGCCCACGTGGGTGGCGATCACGCGCTTGACCTGATGGTTGTGGATCAGCTCGGCGATGCCGAAGAACTCCTCCCCCATGGGGCCGGTCGCACGACCCATATCGTTGGCGATCAGGGTCAGATCCTTGGTGCCCCGTGCCACCAGCTCCTTGACGATAGCACGCGCCTGGCCGCAAGCCAGGAAGCCGCCGCACATAATGGTGGCGCCGTCGGGGATCATGGCTGCCGCTTCCTTGGCAGTCAATACAGGTTTCTTTGCCATTTCTGTTCCTCCTACTTATTTCGTTGCATTGACCACCGAGCCGGCCGGCATCTCCGGCCGACCCGGTGGTCGTTGCTGCATTTTACTTCATGCCGCGCTTGACCATTTCGGTCACGGCGAAGGACGCCACGTCGTCGGCATACTTGCCGGCGCCGAAGCCGGCGTCGAAGCCCAGCTCCTTGGCCAGCTCATGGGTGATACGGGGACCGCCGCAGCAGACAACGAACTTGTCGCGCAGACCTTCGGCCTCCAGCAGCTCGATGAGGTTGGTCAGGTTCTGGATGTGTACATCCTTCTGGGTCACGGTCTGGCTGACCAGCAGCACGTCGGCGTGCAGCTCCAGCGCCTTCTTGATGAACTCCTCGTTGGGAACCTGAGAGCCCAGGTTGTACGCCTCGATCATCTCGTAGCGCTCCAGACCATAGTGACCGGCAAAGCCCTTGCGGTTCATGATGGCGTCGATACCCACGGTGTGGGCGTCGGTGCCGGTGGAGGCGCCCACCATCACGACCTTGCGGCCGATATGCTCACGGATGTACTCGTTGGTGTCCTCCATGCTCATCACGTCGGACTCCACGGTGATGACGTGGATATCCTCGTAGTTCACGGAGTGTACGCAGCTGCCGTAGACCACATAGAAGGTGAACTCCTTGTCCAGCGCGGTATGATAGGCCACGTTGGGCTCCTCAAGGCCCATCTTCTTGGCGATCTGACGGGCAGCCTCCTCACCGCGCTCATCATCCTTGATGGGCAGGGTGAAGCTGGTCTGTACCTTACCGTCGTTCATGGTATCGCCGTAGGGCTTCAGGCGAGTCAGATCCAGCGTTGTATCGAAATCGATCTTATGGGTATTATACAGTCCGCTGCTCATGCTCCCACCTTGCCTTTCATGACTTCAATGAACGGGTTGAAGTATTTGTCGTCCTTGATCACAACACCGGCCAGGCCCTTGCCGCCATCCTTGGGGCGCTTCACGTCGGCGAAGATGCCCTTCTCGATGGTGGTGAACAGACCCAGCTTCTCGATCTCAGCCAGCAGGTCGGTGGCCTTTGTCAGCACCTCGTTGGCGCGGGTACGGATGATGCCGCCCTCTTTGTAGGTCAGCTCGTCGCCCAGATCCTTCATGGTGCGGAAGATGTACTGCGCGTTCTCGATGGACAGCGCACGGTCGGACATGAACGGGGTGTGGATGGCCTCGGTCATCATACCCAGCAGGCACAGCTTCTGGTTGGTCAGGATGGTCACCATGTTGAACAGGGCGTCCTGAATGTGACCGCGGAAGATGTTGCCGGTCATGAACTTGGTGGGAGGCATGTACTTCAGAGGCGCGTTGGGGAAGATCTCACGGGCCATCTGTGCCTGTGCCAGCTCATACAGGAAGGTGTCCTCCACGGCGGGGTCCATCTCGAAGGCGTGACCCAGACCCATCTGCTCCTCGCGCATACCGGCGGTCTTGGCGAACGCCTCGTTGATGAACTGGGAAGCCAGAACGGTGTGGGCGGCGGTGATGGCATCGTCGGTGGTCAGATAGTTGTCCTCACCGGTGTTGATGATCACGCCGGCATAGCCGTTGATCACGCGGGAGAAGTACTGGTCGACGATGGTGCGCTGCATGTTGATGTCGCGGAACAGGATGCCGTACAGAGCGTCGTTCAGCATGACGTCCAGACGCTCCAGAGCGCCCATGGCGGCGATCTCCGGCATGCACAGGCCGGAGCAGTAGTTGCACAGCCGGATGTAACGGTGCTGCTCCTCGCCCACCTCGTCCAGCGCGGCGCGCATGAGGCGGAAGTTCTCCTGGGTGGCGTAGGTGCCGCCGAAGCCCTCGGTGGTGGCGCCGTAAGGCACGTAGTCCAGCAGGGACTGGCCGGTGGTACGGATAACGGCGATGATGTCGGCGCCCTGCTTGGCACCGGCCTTGGCCTGAATGATATCCTCGTAGATATTGCCGGTAGCCACGATGATATACAGGTACGGGCCTTCCTTATCGCCCCATTCCTTCAGGTAGGCGTTGCGTTTGCCAACGTTCTTGTTGATGCGCTCCACGGTGGCGTTCACCACGGGGGTGATGGCTGCGCGGATCTCCTCGTCGGAGTGAGCGGGAACCTTGCTCAGATCCAACTCGCCGCTGCTGACAGCGTCCGCAACGCCCTGGGGATCCTTACCGGTCTCCACCATGGCGTTGCCGATGGCCCACGCGGTGCCAACGGGCAGCAGGGAGTTGGCCATCAGGTGATCCACGACCACGTTGGGCAGGGGGACATCCATGTCATTGACCCCATCAATACCCAGCAGACGGCAAACAGCGCGCTCCACCGTGACGGTGGTGTGCTGGTCAATAAAGTGCTGCACATCGTCCGCCACCTTGGCAGCGGAGGCACGCGCCTGATCGACCAGCTCAAAATTCAAGCCGAGTTTGCTTTCCATAGTTAAACCTCTCTCTTACTTCTTGACGTGACGCTCGTTACGCAGCAGCTTGGTGGGCTCCAGATAGCGCTGCTTCGTGCCCTCGGCGACCCATGCCACGCCGGTCTTCTCCACCTTCTTCTTGCCGGTGCAGACGTCGCAGTGGCAATCCTGGACATAGTGCTCGGGCTGAGTGTAGGAGGTGATGACGCCCTCGAAGTTACGCAGGATAACCTTGCGGGGAGTCTCGGAGATCAGGTAGTTGGGCATGACAGGGGTCTTGCCGCCGCCGCCGGGGGCGTCCACCACGAAGGTGGGGATGCAGTAGCCGGAGGTATGGCCGCGCAGAGCTTCCATGATCTCGATGCCCTTGGACACGGGAGTGCGGAAGTGGCTCAGGCCCAGGGAAGGATCGCAGGCGTAGATGTAGTAGGGGCGGACACGCATCTTGACCAGACCGTGAACCAGCTCCATCATCACGTGAGAGCAATCGTTCACGCCGGCCAGCAGCACGGACTGGTTGCCCAGGGGGATACCGGCGTCAGCCAGCATGGCACAGGCCTTGGCGGCTTCGGGAGTGAACTCCTTGGGGGTGTTGAAGTGGGTATTCAGCCACACGGGATGATACTTCTTCAGCATGGCGCACAGCTCGGGAGTGATACGCTGGGGGCACACAACGGGGGTGCGGGAGCCCAGACGGACGATCTCCACGTGGGGGATGGCGCGCACGCGCTTGATGATGTACTCCAGGACCTCATCGGAGACCATCAGGGAGTCACCGCCGGACAGCAGGACGTCGCGGACCTCGGGATGAGCGGCCACGTAGTCGATGCACTTGTCGATCTGCTGCATGGGCACCTCGCAGTCGTTCTGACCGGCGAAGCGGCGACGGGTGCAGTGACGGCAGTACATGGAACACTGGTCGGTGATCAGCAGCAGCACGCGGTCGGGATAGCGGTGAGTCAGGCCGGGGGTGGGAGAGTCGGTATCCTCGTGCAGAGGATCGGCGTCCTCGTAATCGGCATACTCCAGCTCCTCCGCGCGGGGGATCGCCATCTTACGGATGGGATCGAACGGATCGTTCAGATCGATCAGGGACAGATAGTAGGGGGTAACAGCCATGCGCAGCTTGCCCAGCGTCTTGCGGACACCCTCCTCCTCATCGGGGGTCAGGGTCATATACTTCTTCAGGTCCTCAACCGTCTCAGCGCGGTTGGCGACCTGCCAATGCCAGTCGTTCCACAGATTCTCGGGAACATCGGCGAACAAACCGTTGCGAGTCTTCATAGTGTTTCTCCTTCACAAAATCATGTTGTTGAGGGGGGGTAGGTCAAAGGCTGGGAGGCCTCTTGGGCCCCCCAGCTTTTGAAGGAAGTCGTTTAGCAGTACTTCTCGTCGAACAGCTTGCGCAGCTTGGGGTTCTCACGCAGCACGTCCAGAGTGATCTGAGCGTGGTTCTTGGTGTAGCCATTGCCGATGATCATGGTCACGTCCTTGCCGATACCCTCAGCGCCCAGAGCAGCCTTGGTGAAGGAGGTAGCCATGGAGAAGAAGTACACCATGCCGTCATCGCGGACGGGCAGAATGGCGGACATCTCGCAGGACTCAATGTTCACGCAGCAGATGGACAGGTCGTACTCCTTACCATCGTTGACAGCCAGAGCAGCCTCCATGACCTCAACGGGCTTGGTGCAGTCGGCCACGATCACGTCGGTATAAACGCCCAGCTCCAGCAGACCGGGAACCTGCTTGGGGTTGCGGACAACGCCCACGACCTTGCCCTTGGGGCCGACCTTCTTCATGGCCTCCCAGCCGCACAGCACGCCGGACTTGCCGTTGGCGCCCAGGATCAGGACGCTGTCGCCCTCGTGGGGCAGCTTGCGGGCCTGCGCGGGAGCGCCGGCCACGTCCAGAGCGGCCAGAGCCAGAGGCTCGGACATATCATCGGGCATCTTGCAGTACAGAGCGGACTCGAACAGGATGGCCTTGCCGACGATGTCCACGCGGTCGATATCCTTGTGGATGGCCAGGATCTTCTCGATCTTCAGCGGGGTCATGGACAGGGACACCAGAGAGACGATCTTGTCGCCTTCCTTCAGGTCAAAGCCGGGCTTGTTCTTCAGGTCCTCGCCGACGTGAGCGACGACGCCCTTGAACATACCGCCGGAACCGGTAACGGGGTTCTGCTGCTTGCCGCGCTCGGCCACGATGCCCATGATCATCTCGCCGATCTTCTTCTCGTCGCCGCCGCAGGCCTCGGAGATCTGGGTGAAGGAGGCGGAGTCGATGTTCAGGGAGGTCACGTCGCAGACGATCTCGTTGGAGTAGACCTTGCTCATGTCATTGTCGATCTTCCAAGCGGCCTGGGTCAGCACGCCCTTGGGCTCGATAACGCGGTGGGTACCGTACTTGTTGCCTTTCAGTTCAGCCATGGTAATATCCTCCTAAGTTATGATATGTATGAGTTTTAAGTTTCTTTACTTACTGCAGGGGCTTGAGGCTCAGGATCTCGCGGGCCTCGGCGGGGGTAGCGATCTCGCGGCCCAGCTCCTTGGCGATGCGGACGACCTTGGCCACCAGCTCGCCGTTGGACGCGGCCTTCTGGCCCTTGCCCAGATAGATGTTGTCCTCAAAGCCGACACGGACGTTGCCGCCCATAGCGATGGCCGCAGCGGCCATGGTCCACGCAGCGCGGCCCACGCCGGACACGGTCCAGGTGGCGTCAGCGGGGATCTTGCTGGCGAAGAACGCCAGATTCTCCACGGTGGCAGGGGTGCAGCCGTGCACGCCCAGCACGAAGTTGAACTGCATGGGGTGGCCGGGGACCTCGCCCTTCTTGGCCATACCCAGAATGGTGTCAATGTGGCCCAGCTCGAAGCACTCGTACTCGGGCTTGATGCCGTTCTCGATCATGCGCTTGCCGAAGGCGCGCATGGTGGGCATGGTATTGTCGAAGATCTCATCACCGAAGTTGCAGGTGCCGCAGTCCAGAGTGGCCATCTCGGGGAACAGCTCAGTGGGCTGCAGACGCTCCTCGGGGCTCATGCCGGTGGCGCCGCCGGTGGAGGGGATCATGATCACATCGGGCAGCTCCTTGCGGATAGCGTCCATAACGACCTTGAAGCGCTCCCGATCCTGGGTGGGTGTGCCGTCATCCTCGCGGACATGGATGTGCAGGATAGCCGCACCGGCTTCGTAGGCGGACTTGGCCTCGCGGACCATTTCCTCCACGGTGTAGGGCACAGCCTCGTTCTGAGCCTTGGTGACCTCAGCGCCGCAGATAGCAGCGGTAATAATCAGCTTTTCCATATCCTCAGCTCCTTACTTCTCGATCTTCTTGCGCTGGCAATCCTTGGGGGTGACGCAGGTGCCGTGAGCGCGGCAGACCACAACAGGCTCGGCCAGAACATCGGCAGCAGAAGCACTGATGTCGGGGCGAGACACGATGACCTTGCGGGCCTCAAACTTCATGGTACGAGAGGTGTTGCCGATCTTCTCGATCTCACCGTAAGCCTCGATGTAATCGCCGGCGTATACGGGGGCCAGGAACTCGACATTGTCATAAGCGCAGAACAGGCCCTCGTCACCGTCACACTTAATCAGCAGCTCGGTAGCGACATCGCCGAACAGATGCACCATATGGGCACCGTCCACCAGGTTTCCGCCGTAGTGAGCATCCTTGGCGCTCATACGCAGACGCAGCAGAGAAGTCATCTTTTCCATGATAAATTCCTCCTAAAAAATTTTTACAGAGTTTCTTATAACGCCGGCCAATCGGCGCCTTTGGGCATGAAAAAAGGCGCTACTGGTCAAGTTTATGACCAATAGCGCTCCACGTCTGCATAGGACATGACAGTTGCACCGCTTACACGGCACCCCCAGGAATACGCTGCAGGACGCGCACACCTTCGGCAAAAGACCCCTTCGCCGCTCTCCATTGGGCTCCCTGCTGCCCCGAGATCAACTACCCTGTCTTCTGCGCCTCTATTGTCTGTTATATGGAATTCTGTACTTCAAATTATAAACCATTCAGCCAATTTGTCAAGGGAGATTGTGAGAAAAAAGACAATAAGTTTTTTGAACGATGCGACAGTTTTTTCATTGTTTCGGGCCACGAAAAAAGGACGGCTCTTGCCGTCCTTTTTTATCAAGCTTCGCAGAGTTCGTGTCCCGTTTTCTCAATAATTTTCCTCGATCAGATGCAGAATCTCCGGCTTCAGCGACAGCATCCGGCAGATGTTCAGGGCATCTCTGGGGCAATCGGATTTTCCCTCCACCCTGTATAGGCCATAGTTCATGTGCCGCGCGATGACTCGTATGCCGTCCTCCCCGCTGACGGCCAGCTCCCGGCGGATAGCCGCCGGGTCGATGTCCCGCAGGCCGATGATCTGATAGTGGGCCCGGCCGCAATCGGCCACCTTGTCATAGTGGGTGGTGAGCAGGGAGATGGCATGGATACCATTGAGATATTTCGTCACCGCCTGAACGATCACCGCGCCCTCGTCGGGATTGGTGCCCCGGGCGAATTCATCCAGCAAGAACAGGGAGTAGCCCTGCTCCGCCTGGTCCAGCGCCTTTTGGAACTGCACGATCTCCGAGCCGAAGCCGGACAGGCCCGATTGGATGGACTGCATATCCTCAAACAGCATAAGCACGCTCTCGAACAGAGGCATTTTGGCCTTCTTGGCGCATACCAAAAAGCCCGCCTGCATCAGCAGTACATTCAGTGCCACGGTTTTCATGGCCACGCTCTTGCCGCCCATATTGGCGCCGGTGATGACCGTAGCACCCCGGTCCAGGGCGATGGATACCGGCACAAAGCTGCGGCCCTGCTCGCTCAGCAGGTCGCACAGCTCCGGGTTCATCATGTCCGTCAGCTCCAAGGGGCCGTCGGTAATCTCCGGCATCACGCCGCCGTAGCGCACGGCAAACATAGCCTTCTGAATGATAAAATCCAGGCGGCCCGCGTTTTCAGCGTCCTCCAGCATAGCCTCGGCCAGGGGTGCCAGTTGTGCGCCCATACCCCGGCGAATCTTCGTCTCCTCGCTCTCCTCCTCGGCGCAGATCTGCGTGCGGCGCAGGCGCAGCTCGTCCTTTTCCGCATCGGTCCTGGCCTCATGGAGCCTCTCCTCCAGCTCCTTCTTGGTCCGGCGGACCTGGCGGAGCTTTTCTGTCATGCTGTCGGGAATGTAAAAGCCACGGGACCGGGTGTTGTCCGGGTCCAGGATGGCCAACGCCGGCTTGGGATCGTGGAAGGAGAGCTCCCTCAAGGGCGCAACCTCGCTCATCTGCGCATACAGGGGCAGCAGGCTCTCCAGCCGCTGCAGATAGCCCTTGATCTCAAACAGCTCCACATGGTCCGGCACCTCTCCGTCTCGGCAGCGGCGGATAGAGTTGCGGATGTCCTTCATCTGGCACAGCAGGATACAGATCTTGTCATACACGCCCTTGAGCTGGTCGGCGTGGTCTGCCGCCTGCTGCACGTTATATAGCTCCGTCTCCAGTTCTGCCCGCTCCGCCGGGGTATAGTACCGTAAGCGGCGGATCTTCTCCTGACCGAAGGGACTGCACCCATGGAGGGTCTCCAGGGCGTACTGCAGGCCGATCTGCTGCCTCTCCTCAAACCGAATGGAAATCATGCCAGCTCCTCCTTCACATTGATGACCGGCACCTTCACGCTCTGGCGCATCCGGTCGATAAACACATCCTTGTCAAACTTCCAGCCGTAGGCCGATACCGGGTTCACCGTGACGCACAGGGTCCGAGCGGCGTCCTTGGTCTGCAGTGAAACCTCCCGCACCGCCAGCTTATCCAGGGTGTCAGGCTTTAAGAGCACCTTGCTGGGGTCAGCCACCACCAGTCGTCCTCCGCGCAGCAAGCCGCTGCGCAGCAGCGGCACCACCATGCTGTCCGTCAGAGCGCCGGGGATGTATGCCTCCCCATGCTCCTTCAGGCACTTCTCCAATCCCTCCGCCGCCTCCGGCGGCAGAGTCTCCGCCTTGGGCAGATCCATGAGCCGGCAGAAGTTGGCCGTGTCCTCTATGACCTTGTCCATGCTCATGTTATAGGACGCACCGGTACACAGCACGATGCCGTCGGCCACGTTCCGGGCCCCCAAGGATTTGCGGCCCAGGGCGCCGTCGATGATGGACTGGGTGGCCCCCAGCTCAAAAAACGTTTTGGATACCTCTTTCAGCTGGGCCGTAATAGACGGGCCCGCCAGCTGCACATAGCCGTCGCTGCGGGCGCGCATGATGATCACCTCGCCCAAAGGCGTAGGGATGCCGGTGGTGACCAAAATCTCCTGGGTCACGTCGCCCAGGCGCAGCATGTCCTTGGCGGTGGCGATGAGGGTGCCCGCCGGAACAAAAATGCTGGGCTTTTCTGTGCCGGTGACCACATCGGTGCTCTCGCCGTCCCGACCGATGGAGGTTAGCCCCAGGACCTGCTGCCGCCCGGTGTGGGCCAAAAGCCAGTTGAGCATAGTCGTCTTGCCGGCGTTTTTGCACATGCCCACGATGGACATGCTCTGCACCTGCCGCAGCTGCCGGACCAATTCTGCTGTTGTCATATTCTCTCTCCTTCCGGGGAAAAATGCCGTTCAATTTATAAGTATACCGCAAACAAAAGAAAAAAGAAAGGGGGAAGTTCGAAAGCAAGGTGAAAGAACGGCAAACTCGCCTGCACAGCCTGTAGGGGCGGATGTCTCTGTCCGCCCGACGCGGCATCTGTCCAATTGTGTGTAGGGCGGGCTGCCCTCAGCCCGCACCGCCGCTCTTGCCCCCTCTGTCATTGCGCAGCCAGTGCGCCCACCGGCTGCGGCAATCTGCAATACCCTATGCAGCGCCCCTGATAAGCACATGCCTCCAGCGGGATACTTTCTGCCAGCAGCGGCAGAAAGTATCCAAAGATCGCCGTCAAAACCAAGGTTTTGAAATCCTTTCCGCGGCTGAGGCACCAACTGTGTCGATCTCCTTCCTCCACGCGAATCGGTCATCGCAAAACTCACGCCTTTCCTTCGCATCGTCTCTGCGTCTAATTCCGCGACACGCTCCGCGCTTGTGCTGCCCTGGCCTGACAGGGAAAATCTTTGTGTCTACCGTGCAGCGCGATGTGGGCATCGCGCCCTACACAAGAAACGTAGTCTTTCCGCCGGGGACGATGCCCACATCGTCCCGCCTACACCATGCTCCCGATCTATCCGTAGGGGCGGCGTCCTCGACGCCTCATCCCACAAAATGCAGCCATTTCTCCAGTAAAAAAGGGCGGGGTATCCCCCGCCCTTTTTTGCTATTCAATTCAGTTGCTCAATGACCGGCCTGCAGCATCTCACCCCATGCCGATAGCTACAATGATAGCACCGAAGAGCAGTGCCGACGCCATGGCAAAGGCAAACAGCAGCGTCGCCCCTATCCTTCCGGCCTTATGGCCAATGCACCTGCACCCACACAGGCCCACGATGGCCAGAACTACCGCACCCAGGCAGCAGCCCGCCGCCACAAGATACGGCCACCTCAGCACCAATCCCACGCAGGCGATGCCCGCCAGGGCCAAAACGCCGCAGCCCAGCAGCATCAGCCGCTTCAGGCTCCTGTCCTTCACCAGCAGCGCCACCGAGGTGCCGCCCACCATCGCCGCAATGAGCAGGCCCAGCCCCGCAAGCAGCGTCGCAATGATGGCGATCCCCAACCCCAGCAGCAGCACCGGCATAAATACAACGGCCAGATGAAACATAGGTCCTCCTACTTACTCCACCGTCACGCTCTTGGCCAGATTCCGGGGCTTGTCGATGTCGCAGCCCCGCTCCAGCGCCATGTAGTATGCCAGCAGCTGCAGGGGCACCACGCCCAGCTGGGGCAGCAGCATGTCATGGATATCCGGAATGGTCATAACCATGGGTACATGGCGGCTCATCTCCTCGGCGTGGCTCTCGGTGGTCAGAGCCAGGACGTTGGCGCCCCGGGCCTGTACCTCCACCACGTTGCTCATGGCCTTGTCAAACAGCGGGCCATAGGTGCCCAGGGCGATGACCAGAGTGCCGTCCACAATGAGGGAGATGGTGCCGTGCTTCAGCTCGCCGGAGGCGTAAGCCTCCGAATGGATGTAGGAAATCTCCTTCAGCTTCAGGCTGCCCTCCAGGGACAGAGCATAGTCCAGATTCCGGCCGATGAAGAACACATCCTCGCTCCTGCAGATTTTTTTAGCGATTTCATGGATGCTCTCAGCAGATTCCAGAATTTTCTCGATATACTCCGGCACCCGCTGCAGATCCCGAACCATTTCGCTGTAGGTCTCCCGGTCGATGGTGCCGAGAATGTCGCCGAAATACAGGCCCAGCATATTCAGCACGGCCATCTGGGTGCTGTATGCCTTAGTGGTGGCTACGGCGATCTCAGGGCCGGCCCAGGTGTAGAGCACGTCGTCAGACTCCCGGGCAATGGACGAGCCCACCACGTTCACAATGGACAGGATCCGTGCGCCCCGCTTCTTGGCCTCCCGCAGGGCCGCCATGGTGTCCAGGGTCTCGCCGGATTGGCTGATGGCGATGACCAAATCCCCCCGCTTTACAATGGGGTCGCTGTAGCGGAACTCGGAGGCCAGCACCACCTCCACGCTGCGCCGGAGCATCCGCTCCAGGTTGTACTTGCCCACCATACCCACATGGTAAGACGAGCCACAGGCGATGATAATGATGCGCCCGATGTTGCGGATCTCCTCCGGTGTCATGGTCAGATCCTTCAATATCACGCGCCCGCCCTGGAGCCGGGCGGCAGTGGCCTCCCGGATGGCCCGGGGCTGCTCAAAGATCTCCTTGAGCATGAAGTGAGCGTAGCCGCCCTTTTCGGCAGCATCGATATTCCAATCCACACGGTGGTGTTTCTTTTCCACCTCATGGCCCCGGCTGTCATATACGGTGATCTTCTCCGCCGTCAGCACGGCCATCTCCCCGTCCTCCATGTAGGAAATATCCCGGGTGTGGCGGATGATGGCGGTGACATCGGAGGCGATAAAGTTCTCTCCCTCGCCGTAGCCCAGCAGCAGCGGCGCATCCTTTCGGGCAGCAATGAGCATATCCGGTGCATCGGTGGACACAATACCCAGGGCATAGGCCCCTTCTACAGCACTGAGCATCCGCCGAACGGCCTCCAGCACGTCCCCACACTGTTCATAATAATAATCCAGCAGCTGCGCCACCACCTCGGTGTCCGTTTCGGATTTGAACTGGTAGCCCTTGTGCAGAAGCTGACCCTTTAGCTCTGCGAAATTCTCAATAATGCCGTTGTGTACCACGGCGATGCGGCCGCTGCGGCTCACATGGGGGTGGGCATTGATGTCGTTAGGCTCGCCGTGGGTGGCCCAGCGGGTGTGACCGATGCCCAGGGTGCCGGGCAGATCCGCGCCGTCATGGGTCAGGTCCTTCAGCACCTGCAGGCGGCCCTTGGCCTTCTTCACCCGCATCCCCTCCGGGCCGTTCACCGCGATGCCTGCGGAGTCATACCCCCGGTATTCCAGCCGCTGCAGTCCGTCCAGCAGAATGGGCGCGGCCTGCTGCTTACCTACATATCCTACGATTCCACACATATTATTTTTTCCTCCTGATCGTCATTGTTTCACAATCGGAAGGACAAACGCACAGATATTTGTCATTCCTGTTCGGCCGCAGCTTCTCTGTTTTGCGGTCGCCCGCATATTTACCCGCTGCGTGCGCACCCGAACGGTGCGGGAGAGCTTCCGCCGAAGCCTTCGATACTCTCTCCTCCTCGTCGTCCCGCCATGGGCGGGCGCTGGCGCTTATGATGGGGCCTGCCCCATAGCCTCCTTTCCTTTCTGTGGCTTTTTGTATATTTCTACCTCTAACGGCAGATACTGCCGCAAAGGAGGTATACCCTATGATTACCGCTTTTTTTCGAACCGCTATATTGTATCTACTGCTCATTGTGGGTCTCCGGCTCACCGGCAAGCGGCAGATCGGTGAATTGGAGCCTATCGAGCTGGTGCTGACCATGCTCCTGTCAGACCTGGCGTCTGTTCCCATGCAGGATTTTGGTATTCCCCTAATAAACGGGGTCATTCCCATTATCACGCTGCTGGCCATGAGCATGCTCCTCAGTTGCCTGAGCCTGCGCAGTGTGCGCTTTCGCACACTGATCTGCGGCAAGCCCGCCCTCATCATCCGGGACGGCCAGCTCCAGCAGGCCGCCATGCGGCACAACCGCCTGACCCTGGATGAGCTGTTTGAGGAGCTGCGCTCCCAAGGGGTCACAGACATCCGGGATGTGAAGTATGCCATTCTGGAAACCGGCGGGCAGTTGTCAGTGCTGCTGCGCACGGCGGCGCAGCCGGCCACTCCCCGGCAGATGAACCTAACCTGTAAAGATGACGTGTTCCTCCCCACGGTCATCATCAATGACGGCCGCCTGCTGCGGGATAACCTGCGCCGGGCCGGCCGGGATGAAACGTGGCTGCAAAAGCAGCTGCGGGAGAAAGGCGTACACGCCCCCACCCAGGTCTTTCTTCTCAGCGTGGATGGGCGGGGGGAGACGATTTGTATTGTAAAGGATGCTGTCAAATGAGGTCTTTTCGAATCCCCATTTTCATTTTACTGCTGACGCTGCTGCTGTGCCTGTTTGCCGGCAGCAGCGTGGCCCGGTATACAAACGCGTGGACCCGGCAGCTTCAGTCCGCCGACGACCTGGTCTGCCGTGAGCAGTGGTCCAATGCCGAGGCAGCCCTCTCGGACCTCTACGGCCGCTGGACGGAGCAGCAGGGGTGGCTGCATATGATCATCGTCCACCAGGAGCTGGACGAAACGGAGGCGCTGCTCCAGCGGTGCATCGCCCTGGCCCAGCAGCAGGATGACGCCGGGCTGCGCTCGGACATAGCAGAGCTGCGCACACAGTTCACGCTTCTGTCGGAAATGCAGCGGCTGACCCTGCGGAACATCCTGTAGTCACTTCTCGCTGAGCAGCTTGTTCAGCTCACTCATAAAGGTGTTGATGTCCTTGAACTGCCGGTAAACGGAGGCAAAACGCACATAGGCCACCTCATCGGCCTTTTTCAGCTTATCCATGACCATCTCGCCCACCAGCTCCGTGCTGATCTCCCGCTCCAGATTGTTCTGCAGCTCCTGTTCGATCTCGGTGGCCATGCGCTCCATGTCCGCCACAGGCACCGGCCGCTTTTCGCAGCTGCGCTGGATGCCCCGCAGCACCTTGCTGCGGTCAAAGGTCTGACGGCTGCCGTCCTTCTTGATGACCACCATAGGCAGGCTCTCCACCGTTTCATAGGTGGTAAAGCGGCGCTCGCACCGCAGGCACTCCCGGCGGCGGCGGATGCTGCCCTCGTCGGCCGGTCGGGAATCCACCACCTTGCTCTCCTGATATCCGCAATAGGGACACTTCATTGCCATTCTCCTTTTTGCACCGCACCCACCGGGTCGGGTGGAACAGGTTATTGTCTGGTAACTTATTGTACCACACTCCGTCAAGAGGTGGTAGTGCTTTTCATCCCCGGCGCAGCATTTTCCGCGCGGTAGTCCGTCCCGTTTTGTATAGTATGCCGTTCGGCAGCCGTCATGCATCTGATTTCCCTGTGCATATTCCACGAAATCCATGCCCAAAAAACAGCAAAATGCCGGGCAAAAATTCTTCCATGCTCCATTGACAACTCCACCTTTTTCCGATACCATATTTATATCAAAAAGGAAAGACAGGGAAAACTGTATGAAAAAAAGAATTCTCAGCCTGGTTTTAGCGGTAGTCCTGGCTTTGTGCCTGCTGCCCGCCACCGCTTACGCCGCAACCACCGCCTCCGGCGCCTGTGGTAAAAATCTCACCTGGTCCCTCAGCAGCACCGGCACCCTGACCATCAGCGGCAAGGGCGCTATGGCAGAATACAGCAATGGCAATATGCCCTGGATCGCCTACAAAAATCAGATCAAGTCCGTGGTCCTGGCAAAGGGCATAACCTCCATTGCCTACCTCTCCTTCAGCGGGTACACCAAGCTCACCAGCGTTCAGATCCCGGACAGCGTAACGGACATCGGCGCCTCCGCCTTTGACAAGTGCACCGCCCTGTCTGATATGACCCTCCCCAAGAATCTGAAAACCCTGGGCTGGTTGGCTTTTGCCGGCTGCAGCAGCCTCAAGACCCTGACCATGCCGGCCAGCCTGACCGAGGGCGGCGGCTCCGCCTTTTCCAAATGCACCGGCCTGAAAGAGGTATATTTTGAAAAAGGCTCCAAGGCCGTGAAATCTATGCAGTTCTTAGGCTGCACCAGCCTGGAAAAGGTCGTCCTTCCCGCAGGTCTGGAGCGCATCGACACGGAAGCTTTCACCGGCTGCACCAGTCTCAAGTCCCTCAGCATCCCCGCCAGCGTGGCGGAAATCGGGATGTATCCCGCCAGCGCCTGCACCAGCCTGCAGGAGATCACAGTGGCCTCCGGAAACAGATACTACACCTCCCAAAATGGGGCCCTGTATACCAAGGATATGAAAAAGCTGATCCAGTATCCCGGCGGCAGGACAGGCGGCGTAGTCATCCCCCAGGGAGTAGAGACGCTGGGTCTGAATTCCATAAGCTGCCCCGGCATGACCTCCATCCTGCTCCCGGCCAGCCTGAAGCTCATCGCATCCGGCGCGTTTAATGGCTGCGATCATCTGACGGACGTGTATTACGCAGGCACGAAAGCGCAGTGGGCCCTCGTGGATAAAAATGCCAGTACAAACGAGGCCCTCAACCAGGCCAAAATGCACTACAATTATAAGAACGCCCTGCCGCCTGTCACCGCCAAGGCGGAGTACATCGCCTCCACCGGCAAGCCCTACCTCAAGTGGACCGCCGTGGACGGAGCCAACCGGTACTATGTGTACCGTAGCACCACCAAGGGCGGCACTTATTCTTTCCTGGGCTCCACCGCAAATCTGAACTACACAGACAGCGCAGCCAATGCCGGCACGACCTATTATTATAAAATCAAAGCGGGGATCGTCAACGGCGCAAAGAGTGCTTCCAGTGCCGCTGTCGCAGTCACCTGCCGCTGCGCAAGGCCTGTGGTGAAGCCCAGCTATGTGGGCGCCAGCGGCAAGCCCTATATCTATTGGAGTGCTGTGGACGGAGCCAACCGGTACTATGTGTACCGCAGCACCACCAAGGACGGCACTTATTCTTTCCTGGGCTCTACCGCAAAACTGAACTACACGGACAGCAAGGCTGATGCTGGAACCACCTACTACTACAAGGTCAAGGCGGGGATCGTCAATGGCGTAAAGAGCAATTCCAGCGCCGCGGTGACCATCACCTGCCGCTGCGCAAAGCCTGTGGTGAAGATCACCCTCACGCAAAAGGGCGACCCCAAGCTGACCTGGAGCGCCGTGACCGGTGCCAGTCAGTATGAGGTGTATCGGGCCACATCCAAGAACGGCACCTATACGAAAATGTTCACTACCAGCAACCTGAGCTACACCAATACCTCCGCCAAGGCCGGCACCACCTATTATTACAAGGTGAAGGCCATCAGCAAGGTAAAGAGCGTTGCCAACTCCGTCTTCAGCACCGTTGTGAGCATCAAGGCCAAGTAAATTTCACGGAAATACACAAAAACGGAGAGGAAATTTCCTCTCCGTTTTTCATGGCCTACTCCCACCCGGTATGTAAATGCTCCTCATACCAGGCGCTCATGAGGCAATCCGAAGGACACCGCGATAGCCGCATCCACCTGCTGCATGATGTCGTCCTCTACCCGTCCCATTTTCTCCCGCAGGCGTTTTTTATCCAAGGTGCGGATCTGCTCCAGCAGGATGATGGAGTCCCGGGGCAGGCCGCTGCTCTGGCCGGGCAGCTCAATGTGCGTGGGCAGCTTGGCCTTACCGGTGCGGGAGGTAATAGCCGCCGCAATAACGGTGGGGCTATGGCGGTTGCCGGTGTCGTTCTGCACGATCAGCACCGGCCGCACGCCGCCCTGCTCGCTGCCCACCACCGGGCTAAGGTCGGCATAATAGATTTCGCCCCGTCTGACAGTTGATTCCACAAGGTTCACACTCCGCCGGAAAAAAGTACCCATGTATCTGGGTCACTTTCATTGTCCCACGCAGCCGCGAAAAATATACGCTCCACGGAAAAAACCGTGCCGTGTCCGTCCCATACCAATCTATGCCCGCCGGAGTCCTATGGTGCCATCAAAAGCGCAGCAGCAGCTCCCGCTCTGTCTCTTTTCCGTTTTCAATGTATACCCGGGGCACCCGCTTGCTCACGGCGCAGGTCAGCTCATAGGGGATGGTCCCCGCCAGCTCCGCCAGCTTCTCCACGGGATTGTGGGGCCCAAAGATCTCCACCTCGTCCCCCACATTCACCTGGGGCAGGTCTGTCAGGTCAATCATACACATGTCCATGCAGATGCGTCCTCGCTGGGGTGCAGGGCCATAAGCGGTCATCAGGCTGCAGCGGTTGGACAGGCAACGGAAGAATCCATCGGCGTAGCCATAGGGCACCACGCCCATACGGGTGGTGTGCTCCGTCTTAAATATGCGTCCATAGCTGACAGAGGTTCCCGGCTCATAGACCTTAATGGTGCCGATATTGCTCATCAGACGCATCACCGGGCGCAGGCCCAGCTTCTGCGCCCCGTCGCCGTAGCCGTACAGCAGCAGACCCGGGCGCACCATGTCCAGCATCATCTCCGGCCAGTAGGCCACGGCCCCGGTGTTGGCGCAGTGGCGCAGGGCAAACTTCCGTCCCAACTTCTCCTCCGCCTTTTCGATGACGGATGTGAACAGGTCGAACTGCTGTTTTGTGTAGGCCCTGCACTCCTCATTCTCTGGCTCATCGGACACGGCGAAATGGGTGAAAATGCCCTCTGCCTCCAGGCCCGGCAGGCAGCAGGCCTCGCAGATACCCTCCACACCGCTTTTAAAGTGGTCGCCACTGACCAGGTAGCCCAGGCGGGACATGCCTGTGTCCACCTTGATATGTACTTTTAGTGTGCCGCCGCAGCGCTGGGCCTCCTGGCTGTATTCCAGAGCCTTGGCCTTGCAGGTGACAGCCTGGGTGATGCGGTTTTTTATCAGGTTTTCCACCTGCTCCTTGGGGGTATGGCCCAAGATCAGGATGGGCATGGTGATGCCGCCCAGGCGCAGCTCCATAGCTTCGTCTATGCTGCTCACCGCCAGATAATCCGCGCCATTCTCCTGCAGCACCCGAGACACCTGAATGGCGCCGTGGCCATAGGCATCTGCCTTCACCACGCCCAGGAACTTCACGCCCCGTCCAATGTGCCGGCGCAGCTTTTCGTAGTTTTCCTTCAGGGCGTCCAGGTCAATAACCGCCCAGGTCCTCTTCAGTGTAGATTCCATAGTATCCGCCTCTCTATTTTTGTTTTCTTGGTAAAAAGCCCGCCTACTGCCGCTGTCAGCGGTAGCTTCCGAATAGCTTTTGAAAGAACTTTAGTTCTCCCCCGTCTCCACCTCACAGGTAAACTGCATAAATGTCACGGTCAGCAGCACCTTTCCATTCCGGCTCAGCTCGGATGCATAGGGTGCAAAGGTCTCCGGCTGCACCCATAGGGTGCAGGTGAATTCCTCTCCATCTCTGCCGGATGCCTCGGTGGTCAGAAATATGTACTCCTGGCCGCCGATACGGTCGCTTCCCTCCCGGGTCACGAACCCCTCCCCTGCCGCATACAGCAGCATGGGAAAGCAGTTGGCCGCCGACAGGTCTCCGCCGTCGCCGGCCGGCCACACGCTGCCGTCATACAGCAGATGCATGTCCTCCTGCGACACCGTGGCGCTGAGTCCCTGCAGGAGCTTCGGCTCCACGATGGTGGTGGTTGCGCCCTTCTCCCGGTCATAGGCCGCCGTCACGGAAAACGTCCTGTCATCCGATGAAAGATGCACCACCACCTGCGCCTCCATCTGCGCCGTCCGGATGCTTTTGTAGTAGGCCTGCACCGCCTCCCGCCTGGAAGGCGCGCACCCTGTCAGCAGCAGGCACAGGGGAAGCATCAGCAGCAAATATTTTTTCACGGTATCACCCTCCCAATATTGATTGAAAGGCTCTCCGTATCCCCATTTTATATATTTTTCAGCGCATATGGAATCTGCTCCAGCAGGTCTGTGGGGGTCATGCTCCGCTCGCCCTTGTCGGCTGCAGCAAGATCCCCTGCCCGGCCGTGGAGCCACACCGCCGCGCAGCAGGCGTCAAAGGTCTCGCAGCCCTGGCCCAGCAGAGACAGCAGCATCCCTGCCAGCACATCGCCGCTGCCGCCCTTGGCCATGCCGCAGTTGCCGGTGTTGTTCACGGCCAGCCGTCCCTCCGGGTCCGCTATCAGGGTGCGGTGCCCCTTTAAAATCAAGTATACGCCGTATTTCTGAGAAAATGCCGCCGCAGCCGCTTCCCGTCCCCGGGAGAGGTCGCCTCCCAGCCGAAGAAATTCCCCCTCGTGTGGCGTGAGCACCGTCACCGCCGGTCGCTTTTGCAGCAGCTCCGTATTTTCACTGACGGCGTTGAGCCCATCGGCATCCAGCACCAGGGGCTTTTCCATATTCAATAGGTCCTGTACTAAGGTGTCCGTCTGCCAATCCCGGCCCAGACCGCAGCCTAGCAGCACCGCGTCGCAGCCTGCCGCCCGCCGGCGGATAGGCTCCTCTGCTAAAAGGGAAAGCTTACCGTCTGCGGTTTCCGGCAAAGGAAAGGGCATCGCCTCGTCGCTTTTCACCGCCGCCACGGGCCACACGCTCTGGGGCACACCCAGAAACACCAGCCCCGCCCCGGTACGCACCGCCGCCCGGCTGGCAAAAATAGGTGCGCCGGTATAGCCCACACTGCCGCAGATGCACAAGACCTTACCGAAATCGCCCTTGTGTCCCTCCGGATCCCGTCGGGGCAGACACTGGCGCACAAACGCCGCCGTAATGGTCTCCATGATCTGCGCCTCCTTGTTCTACAGGATTTATCACATGTATACAGGTATTTTTTTTATACGTTATAGTATTATAGCACGTTTAACCCCATCCGGCGAGATTTTTTCGTCCATCTGTAAAATTTTTTCTGCAAAAAGAGAGGGGCCTTATTACAAGGCTCCCTCTCTTTCTATTTTTCTCATCGGTCGGTACGATTAACTTTACTCCCGGATATACCCCTCAAAGCCGGCGGCCTTGAGCTTGGCCAGCATCCTCTCCGCGTTGGCGCGGACGGCAAATGCACCCACCTGCACACGGTAGAGCTTGTCGGTGGCGGGCTTTTCCGGCTCGACAGGCTTGGGCTGCTCCTTCTCCTTGAAGGTCACGCCGAAGTAGTCGCAGATACCCCGGGCGATGGCCTCGCCGATGTCTCCAGTATGCTCCACGATCCACTTGGCCGTGGTGGCGTTGTCGTGGAACTCGCACTCGATATAGGCCGTGGGGGCGCTGGGCACCCGCACCTCGTACAGCGAGGCATCCACCCGGATATTCTCGCTGGTGCCGGGGGTCACCGGGGCCAGCCGATTAAAAATGGCCTTGCAGGCCTTCATGCCCTCGCCGCTGCTGTTAAAGCAGAACATGCGGGTGCCGGTGACCGTGCCGTTAAAGGCGTTGGTGTGGATGGGCACATGGAGGTCTGCGCCGAAGGCGTTGGATTCCTTGCACTTATCCTGCATGGAGGGCATATGCCCCACCTTCACGGTCACGCCGCTGCGCTCCAGGGCGGCGCGGCAGGCATCGGCAATTTTACCGCACTGGACGGCCTCGGTGGTGTTGCCGTAGGCATAGCGGTTGTCGGTCTGATTGCTGGGAGACAGATATACTTTAGCCATCTTCGTTTCCCTCCTTGTTATAGGTGGCGGTGGAGATGCACAGCACCGCGCCGAAAAAGGTGTCCACGGCGGTGATGGTGGTGACGATCTCCTCCGAGTAGGGCCAGGCCCACACGGCGGACAGGGCCGCGTACAGCGTGGCGATGGCCGGCAGGACGATGATGACCACCCACTTGAGAATGTCATACAGCTTGTCAGGGATTTTCATGGTTTGCTCCTTTCTGTGCCCGATTCGGGCACAATCCATTATACTTCTGTGCTGCTTGTATGTGCCTTTTGGTTCAGGTGCTTATCCAGCTTGCCCAGGGCGTCCTTGCAGGGGCCGTTGCAGCCGGATTCGATCAGGCCCTGCAGGGCGCCCCGCAGGCCGTAACAGATGATGGTCTGCTCCTCCTGCATGGCCTTGATGGCCGCGGATTGGCGCTTATCCCGCTGCACGATCCGCACCACGTGGGCCACCGCACCGCCCAGGACGCCCAAGCCCCCTACCACGGACGCCGCCGTGATGATGGTGCTTGCGTCAATGTACATCTTTTTCATCTCCTTTCCCTTTTTCGCGGCAGTCCAGTCGTTTTTTTACCGGATCCCCTGCCTTTCCCAAGCCCGGGCGGCATTGTTTCCACTCTGTTGCACGGGCTTGGGCAATTAGGCGGCTCTCTTTTTCGTTTTTCTCCATTCGCCCTTGCCATTTTCCGTCAAGACAGTTATAATCCTATGCAAAGGAAAGTTTTTTGCGGAGGAGCGGATCATGCCGAAACAAAAGCGGGACCCAAACGCCATTTACATATCCGAGCGGCTGCAGGAAAGTCTGCGGCCCATCTCTCACTGCGCCCTGACCACCGTGGTGGCACCTATGGGCTACGGAAAAACCACAGCCATCAACTGGTACCTATCGGAGCGGGCCGAATCGGAGCCCCTGCAGGTCATCCGCATCAGCGTGTATTCCGACAATCTCGCCATTTTTTGGAGAAGCGTACAGGACGCCTTTGACCACGCAGGTTTCCCCTTTTTGCGGGCATATCCCTGCCCCGCTGATGACGCCGCCGGCAGCCTTTTGGCGGATGATCTCTGCCACGTTCTGTCCAGTGACGTGCCTCTTTACCTCTTTATCGACGATTTTCACCTGCTGACCGATGGCCGCATTGCCGTCTTTCTGTGCATGCTTGCCAACCGTCTGCCGGATAACATCCATATGATCGTAGCCAGCCGTGACCGCTTTCTCCCCGGTGAGGAAGCCCTGCGGCTGGGCCGGAAGCTCTGCCGGATCGGTGTAGAGCAGCTGCGGCTGAACCACACAGAGCTGGCCGTTTATGCCCGCCGCTGCGGCACAGCGCTCACCGACCGGCAGGTGGAGACCCTCCTCTATTCCAGTGAGGGTTGGTTCTCCGCCGTGTACCTGCAGCTGCGGACCCTGGCAGAAAGCGGGGCCCTGCCGGACCACACCTCGGACATCTACTCCATGTTTACCGCCGCCATGATCGCCCCCCTTCCGCCGAAGCAGCGGGAGTTTTTGGCAGTGATGGGCCTGGCCGATGAGTTTACCGCCGAAATGGCCCGGTTTATCACCGAAAATGAGGACACCGACTCCCTCCTCCTGGCCCTGACGGAGCAAAACGCCTTTGTCAAGCGCCTGCCGGACGGCGTTACCTTCCGGTTTCACCACATGATGAAGGAGTGCGCCCAGCGGGAATTCCGGTCTATGGCCCCTGCCAAGCAGACCACCTATCTGGATCGCTGCGGCGCATGGTACGATGCCCATGGCCAGTATCTCCACGCTATGTCCGCCTACGAGGAAAGTGGGAATCAGGACGCCCTGCTGCGCACCGTGGAGCACGACGCGGGCATCCTCCTGGCAGCCCTGGACCCGGCAGACGTGACGGCATTTTTGGATGAATGTCCCGCCGGTGTGTTGAAAGCCCATCCTCTGGCCCTGCTGGTGCTGATGCGCCGCCTATTCACCTGGCGGCAAATTCCCCGGATGATGGCAATGAAAACGCTGCTGCTGGAGTCCATAGCGGAGCATCCGACCCTCTCGGCCCGGGAGCGGGGCGACCTGCTGGGGGAATGTGACCTCATCGAGAGCTTTCTCTGCTACAACGACATCAGCGCCATGAGCCGCCTGCACCGCAGCGCCAGCGCACAGATGTCCCGCCCGGCTATCACTATCCGCAGTGGGGGCGGGTGGACCTTTGGGTCGCCGTCGGTGCTGATGATGTTCCACCGCCGGCCGGGAGACCTGGACAAGGAGCTGGCAGAGATGGACGAGTGCATGCCCCACTATTACAAGGTCACCGGCGGCCACGGCCAGGGAGCGGAGACCATCATGCGGGCGGAGGCGGCGTTTTTGCAGGGCCGCTTCGTAGATGCGCAGATCGAGCTGGAGCATGCCTACGCTCAGATCGCCAACAACGGCCAGGTAAGCATGGCGCTGTGCTGTGACTTTTTGGCGTGGCGGCTGGCGGCGCAGACCGACTTTTCCCCTCGCTTTGACTTTTCCCAGCGTCGGAGTGCGCTGCTGCAGCAGCATAACACGGAGTGGCTGCACATGCTGGATGCCGCCTGTGCCTACTACTATGCGCTGCTGGGCATGCCCGGTAAGACGCCGCCGGTATTCCGGGAGCACAGGCTCTCCTCCATCAACTTTCTGGCCCCGGGCAAGCCCATGATGGAGCTGATCGAAAACCAGGTCTGCCTGGCCCAGGGCTCCTATGCCCAGGTCATTGGCCGCAGCGAAGGGCAGCTGGCCGCCTGCCGGAGGCAGCACTACGCCTTGGTAGCGCTGCACATCCGCCTCCAGGCGGCGTCCGCCTATGAGATGCTGGGCAAGCACAAGGAGGCACGGGCGCTGCTGGGACAGGCCCTTGCAGACGCTGCCAAAGACGGCCTTGTGATGCCCTTTGTGGAAAACTACCGCTATCTCAAGCCATTGCTGGCGGAGGCAATACACTCTGACCTCATCCACCGGATCACGACACTGGGCGCAGCGGCGGAGGACAGGCGCAGCCGCAGCAGCTGCCCGGCTCTCCCGGGCCTTACGCCCCGGGAGCAGGAGATCGCATCCCTGGCCGCCCTGCGTCTGAGCAATCGAGAGATCGCGGAAAAGCTGCACCTGTCCGAGGGCAGCGTGAAGCAGTACATCAGCCAGATCTACTCCAAGCTGGCTATTACCGGGGACACCCGGCTCAAGCGCCAGCGGCTGGCGGAGCTGATAAATACCTAACCGATGGTTAGTAGAAATGCAAAACGATCCACTGTACTATAAATACAGTGGATCGCTGAGGCTGTCGAAAAACCCTCCGGGTTTTTCCGACAAAGGACTTGCAGGCTGCTGCGCGCATAATTTGTGTGCCGTTGGCGCACAAATTCCACACTGGCAGCCTGAGCGGTATTTTCTCTCACGCACATGTCGCGAG